>ERZ1090880.1040-NODE-1041-length-14326-cov-16.692243_pt1 | contig 14326 bp, 16 predicted proteins | sample MGYA00478471_ERZ1090880 | MGnify/ENA primary metagenome ERZ1090880 (study PRJEB33644, sample SAMEA5815734) | chicken gut metagenome | biome: Chicken; feature: Gastrointestinal Tract; material: Caecum | place: Ireland | collected 2019-01-01 | study: A study of... | reverse complement strand
TTTGAATTAATTTTTCTTAAAAACCTGCATTATTTTATCTGGTCCGCCAAAATATTCCCTGCAGCCTTTAATGCTTCCGGTACTTTATCCGGATTTTTTCCACCTGCCTGGGCCATATTCGGACGGCCTCCGCCGCCTCCGCCTACAATAGCCGCAATACCTTTAATCAGATTTCCGGCATGGGCACCTGTTTTCTGTGCCTGATCTGTAACCATTGCCAGAAGGTTTACTTTTCCACCGTTAACGCTGGCTAAAACAACAACACCTTCGCCCAGTTTTTCCTTTAACTGGTCGCCCAGATCTCTCAGACCGTTCATATCTACATCTTCAAGGGCTGTTGCCAGCAGTTTTACGCCTTTAATTTCCTGTACCTGACTCATTACATCTCCCACAGCATCCTGAGCCATTTTTGCTTTCAAAGATTCGTTTTCACTGTGAAGAGCCTTTACCTCAGCCTGAAGATGGGCAATCTTCTCCTCGATCTCCGCCGGAGTAGTTTTCAGCATAGCTGCAATCTCTCCCTGGCGTTTCTCAATTTCCTTATAGTAAGCAAATACGCCGTCGCCGGTAAGGGCCTCGATACGACGGACGCCTGCAGCGATTCCGCTTTCTGATACAATCTTAAAGGTTGTGATCACACCGGTATTTGGCACATGGGTACCTCCACAAAGCTCTTTTGAGAAGTCTCCCATAGAAACTACCCGGACTTTCTCCCCATATTTCTCACCAAACAGAGCCATAGCCCCTGTCTTCTTAGCCTCGTCAATAGTCATAATATCTGTCTGTACAGGAAGATTTGCCTGAATCTCTTTATTTACAAGTGCTTCTGTCTGTGCCAATTCTTCCTGGGTCATAGCCTGGAAATGAGCAAAGTCAAAGCGAAGTCTGTCAGGAGTTACCAGAGAACCTTTCTGCTCAACGTGAGAGCCCAAAACGGTTTTTAAGGCTTTCTGCAGCAGATGGGTAGCGCTGTGGTTCTTACAGCAGTCTGCTCTTCCTGCCTCATCTACATGAAGAGTCACCACATCCCCTACCTTGATCATTCCTTTGGTAAGGATACCTACATGTCCTACTTTTCCGCCTCTTAAATGAATGGTGTCTTCAACCTGGAATTCTGCATCTCCTATAGTGATAATACCCTTATCGCCTTCCTGTCCGCCCATAGTAGCATAGAAAGGAGTTTCCTCTACAAACACAGTTCCTCTCTGGTCCTCAGTAAGGGCGTCAGTTACCTCTTCCTGGGTAGTTAAAACGGTTACTTTTGAATCCCATACCAGATGGTCATAGCCCACAAATTCTGTGGTAATGGAAGGATCGATCTCGTCGTATACTGTAGCGTCTGCTCCCATATAGTTGGTAACTTCTCTGGCTTTTCTGGCTTTTTCTCTCTGGACATCCATAGATTTTTTAAAGCCTTCTTCATCTACCGTATATCCCTTCTCCTCCAGGATTTCTTTTGTCAGATCCAGAGGGAATCCATAGGTATCATAAAGCTTAAAGGCGTCATCTCCTGACAGCTCTTTCTTTCCTTCTTTTTCCATGGTTTCTTCCATCTCTCCCAGAATATGGAGACCCTGGTCAATGGTTTTATTAAACTGCTCTTCTTCCTTGGTAAGTACCTGGAAGATAAAGCTCTTCTTCTCGTCCAGTTCCGGATATCCATCCTTGGAACCTTCAATTACAGTGGCGCTTAACTCTGCCAGGAACTTGCCCTGGATTCCCAGAAGGCGTCCGTGACGGGCAGCCCGGCGGATCAGACGGCGGAGAACATAGCCTCTGCCCTCATTGGTAGGCATAATACCATCTGAAATCATAAAAGTAGCAGAACGGATATGGTCTGTGATCAGACGGATGGAAACATCTTTCTCCTCGTCTTTCTTATACTCTGTATGAGCCAGCTCACATACCTTATTTCTCAGGGCGCAAAGAGTATCCACATCAAAAATGGAATCTACATCCTGGACTACAGAAGCCAGACGCTCCAGTCCCATACCGGTATCAATATTCTTCTGCTCCAGTTCTGTATAATGGCCCTCTCCATCATTATCAAACTGAGTAAATACGTTGTTCCAGATTTCCATGTAGCGGTCACAGTCGCATCCTACAGTACAGCCCGGTTTTCCACAGCCGTATTTCTCTCCTCTGTCATAGTAAATCTCTGAACAGGGACCGCAGGGACCTGCGCCATGTTCCCAGAAATTATCTTCTTTTCCAAAACGGTAGATTCTTTCTGCCGGTATGCCGATTTCCTTATTCCAGATATCAAAGGCCTCGTCGTCATCCAGATAAACAGATGGGTACAGTCTTTCCGGATCCAGTCCTACCACCTCTGTGAGAAATTCCCAGGACCAGGCAATGGCTTCATGCTTGAAATAATCTCCAAAGGAAAAGTTTCCCAGCATTTCAAAAAATGTGCCGTGGCGGGCAGTCTTTCCCACATTCTCGATATCTCCTGTACGGATACACTTCTGACAGGTTGTCACTCTCCGTCTCGGTGGAATCTCTGCTCCGGTAAAGTATGGCTTCAGCGGCGCCATACCGGAATTGATCAAAAGGAGACTTTTATCATTGTGAGGAACCAGGGAAAAGCTCTTCATAGCCAGATGTCCCTTGCTCTCAAAAAATTCTAAAAACATTCTTCTTAATTCATTTACTCCGTATTTGTTCACGGTTTTTCCCTCCCGTTGCTGCCCATATTCTCTTCTTAAGCAGTCATTGTTTTTTATGATAGCACAGCCAGAATGGTATTTCAAGACAAAAACTCCCCAGCCAGGCTCTGAAAAGCCGAAAGCTGAGGGGTTTTCTTGTTTATAACAGCAGACAGCCTGCCAAAAGACGCCCTCTACCGTTTCCTACAGGTGTCCCTGCTCTGATTTTCATCCTGTCTTTTCAGTACTTTCTCCCGTTCTATCTCTTTTTTTCTCATACAGTTCAGATCTATTTCATAAATGGTGTTGCCTTCCTCCACAAGTTTTGTTTTCTCTCTTTCCATAACGCAAAACTCCTTTCCCTATATCTTATGATTTCCATAGTCAAATGGTCATGTGGTGCAAAATACTGCTAAAACGCACAAATCTCGAGATGTTATAGCAGGTTGACAAATCATTATTTTAGGCTTTATTTTACATTTGCTGTTTCCAGATATCGAATGGCTTTGGGGAAGCATCCGATAACTGTTGGATATCGGGGCATACATTTTTCTTCCCCGGCATATAATGCAGCAAACTGTGAAAAAGAGAATTATATGGATAATCAGTCTCTTCTTGACGAAATGGTAAGTGAAGATTCCATAGAAATGCTGAAGGCCGCCCTGCCATATCTTCCGGCCCAAGGGCAGTCCTTTGTATCTGTCTTCGCAAAATTTCTGGAGTTTAAAAACACCCTTCGGCTTTTCCGTTCTTCTCCCGGCACTACAGAAATCTGCGCTCAATCCAGGGAAAAGAATAATCCTCTGGAAATGCTCACCGCCTGCAGCAATGTATGTCATGGCCGGACCAAAGAGCAGCTGGACAATATCATCCAGACCATGGCCATGGTCCAGATGTTTGAATTAAGCCAGAAGCCTTTCCCTCAGAAAGATGTAGAGGAAGGAGGTGCAGATTCCTGTGAATAATCAAAAATCTGACAATAAAGGGCAAAAAAACACCCAGGAAAAGACTTCCTGGGTGGAGCATCCCGGTCTGGCTGGAATGGACCCGGCCAAACTGGCTATGTTAAATTCTTTCGCGCAGCAAAGCTCTGGAAAAAGCCCTCAAGAGCTCCTGCCGCTGCTTATGGCAGCTGCCTCCCGGAACCGTTCCAACGGTACCAGGTTTTCTAATGCAGAAATCGAAACCATTATAGAAGTTTTGAAAACCGGAAAATCTCCTGAAGAGACTGCCCGCATGGACAGGATCATTCAGATGATGAAGATGCTCCAGTGAGCCTGCCGGTCTCATCTCCCTCTAAAATACATTTCCGGAGCAGCACAAGGGCATTGACTACTGCCTGTTCCCTTACGCTGCTTCGGTCTCCATTAAAATGACATTCCTTCACTTTTGTCTTTCCTTTAAAACAGCATCCGATAAAAACGGTCCCCACAGGATACTCTTCCGTTCCTCCCTCGGGGCCTGCAAAACCGGTAACTGACAGGGCTGCATCTGCTCCTGCTGCCGCAGCTCCTCCTTCTGCCATTTCTTTTGCGCATTTCCTGCTTACTGCACCGTGATTTTTCAGGGTACCTTTCTTAACATGGACAAGTTTTTTCTTTGCTTTATCAGAATAGGTAATAAATCCCTGTTTCAGCACCTCAGAAGCTCCCGGCACATCCACCAGCCTGGCAGAAAGGGCTCCTCCTGTACAGGACTCTACAGTTGTCACAGTAAGTCCCCTCTCTCTCAAAAGCTCTACCGCTGCCATTTCCAGAGTCTTATCTTCCTCCTCTGTATAAACACTTCCCTGAAATCTCTTCCGAAGCTCTTCAGCCACAGGCTCTATAAGCTGCTGAGCAGTCTCTTCATCTGCTGCTTTGGCAGTCACACGGATGTGGACTTCTCCCGGCTTGGCATAGGTTGCCACTGTGGGATTTTTCTGCTTTTGAATCAGGTCCTGGATATCTGTTTCAGCCTGGCTTTCTCCCACTCCGCATATTTTCAGGGTTCTGGAAGAAATGATCTCCGGCTGCTTTTTATGGAGATATGGATAAATCCTGCTCTCGAACATCGGAATCAGTTCCCCTGGAGGACCTGGAAGAAGAATGATCGTCTTTTCCCCTTCTTCTACAATAATTCCAGGGGCAGTGCCATTGTCATTCTCTACCGCTATTGCCCCTTCAGGTATGAGAGCCTGTTTCCAGTTATTCTGGGTAATGGCTTTTCCCGGAGTATTTCTCAGATACTGTTTCATAAATTTTTCAATGTGACGCCGGCTTTTTTTGTCCTCCACCAGCTCCCGCTTCAGGACTCTGGCCACTGCTTCTTTTGTAAGGTCATCCTGGGTAGGCCCCAGTCCGCCGCAAAGGATTACCACGTCAGACCGCTTCAGCGCTGCCCGGAAACATTTGCACAGCCGGCGCATATTGTCTCCCACTACACTCTGGTAGTACATGGACAGTCCCAGATCCGCACATTTCTGAGCAATATAGGCGCCGTTTGTATTAACAATGTTTCCCAAAAGCAGCTCTGTTCCCACACAGATCAATTCTGCTGTCATCTGTTTTCCCTCTTTCCTAATCCTGCATGCTTAACACTTTTCTGTTTTTTGCAATATAATCTACCAGCGAAATAATCGTCAGAGCCACAGCGATTACAATAAATACTGTGATCAGAGTCTGGAAGATTGTATTCTGGATATCCATGATCATCAGGATGATAAGAATCATCTGAGATACTGTTTTAAATTTTCCCCAGTAGCTGGCCGCAATGACAATGCCGTTATCTGCCGCAACAAGGCGGAATCCACTGATAATAAATTCTCTGGCAATGATCACAATGGTAATCCAGGCCGCCAGTTTTCCCATTGCAGTAAAGCAGATCAGAGCAGAACATACCAGAAGCTTGTCCGCCAGGGGGTCCATAAATTTTCCAAAATTCGTTACCAGGTTATGTTTTCTGGCCAGATAACCATCCAGGGTATCTGTGAGGCTGGCCACTACAAAGATTACCAGGGCAATCCACTTATCTGCCGCCCCTGTTATGTCATACATTAAAAAGGCTACAAAGAATGGTATCATGATCACTCTTGCAATTGTCAGTTTATTCGGTGTATTCATCTTTCAACTCTCCTATCAAATCATATTCAAGGGCTCCCGTCACATGGACCAGAGCAAAATCTCCGGACATCAGTTCCGTATCTGTGTTGATAAACATATAACCATCTACTCCGGGAGCATCTCCGTAGGTCCGGGCCACATAAGCGTTTTCATCTGCCACCTTTCCCTCTACCATAACTTCTACGTTGCTTCCAATCCTGGCGTTTCCCTTATCTATAGAAATCTCCTGCTGAAGCTCCATCAGCTCCGCCTGACGTCTCTCTTTCTCTTCCTCTTCAATCTGGTCCGGCATTCTGGCTGCAGGAGTATCCTCTTCCGCAGAATAGGTAAACACACCCAGACGGTCAAATTCCATGGTATCAATAAATTCCATCAGTTCTTCATGTTCCTCCTGGGTCTCTCCTGGGAATCCTGTGATCAGAGTAGTTCTCAGGATGATGTCCGGGATTTCTCTCCGAAGAGTCTCTACGATCTGAACCAGTTCCGCTTTCGTGGTTCTTCTCCCCATTCTCTTTAAAATTCTGTCATTGCAGTGCTGAATGGGAAGGTCCAGATAATGGCAGATCTTCCGTTCTTCCTTCATTGTCTGAATAAGCTCCGGATAGATCTCTTCAGGATAGCAGTAGAGAATACGGATCCACTGGATTCCCGGTATCCGACAAAGCTTTTTCAGCAGGATATGAAGGGATTTTTCTCCATAGAGATCCTGTCCGTATATAGTGGTCTCCTGGGCCACCACGATCAGTTCCCGCACACCCTGAGAGGCCAGATACTCTGCCTGAGACACCAGCTTCTCCATAGGAATACTCCGATATTTTCCTCTAAGTTTTGGAATAATACAGTAAGTACATCGTTTATCGCAGCCTTCCGCGATTTTCAGATAATCGTAATATCCCCCTGTGGTGATCACCCTTTTTCCTTCTGCCTGAGGAAGACGATCCACATCCTGGAAATCCAGATACTTTTCTCCATCAAAAACTTTATCCAGGGCCTGGATAAGCTCGTCCCAGCTTCCCGTTCCCAGAACAGCATCTACTTCCGGGATCTCCTCTGTAATCTCTTTCTGATAACGCTGAGCCAGACAGCCGGTGACCAGCAGGGCCTTCAGCCTGCCGGTTTCTTTATACTGGGCCATCTCCAATATACTGTTAACACTTTCCTCTTTTGCATCATGGATAAAGGCGCAGGTATTGATAACGATCACCTCTGCCTCTTTTTCCTCATTGGTAATCTCGTAGCCTTTCTCTACCAGCATACCAAGCATGTCTTCCGAGTCTGCCAGGTTTTTGTCGCAGCCCAGAGAAATAAACAGTACCTTTCTCATGAAACCTCCTTGGATTAGCACAAAGGACCGCCGGCAAGAAGCTGTCAGCAGTCCCTGTACATAATATTCATCTTTTTAGTTCTCTTCCTCTTCTGTCTCAGGATCTTCCGGCAGAATGTGGACTTTACCTTTATAAATCTCCTCTACCGCAGTGGATAAAGGTTTCTTTCCTGCAGCAGGTACCATAGGCTCTCTCCCTGCGATCAGCTGTCTTGCTCTCTTACTGGTGGCAAGTACCACGGAATAGCGGCTGGTTACTAAAGGTTCATCCTCCAGCTCTGCTCCTTCGTTAATAGCTTCCATAAGTTCTGTGTAAGATGGATGTATCATAAATTCATTCTCCTTTCTGGAATACAGCAATTTCCTCTGTTATTTTTTCTATAAAATCCTGACAGTTATCTGCCCTGTCATGCTGACTCTGGATAATGGCATGCATACGGTCCACACACTCCTCCAGCTGGTCGTTGACCAGGATATAATCATACTCCGGCATACCCTTGGCCTCTTCAAAAGCCCTGGAAAGCCTGGACTGGATCACTTCCATTGTCTCTGTGCCTCTTCCTATCAGACGTCTTTTCAGTTCGTCAGCCGTAGGCGGCGTCACAAAAAGCAGCAATGTATCCGGAAGTTTTTCCTTTACCTTCAGCGCTCCCTGGATCTCAATTTCCAGGATCACGTCTTTTCCGGCGTTTAACTGTTTTTCTACATATGCCTTGGGCGTCCCATAATAATTTTCCACATATTGAGCATATTCGATCAGCGCGTCCTGAAGGATCAGCTCTTCAAACTCTCTTTTTGTATGGAAAAAATACTCTCTTCCGTGCTCTTCTCCCGGCCTGGGCGCCCTGGTAGTGGCAGAAATGGAAAGAGCATAATTATCATACTTTTCCATCAGCCTTTTGATCAGTGTTCCCTTTCCTGCACCGGAGAAACCGGAAACCACAACTAAAATTCCTTTTTCAGACATCATATTCCCCTCTTGTTTCATTTTCCGGAAATGTACCAAACCTCTTGGATATGGTTTCAGGCTGAAGGGCAGAAAGCACAACCATATCGCCGTCTGTAATAAGAACAGCTTTGGTCTTTCTCCCCTGGGTGGCATCCACTGCTTTACCTGATTCCTTTGCCGCCTGGACCAGACGTTTGATAGGTGCCGCGTCGGGACTGACCACCGCTACCACCTTATCCATATTTACTACATTTCCAAATCCGATATTCAACAACTTTGTCATAGACATTCCTGCCTTTATTCAATATTCTGGATCTGTTCCCGGACTTTTTCAATCTCTGTCTTAAGATCAATGGCCAGATTGGAAGTCTCCAGGTCATTTGCCTTAGAGAGGATGGTATTTGCCTCCCGATTCATCTCCTGAGCTATGAAATCCAATTTTCGCCCAATCCCTTCGTTCTCATGGAGAACTTCCTCCATACGATGGATATGGCTTTTCAGCCGGACCGTTTCCTCATCTGTACAGATCTTATCGGCAAAAAGAATTACCTCTGCTGCGATCCGACTCTCCTCGATCTGGGTATCCGCCAGAAGCTCTTTCACCTTGCCTTCCAGCTTCTCCCGGTATTCCCGCAGAATCTCAGGGGATCTCGCTTCTACCAGATCTACCTTTTTATCCATAGCCTCCAGTTTTTCCAGGATATCCTGTCTCAGATGAGCACCTTCCTGGGTTCGACTCTCTACAAACTGTCCGGCTGCGCCGCGGATCACCTGTTCCAGAGCTGTCCAAAGCTCTTTCTCATCAGGAGTCTGCTCTTCCATGGTAAACACTTCCGGATATTTAGAAAGAGCCGCCGCAGTGATCTCTGTCTCAAGTCCAAATTCACTGCCCATCTCCCTGATGTAGGTAAGATACTGCTGTGCAATCTCCCGATTGTATTTTACCGAAACTCTGCTCTGAGTGTAATCTTCATAAGTAATAAAGAGATCTACCTTTCCTCTCTGGATATACTCTTTCAAAAGATTACGAATCGCCGCCTCAAAAAAGCTGAGCTTCTTTGGCATCCGCATATTAATATCCAGATACCGGTGATTCACAGACTTCATCTCTACGGTGATCTTTTTTTCTTCGTCTACTAGCTCGGCTCTGCCGAAGCCGGTCATACTTTTAATCATGTAAAACTCTTTTCTGTGTCCATTATTTGCCTGAGGGCATAAACATACATAGTCATTATAAGTCAAAGGCACATACCCGTCAAACATTTTTTTGCTTCTTACAAAAATTTATGATAAGATAAAAAGGATATCCCCAAATGATTGATAAAGGAGTGCAAAGACTATGGCATTTGACGGAATCACCATTGCAAACATGGTAAAAGAATTTCAAGATACTATCGTGGGAGGAAAGATCAATAAAATCGCCCAGCCGGAGGCAGATGAGCTGCTGATCACCATAAAAAGCAACAAGACTCAGTACCGTCTCCTGATCTCCGCCAGTGCTTCCCTTCCATTGATCTATTTTACAGATAAAAATAAAACCAGCCCCTTAACCGCCCCTAATTTCTGCATGCTTCTTCGGAAACATATCGGAAGCGGAAGGATCGTCTCTGTGACCCAGCCGGATATGGAAAGAGCTATTGAATTTGAAATCGAGCATTTAAATGAGCTGGGCGATCTGTGCCATAAAATCCTGGTGGTAGAGATCATGGGAAAACACAGCAATATTATTTTCTTAAATGAAGAGCGGATGATCCTGGACAGCATCAAGCATATTTCCGGAAATGTAAGCTCTGTCCGGGAAGTACTTCCAGGCAGAGCCTACTTTCTCCCAAAGACTCAGGAAAAATATAATCCTATGACTGTGTCCGAGGAAGACTTTTCCCAATCTGTATGTGAAAAGCCTGTAAATCTATCCAAAGCCCTCTATACCTCCCTTACAGGGATCAGCCCCTGTATTGCCGAGGAAATCTGCCATCGGGCTTCTCTGGACGGCAGTCAGCCGGCAAAATCTCTCACGCCTCCGGCAAAGGAGCACCTCTTTCATACTTTTCAAAGGCTTATGGAAGATGTAAAGGAAGGTAATTTCCAGCCAAATATTGTCTATAACGAAAAAGAAGAGCCGGTGGAATACGCCGCCCTTCCTTTGACAAAATATATGAACGCTCCTGTGAAAAGCTTTTCTTCCATGTCCCAGGTACTGGAACAGTATTACGCCCAGAAAGATCAGATTACCCGGATCCGTCAGAAATCTTCTGACCTTCGCCGGATCGTTCAGACCGCCCTGGAGCGGAATCGGAAAAAACTGGATCTCCAGTCCAAGCAGATGAAGGATACTCAGAAAATGGACAAGTACAAAGTTTACGGAGAACTGATCAACACCTACGGATATAACCTGGAGGAAGGCTGCAAATCCTTTAAGGCTCTGAATTATTATACCAACGAGGAGATTACTATTCCTCTGGATCCCACTATGAGCCCTCAGGAAAACGCCAAGAAATATTTTGACCGTTACAATAAGCTGAAACGTACTGCCCAGGCCCTGGAGGAACAGATAAAGGATACGGAAGAAGAAATCCAGCATCTGGAATCCATCAGCACGGCACTGGACATTGCTCTTCAGGAAAACGATCTGTCCCAGATTAAAGACGAGCTGACCGAATACGGATATATCAAGAAACATTATTCCGGAAATAAAAAGAAGGCAATGGCAAAGTCCAAACCACTTCATTATATTTCCAGCGACGGCTACCATATCTATATAGGGAAAAATAATTATCAGAATGATGAGCTGACTTTTAAATTTGCCACAGGAAATGACTGGTGGTTTCACGCCAAGAAAATGGCCGGCTCCCACGTAATCGTAAAGAGCAATAATGAAGAACTGCCTGACAGAACCTTTGAAGAAGCCGGACGGCTGGCCGCCTACTATTCCAGCGGCAGAACAGCCCCCAAAGTAGAAATTGATTATATCCAGAAAAAACATGTGAAAAAACCCAACGGCGCCAAACCAGGGTTTGTCGTCTACTACACCAACTATTCCCTGATGATTGAACCGGATATCTCCGGGATTGAGCAGGTGGAATAATAATCTTCATAAAAAGCAAGGCGTTGTGGCATGAATCATATTTCAGGAATATTTATACATTTTATGCCAATTTGTCGAGCATTGCTTTGAGACAGACCATAAGCTCAAAGCAGCGCAGACTGGGCAATAAAATGTATAAATATTCTCAATTTTGGTTAATGCGGAAACGCCTTACTCTGAGCTTTTCTTTTTATCCCCTATTTTTCGCATAAATCATCACTAAACTTGGGGATTCTCCAGGATTATACGGTTATAATTCAAAATTGCTATATTTAACCGTTCATTTCCGGACTGTTATACGGTTATAATCCTAAAAATGCCATTATAACCGTTCATTTCCAGGCTATTGTACGGTTATAATTTAACGAATGCCTTTTTTAACCGTTTAATTTCTGGAAAAAGTACGGTTATATTTTGGAAATTCCAAATTTAACCGTTTTACCCTGTTTAAAACTACGGTTCAAATTGTAAAAACCATTTTTTAACCGTAAATTTCGCTTCTTGATGGTTTTCATTTCCAAAATCCATATACTTCCACTTTATCCAAAATTTCTTTTAATGGTATCCAGCTCCCCTGCCTTCTCCACCCAGTTCTCTACATAGCCGCAGCAGCAACATACATAGCGGATAACAGGGATTTTCCCTATTAAAGTTATTGAAGTGGTATAGATATTGTTTCCGCTGGTATAACGACGGGGATTATCCGGAACACGAACAATATCTACAGAACCGCATTTTGGACATCTGCCTGAATTTTTCATACTTGTTTTCCCTCTTAAAATTCTTTCTTTTTTACAATTCCGATACTGATTCTCACGGACAAAAGTAAAATTAAAACAGCAGCGGCAATCAGGATTCCCAGAAAAGTTCCAATTCCTATTTCAGGAAGAGAATCCAGAATCGGCAAAAAATCTTCTCCCCACTGTTGTACACTCTCTGCCAGCATTACTATTGTCAAATAAAGCACTGCAAAGAGAATGACTACCGCAACTCTTCCCTTTTCAGCCCCAAATTTCAGCATTACAGGCACCATCACTGCCAGCATAAATAATACCAGGGGCAGAATTATAAAAGCAATTGTAATTAATTCTCCAACAGGCTCCTGTCCTCTTCCGATTCCTATAGCTACTGACAGCATTGATATTATAATCCAGGCCCCCAGTCCCATGATCATTCCGAAACAATATTTTTCGATGGTATAAGTCTTTCTGGTAACGGGCAGGGAAAACAAAAAAGCATTTCCATTGTCAAGCTCATCATAACTGATAGAGCTTATTGAAAACAGCGAAAATATAAAAGATATAAAGCCAATCGTATACGATACATTTTCAGAAAACAGAGCCATAAAAACTCCTATGACTGTGATTAAAGTCAAAAAATTTTTCTGAACTTTCATTAACCGAAAATCTTTTATCAATAATCCTTTCATAATCTTTCACCTCTGATCATCATAGTTATCACTTCATCAATATTTCCTTTTTCAATGACAATATCTGGATAATTCTCCACATAATATTGTTTCTGGTTTGTCAGGCAGCTATATCCGTAGCTCTCCTTTTTTCTTCTCAGAATATATTCTTTATCCAATCCCGTATACTGTTCTCTGTCCACTTTCAAAAGTCCATAGTCGCTGAGGAGCACATCTGTATCTTCATGGAGAATGATCTTTCCTTCATGGATCATGTAAAGGTCATCACACAAAGTTTCCAGGTCACTGGAAATATGGGAGCTTATGAGAATAGACCGTTCCTCGTCCTTTTCCATAAACTCCCGGAGCATTTCCAGAAGTTCATCTCTGGCCACCACATCAAGACCTGCTGTAGGCTCGTCAAGGATCAGCAGTTTTGCATTATGAGAAATCGCTGCCAGGACCTTCAGCTTTGCCTTCATTCCCGTAGAAAAATCCTTTAGACGTTTCTTTTCAGGAAGCTGAAACCGCTTTATCTGCTCTTTAAAAAAGGTCTTGTCAAATTTGGTATAGAGGCTTTCCATCACAGGGATGATATCTTCAATAGTCAGATATCCGCTGAATCCGGAATCGGAGAGGACCACTCCCAACCCCTGTTTGTCTTTTGCGGTAAAGTCCTTCAGGTCCTTTCCAAAAATCCGGATGCTCCCGCCCTCTGTAGAGATAAGACCTAAAACCGCTTTAAATGTAGTGCTTTTTCCCGCTCCGTTCTGGCCGATCAGTCCTGTGATACAGCCTGGCTGCACTTCCAGGGTACAGTCCAAAGCAAAACTTCCATAGTTCTTTCTTAAATGATCGATTTTTAACATAATCATCCCTCCAACAATAACTCAAAAATGTCTTTTAAGTCTTCATCGCTGATTCCGCATCGTCTGGCTTTCTGTATAGCTTTTTCCAAATCTGCCTCTACTTCCTTTTTCTGCTCTTCCAAAAGCCGTTCTGCATTGGTCGCCGCCACATAGGTTCCTTTGCCGTGTACCGTAACGGTAAAGCCTTCAGTTTCCAGATCGTCATAGGCCTTTTTCACTGTCAGGGCGCTGATCTTCAGTTCCCTGGCCAAAGCCCGTACAGAAGGCAGATTATCATTCTCCTTTAACTCCCCTTTCCGGATAAGGGTCTTGATCTGGTCTACAATCTGCTCGTAGATTGGGATCATCAGAGAATTGTTTATGATTATCTTCATGCATTGTTCCTCCTTCGTCGTAAACAGTATATAACAGTAGTTAACTTTTGTCAAGTGTTATATACTGTTTATTTTAAAATTTTAAAAAAAGGAAAACCGGCCTGCCAGCTATCGTAAACAAGCAAACCAATCTTCCTTTCCCTGCATACTTTCAAAAATTCAAATTGCTTTCCAGTTTCAGCAAATATTCTTTAACTTTCAGTCCCCCTGCATAACCAGTCAGACTTCCATTAGTTCCGATCACTCTGTGGCAGGGAATGATAATGGGTATAGGATTCCTGTTATTTGCCATTCCCACCGCCCGGCTGGCTTTGGAGTTCCCTGCCGCCGCTGCAATTTCTTTATAAGTCCTTGTCTCGCCATAAGGAATCTGAGTAAGAGCTTCCCATACTCTTTTCTGAAAATCTGTACCCTGAGGAACACAGGGCACCGTAAAGGCCTTTCTCTTTCCCTGAAAATATTCCTCCAGCTCTTTCACCGCCCACCTGGTCATCTCATTGGTCCTGCCCTGGACTTTCACCTTCTCATCTTCATAAAATTTTATGGCCTTAATTCCTTTGTCTCCAGA
>ERZ1090880.1035-NODE-1036-length-14343-cov-7.349944_pt1 | contig 14343 bp, 13 predicted proteins | sample MGYA00478471_ERZ1090880 | MGnify/ENA primary metagenome ERZ1090880 (study PRJEB33644, sample SAMEA5815734) | chicken gut metagenome | biome: Chicken; feature: Gastrointestinal Tract; material: Caecum | place: Ireland | collected 2019-01-01 | study: A study of... | reverse complement strand
ACACGGTGGTGAACGGCTGGCGGAAGCGCCACAAGTACCGGGACATCATCGCCACGTCGATGATGAAATTCCAGGGCCGCCAGACGGTGCGGAACATGCTGGTGATGACGCTGCTCATCGCCGGGGCATACTTCGCCAGCTTCTACGCCCCTATGCTGAACACCAGCTCCGCCTACAGCTTCTCCGCCCGGCCGGTGGACTTCGAATACCACTGGCGAAACGATCAAAACTGGCCCCAGCGGGAGGAAGTGGAGTCCCTGGCGGCGGAGCACGATGTGGACATCACCTCCTGGACCCAGGCGGACGCCGCCATCCTGGCCGGGGACGGCTATGTGCAGATGGAGCAGGACAACGGGGCTCTCGGCACCACCTACACCGATGAGTACCGGGAAATCGCCTCCGGCGATACCTTCTTCTCCGAGAGCGCCTGGAATGCCCTCACCGGCCAGAGCATCGACCTGGCCCCCGGCACCTGCGCCAACGTGCTGGACGACGAGGGCGGCAGCGACTACATCTCCGGCGGTGACGTGACCCTGATCACCAACATGGTCACCGGCGAACGCCTGTCCGTCATCCCGGCGGAGCCCCTGTGCTTCACCATGCTGCTGGGCAGCTATGTACTGGACGACGGGGACTACGCCGCCATCACCGCCGGCCTGACGGATGACTGGCGGGAGACCTGGGTGTTCTTCAACGTGGCGGATGTGGAATCCAGCTACCCCTTTGCCCATGCTATGTTCAACGAGCTCGTGGACCGCTCCGGCCCGGAGATCGAGGTGTTCGACGCCTGGGACCCGGTGGAACGGGAGCTGGAGATGGCGGAGACGGGCAGCTACGATTACGACAGCGAGGAATACCTGGCGGCCCACCAGCTCAGCGTCATCGACTACGACGACCGGGACTCCTCGGAGTTCCGCAACTACTGGCTCTACATGCCCCAGTTCCGGGTGCTGGATCAAAACGACTTCGTCACCACCATGGCGGTGTTCCTGGTGCTGTTCATCTTCATCGCCCTGATCTGCTTCGCGGCAGTGATCGTCATCGCCTTCACCCGGTGCATGACCATCGCCCTCACCAACGCCCGGGTGTACGACGACCTGCGGCACCTGGGGGCGCCGGACCGCTACCTGTTCCGGTCCGTGAAGGGGCAGGTGTCCAAGGTGTTCCTGGTGCCCGCCATCGTGGGGACCTCGGTGATTGCCGCCTTCTACCTGATGATCATGTATTTCAACGACAACCGTTTCACTCCCGGCGAGTTCGCCGGCATGGCCGCCTGCGCCGCGGTGATCGCAGTGCTGTCGGCGGTGCTGTACGGCGTGTACCGCATCACCCGCCGCAGCGTCTGCCGCACGCTGGGGATCCGGCGGCGTTGACCGCGCCGTTTCTCCCGCATAGAACGTCCTGATCCGCTTATGTGCCGCGAGGGCCGTCCGCTTCTTCAGAAGCAGACGGCCCTCGCGATTTACGGCTCTTCCGTTTTTTGCTTGTTTTCAGGCGTTTCTTCAAAAATCCATGTCAGGGGATGACCAACGGTCACAGGACCGCCCGGCACGCCGCCTCCAGGCCCCGGCTGTATTCCAGCGCCCGTCTGGCGCAGCGCACGCCGTCATCCAGCGCCAGGCACTCCATGGTCACCCAGCCGTCATATCCCATCTTCAGCAGCGCTTTTGTGCAGGAAAGAAAATCGATGTTTCCGCCGCCGGGATAAAAGCGGTTGCCATCCGAGTAATGGACATAGCGGATCAGGTCCTTGTTCTGCAGGATCGCCTCATACATATCTCCGTCGTGGATGCGCATATGGTGGGTGTCGATCATCAGCCAAAACCGGCTGGAGTCCACCTTCCGCACAAAGGCCGCGCCCTCGTCCAGACTGTTGATGTAATTGATGACGTAGAGATTGATGGGTTCAAACACCACGTCCACGCCCCGGCGCTCTGCCTCCGCCTGGACCTTCCGCACGTTTTCGATCAAACGCGCCTCCAGCTCGTCATAGCGGGAGAAGTCATCAATAACGCCCCGCATGGAGCCAAAGAGCACCATACCGCCCACCTCTGCCGCCAGATGCACGTGCTCGATCAGCCGGTCCACCGCTTTTCTCTGGATGCCGGGATCATCGGAGATCATGCTCAATCCATTCCCAAAATACTCCATGCCGGTTGTGATGGCGGGGATCTCCAAATGATACATCTTCATCAGTTCCAGAAGCGCTTTCACATCCCGGGTGGCCGGGTCCTTGATCTGCAGCTCCACGCCGTCATAGCCGCAGTCCGCCGCCTCCCGGAAGCACTCGTCAAAGGTGCCGTGGAGCATGATGGGCGTATTCACGCCCACGGGTTCATCTGTAATGCTGATGGCATATTTCAGCCGGTCCACTGCAAGTCCTCCTCACTCTTGTCCCAAATAGCTCTTCTGGATCTCACCGTTGTTGCGCAGCTCCTCTGCGGAGCCCTCCAGCACGATGTTGCCGGTCTCCATGACATAGCCCCGGTGGGCGATCTGGAGGGCGGCGTTGGAGTTCTGTTCCACCAGCAGGATGGTCATGCCATCCTGGTTGATCTTCTGGATCGTCTGGAAGATATCGCTGATCACCCGCGGGGCCAGACCCAGCGAGGGCTCATCCATCATCAGCAGCTGCGGATGCTGCATCAGCGCCCGGCCCACGGCCAGCATCTGCTGCTCGCCGCCGGACAGCGTGCCCGCCAGCTGCTTTTCCCGCTCCTTCAGCCGGGGGAACAGGCTGTAGACGTATTCCAGATCCCGCTGGCTCTCCTTGGCGGCAGGCCGCAGGAACGCTCCCATCATCAGGTTTTCCGCCACACTCAGCTGCGCAAACACATGGCGCCCCTCCAGGCACTGGGCGATCCCAAGCTTGGAGATCTGATGACTCTTCATCTTCTCGATGTTCTGCCCCATGAAGCGGATCTCACCGGAGCCCCCCTTGCCCAGCAGCCCGGAGATGGAGCGCAGGGTCGTGGTTTTTCCGGCGCCGTTGCCGCCGATGAGGGAGACGATCTCCCCCTTGTCCACGTGCAGGGAAATGCCTTTAATGGCGTGGATCTGTCCGTAATAAAAGTGGTAGTCCACCAGTTCCAGCATTTTTTCAGGCATCGATTCCACCTCCCAGATAAGCCGCGATGACCTCGGGGTTATTCTGTATCCCCTCCGGTTCATCCAGGGCGATCATCTTGCCGAAGTTCAGCACCGCGATCCGGTCCGTGACCCGCATCACCAGCTTCATGTCGTGCTCCACCAGCAGGATGGTGATCCCCGTGTCCCGGATCTTCCGGATCATCTCCGTCAGTTCCACCTTTTCGGTGGAGTTCATACCGGCGGCCGGCTCGTCCAGCAGCAGAAGCTGCGGCTCGCTGGCCATCGCCCGGGCGATCTCCAGGCGCCTCTGCTCACCGTATGAGAGATTCTTGGCCAGCAGGTCCGCCTTTTGCTCCAGGCCCATGAACGTCAGCAGCTCCATGCACTTTTCATGGATGGCCGCCTCCTCTTTCTTCTGGGCGGGCGTGCGGAAGATCGCCGCCGCCAGGCCGCTCTTGGATTTGATATGGCGGCCGCTCTTGACATTCTCCAGCACCGTCAGGTTGCTGAACAGGTTGATGTTCTGATAGGTCCGGGCGATCCCCGCCTGGGCGATCTGATAGGGCTCCAGCTTTCCCAGCTCCCTGCCATTGAAGGTGATCGAGCCGGAGCTCAGCTTATGCACGCCGCTGACCAGATTGAACAGCGTCGTTTTTCCCGCGCCGTTGGGGCCGATGACGCCAAAGATCTGCCCCTTTTCCACCGTGAAGCTCACGTGGTCCACAGCCGTCAGTCCGCCGAAGCGGATGGTCGCCTCATGCAGCGTCAGCATGGTTTTCCCCCTTTCTCCGGTGCAGCAGCTCCCGGATGATGTCGATGATGCCGGAGATGCCCCGGGGCAGGAACAGCAGCACCACCAGGATGAAGGCGCCGTACACCAGCATCCGGTAGCTGCCCAGCACCTGCAGGCTCTCGTTGAGGACGGAGATCACCGCCGCGCCGATCAGAGGGCCGGCGAAATTGCCCATCCCGCCGAAGAGCAGCATGGTCATGAACATGACCGACTGGGAGGTATTGAAGGTCTCCGGGCTGATGAAGCCCACGAAGTGCGCGTACATGGCGCCGGCAAACCCCGTGAACACGGCGCTGATGGCAAAGGCCATCACCTTGTACTTCTGAACATTGATGCCGATGCCGCCCGCCGCCACCGGATTCTCCCGGATCGCCAGGAACGCGCGCCCCACCCGGGAGTTCACGATCCGCTGCTTGATGACCAGGAACAGCGCTACCATCACGATCATGAAGATGAGGAACCGGAAGTTGTTGTCCAGCTCAAAGCCGAAGATGCTGATATTCGGGATCCGGCTGACGCCGGCCATGGCATTGGTAAACTCCGCCCGGGACAGCACGATGTAGACCAGCTGCCCTACAGAAATGGTCAGCAGTGCCAGGAAGTGGTGGATCAGCTTGGAGGCCGGCAGCGCCACAACGATGCCCAGGATCAGGGAGACCACACAGGCCGCCGGGATGGTCAGCCAGACAGAGAGCCCCAGCTTGGTGGTCAGCAGTGCCGTTGTGTAGGCCCCCGCGGCGTAGAACGCCGCGTGTCCCAGAGAGATCTGTCCGGAGTAGCCGAACAGGACATCCAGGCCGGACACGGAGATCATATACATACACACGAAGTTCAGCAGGGTCAGTATGTACTGCTGGTTCCGCAGGGCCATCAGCGCCGCGATCAGCAGCACCAGGCAGACCACGGCCGTCAGGATTTTTTTCTTTTTGGTTTGCTGCATAGAAGTGCATCCTCCTCTTCTCAAACGTCGCCCCGCCGGATCAGTCAGAGTCATAGACCTTTGCCTTGAAGAGTCCTCTCGGCAGGAAGATCATGACGATGATCAGCAGGAAGAAGGAGACAAAGTCCTTGTAGGTCGTTGTGAGATAGCCCGCCACAAAGGTCTCGATGAATCCCAGCAGCAGCGAGCCCACGATGGCGCCGTACATATTGCCGTAGCCGCCGATGACCGCGCCGGCGAAGCCCTTGTTGCCGATGATGTCGCCCATGGTGGTGCTGACGCCGTAGACCGGCCCCATCAGCGCCCCGATGCCGCCGGCCAGCGCCGCGGCAATGGCCCAGGTGAGCCCTGTCGTCCTGCTGACGTTGATGCCCAGCGAGCTGGCGGCCAGGGGATCCATGGCGGCCGCCCGCATGGAGATGCCGAAGCGGGACTTGGTCATAAACAGGTGCAGCAGGATCATGGCCGCAAAGCCCACCACCATCACCAGAATGGACTCCGGCTGCACATGGGCGCCGAAGATTTCCACAGTGGTGGTAGAGAAGATGGACGGCATCTGCTGGGTCTGGCTGCCCCAGATCGCCTGGGCCAGATTGGGCAGGATAATGGAGACGCCGATGGTGGAGAGCACGATGTAAATGGATGTGGCGCCCTTGTTCAGCAGGACCCGGATCAGGAATTTCTCCAGAGCCAGCCCCAGGAGGAACATGATCACCACGGTCAGCAAAAATGCCACGACAAAGGGCATCCCCATATTCTTATAAAACTGCAGGCCCAGAAACGCCCCCAGCATCAGGAGTTGTCCCTGGGTGAAGGTCATCAGGCCGGACGCGGAATAGATCAGGCTGTAGCCCAGAGCCAGCATTCCATAGACGCTGCCGATCATCAGGGAGCCGATAATCAAGTTCACAATCATGTATCGTGAGTCCTCCTCTTTCCGTGATTGCGGAAAAGAGCGCCCGCCGCGTACACGCTTCCCGTACGGCGGCGGGCGCTCCCTGTTCACATCTTATTGATTGTTGAGATCTGCCAGGAATGTCTCAAAGGGCACGTTCTTGCCGTTCACGATGGCGTACAGGTTGCAGCCCTCCAGGCCGTCGCCGCTGCCGTCGGAGTAGTCGAACTTGCCGCCGATGCCGGTGTAGTCCACGTTCAGCAGGGCTTCCCGCAGATCGGGTCCCTCCATGGACTTGGCTGTCTCAAAGACCTTGGCCAGCAGCATCATGGAGTCATAGCCGCGGTAGGCGGTATCGGAGACAGGCATCTCGCCGTACTCCTCCACGAACGCCTCCAGGAAGGCCTTCTCCTCCTCGGTGGCCGCATCCTCGATGGCATCAGGGATCACATAGCCGCAGGCAAACAGCACGCCGTTGGCGGCATCGCCGGCCACCTCCCGCACATCGGTGGCGGCAAAGGTCTCGGAGCCGTAGATGTAGCCGTCATAGCCCAGCTGCCGGAGCTGCTTGCACTCAATGCCGTAATCCTCCGTGGCGCCGTACAGCAGGATGCCGTCTAGGTCCGCGTTCAAGAGACGGGTGATCTGACCGGTGAAGTCGGTATCGCCGGCCATATAGTCGGTCTCCAGAACGATTTCAATATCCGTGTCCGCCAGCTGTGGGTAAAGGACTCCTATCTGGATTCGCTGTTCTCCGCCAACGGATATCCCAACATCTATCTGGTCCGCAAGCTCCATGACCGGCAGGACTGGTCCGATGCGGGAACCCTGATCCTTATGATCTCCGAGCTGGAGATCGAACGGATCTACAGCAGCTATGTCAGCGACCAGCAGAGCCTGTTTATTTTGGGACGGGATATGCAGACCGTCTCCAGCATCGACAATCTGCAGGTCCGCTCCTTCCCGGAGGATGTCCAGACCCAGCTGCTGTCCTACTCCGGGTCGTTCTCCCCGGCAGGGCTGGAGCAGGTGGGACTCATCACCTACTATACCATCGGCTCCCCTCAGTGGAAGCTGGTGTACTGCCATGACACCGCCAGCATTCTCCACCCCTTTGAAAGCAGCCATTTCCAATACCTGCTGCTGATGGCGGTGTGCCTGGTGGTCAGCGTGATCCTGACGACGCTGGTGGTCCGGCATTATATCTCTCCCATCAAAACGCTTCGGGAGCAGATGGATGAGGTCCAGAAGGGGAATCTGGACTCCCATCTGCCCATCACAGCCAACAATGAGATCGGCCAGCTGACTGCTCACTTTAATCTGATGCAGGACAGCATCAATCTTTTGATGCAGCGGCTGGTGGAGGAGAGCGAGGCCAAACGGAGCGCGGAGATCAAGGCCCTGCAGAGCCAGATCAACCCCCATTTTCTCTACAATACCCTGGCCTCCCTGCGCTTCATGATCTTCTCCGGAGACAAGGAACGGGCGGACAACATCGTGGTCTCCCTGATCCACCTGATGAAAAACGCCCTCTCCAACTCCCAGCGCTTCGTCACCATCGACATGGAGCTGCGGCTTCTGGACGACTACATCCGGATTCAGCAGTACACCTTTGCACACCCCTTTGCCGTGGAGATCGACGTGACGGCAGAGGTCCGCAGATGCTACACCATCAAGCTGCTCCTCCAGCCCATTGTAGAAAACGCGATTTTTCATGGACTAAAGCCCAAGGCCACAGACTGCCTGCTGCAGATCGTGGGCCGGTGCGGCGGGGACTGCGTGGACCTGTATATCCGCGACAACGGCGTTGGGTTTGACCCGGAGCAGACCGCGCCCAAAGCCTCTCCCATCTCCACCGGCATCGGGCTTTCCAATGTCAACGAACGCATCCATCTCCATTTCGGCAAACACTATGGTGCCCATATCACCAGTGCTCCGGGCGCCGGCACGGAGGTCCACATCCATCTCCCAAAATTGAAAGAGGAGGAAGATTGCAAGCCCTATGAAGATTCTGATCGTTGAGGACGACACCATGCTGCGGAACTGGCTGTCCATGCTGCTCTCCAGCCTCTCGGACTACCAGCTTCAGATCTATGAGGCCGGCGACGGTCTGGAGGCCCTGGAGGTATGCCAAACAACGCCTGTGGAACTGGTCATCACAGACATCAAGATGCCCCGGATGGACGGTCTGCAGCTGATCCAGAAGCTGAAGGAATCGGATCCGGAGATCCGGACCGCCGTGCTCAGCTCCTATGATGATTTCTCTTTTGTCAAGGTGGCCCTGCAGTATGGTGCGCTGGACTATATCCTAAAGGCGGAGATGACCGTCAAGGACCTGTCCCAGCTGCTGGACAAGGTGCAAAACGACTTTCAGGTGGAACACAGCCTGGCCAAGGGGATCTTTCCGGATTTCCGCACCATCTCCGGGGCGCAGAAGGCCGTTACGGATTTTCTGGCCGGGCAGCTCTCTCAGGATGCATTGCAGGAAAAGCTGGACCTTCCTGCCGACGCGCCGGCCACGGCGATCCTCTTTCTGCACCTGCAGGACAAATCTGACGGGGATGTCCCCATTTTTGAGGCCGCAGATATCTGCACAAAAACCCTTTTTTCCGAGAATCTGCATGGCATGGCCATCCCCTACCGGGCGGAGAACTGTCTGCTGCTCTACGGCTGCTCTGACTCTGTCACGGAGTTTCAGCAGATGGAGGCCATCAAGCTCATCAGTCTTATTGAAAATAATTTTCAAAAGTATTTGGACCTTCCCATCCGATTTCACTTCTATCAGTTCTGCCGCCAGGAGGAGGACCTGCGGGGGCGTCTGGATGAGGTGGGAAAGGCCGGCTGCTGCTATCAATATTACGGGGCCAATGTGAAATGCGCGGATTCCATGCCCAGCTTCACCCTGTGGAAGATCAAGATCCAGCGTTCCTTGGAGACCAATCATCCCCAGGAGGCGGCCTCTCACCTGAAGAGCTTCCTCAGCGAGGCACACTGGCTCCACCTATCCCCGGACATCCTGCGGGCGCATCTGCTGGTCCTGATGAATCTGTTCACCACGTTTCACGGACAGATCCAGGGGCATGGGATCGGGAGCCAGGCGGAAAGCCTGCACCCCCTTCTGGTAGATGTCACCCATGCCGAGACCAGGGAGATCCTGGAGAGCAGCGTCAACACCTTTTTGAAGACGTTTTTGCTGACGCTGAACCAGAGGAAGCTGGATTTGTCCCCCGCTATCCGCAGCGCCCTGGCCTATGTGGATGAGCACTACGCTGAAAAAATCTCCCTGGACGGCGTGGTCGAGCATATTTTCATGAACCGCTCCTACTTCTGCCAGCTCTTCAAAAAGGAAGTGGGGCTGACCTTCGGCGACTATGTGGAGCATATCCGCATTGAAAATGCCAAGCGTCTGCTGGCCTCCACGGACCTCCCCATTCTGAATGTGGCGGAACAGACCGGGTTCAACAACCAGGCCTACTTTACCAAGGTCTTCAAAAAGGCCACCGACATCAGCCCGCTCCGCTACCGGAGGATCCACTTCCAAAAATCTGACAAAAAAGAACCGTGAGAAGCATCTCACGGTTCTTTTTGCGTTTCGGTTTACAGATATTCGTTGGGTCTGTCCACCGGCCTCCGGGTCGGCAGCCGCCGCTTCCAGATAGAGGGGGCAAACAGCAGCAGCATGGGAAATACCTCCAAGCGACCCACCAGCATATCAAAAGACAGCAGCAGCTTGGACAGAGGAGAAAAGCTGGAGAAGTTTCCCATCGGGCCCACGATTTCCAATCCGGGGCCAACATTGTTGATGCAGGTGGCTACCGCAGTAAAGACGGTCACCAAATCCATCTGCTCCAGAGACACCAGCAGGCAGGACACCACAAAAATCGCCATATATACCGCGAAAAACAAGTGGACGCCCTGAATACTCCGCTCATTCAAAGGCTTTCCCTCAAAGCGGACCGCCGAAACGGCATTCGGATGAAGCATCCGCCGCATCTCGCTGACGGAAACCTTCTCCAAGATCACCACGCGGGCCACTTTGAGGCCACCGGCCGTGGAGCCAGCACAGCCGCCGATAAACATCAGGGCCACTAAAATCGCCTTGGAGAAAGTGGGCCAGGTATTAAAGTCCACCGTTGCATAGCCCGTAGTGGTCATGATGGAGGATACCTGGAAAAAGGCATGGCGGAGGCTCGTGCTCACAGAATCATATAAATGTACGATATCTAAGGTGATGGCCCCCACCGCCACAGCCACAATGATGACATAGGCCCACAATTCCTCGGACCGGAATACCTCTCGGAACTTCCGCACAAGCAGGAAGTAGTAAAGATTGAAGTTGACGCCGAAGAGCAGCATGAAGATTCCAATGACAATATCAAAATAGGGGTTATTATAGGCCCCCACGCTAAGATTCCGGCAGCTGAAACCGCCAGTACCCGCACTTCCAAAAGAATGGATACAGGAGTCGAACAGCGGCATCCCGCCCGCCACCAGCAGAAGGATCTCGATGATGGTCATCACCAGATAGATGCCGTAGAGGATCTTGGCAGTGTCGCTCATACGGCTCACCAGCTTACCCGGCGCGGGACCGGGCATCTCTGCCCGCAGCATATGCATCCCATGTCCATCTCCGCCCATAGGCAGGATCGCCATGACGAACACCAGCACGCCCATACCGCCGACCCAGTGTGTGAAGCTGCGCCAGAACAGGATGCCACGATGCAGAGACTCCACCTCTGTCAAGATCGTGGCTCCAGTGGTGGTAAAACCGGAGACCGTCTCAAAAATACAGTCCACGAATCTGGGGATGTCGCCGGAGATATAGAACGGCAGGCCGCCGAAAATGGACATGGCGATCCAAGCCAAGGCCACTACCGCCAGGCCGTCTCTGGCATACAGTGCCGTCTGACTGGGCTTCCGGAAACTCAGCAGACCTCCGCACAGCAGCAACAGCGCCATGGGAATCAGAAAGGGGATTGGAGATTCCCCATATCCCAGCCCCACCGCCATGGGCAGCAGCAGGAGAGCCGCCTCCACCAGCAGGATCCGGCCGATGGCAAAGCAAATCACTCGATAATTCACAGAACCTACCTGCCTTTTATGTATCCAGAATGTCTCGGAGATCCTCCAGTTGGGTATCCGTGGTCACCACGATCACATCGTCATGGAGATGCAGGACATCATTGCCGGAGGGGATGATGATCTGGCCGTTCTGCCGCACGATGCCCGCCAGCAAAAGGCCCCGCCGCAGCTTCAGATCCCGAAGGGGGACATTTACAAACGGGATATCGGCCGTAACATTGAACTCCAATGCCTCTACCTTCTCGTCCACGATCCGGTGGAGCGTCTTTACTTTGGAGGCAGAGGCGTTCTTCATAGCCCGGATATACTGCAAAATCAGCTCTGTGGTCACTGCGGCTGTGGACACCACACTGTCGATCAGGCTCTCATCAGAGACCAGCTCCAGCAGAGACTTGCGGTTGATTTTGGCCACCACTTTACAGCAGTCTCCGGACTGCCGGGCGGCGCTGAGGGCCATCAAAATATTGGCCTCGTCCAGGCCGGTGATCGCCACAAAAGCATCCGTCTGCTCGATCCCCTCCTCGCTGAGGAGCTCGCTGTCCGTCCCGTCGCCGGCGATTACCAGTGCCCGGGGCAGCTTTTCGCTCATGGCCACGCACCGCTGCTCGTTCTGATCGATGATCTTCACGGACATTCCCATGTCCAGCAGCTCGGTTGCCAGATAATAGCACATCTTGCTGGCGCCTACGATCATGACAGAGGACGCCTTTGCCCGGAACACGCCCAGCTGGCGGAAAAACTTCTCCAGCTCCCGGGGCGCCGCGGTGAGGTAGATCTTGTCTCCCGCCCGCAGGGCAAAATCACCGGAGGGGATGATGGTCTCCCCCTGCCGAGCCACAGCGCAGATCAGGATCCGGACCTTGAAGCTCTGATACAGCTCCGACAGCCGGGTCCCATCCAAAGCAGTGTGCTCCGCCACGCGGTACTCCACCAGCTCCAGCCGTCCCTTTGAGAAGGATTCCAGCTTCATCGCTGTGGGGAAACGCAGTACGCGGGCGATCTCGTGGGCAGTCGCTTTTTCCGGGTTGACTGACATGGACAGTCCCAGTTCGCTGCGCATGAACCGCAGCTGCCTGCCGTATTCCGGGTTGCGGACCCGGGCGATGGTGTGCTGGACACCCAACTTTTTTGCCACCAGGCACGTCAGAATGTTGATCTCGTCGCTGGAGGTGGTGGCGATCAGGAGGTCTGCGTGCTCCACATCCGCCTCCTTCTGCACGTCATAGCTGGCGCCGTTGCCGCATACCCCCATGACATCGTAGACATTGATAATATTCTCCACCAGATGCGGATTCTCATCGATCACGGTAACTCTGTTCTCAACAGCCAGATAACGCGTCAAGGCAACGCCCACTTTCCCAGCGCCCACAATGACGATCCTCATACGGTTTTCCGTCCTTTCCTCCACAGGGGCCAGAGTCTAAAGCCCCAGTGTAATCCTCCCACATTATAGCGGATATACGGCCAAAAGCAATATATTTTTCGTGAAATCCACAAAAATGCCTCTGCCTTCTTTTCCGGTGCCTTCGGATGTGGTATGCTGTCCTATGCAAATCCATGAACATTCCCATGGAAAAAGGAGAGGATCGACTTGCAATCTCTCGTGAAACTGCGCCTATACTGTTCCATCTGTGCCCGCAACGACTACTACATGGAGCGGATCCGGGCAATTGCCGACCAGCTGGGTCTGGACTATACCCTGGAAAAGGTCACGGACGACCGTGAGCTCGAGCGCCTGGGCCTGACCGTGCCCTGTCTGTATGCCTACTGCCCCGGATGCCGCATTTTGAATGAGCAGGTATTAAATGATGAACCGGAAGCCCGTTGTACGCCCGCCCTGGAGATCGGCGGAGAACTTCGATTCTGGGGAGTTCCCGCCAGTGATGACGCCCTGCGGGAGGCTCTCTCTTCCTTATTAGATGGGGATTGATCCTCCGCCGGCCACCGGCATCCAAAATTTTACTTGACAAATCGGAGCAAACCGCATAAAATCAACGTGAAATTCTTTTAGTTAAATTATTTTAATTAAAATAATTTCATCATTTTTCGACATAAGGAGTACCAATTATGGAATTCGAGCAAGTACGCGATATCATCGTGGAGACCCTGGGCTGCGACGCGGAGCAGGTCACCATGGAGGCCTCCCTGGCTGACGATCTGGGTGCTGACTCCCTGGCTTCCGTGGAGCTGGTGATGGCTCTGGAGGAGGCCACCGGCATCTCCATTGAGGATAGCGCCCTGGCCGAGATGAAGACCGTCGGCGACGTGATGAACTACCTGAACGCCCACAAGCAGTAATCCCTGCCCCGCCGGCGGGCTCACGCCCTCCGGCGGGTTCACTTTCCGCTGAGAAAGGAATGCGCTATGACCAACCAAGAGATTTTTGATCTTGTCGCCTGCTTCGACCGCAGCACCGCCCAGACGATGAAGCTGTCCACGCAGGAGTTTACTATAGAACTGACCCGGGGCGGCGCGGCCGCTCCCCAGGCCGCGGCACCTGCCGCCGCGCCCGCCGCGGCTCCCGTCGCGCCCAGCGCGCCCAGCGCGCCCGTGGCCGCCGGCCCCTCCATCGACGCACCTCTGGTGGGCACGTTTTACACCTCTCCCGCTCCTGACCAGGCCCCCTTCGTCCTGCCCGGCGACCGGGTGTCCAAGGGCCAGACCGTCTGCCTGATCGAGGCCATGAAGATGATGAGCGAGGTCCCCGCCCCCTGTGACTGCGTTATCGAGAGCGTGTGCAAGAGCAACGGCGAGCTGGTGGCTTTCGGCGAGCCGCTGTTCCGTTATAAGCCATGCTGAGGCGGGTATTGATCGCCAACCGGGGGGAGATCGCCCTGCGGGTCCTGCGGGCCTGCCGGGAGCTGGGGATCGAGACGGTGGCCGTTTACTCCCAGGCGGACGCGGACGCCCTCCATGTCCAGCTGGCGGGGCAGGCGGTGTGTATCGGCCCTGCCCGGGCGGCGGACAGCTATCTGAATCAGGACGCCCTGCTGACGGTGGCCAAGGCCACCGGGTGCGACGGCGTCCACCCCGGCTATGGCTTCCTCTCTGAAAATGCCGACTTTGCGGACGCCTGCGCCGCTGCCGGTCTGACCTTCATCGGTCCCTCCGGCGACGCCATCCGCAAGGCCGGCTCCAAATCTGCCGCACGGGACCTGATGCGCGCCGCCGGTGTGCCTGTGACCCCCGGCTCCGACGGCCCCGTGGCCTCTGTGGAGGAGGCCCTGGCCGCGGCGGAGTCCGTGGGCTATCCCGTGCTGCTGAAGGCCTCCGCCGGCGGCGGCGGGCGGGGCATCCGCCGGTGCGACAAGCCCGAGGACCTCTCCGCAGCCTTTGCAGAGGCCAAGGCAGAGGCCCAGGCCTGTTTCGGCAACGACGAGATGTATCTGGAAAAGCTGGTGCTCCGGCCCCGGCACATCGAATTCCAGGTGCTGGCGGACCGGTACGGCAACGTCATCCACCTGGGAGACCGGGACTGCTCTGTCCAGCGGCGGAACCAGAAGCTCATCGAGGAGGCCCCCGCCCGGTGTCTGACGCCGGAGT
>ERZ1090880.1032-NODE-1033-length-14373-cov-9.957815_pt1 | contig 14373 bp, 39 predicted proteins | sample MGYA00478471_ERZ1090880 | MGnify/ENA primary metagenome ERZ1090880 (study PRJEB33644, sample SAMEA5815734) | chicken gut metagenome | biome: Chicken; feature: Gastrointestinal Tract; material: Caecum | place: Ireland | collected 2019-01-01 | study: A study of... | reverse complement strand
CTTTTCGGTCGTAAAGCTGACAGTGGACAATTGGTCACCCACTTACACAACTTTTTTGTCATATTATTATATATAATAAAAAATTAAAAAATAATAAAAATAAGATAAAAAAGTGGGTTTTTGGGCGACCACTTAATGCCCACTTAATGCCCAATTGTCCACTTATCACAAAAAGCAAACAAATAGTTTGAAAAATGGCTATTTTTGACCTATTTTTATGGTGGACAATTGGACAGTTCTCGCCCAAGTTTTTTCAGAAAAATGGGCGAAACCCGGGCAATTGTCCACATTTTTCTGTCCATCATACATATATAAAAGTGGTCAAACCCAGAAAAGTTGGGTAAACGGACAAAAATTTTTCTAAAAATGGGCGAAGAATGCCCACTAGTCCACTTTGCTTTTTAGTCACTTTTTACCTCTCCATCTGCACAATAGAAGTTATCTGGACGATTTCTACAGAACTCTCGAGAACCTCTATGAGCACAGAATTTGCATCTGACCACTCTTGCCTGCGAAGGACATTTCTCATATCGTCTTTTAGCAGTTTTTAGAAGCTCTTTTCTTGTACACCATTCCAAATTGGAAAGAGCATTATTATATTTATCACCGTCTATATGTCTTACATCGAGACCGGTGTGGTCTCCATCATAAAAAGTTTCGGCAACCAGACGATGCACATAATATCTTTTCTTATCCATGTACACTCTTAAATATCCTTTTGGAGGATTTTCCGTTTGACTCAACAAATAATGTGTTTTTCTTTCTCGTACCTGACCGTAAATACTTACTTCATAATCAGGATGTCCTTTTACTACCGCCCATTCGTTAAACATCTAAAATATCTCCTTTCTCAAAACACTCTTCACCACAAACAAAAATCCCTCCTCCGAAGAGAAGAGCCAATAACATAAATGTTGCATCCCCATCGTTAAATAGTACCGATAATACTCCAAGAGCTACACAAAGTAATCCTAACAATTTATTTTTCTTCATTTGAATCATCCACCTTTCCATCATCCACCATAAGTATAAATGTAACTAATCAGAATCGCCACTGCAATCATATAGAAGAGCGCAGCACAGAATTCACAAACTTTTGACTCTTTCATTTTCCGATCTCCTTAAATTCATCCTCGCATTCTTTCTTATCAATATACTCCTGACCACCAGTTCCGAGATCCAGAAGATATCCGTCTTCCAGTTTCTCCGAGACCCGTACGAACGTTTTCAGAACCACGCCAGCAGCAATGGTATGTCTTCGCTCATAGATTTTCCCAACTTCCAACACTAACGCTTCCATAAAACAACATCTCCTTTCACCAAACTCTTTTTTACGTCAATCACCCGTTGATTGGTGCTCCCAGCCCAGGGATAAGTAATATCTTTCAGTGTCTCTACAAACGGTCCGTCGACTACAACATCCACCAATTCTATACAAGGAAACCACCAAATATCTTCCCATAAATAACCGGTATACAACCAAATAGTTTTTTCGGGAAGTTTTTCTTTGATTTCTTTCGAAAGTTTCAAAATATCTTCACGATTCGACGGATGAAGAGGATCCCCACCCGAGAACGTAACACCCGAAATATAATCCGGATAAAGTTTCGAAAACAATTCCGTCTTTGCATAAATATCAAACTCCAATCCATACTCAGGATCCCATGTCAAAGGGTTCTGACAACCTGAACAATGATGCTCACAACCAGCAACCCAAAGCACCGTACGCAGTCCGTCTCCGTTCAACATGTCGTCCGTCGTTATATTATGATATCTCATGATCTTATACACATCCTTTGAAAGTGAAATTACTAAAATCTTCACACGATTTGCACGGATCTTCATTAGGTAAAGAATCTCTGTGTAAACATGTCGAACAAGTTTCAGATACTGTATTTTTCAACAATTCTTCCTTCGATGTGGTACACAATGTATCTGATCCCTCATACCGTTTCTTAATATCATAAAACAAATCTAAAAACTTATTCATACAGCACGGGCATGTATCAAATCTATGATAAGTTTGGGAATCTTCATTAACAAAATAAATCCGATTTGCGTCACTCATATCGACCGCATCAAACTGGGTGTTATATGGTAAATAAAACGTACCGCAAATATCACATTTCTTAGCATCCATGATTATCATCCTCCTCATAATTTGAATTATTGTGACATATCAAACATTTATTGAAGTTACGTGGTGTCTTTCTGTGTTTACAGGTATTACAGTTGTTATGTGTAGCGTTTTTAAGTGCACGATTTTCGACCTTCAGATCGCAGTCTCTGTGTACAACAAACGCATCATAACCATACGGAAGAACTACCAAACCATGATCCATTTGTTTTAGGATATTTTCATAAATTTGTTTAATCGTCCGTTCATCGCATTTAAAATCAAGTTTCACGACTAATACATTACTCATGATCTTACACACTCCTTTGAATTCTTATTTAATGCACCCATAGCAAGATATATATATGGTTCAGTGTAGCGTTTATTGTTGTTATGAATACATGCCTTATTTAATACTCATATAATACATAGTATCATCCTCATCCGTTATTTCGAAACCGTATTTATCGTAAACATGTTTTGCTATATAGTTGTCTTTATTAACTGCCAGATTTCTTGCGCCACATTTTTTAACGGCATAATCTAATAATTGATAACTTAATTTATTACCTCTGTATTTTTCGTTTATCTCCAAATCGCTAACATTAATTCCGTCCCACCAATTCCATGTTTTAAATTCAGCAACTGTTTGATTAGTTTCATCATACCATTTATATTCTTTTGCAGGTGTTTTTCCAAGCATCACGTTTGATGTTTTCAGATCAAAATTATCTAATTTTAGTTCTCGATTTTTAGCATATCTCTTTTTACCAGCAGCCGTTAATGATCCATCGGCATTCTGGTATCTTCGAATACCCCATTTCATTCCTTTGATACCATAATGTTTGAGTTCTTTGTTTTCGTTCATAATCAATCAACCTTTCTAAAGTAAAAAGAAAAGGCCCTGTAATCAGGACCCTTCCTCTTTTAAATTAGTATACTTCATAACTTCCAGTTCTCTGTAACTCGTGAGCCGAAGTCTTCCGTATTGTGTCAATGAATTAAATCGCCTACCATCAGCAGAACGGACTAAAACAGATTCCCCCTCAATATAGGCAACCTGACAAAGTCGTCCTGCATCATGTCCGCGAATAATTGTACACATATCGCCAACTTTAAGCTCCTGAAGTTCTTTCATATTCATAAATACCACTCCTTTCCATTAAAGGAAATGCTATTTAAGCGTATCCGCCCCAATCGGTTCTCCAACGGTACCAGCGCTTTCTCTTGAATCTGTAGCTTTGAAATACGCTCCAGGAATCTGTGGATACATAAATTCAAACATCAGATAATTTGCAGCATCACACAAATACTCAGTGTTTTTCGTATCCTGGTATTTCTCTATACAAAGCTGAGCGGTCTCCAAAGCTTTCACCAGACCATATTTGAAATTCACCTCTGCCGGTCCATATTTGTGATAGCTGACCTCGACCCGATCGCTGTATTCTGTCGACATAGAAGTTCCAACACGACTAATTCCTATTTCTCCTTTTCTTTTAATTTACTCACAATATGCTGATAAATATTCTGGCACATATAGCGATTTTTACATACAATCGCAGATTCTAGGCCCCTCTTTCTCATATCGCCGTAGTAGTCCGTGTTTTCTACTTCTGGATCCATTTCCGGGCATCCGTCACAATATGATTCCATATCAATATGTATCGACATTAATTATCACTCGCTTTCTCAGGTTCGTGCTTCAGCTCCACTTCCATCCAAGAAATGGCTTTGTCCCATACTACGATCAACTTACCAGTATCCATATAAATATTATAATACCCGTCAGCTCCTTGAATATCTTTCACGGAGTCCATATAAATATCCACGATCGATCCGTCTATCATATGAAAGACCAATCTTTCTATTTTGCTTAGAAACGTTTCCAATGTACTCATATCATTCATCCTCGCTTTCTTCGTATTCAGGGCGGTCATACGCGATTGTAATTCTCAACCCGTCTGGCTGAGTTAAAGTTATAAAACCGCCCCGTTCCAAATTCTTAACTTCTTCGTTGCTTAACCAAATATCACACTTCATCTGATTCCGGCTTAATTTCTTTGGGTGCCCAAAAACTTTCGATCATGTTATTATAAGACTTTGCGCAATCCGGACATAACTCTTTGAAAAGATTATCTTTAGCATATGGATTTCTTTCGTCACAAATGCTTATCCATCCATCGGGCCTCGATTCATAAATAGGTTGCGTGGTATTTGGATTTAACAATTTTTCTTTCAACATAACAGATTTCCCACACCGATCACAAATCAAAATCTGAACATTTTTTCTCATTTCTTAGACTCTCCTTTCTCTCCGGTGATCAGCCCCGCATATGGCAGTGTTTTGATCCAGTCGCAGAAACCGAAATACTGATTCGGAATCGTGCGTATGATCTTATCATCTTTGGTGATATTAACAGTCTCATGTTCTCTCCACTCATCCATTTTATGATACTTACGAGACTTATAAATATTAGTCAAGATTTCGTAGTTACACATAACAGTTCGTTTCTGGTTATAAGAGCTCGGAAGAAGCTGGATCATTTGCCACCAGTATGATTTCTTATTATTCTGCAATTCTCGGATTTTTAAAGCTTTTTCTTCAGCATCCGGGGCAGTAACGATATAGGATTCCTGCGCTTTTTTTAATTCGTCCGATGTTTCAAGATATAAACGACGATTCTCGTTAAGAAAATCGATCGTCCACATAAGAAACTGCACATTACTAATACAGCGAAAATCTCCTTTGTTATGAATGAACAAAGCGTTATCACCTATTAAATGCTCATGAGAGAAATCCTCCAGCGTAAACTCCTTATCCGCAATCTTATGCATAGTACTGCAGGAATTCGCAACTGTCCCAACTTTGTAAGTATCAAATTCCTTCCACCAGTAGAGAGGGGCAGTAATTGTAACCATAACCGGAAGCATTCTCATAAATTTACGATGATCCGCCGTACCAGCATTCCGCAGCCGTTTTAACAGATCATAATCATTTGGGCCGAGTTTGAATCCGCAAGGGTAATCATCAGGATCGAAATCTATATCTTCATGGAATTTACTATCACTTCTATTCCAGCTGTTAAGTGGATTTCTGGCGCCCATGATAGTTGCTTTCCATTGTTCTGGTGATGGCGTTACTACATCCTCAAACTTTATCATTATTCGTACCTCCATGTTTTTCTATTAACTACATCAAATATAGTTGTTCTATCCACTCCAAATTTTTTAGCCAAAGCAACCACTCCGTAATGTGGATCTCTTTTTGAATATACGGAACGTATGTAATCGACGTCATTTCTTGTCAATTTATGCGAATGGTGATTCTCTCCTAATTGTTTTTTCATCAAACCAGTTTGAAAGGCATGCTTTACATTATCTGCGTGAGAAGTTCTTTCAAGATTTGAAATATCATTATCTAATTTATTTCCATTTTTATGATTAACATCTCTTAAATTGTCTGGGTTAGGTAAGAAACAATCAGCTATGATTTTGTGATGATCTATATTCTTTCCGTTAAATATTCCATGCCTGTAACCGCTTTTATTTACACTGCAGATCATTCTCTCCCCATGAAGATTGAATATCATACCGTTCGGAAATGCAATATAATTATCTTCATATACAACTCCGTCGTCAAGATTCAGATTGTATTTTTCAACGCCAGAAACAAATCTGTTTATACGATATTCAAAAACTGCTTTAGCGGCTTCTTCCGGAGAATCATAAGTTCCTAAATATATAGATTTAGAATGATTCGACACAAAAGCTTCGTATTTTCCGTTGGTCGTTTTGCGATAACCCTTGGCTGTAATTCCCCGGATCGCCGCTTCCCAACCCATTATCTCTGAGTTTTCAAATTTAATCATACGTTTTCTCCTTTCTTTAAATTAAATTTTGTTGCTTTTTTATTAATTTCTTTCTGAATATCATCCGGCGTAATTGAAAGAAGACGAGCAACAATCTCAGAAGATATAGCCACATGGGTTAATTCCTCTATAATATTGTCTATTGGATCTACAGTAGTATAATGACCCAGACTTCTTTTGTATTTAGACAGGGCTTTGATTAGCTCCGCGCATTCTTCTTGAAGAATATCCATCTGTTTTAGCGCGTCCTTACCGAATATTTCTACATACTGATCAATGTGACTTTCTGGAATGTTAATCATTGTTTTCTCCTTTCACAATCTAATCTTTATAAACTCTCTTACCACATGTCGGACATTTCGCTTCATAATAATCGCCATCTCTCTGATAATAGTGATATGTGTATTCGCCTTTCTCACACTCAAAGACGCATCCACAATTTGGACAAGTGAAACGCTCCGTAGTTTTTGGAATCTTTCCTTTCTTAATGATCTTCATCATGATCCTCCTTTCGCTATAAAAAAATAAGAAATGAAAAGAGCCTATGTTTCAAGGCTCGATTCATCTCGTCGTTACTGAAAAATCCAATTAGATCATTCTGCGGACTTCTCCTCATAATATCCAGGTGCTATTTCTTTAAAATTCTTAGCATGACGGATATCAAAGGTATGATGACATTCACTGTGTTTCGGATCACAATTCCTACATCTGGTTCCATCACACAGATATGCAACACATTTCCCCCTAATAACCACATTCCGATCGTCTATGTATTCATTTGCGAATATCTTTCTAGGATCGCAACCAAAACTTTTAATAATTTCTGGAAGGTTATGATTGACGGCATCAAATACCAATTCATGCTCCTGACACCAGGCTATTGCCTGTTCAAGCTGATCACCAACACGGCAAGTCCATAAAATGATTTTATCGCCATTATCTTTTCGGACTTTTAACTCATCGATAAGTACATCGTTTGGTTTCCCAATCTCCGGGTACATATTCTCGCATAAAGTACCGTCAAAATCTACTGCTATAATGTATGACATAAGTTTCTTCACTCCTTAACCTTAATTTTCTGTCCTATTCTTGTCGAAATAATTCTCTTCTACATTTTTAATGTCATAAATAAGGTCTGCAGGAACTTGCATCAGATCTTTATTGTTCCGGTTTACTAAGAATGCCATTGGTTTACGGAATAAACCTACTGTGCATATTCCTAAAATCTCATATTCTCTCAGATCATTTATGCAATATTCACAGACATCATGTACGTCCCGTACAATACAATCCTCGCAGTCCGGTCGTATTTTACATATTTTCATTATATTTTCCTTTCTTAATGATCTTCATCATGATCCTCCTCTTCCGAAAATGTCGAACAATAATACGTGATAATACCTTTTGATATCATACGCTCATACACTACATCATCTATTTTTCCTGACCAGCCAGGTACCAATTTCTCAAGATCGATTCTGAATGTGATAATGGTTTCTCCGGAAGGCCAATAATAAAATAATACAAACAGCAGATTCGGAAATTCTTTGTCAACACGTTCGAAGAGTGCAAGATGATACTTCTCAGCGATGTTTTTCAATCTTTCCATTACTTCTTGTCTGGTAAACATATTTTTATCCTCCTCTTCTTTTATTTACATATATTTAATCACACCCGCCGTCGTATCGATCATCCAGTGCCCTTTCTCGTTTTTTATGGCATAAATATCGCCTGCTTTAATCATACGATACGCCTTGTTTTTTGTTATATTGTATCGGTTACAAAAATCTCTGATAGATATAAATCGTTCAGTATTTGACTTTGACTCTTTAACCGTTTCGTGTTCCTTAGGAAGCCATTTCTTGAAGGTTTCATAGTAGTTACCCTTGTCACCAAGAAAATGCTTAGCAATTGCCATGGCCATTCCTTTTTCCGGATCATAAGTTTCCCCTTCTCCACATTTCACAATAGTTTTGTCACCATTACCCCAGATGATGATCGTTGCTGGATCATTGAAAATAATCTTTTTGATTGAATTGCGCATAATTTTATTAGCCTCCTTTGTCGTATAAATATCGTTTGTAATGTAATTCAAGATCTCTCTATGAACTACATCCACCACGTTTGTCGGTACAGAGAAATCGAGAGCAAACGTTGGATACAAAGATTCTATGTCTATATCAGTAGTTATTAACCTTTCCATTACTTCTTGTTTGGTAATCATACTTTTATCCTCCACTTCTTTTATTTACTTTCCCATTTGTTGTATTTTCTGCATTTATTACATGGTTCCTTAACAAACAGAATAGATTGGAATTTACACGTTTCGCAGCACTGTTTTTCTTCCACCAATTCAATTTTATATCCGAGTTCTTCTTCGATTTCCGACAGAGTCATTTTCTTAGGTACATCATTCTTTTTCGGTATGATGATTATTTTTGCGTCTGTATATTCCACAGCTTTTCCATTGTAGTCGTAGACAGTTCCCGATGATGTAAGTATTTCTAATTTATCATCTGCTAACTGAATATACACATCATCTAATGTTTCCGAATGGCAATCACGTTCTTCACAAATCCACGGAAACGTGTTAATATTAATAAACGGTAAACAAATTTTAGGAATCACTATCATATATTCGTTTCCATTTTTATCAATACCTTCATAGGTTAAATATAAATAACGACCGTTACCATCACTGTCACGGACTATACAAGCACTAAGCAATTTGATATTTTTAAAATTATAATCCGAAAAAATATTTATCATTCCTATTTCTCCTTTTCTTTTAAATCCGTCAATATCTTTTCCCATGTCATAACCGATATCGTGTCTTCTTTATAATTTGCACAGTCTATCGATTGATCTAAAATTTTATAGTAAAACATATTTGGGTCGCCTAACAGACATCTTCCATAATCTGTAACAACCGGATAGTTAACAGTAGGAACATGATGAATACAAGTAGAACATTGACCGATTTGTTCTTTGTGTAATTCTAAAAGTTTTTCATAAGATCGAATCTCGTCTTCTATGGTGGGCTTAAATACCTTGTCAAAACTGACCGTCATGTTGTTTCTTATCCTCCTTACAAAAGAATACAGTCCTTGTTGGGATTCCAGCATTATCAAGTTTTGTTTTTATCTTTTTAATTTCCTCATAATGCCAACGTTCTTTTTGGTGCATCAACATATAAGAAATATCCCACGGAACGTTTTTTACATCCAATAATTCTCTGAGGATGACTGCAGTTGTGAGTCCGGTTTGACGCATACAACCGTGTACAATGTAATATTTCTGCCAATAGAACAAACGAATACCGAGCGCCTCATCTATAGCATCAAATTTTTTATTCCATTCCGGATCGTAAATTCCGCTGAAGATCCAATCACATTTTTCATATATTTCTACAGCTTTTATAGCTTTTTCAAAAGCCTCTTTCGTTTTTGAATCCAAAACGGCGTCTTTCCATGCATTTAAAATTTTGATTGTTTCCTGATTAGTTATCATTTTTATTTCTCCTTTCGCCAAATATCAGTGATCGAATTCTTCTCTGATCTTCCCGTATGATTTTCGAAACCATCGTTCGATCACTTTCGGATCCTGAGACTCTTTTTCAATTCTGTCGTAACGTGCAGCACGGTTAATCTCGAGTGACTTTTTACGGGCCTGTTTTACTTTTGATTCATTATGTGAGTGGTTCATTTTCATCACCTCGATTCATAACATGAGTTAGATGCTATGCCAACTTTGTACGCATCAAATTCTTTCCCATTAATAGACTATCTTTTACTATTGTTTTGCGTGTTTGTCACAAATGTAAAAGAGAAAAGCCTTAGTATGTTTCAACCAAGGCTTTGACCTCATTTTTTAGTGATATCGTACCCTCTTCTCTTATACATATTAACAAGTTTCATTACATGCTTTTTATTAAATTCCTCCGCTTGCTCATCGCTTCTTAAACCTAAAGCGTGTAAAGCATTGTGAATATCAATTAAGTTCGCATGATAATGCGTTGCTACATTTAGTATAAATTTTTCTATTGACATAAATATCACTCTCCTTTCATTATAGGAGTTGTATTTTTCGCGAAATATATTTTTGAAATGTTTCCCCGTTATCCGAAGCCTGCTTTACTTTTGACTCGTTATTTGAATGATCCATCATTATCACCTCGATTCGCAACACATATAAATAATGCGGCAACAAGGGAATACCAGTCGTTATTCGATTTCTGTATCTCTTCCTTAAGCCTTTTGTTCTCTTTTTCAAGATCTTCAATGAGCCGCTTATTTTCCTCTTCACAAAACTCTTTCCATGTCTGGGTTTTCGACGAATTTTCTGGTTGTTTAAGAATGCAGCGTGAAATAAGTTCGCTGTTGTTCTGTTGAAGATGCAAAGTGATTATATCATTCAAGCGTTCATACTCGACTTCTTTGAGTTCTGCAATAATATCGTTAAGTTTACGTACTATAGTTACGTATTTGTGGAATGTAACACGTTTACGAATTTGATCCTTAACATCTTCAAGTGATTTTATTGCATCAGACAGTTCCATGAATTCTCTCCTTTCATAAAAATAAAGAGAAAAGGTCCCGTGATTAGGACCTCTTCTCCTTTCTGAATTTGTTCTGGATACATTCTTTTGCGCATCTTGCTTTTGTTGCAGCTGCTTCTCTGACCTCAGGAATCGACAGAACCGCTCCGAGAGTTACCACCTCTGGGAGAATTACCTGTCTGATCCATAATCTTTTTTCACGAGCTGCATCTTTTCGCTTCATATTCCTTCGCTCCTTTCATCAAAGAATATGTTTATTTTGCGTGTTATTCGTCGGAATCTCTACCGTTTATCTGAAGCAATGCAAGTAAACAAACACCGCACATAGCTCCTCCAAGAAAACAAATAATATTTACAATCATTTCGATATCACTCTTTCCTGATAGACAATAATCTTCCGGTTTCTTTGTTGATAAACATATAACGGATCTCTGTTTCGAAACGAAAACCATACTCTCTCCAGTTATATCCGTGGTTTTTAAGAATCTCCTTCTGATCCCTCGTCAGACGTTTCGGTTGTTTCATTTGCTCGATCCCCCAATCGTTCTTTCATCTGATTTCTTGTTCTCCTCATATCTGATCGGTTTGTGTGAATATTGATTTGTTGGGTATGTCAGGCATTCGTTGCAAGGTTCCTGAGTTGCTGGAAGATTGCAGTTCACACAAGTAGGGCAGTACTGATCAAAATAAACTTCTTTATCAATCGTTTCCATTGTTTAACTCCTCATTTAAAAGTCTGTGATATGTGTTTTTACATATTGTTTCTGTGGAATATGTAATTTCAGGAATTCCCACGTATTCTCCCTGCGGAAAATTAATATGAATATAAAATCCCGAGATTCCCCGAACATCTTTTCGTACCATTTGTTCCGCAGTGTCGATCAGCTCCTGTCCGGCGTCTTTAATCTGCTGAACAAGATCGTCACGATAAGATCTTTTTACTTCTTCTGCCATAGTTTTATTCCTCCTTCGATTCGATAATAGTAACTGTACCCTCAATTATCCTGAATTCCGAAGATCGTTTCAGAATATGTGTTTGCGGTTCTTCGTCTTCGTCCATCGGTCTTGTTAAGTACCACAGCGATTCATTTTCCCAGTCTATAGTCTCTAATTTCTGTCCTGGTGGGAGTTTGATCGTCATGTTACCGCCATAAGATTTTACAGCACTCTGACAACCAGATAAAATCGTGAGAGTGGTAACAACACACATACATCCAAGAAACTTTTGAAATTTTTTCATGATAATTATCCTCCTCTACTTTCTGATAAACTGTCCGCAAAATGCACAGTAATGGTCATACTCCGCTTTTGGAATTGGTGTTCCACAGTTCGGACAAAGACTATTGTCATCTGGATCCTTTGCGACTCGATACGATAACTCACTGACTACCTCAGCGAAGAGTTCGGCGTTGGTTCCATTATTTTCAATTTCTGAATCTCTTAAATTTTTCATAGCAGCCAGAATATCGTTTGCTTCCTTATTCCTTTTTTCTAAATACATTTTCAAATACTTTTTCATTATTTTCTCCTTTCATTTTTGTACGCTTTTTTATATGCTCTGTTCCTAACTAACGGTTTGCCTTTGAACTTTCGTCTGTTATTTGGATAATAATAAAGATCCAAATGGCGTAGTGACTCAATCGATTCGAAATTGAGTTCTGAAAATATCTTAGATATTTCAACAGAAGTATTATAAATCGTATCACCAATCCCTTTTATCGTTTTAATCAAATCGTCACGGTTTATATAAAAATCGTTTAACATCAGATCACCCCTTTATCCAAAAGAATATATGTAACAACTACAGACAAACACAAACAAGTAAATATTAAAGATAAGAAAAACCCGTCATTGTCGTCGAACCAACTAAAAAAGAATGCAATAACGTTTGTTACGACGCTCAGAAATATCCAAATAATTATACACACACAAATCGTAGTTAGTTCCATCCCGTAAAACTCCTTTCATTAAATTTTTTCTTTTCCCGTAATGCACGACTAATTGCAAGATCAATTCCTGATTTGCATTTGAGATGATAATAATAGAGATCTTTATATGGCGTGTTTAGTCGGTCGATTCGTCCGCAGGCTTGTTCCATGATCTTATAGCTATAATTCTGAGAGTAGAAGACGATCGTATCTGTTTTAATGCAATTCCATCCTTCCGCTCCAGCAGTATATTGTACAAGATAGATCCATGAGTCGGAATCTGGAACCGGTTGATGCGAATGCCCGTTCCATTCGGCAAGTTCTGTTGTCATTCCGTAAAATAGGTTTTTCAAAATATCAAGCTCATAATCGAAATTATAGAAAATAATCACTCTGGGATGTTGCTCTACGATTTCCAAAAGAGCAATCTGACGCGATTCATCAGAATTGACTAACCGTCTCCAGACATAACAAAGCTCTGCAGCATTCACAATTGGGGAGTCCGTATAGGGATTCCATCGAAATTTGCCGATTTCTTTGTATTTCAGAATATCATATTTGACATATACATCCTCATGATGGGTGATCGTCTGTCGCTTGAAATCCATATCTACCAGAATTTTGTTTCGCAAACGGATGAGTCTACCCGTATTAATATAACGATCCACTTTCGGAAATTTACTGAATCGACTATAAATCACATGTTCTCGATTGAATTCTGTACGGTTCTTATAGAACCCGTTTGCCAGGAAGACCGGTATATAATCCGTCCAGGTGTCGCCGGGTGTTGCAGAGAGTAATATCCAATCGTTCTGTTTCGTAATTTTCAGAAACGATTTCACCCATGTACCGGAACCGACAACCCGTTGCTCGTCAAAAATAAAAAACGCTCCTCTAACACCGACGTACTTTTTTATATTGTTCCAGCTATCAACAACAACCGGTTGATTGGAATATAAATGAGTCTCTTTGTGTGTAGACATTAAAAACGGAAGCATTTCTTTCTCCCATTCGCAGTCATCGCGTTTTCGGGCGGTTGTGATAATATAAAGATCTCTAGGAGGATCGCTCATGGGAATGTAATCATATCCTTGTAAACTTCGAACGGATCCTCCTTCCTGAAGATAGTAATATCCAAGTGCGGTGAGCGATTTACCGGATCCAACACCACCATTCAAAATGCACCCGGTCTTCGTGTTACGAATAGCTTCAAGTTGATAGTCATAAAGCTGGATCATTTTCCGTTTCGAACTCCCTTAACATAAGATATAGAAGATTGGATAGCACGTTTTCGTCCATTACACGTTCCGATCCGATCATTTTGGATAATCTGCGCCTTTTATGCGAATCTTCTAAGTCGATCACGACGTTATCGTCCATTGGGTGCCATGCACGAAACGTTAAATGATAACCACGTTTCATGATCTGTAGAAGAATATCCGACAGTTTCATACTTACCATCCTTTCATAAAAAAGAAGAGTCCCAGCCACAAAGACCAGGACTCGTTCCTCATGTTTTACTTTTTATTAAGTTCTTTGATTGCGTTATCCATGAGTGTTTTAATTTCGGGATTCTTTACAAAAACCTTTTCAAGTGCGATCTTCTTTCATCTTCTCATCGACGCCTTTAGCAACAATAACCTGTCCCAAATCAAATTTCTTTCCTGTCATTTTCCTATTTCTCCTTTCAGTTCGTATAATTACAGAATTTCCACGATGGTCAGAATATTGTGTACTTCCTGAAATGTCTTTCGAACGGCCCCGTTTAACGTATTCGACCAAGTAGCCCAGATATGTCTTCTTCCTTTTTCGTCATCCGGATAACGCTTTACAGTGATAATAAATTTATATAAGTTCATAATTTTTTCTCCTTTCAAATATCATCTTCGGTATATAAGTCGT
>ERZ1090880.1028-NODE-1029-length-14404-cov-7.840686_pt1 | contig 14404 bp, 10 predicted proteins | sample MGYA00478471_ERZ1090880 | MGnify/ENA primary metagenome ERZ1090880 (study PRJEB33644, sample SAMEA5815734) | chicken gut metagenome | biome: Chicken; feature: Gastrointestinal Tract; material: Caecum | place: Ireland | collected 2019-01-01 | study: A study of... | reverse complement strand
TCTTCTACTTTGCATTCAAGAATATTGCAAAGCTTATCTATCGTATTTACTTCTACATTTTGATTATGCCGAAGTCTGTTTAACTGGGAACGGTTCATATGATACTTGGTATATAGATCATACTGGGTGATCCCTTTAGACTTCATGGTCTCCCACAAATTATCGTATTTTATCATATCCCAGCGGTTCACTTTCCTTAATCTTTTTATTGCCATATAACTATTATTATCGTAAAATATGTTCAATAATAGTATTCGTATACGAACACTATCCGAGGAGGGGTTTTTTTGAAAAAACGAAATTGGATATGGGTGATACTTATCGGTATTGTACTCCTCTTGGCATATTTGCAGTTTGGTCGTGATGTTAGGGTCGTTTCCAGTATGCTCATGAGTTCAGATCAGTATTATGAGCAGAAACTAACGATTGTTGCTAATAAGCTTTTTATTCTGGATAAAGACAAATTTGCAGAAGAAATGATGGAACGATGTCTAGACAATGATTTTCATGAAATGAAGTTTTCGTATGATCTAAATGGATATCCAGATAGGATAGAAATCACCGTTTATCTTAATGAAATTGATAGATATTATGCAGATTATCCTTTTCTAGTTAGATTATTTTCGGAATAATAGTAAATAACAGAGATACACAGGAATGATTTACGTAAAGTCGTTTAGGAATAAACTAAAAACAATAATTTAAAAGGCAGATAAAGTGAAGATGTACCAGCTTGAAGTGTTGGTTGGCTAATTTCTACAGAAGATATCCGGAGTTTTGTTGTAGAAAAGAAGTAAATAAGCAAAGAAGTGTAATGAATCTAATTGAAAGAGTAGGTTGTCAATTCATTTAGTGCCGCTTTATATGTAAGAGCGCATTAAAAGCCTTGTTTATAATCTACCGATAAATTAATTTGTTAGGACAGAGAAGATTTATTGTTGGGTAATGTTCGATTTGTTAAGGTCTGAGATAAAACGCTTGGGTCTTTTTTATATTAGAGATTATATTGGGTTCGAAGGACTATTAGGAGTTGTAGGGGATTGGTATGATAGACAAATTAGCTTTGCCAACACTAATTATTTTTTCTTCAGTAGTTCTTAGAAAAAGTGTTACAAACAACCTTTCTATTCTAGGAGAAATCAGTATTGTCGAAATATTGATCTAAGTAGATGAACTGGCAAATAGCCTACAGGCATGTTTAGACAAGAGTGCCAAAAAAGTTTGGTTTTCAATTACTTTAGAAGCGGATCTATTTATTGTGTCAGCTGAATGGGAGATTGATCCTGGAAAAATAAAGAAAATCTTTAAAAAAATAAAGATTCCCATGGAGATGAGAGCTTCGCTATGTTATACTAATACTCGGGTTATTATGTGTTCCTGTTGGTTTTAATAGAGGAGAGGCATTATATCGATGACTGTTTCTTACATTGGATTATGGAAATTATTAGTAGAAAAAGGACTTCAAAAGCAGGATCTTGTGATTTATGCTGGATTAAGCTCTGCTACCGTAGCAAAGATGGGGAAAGGTGAACCTGTGTCTAGTAGGGTTCTGGATAAAATTTGCAGATATTTGGAATGTAACGTAAATGATATTGTCAGGTACGAGTAAAATACATGGACGAAGTCAGTTTTTTGAGAGAGATAAAATTGTATCAATATATATATTAGACGTATAGAAAGGAAGGTGAATGGCAGGATGTGGTGCAGAAATTGTAATATAGAGACAAATGAAAAATATTGCCCCGTTTGTGGTGAAACAACGGTAGAGGATCTTCCGACAGAAGTATATTGGTGCAAATATTGTAATACTCCTATTATCCAGGTGAGTAATCAGGCAGATAAGGGGATATGTCCAGTCTGTGGTAAGAAAACAAAATATCTTACAACGGATTTACGCCCGGTATTTCCAGAAGAACGGTTATTGTTAGAAATTCTCTTGGATAAGAAACCGCATGAATATATTAAAAGTTCTGTGTGGGCGGTGAACAGTAGATATTACATTGATGGAAAGAGCGTATCTATACCAAGCAGTGTTTTCCAAACAGCCGACACAGATACAATTTGTGAGAAATTAAATCAGTATAAAGACAGCAACAGCTATGAGTATTTTAATAAGCATATTGAAACATTTATAGCTGCAAATAGAAATAGATTGAACTACTTAAAGGACGAATCTTTTGAGTTTGTACGAAAAAATGCTTCCAGATTTGACGAAGAACGGCTCGTGATTTCATTTTCTGGGGGGAAAGATTCAACCGTAACAGCAGATGTGGTTGTAAAGGCACTTAGTAATCCAAGTATAGTTCATATATTTGGAAATACTACTTTGGAGTTTCCTTCAACAGTGGCATATGCGGAACGCTTCAGAGAAAATCATCCACAGGCAATATTCCTTTTTGCTAAGAATGACGAACAGGTATTTATGGATGTATGTGAGGACATTGGACCGCCGGCAAGAATGATGCGTTGGTGCTGCTCTATGTTTAAGACAGGTCCTATTACAAGAGTAATCAATAGCTTGTATAGGAACCAACAGATTTTAACCTTTTACGGTATTAGAAAATCTGAGTCGGTAAGTAGAAGTAAATACAACAGAGTAGAAGATGATGCAGAGTCTGTTAAGATTCAGCAACAGACGGTTGCTTCACCCATTTTCTTCTGGAAAGATCTCGATATCTGGCTGTATATTCTTGGTGAGGAGGTCGATTTTAATGAAGCATATAGGCTTGGCTACGACAGAGTTGGATGTTGGTGCTGCCCTAACAATAACCAAAGAGCCCAGTTCCTATCTCGCATCTATATGCCGGAGCAATCAAAAAAATGGAGAGAATTCTTGATTGACTTCGCGAAAAAGATTGGTAAAGAAGATGCGGAAGTCTATGTGGACACCGGCAAGTGGAAAGCAAGGCAAGGTGGAAATGGCCTTGCTGCTGCGGGCGATGTAAAAATCAAGTTTACGAATTGTACTACAGAAGATCATGCCAAGATTTACCGTTTGGTAAGACCTTTTGATGATGAACTGGTTGGTATGTTTATACCTTTTGGACGATTGGCTCCGGAGCTGGGGAAAAAGCTTTTACATGAAGTCATTATTCTTGATGCGAGGACTAATGTACCAATTTTGTCCATTCAGCCTTTTAGCCAGGATGGATATGAGTATGCGGTCAAAGTGAGAACTATGAATGTTCAGAATCATGATGATTTACAGAGAATGGTTGGTTATCAGGTTCGTAAATTCAATGCTTGTAGAAAATGCTTGAAGTGTGAGTCTATTTGCAGAGCAGGAGCGATATCTGTATCCGGAGATTCTTACTATATTGATCCAGATAAATGCGTACATTGCAAGATGTGCATGACGGCAAAATATCTTGATGGCGGATGCACAATGGACAAATACCTTAGAACGAAATAATAAAGACGGAGGTTGAGTAAATGGGAACGATGAAGTTTCGTGCTCATGATACATTTTTCATAAGAAAGGGATGGCTTAGCAAGGGCATGGAACGTGTCGTTGCTAAGCCCGACCTTTTCGTAGATAAAGATGAAAATCCAATGGATATTTTGGGCATTGGTTCCAATATGGTTAAGGCACTGCGATATTGGTTGCAGGTAGTTGGGCTTACAAAAGAAGAGACAAAAGGAAAAAGACTGCAGAACTTAACTGAATTTGGGAAAATGGTATATGCCAAAGATGCATATATTGAGGAATTAGGCACACTTTATCTTCTTCAGTATAAGCTGGCAAAACAAGACGAGAATGCTACAGCATGGTATTACTTTTTTAATGAATTTACCATGTCGGAGTTTACAAAAGAAGAATTCGTGCAGTCTATTCAGAATTACATTATGATGAAGGAAGATGCTTCAACTGTAGCGATTCGTTCATTGAATGATGATTTTGCTTGTATAATCAATACATATCTTCCTAGATACAAGTCAAATCCAGACAAGGTGTCACCAGAGAATAATATTGATTGTCCGTTTGGAGAGCTTGGACTGATTGATATAGCGAATAGGAAGAAGAAGACATATAAAAAGTCGATTCCGTCAGCAAAGTCTTTTAATCCATGGGTGGTTCTGGCAGTGATCATGGATAATGCTGAAGGCAGGGATGAGATCAGTTTGAATGAGTTACTCACTACTCCTTGTAATATCGGAAAGACATATAATCTGGATGCAATTACAATGCTAGATATTTTACATGAAATTGAAAATATTGGGCAGATAAAGATTGTTAGAACTGCTGGACTGGATGTAATACATCTAAATTCGACATATTCATTTGATGAGTGTGTTGCAAAATATTATGAAACGATTGACGAAGGAATGTAGGTGAGTGCCAATGAGTAAAATGATTTCTGTCGCCTCAGGATTTCAGTATTCTGTAAATATTGGATATGATCTGAATAATGACGACAAACTTAAAAATTTCATACCGACAAGGTCTGCCCTGGCACTGTTAGAAGATATTTTACTGAGCACAAATGCAACATCTACAGAGCGAGCAAGGGTCCTCATTGGAGCCTACGGTAAGGGTAAGTCACATATTGTACTCACAATACTGGCTATGCTCATGAAGAGAGATCAGGGATTATTTAAGAAAGCTATGCCTAAGATCAAAGAAGATCCAAGGCTTTATCAGTGCGTCCAAAATTATTATGATTCTAGCAACAAGATACTTCCTGTAATTATTACTGGAAGTAATACCAGTTTGCCACAGGCATTCCTGTTAGCGCTTCAGAGAACATTGTCTATGAATGGACTCTTGGATGTAATGCCGGAGACAAATTATAAGGCAGCAGTTCAGGTTATTAACAGATGGGGAAAGGAATTCCCGGATACATATATAAAATTCAAAGACGCTATTGATATGCCGGTAAAGAAATTTATTGAGGAGATTCAGAATTATAACACAGAAGCATATGAGAAGTTTGAAAAACTTTATCCGACTTTGACTGCAGGAAGTGTATTCAATCCTTTCCTTGGTTTTGATGTTGTAGATCTGTATGAGGAAGCTGTAAAAGGACTGAAGTCATGCGGATATACGGGAATATATGTTATTTATGATGAGTTTAGCAAGTTTCTGGAGGCCAATATTACAGAGGCATCTGTAAGTGACACAAAGATGCTTCAGGATTTTGCGGAAAAATGTAATCGAAGCGGTGAGCTACAGATGCATTTGATGCTGATTTCTCATAAGGAGATCGCAAACTATATAGATAAATTGCCAAAGCAGAAGGTTGATGGATGGCGTGGTGTTTCTGAGAGATTTAAGCATATTCATCTCAATAATAATTTTACACAGACATACGAGATAATTGAGTCTGCTATTCAGAAAAACAAGAAGTTGTGGGGAGCATTTTGTAAACAGTATGACTCTAATTTTTTTGATCTCGTAACCAGATATCAAAATCACCCCATATTCAAAGATGTAGAAGAAAATCAGACAGAGAAAACAATCCTTGGTTGTTATCCTCTGCATCCGGTTTCTACTTTTATTTTGCCACGCCTTTCAGAACGTGTGGCACAGAATGAGAGAACTTTATTTACATTTATTTCTGCACCAGGAGTATCTACTTTACCGACGTTTCTTGATATGTATGAGGACGATCATTTTGAAGTTATCACGCCGGATTTGATTTATGATTATTTTGAGCCTCTGCTAAAAAAAGAAGCATACGGTGGCAGTATTCACGAAAACTATATTCTGACGGAACTGATACTCGAAAAACTGCAGGAGGGATCTCTTGAGAGCAAGATTATCAAGACATTGGCACTTATTTATATCTTGGAGCAGTTTGAAAAACTACAGCCGTCTAAAGATGAGCTGATTAGTATTTTTTCAATCAGCTATAGCCGTGACGAGATCAATGAGGCTATTGATAATTTGATTGAAAAGGAATATGTGATATATCTGAAACGCAGTAATAATTACCTGCGATTGAAGCAGACCTCTGGCGTGGATATACGGCAGAAGATCAGTGATATGGTTGAGGTGCAGAGTAAACGTATCACAATTAAGGATACACTGAATAACTCTAATTTTGACAATTATGTATATCCTTCTCGATACAATAACGAGCATGATATGATTCGATTCTTCTCGTTTGAATTTTTGGATGAGGATGAAGTGTCAGAGGATATTGACTGGAAGGTCAAAAGCGAAGCCATCGATGCTGATGGAGTGGTTTATGGAATTATTCCACACAGCGAGTCGTCCATAGCAAGGATCAAAAATATTTTGTTAGAAACAAGCGTAGACTGTGAGCGGTTTATCTTTATCCTTCCCCGCCACTATTCTGAGATTGAAGATGTTGTCAGGGAATTTAATGCGGTGTCTGTACTTAGGGACGCTGCTAATGATGACAAGGTTCTCTTTGACGAGTATGAAGTAGTATATGAAGATCTCAGAGAGGTTATTGGTTCTTTTATGCGTGGATATACGCATCCGGAAGAATATAAATCTCGCTATATATATAATGGCGAGGAAATTTCGATTGGACGTAAAGCTGCTTTGACGGAACAAATGTCTAAAATATGTGATCAGGTCTATTCGTGTACGCCGGTTATTAATAATGAGGCTATGAATAAGAACGAGATAACAGCAACAGCCAATAATAGTAGGAATAAGATTGTTGCAGCTTTGCTGAGAAATGAACTGGAGCCTAATCTTGGTCTGACAGGCTCCGGACAAGAAGTTTCCATCATGCGCAGCACATTGATTCGTACTGGAGTCTGGGAAGAAAACAAGGGACTTCCTAAGATTAATCTACGTCCGAATAAAATCAAACATATGTCAGATGTCTTAGAAGTAATAGAGAATTTCATTATTGAAACAAGAAAGAATGGCAGTATGTCATTTGAGGAACTATATCACAGATTAGTTTCTCCGGAGGGACATATTGGCTTGCGAAAGGGTCTAATTCCTATTTATCTGGCTGCGGTTATTCATGAATATAAGCGAGAGGTAATCATCTCCGATCAGCATGGACAGGTGTCACTGACTGCAGATGTGCTTTTACAGATAAATGCGAAGCCGGAGATGTTTAAGTTAGCATATCTTGATTGGAATGTAGAAAAAGAAGATTTTGTAAGAAAACTCTCGGGGTATTTTGCAGATTACATTGTAGAAGCAGAACGCAGTACAAATTCTTATGATTATGTTGTTTCTGCTATGAAGCGATGGTATATGGAACTTCCCAAGTACGCAAAAGACAGCAAGCTGGACCCTGAAGGAAACAAGATTCGCAAGGATTATCAGGAAGTGATTAAACTGTTGAAACAAAACATCAGTGGAAATGAATTGCTGTTTGAAAAATTACCTAATACTTTTGGACTTTCTGAATTTAAAGAATCACTAAGCGATAACATAAAAATGACAAAAGACTTTTATGATGGTTTTTTGCCTGCTGTGAAAAAATCCTTGTCGAATGAATTGAAGAATATCTTTATTCTTCCCAAAGACAAGTCAAATGTTAATAAGATGTCGCTGGCATCAGTTATAAAGGATTGGTGTGAATCCTTAGACCAGTCAGTTTTTGAACAGTTGTTTACTGATGGAACAGAGAAATGCTTGAACTTCTTCAAGACTATTTCAAACGATGACGATAACACAATTTCGAAACTGGCTAAGCTTGCAACAGACTTGCGCCTAGAGGATTGGGATGAGAAGATTAGAACTCTTTTCATAAACAATATTAAAAGATATAAGAAAACCGCAGAGTCACATCATGCAGTCGCGGAAACCAAGAGTGATGAGCAAGGAACCAATACATACCGGATTACCTTCCTTGATAATAATGGAGTGGCAGTTACTAAGCGATTCGATAGAGTGGAGTCTACTGGCAGAGGAAAATTGCTTCATAACCAGATTACAGCAGCACTCGACTCTATGGGACGTTCGATATCAGACCAAGAGAAACGACAGATTTTAATGGAAATTTTGAAGGGGCTTTGCTAAAGGAGGCGGCGACATGGCATATTTTGATAATGCCGCAACCACATATCCGAAACCGGAATGTGTATATGAATATATGGATAAATTTTACCGTCATAGTGGCGGTAGTGCTGGACGCGGAGACTATTCCATGGCGCAATCTGCTGGAAGTTTGATAGCAAATACTCGGAAGCGAATTCAGAGCTTATTGCATTGTCCGGCAAAGCAGGTTGTATTTGAACCAACTGCAACCATTGCGTTAAATATAATTATCCAGGGGATGATTCAAACAGGGATAAAAAATGTGTATATAACTCCATTTGAGCATAATGCGGTCACAAGGACATTACATCACTACGAAAAAGAAGGGAATATTACGGTCTATCGATTGAGCGTGGAGGCTAATCTTGAATATGATCTTGAAAAAATTAGATACCAATTCGATGCTGCCAAACCGGATTTTGTGATCATGAGTCATGCCAGTAACACGATTGGGCTTGTTGCACCTGTGGAAGATATATTCTCTTTAGCTAAAAAGTATGGAGCAATCACATTAGTTGATATGGCACAAACGGCTGGGCTGGTAGACTGTAATGTTGGATTAAACACGATAGATTTCGCTGTTTTTGCAGGACACAAGACTTTATATGGACCAACCGGCATATCGGGTTTTGTGATGGAACCATCTATAAAATTACCCGCAGTAATTTTTGGCGGAACCGGATATGAATCAGCCAATCAGGATATGCCAGAGAGCATTCCAGAAAAGTATGAAATGGGTACACTGAACATTTCGGGGATTGCGGGATTAAATGCAGCTTTAAAGTGGATTGATGAGACTTCAGTAGAAGAAATATTCAAAACTGAGGAAGCAAATCGATTACGATTGTTGGAGTTGCTGAGACATTATGATTTCTTGAAAATAGTAGGCAATCAGCCTGACCATAAATATGTCGGAATTGTATCTTGCGTCATAGATGGAATAAGCAGCGATAGCGCAGGCGTAATCTTTAATGAACAGGGAATATCTGTCCGCACAGGATTGCATTGTGCCCCATTGGCTCATCAGTTTATCCATACCTATCCGGTAGGAACCATACGATTTAGTGTGAATTATTTTACGAGTGAAAAAGATTTCGAGGAATTAGAAGCGGCACTAGATTATATAGAAGAAAACATATAGGGGAAAAGAATTTGAACTTTACGGATTTAGAAATTAAAGAAGAATATAGATCCCTTCAAGACGATATTGTTGGCGACTTTTATACGCCATTGCTTAGATGCGCTAAGAAATATCAAAGAGCGGTTGGCTTTTTTTCCTCATCAGCTCTTATCGAAATATCTGCTGGTATATCTGGTCTTGTAAAAAATGGGGGAACTATTGAATTGGTTGCATCTCCTAAGCTTTCGGAAGATGATGTCGTGGCCATAGAAAAGGGATTAAAACTCAGAGATGAGGTAATCAAAGAACGGCTTTTGGAAGCTATCACAAAGCCACATGGAAGCTATGAAGAGAGTAGACTAAATTATCTAATTAATTTAATTGCATATGGTATCTTGGAGATTAAGATTGCTATTCTTGATGATAGTGAACATGTTGGAATGTATCACGAAAAAGTGGGCCTTATGTATGATGAGGTGGGAAATGTGATAGCGTTTTCTGGGTCCATGAATGAAAGCATCACAGCATTTATGCATAATTGTGAGTCAATAGATGTTTTTAAATCTTGGGAAGGTGGATCGGATGCTCGAAGAGTTATGAATAAGCAACTCTCATTTAGGGCTATTTGGGAGAATTATGAGCCTCATATGAGTGTACTCGATTTTCCAGATGCTGCAAAAGAAAAGTTGTTTGAATATAGAAAATCAACTTGTATTAATCATGAGGATGCGGAAATTGAGCCCGAAGATCGGTCATCTGATGAGTTTGCATCTGAGGATAGGGGTATAGTTGAGCCGCATGTGCCCAAATGGGTAAATATTCGCCCATATCAAGAGGAAGCTATACAAAATTGGCAGAATCAAGACTATATAGGTATTTTCGACATGGCCACTGGTACTGGAAAGACGTATACAGGATTAGCTGCAGTTGCAAGGTTATATGAAAATCGCAAGGCTCCTTTGGCCGTTTTAATCGTTTGTCCGTACCAGCACCTTGTAAATCAATGGGTTGAAGACATAATAGCTTTCGGAATGAAGCCGGTAATATGTCATTCAGCTTCAACACAAAGAAAATGGAAATCCCGCTTAAAGGACGCTTGCCTCTCATTAGAACTGGGAATTTCGGATTGTATGTGCGCAATCTTTACTAATGCGACATATGCAACGGATTTTGTTCAGAACACAATATCGCATATTAAGTCACAAGCTGTGCTGGTTATAGATGAAGCACACAATTTCGGAGCAGAAAGAGCTAGTCAGTATCTGGACGAAAAAATCCCTTACCGGTTGGCATTGTCCGCAACATTAGAGCGACATGGTGACGATGCCGGTACCAATAAGCTATTTGATTATTTTGGTGAGAAATGTATCGAATATACATTAAGACAAGCCATTGATAATGATATGCTTGTTCGATATTACTATTATCCGATTGTTGTCAGTTTTAAGGACGATGAGCTGGAGGCATACCTTGAAATTTCAAAACAGCTTGCTAAGGCAATGATGATCTGTAAAAAGAACGAGCCAAGTGATTATGCAAAAATGTTAATGATAAAGAGAGCCAGATTAGTTGCAGCGGCTAAGGAAAAGGTTGAAAAGCTTGTAGAAGAGATGCGTAAGCATTCAAAAGAAAATCATATGCTGGTCTATTGTGGTGCAACTACTATGCATGATATTGATTATGATGAAGAAAAGCCACCGGAAGATGATAAACGTCAGGTTGATCTGGTGACAGAACTTTTAGGAAACACACTAGATATGAAGGTGGCTAAATTTACTTCAGAAGAGAATGCTGAACAGAGGGAAAAATTGAAATCAGAATTTGATGAGGGAGATTCATTACAGACATTGATTGCAATTCGATGTTTAGATGAAGGTGTTAATATACCTAGTATTCGAAAGGCATTTATTCTGGCAAGCAGTACTAATCCTAAAGAGTATATTCAGCGAAGAGGACGTGTGCTGAGAAAATATAAAGGAAAGACACATGCAGATATATATGATTTTGTCGTTTCACCTTTACCATTAGATTCCATTGATGCTTATGATGATGAAACGATTCGATTGTCTCAATCTCTTGTAAAAAGAGAGATTGTGCGAATGAAGGATTTCGCTGATTTGGCTGAGAATACAAGTGTTGCAGATGATTATATATACACTTTCATAGATCGTTATGGTATAGATCTAGAAGAGGAGGACAATGATGAGTTTGAGGGATAAGCAGGAAACGAATGAGAAGAAACTGGAGAAGATCAAGTTTGAGATTCTCCGCATGGAAGATGAAAATTCTAAGACCAAGTATTATTCAAACAGCGATATGGTAGAAAAAATCAAACAGATTATCAAAAATGGTGTGGATGGCAAATTAGTGTAAAGGAGAGGGTGACATGTTAATCAAATCGCTGAGATATAAAAACTTTAGACAATTTAAAGGCGAAAATTGTATATCTTTTTCTTGTGATCCGGAAAAGAATGTTACCATTATTCTGGGGGATAATACATTCGGTAAGACCACGTTATTGCAGATGTTTAATTGGTGCTTTTATGATAAAGCTATTTTTAATGACAATCCCGATTTCTTGTTGAATTTAGAGCTGTCTTCAAAGATGTACAATGGAGATAATCCTGTAGAGGTACTTATTGAAATTGTATTACAGCATGAAGGTCGTGACTATACTATCACAAGAAAACAGGACTACTTAAAGATAAATGGTAAGGTTATTCATAAGGATTCTCAATTGAAGGTATCGTTCAAGGATATTACAACCGGAAAAACAGGTTATATTGAAAAGGAAAAGGATATGAAGAGTGTTATTAACCTTATCCTTCCGGAAGACTTATCTGGATACTTTTTCTTTGATACAGAGCGTGTGCAGAATGTGGCTGAGAGAAAAGATCTTTCTGCCTCGGTCAAGGGACTTCTTGGATTGAAAGTACTTGACAATGCATTAAAGCATTTAGGAAAAGAGGAATCTAAAACTACTGTAATAGGATCCTTTTATGAGGATTTGAAGAAAAACGATGATTCTAAGGCAACAGAAGCTCTTGCAGAAATTCAGGCTGCGGAAGAAACCATGGTTTATCAGCAGAAGGTTAAAGACGATGCTGAGGGCGAAATTGATAATTATGAGCGTAAAAGAGAGGTGCTTGAGGGAAAAATCAGGGATCTTCAGACTACAACAGATTTGCAGAAGAGGAAAGACCAGCTTGCAAGAGATATTAAGAGTGAAAAAAATGCACTTGATAAAGTATACGCAGAGTTTCCGATACTCTTTGGTGATGATGCTGTTTGGTTCTTTGCACAGCCATTGTATCGCCAAGCATTAGAATTATTGGAGCAAGCAGAGGTTGATGATAAGGGGATTTCGGATGTAACCGCAAATACCATTAGAGAGCTTATTAAAAATGGAAGATGTTTATGTGGTGCCGAAGTACATGAGGGCAATGAAGCATACATCCATCTCATGGAGCAGATTAAGTTCGTACCACCAGAATCTATTGGAACCACTATTAGGAATTTCAAGAAAGATATAGCGCAGTATGACAAGATAAACAATAATGACAGGTTTTATCAAATGCTTCAGTCTCGAATAGTTGATATTCTACGATTTAGGAAACGTATCCAAGAGTGGGAAGAGGAAATAGCTGATATTGAAAAAGAAATTGAAGGTAAAGAAGACGCAAAGAAGTATCAAATTGAACTTAATGATGTGAAAACGAGACTCAAGGAAAAAACAAGGACTAAGGAGCAGGCAATCGCAAAGATTGCAGAAGCAGAGAGCCGGAAAAAGAGGTTTAAGAAAATCTACGATACTCTTATTGCGAAGTCTGAAAAAAGCCGTGAAATTCGTAGGTATCTGGCATATGCAGAGAAAATTCAGGAATGGATTCAGGGATATTATCAGAGTGAAGAAAGTAAGATTCGCACTGAACTTCAGGAACGTGTCAATGTAATATTCCAGCGTATGTACCATGGAGAAAGAGAATTGGAAATCAACGAAAAGTATCAGATAGTATTATACTCCATTATTCCAGAAACAAACCAGAAAATAATATCTGGTGAGTCAGAAGGATTGATAAGGGTTAAGAATTTTGCTTTTATTGCTGGCCTCGTAGACTTAGCAAAAGACAAGGCACTTAAAGTAGGAGAAAGTAAACTGGAAAATGAGCCTTATCCACTGATCCTTGATGCTCCGTTCTCTAATGCAGATGAAGAGCACATAAAGAATATTTCACGAGAACTTCCAATGGTAGCTGAGCAGGTGATCATGTTTGTTATGAAGAAAGACTGGAGATATGCTGAGACGGTTATTCTTGACAGAGTAAACCAGATGTATACACTTGAGAAACATAGCGATACCTACTCCACAATCAATTAGGGGGTGATAACGATGGCCAAAAAAGAAACAAAAACAAGACTTTTTGAGAATGATGTAATAATAACAGGAAAGCATGCGACACATCTGAAGTTCCTGGTAAACGATGCAAAACTGTATGACGATTATATTGATGTCTACATGAATGCATCTGTATTCGGTTATCTGTATTCCAAGAAAGAAAATAAGGATAATGATTCAACTGACAGAGCGCGTATATATGCTGATGCATTTTCGAATCACAGAGCAGAGTGTGTTTTTCTATACCGATTAATTACATTATTAGATGAAGGCGCAATCTCTGCAAACGAGAGATTAGACCGTGCGTTCAGATATGATGCAAATCCGGAAAAAGAGGAGGACCTTAAAAAATGTCTGGATACATTCAATGATTATGTAAGAGGTGGTATAGAATATATGTACACATTATTTACTACTGGGTGTACTTCTAAAGATGATTATATTAGAGCCTCATTTGAGGCTTCAAGAAATTTTAAAGATAGTATAGATGGAGTTTCTTACGAGGATAAGATTAAGCGCTTATTACATAAGTAAGTGAGGAGGGAGGCTAGTGGTTGTTATTGAAGACATATTGGATGAATTATATACGCTCGATAACAGCCAGTGGTACGACAATGTTTCTAGGATATTGACGTTGCTGAATTATCCGGTGCGTATGGAGTATAATTGCCAATGGGAGGAATTTCTGTATATTCGATCTGAAAAATTAAGGGCAATAAGTTCCGCAGATAGAAAAATTCTTTCAAAGTGTAGAACGATAGCATCTTTTGCGATGGAACGCAGCTTAAAAAGGATAAAACTTTTTGCATTCGACATAATTGATGAGAATCAGTCATCTCGAAACAATACTGTATATGAGATTACAAAACTATTCAGAGACCTTTTCGGTAGATTTGTGATACTTGTTTTC
>ERZ1090880.1022-NODE-1023-length-14442-cov-7.517829_pt1 | contig 14442 bp, 9 predicted proteins | sample MGYA00478471_ERZ1090880 | MGnify/ENA primary metagenome ERZ1090880 (study PRJEB33644, sample SAMEA5815734) | chicken gut metagenome | biome: Chicken; feature: Gastrointestinal Tract; material: Caecum | place: Ireland | collected 2019-01-01 | study: A study of the... | reverse complement strand
CAGTACAGGAAATGAAAGGAATGCTCCGCCTGATTGACAACAGTATCCCCCAAATAATCGTTCTGTCCGCCACTACAGAGACTACGGAACGTCTGGTCGGAATAGCTGCCCATCTTTTCAACAGAGATACAGAACAGGCGCATGACGAGATAAGCAGGCTTGAATTCAGGTTTATCGATTTCGCCAACGAACTATTCAATGACGAATCGATCAAGCAACAGGCGGTCGATTCCATCATCGATCGTTTCCGGACTCTATGGAACTTTACCCGCCAACGTTTTACATCTGTCGACGAGAAAGACATACTGGCGCAGGGAGAATTTATCAGCAGTATGCTAGTCAGCCTCTATCTGAAAGAGCAGGGAATCAACAACCGACTACTCAACAGCCTCGACTTCATGCGACTGGCTCCGGAAGAAGAACCGGACATGGAATACATCGGTACAAAGCTACACTTGCTCTTGGCAGAGCATAAGTCGACCAATGTATTTCTTACTCAAGGACATCTTTGCCGGAATGCTTACAACGAAACCTGTTACTTGAAACAAGGCGGAGATGATGTTTCAGCCACACTGATCGGAGCCGCTCTTCAGGCACAAGAAGTATGTCTGTGGACAGACAGCAAAGAGTTGCACAGTTGTGACCCGCGCTTTGTGAAGCATCCGGCAATGGTGAAGCAGCTCAGTTTCGACGAAGCCGAGCAACTGGCCTATTGCGGCTGGACGGGATTCAACCCTCACTGCATCCTGCCCGCAAGAGAAAACAACATACCGATACGTTTGCTATGTTCGATGGAGCCTGCAGAAGGAGGAACTTTGATTTCAAATTCACAAAGCGGAGAAAACATAAAGGCCATTACCGCCAGAGACAATATTTATTACATTAAATTCCAATCGAACCGGACGTTACGCCCCTATCTGTTCATCAGCAAAATATTCGATACTTTTGCCAAATACCACACTTCCCTGTGCCTGTTCGCCTCGTCCGGTTCTGATGTATCTGTTGCCATCAACGACAAAGAGCGTTTATCGCATATACTCCACGAACTCTCACGATATGCAGTCACGGTGGTAAAAGACCACATGTGCATCCTTTCGGCCATAGGTAACATGCAGTGGCAATGCGCCGGATTTGAAGCCCGAATCATAAATGCTTTGGCCACCATCCCGATCCGAATGATCTCTTATGGCAGTAATAACAACAATGTTTCACTTGTCATCAGGGCAGAAGATAAGAGAGAAGCATTGCAACGACTGAACGACACGCTGTTCGCTCCCTGCCATGCAAATCCTTTTCAGATACATGTTCCGACATTAAAACACAGTTAGCAAAACACTACGGGCCGGCAGTCTTTCCCTTTAATGGGAGATTGAACAACATGGGGATGTTTTGGTGCAAAACATCCCCATGTTGTATATAAGAACATCCCCATGTTATCACACACAACATCCCCATGTTTTAATATCTAACATACCTGTATCACTCCACAGACGATAAGGAGATAGTAGTATATCTTTTGGTGTAACTGCACTTCCGTAAGTAAGATAACCCATACTTGTTAATTTTTTAAGCTTTTCCATGAACCTTTTTAAGTCGGCAAACGTTTATTTCCACAGGAAACTATTTTAAAACGAAAATATATTCAAATGAAGATTATTATTATTGGAGGCGTAGCAGGAGGAGCTACTACTGCAGCCCGTATCAGACGTTCGGATGAAACAGCGGAAATCATCTTGTTGGAAAAAGGAAAGTACATATCTTATGCCAACTGCGGACTGCCCTATTATATAGGGGACGTTATCGAAGAGCGTGAGAAACTATTTGTACAGACTCCCGAAGCTTTCGGAGTACGTTTCAGGGTAGACGTGCGTACCGAGAATGAAGTTATTTTTATCGACCGGAAGAAAAAGACAGTAACCGTCCGCCTTAAAAGTGAAGACACTTACGAGGAGAGTTATGACAAACTGTTAATATCCACCGGTGCATCTCCTGTACGCCCACCATTACCGGGCATTGACTCAACCGGCATCTTTACTTTGCGGAATGTAGCAGACACTGACCGCATTAAAGCATATGTCAACAATCGGCCTCCCCGCCGGGCTGTCGTGATCGGGGCCGGATTCATCGGACTGGAAATGGCAGAAAACCTGCATGCACTGGGAGCGCAAGTATCTATTGTCGAGATGGGCAACCAGGTGATGGCACCTATTGACTTTTCAATGGCAGCACTGGTTCATCAACATTTGATGGAGAAAGGTGTCAACTTATACCTGGAGCAAGCTGTCGCATCGTTTGAGCAAGCAGGCAAAGAAGTGAAGGTAGTCTTCAAGAACGGACAATCCATCCTGGCGGATATCGTGATTCTATCTATCGGCGTGCGCCCGGAGACAACGCTGGCAAGAGCTGCCGAACTTACGATCGGTGAAGCGGGAGGTATCGCAGTAAATGATTATTTGCAGACTTCCGACGAGTCGATCTATGCCATCGGTGATGCCATTGAATTCCGCCATCCCATTACGGGCAAACCTTGGCTGAACTATCTTGCCGGACCCGCCAACCGACAGGGACGTATTGTTGCCGACAACCTGCTGGGTGCACAGATTCCTTATGAAGGAGCCATCGGTACCTCCATCGCAAAAGTATTTGACATGACAGTAGCCTCAACCGGACTTCCGGGAAAGCGGTTAAAGCAGGCGGGCATTGTATATGCATCTTCAACCACTCATCCGGCCTCGCATGCAGGATACTATCCGGACGCTATGCCGATGAGTATCAAAATAACCTTCGATCCCCAAACAGGCAAGTTGTATGGCGGCCAAATTGTGGGGTATGATGGCGTGGACAAACGAATTGACGAACTTTCTCTTGTCATCAAACACGAAGGAACGATCTATGACCTGATGAAAGTGGAGCAGGCGTATGCACCTCCTTTCTCTTCGGCAAAGGACCCCGTAGCCATCGCCGGTTATGTAGCCGAAAACATCATCCTCGGCAGAGTAAAACCCGTATACTGGCGCGACCTGAGAGATATCGAACTGAAAGATGTGTTCCTGCTGGATGTGCGTACACCGGACGAATTTGCATTGGGTTCACTGCCCGGAGCAGTAAATATACCATTGGATGAAATACGTGACCGTATTGCTGAACTTCCTTCGAACAAGCCAATCTACACCTTCTGCGCCGTAGGGCTGAGAGGATATCTTGCTTACCGCATCCTGATCCAGCACGGTTTCAAAGAAGTATATAACCTCTCCGGCGGATTGAAGACCTATCGTGCTGCTACCGCTCCCATCATCTTGCACGAAAATGAAGAAACAGACGACACGCCTTCTGCGCAAGACAGCCCGGCGAAACCTTCTGTGGGAGCTGAGGCACCCCAAACTACAACGGCTGCAAATCCTAAGACAATCCGGGTGGATGCCTGCGGATTACAATGTCCGGGCCCGGTCCTAAAGATGAAGAAAACAATGGATACGCTTGTTCCGGGCGAGAGAGTTGAAATTGTGGCTACAGACCCGGGATTCTCGCGGGATGCTGCCGCATGGTGCAACTCTACCGGAAATAAATTTATCTCCAAGGATAGTACCGGAGGGAAATCGGTAGTAGTCATTGAGAAAGGCGAACCCCAGGCTTGTAACCTGACTACGACATGTGACAGCAAAGGTAAAACTCTGATTATGTTCAGTGACGACTTGGACAAGGCACTTGCCACTTTCGTCCTGGCCAACGGCGCAGCTGCCACCGGACAAAAAGTAACTATCTTCTTTACTTTCTGGGGGCTGAATGTGATTAAGAAATTGCATAAGCCCAAAGTGGAGAAAGACATTTTCGGCAAGATGTTTGGTACAATGCTCCCATCCAGTTCGCTGAAACTGAAACTTTCTAAAATGAGCATGGGAGGTATGGGTGGAAAGATGATGCGATACATCATGCACCGGAAAGGCATCGACTCACTGGAATCCCTGCGGCAGCAGGCTCTGGAGAACGGGGTGGAGTTTATTGCTTGCCAAATGTCGATGGATGTGATGGGAGTAAAACGTGAAGAGTTGCTCGATGAAGTTACGGTAGGCGGAGTAGCCACTTATATGGAACGTGCCGATAATGCTAACATCAATCTGTTTATTTAATAAGGAAGTATGAATACAATATGTAAGATGCGCGATATCTACAAAGCACTCTCCATTTTCGAAACGGCATTTGAAGAGGTGTATGGAATATCGCTGAACGAAGCAATGGTGCTATGTGCGTTGCGCGAAGCCGGAAAGGAAATTACCTCGACTGCTATAGCCGAACGAACGGAAATGGCTCCGTCGCATACGTCGAAAGTCATCCGTGCGGTAGAAGATAAAGGACTCATCCGACGGGCATTGGGTGAAGTAGACAAACGCCAGATGTACTTCAGCCTCACAGAGGCAGGCAAGAAGCGTTTAAACGAACTGGATCTGGACAAAGTAGAGATACCGGAAATGTTAAAACCACTGATATAAGTTTGTAACATCAGAGGTCACCACAGGTTACACGGATTATCACAGATCACCCATACAGACAGTCATCCATTTGACCTTCATCTGTACAGGTTTGTGTAATCTGTGGTGAAAACACCTCTGTAACTTTTCTATTCATCTACAAAGGGGCAAGAATGGGATCACTCTTCCAACCACTTCTTTATCAATCCGATGGCTTCTTCTTTCTCTTTTTGAGGCAAAGTGCCGATACGGGCCAAATGACTTCCGTTGGGTTCCACAAAGACATGAATATTCTTTTTCCTTTTCAGCCAGGTGACACCTGCTGCCGTCCATGGATCGTTCTGCCCATAAATAAAGATCATTTTCGGATCATTGTTCTTCAGGAAATGAATTATTTTCCGACTCAGAGTCTTATCAAACTTCATATCACCGAGTTCTTCGGGAAGCATCAAACGCTTCAAGTAATCTTTACTGGTTTTAATGGTAAGGTATTTTTTGAATGGACGGATATCATACCCATAATATCCCAACTCGCGGGCAGCTTGTACAAAGAAAGAAGTATTGGCACCCTCTTCCTCAAAATAAGACGGTTCGCTGATAGCGAGTAAATGTTTAAAGAGTTCGTCATCCGAAGCTGTAACGGCAGGAATCTGATCGACCGGAGTTCCCCATTGCCAGATAGAAAACGAATATTCGAGCACCGAATAATCATAAATCTCCTCTACAGGAGCACGGAACTTATATTTCTTTCCGGCACAATACTTCTCGAAACGAGGTAACAAAGTAGGTTTACGTTTCAACACCTCCAACTGAAAATCTTCAATTTTCTTACGAGCTTCGGGAGTAGATACCATCTTTAAAAAAGGTTCGTGACGCCCGTCTTCAACTCCATAGCAAAGCGGAGCCACATATGGAACAGAGATATCCACATCCTCGGGAAAGAAAGTACGATAAAGCATTGCCGTCTGTCCTCCTTTACTGATGCCGGTGGCAATCCACTTACCGGGATAGATGGAACGGAAAGCCTCCCGTACGGCATGTAAATCTTCGGCAGAATTCTCGGCTGTCAGATATTGCCAATCTTTAGGAGTAGGAGTCGATTCAAGGAAATAGCGGTATTCCACGAATATCATATTAGTATTAAATAGTTTCGATAATTCCTCCCGGTAATTGGCTCCCAAGGCGTAAGAAGCGCCATAGCCTTCGGTAACCATCACAGTAGGACGATCAAATCCGACATGAGAAACAATAACACGCTGACTGAAAGAACCCTTCTCCGGATGACGATGATCTAACGGCTGTGTGAAATAAGCCACATATTTTTCAACAAATTCTGTAGATTCCAAGGGTTGGGTTCCGGTGATGTCGGCAATCTTACCCAATTTCTCTAATAAAGCTGTTTGGGCAGACAGAGGCAAGGATGTAACAAGCAAGACGAGCCATAAGGAAAGTGTCTGCCAGATGCGTAGGTTCTTCATATTTATTTCGGTTTTAATTTTGTACAAAGATAGATCTTTCACCAAAGCCTCCAAGTAATCATACTGCATTTTAACATTATTCTTTGCGAACCTTTTAACAAGAGTCTTGTTATTTTCTGCAAACGCCTTAAGGTACCAGGGCAAGATTTTTTTAATTAACCTAAACATTATAAAGATATGAAGAGATTAATTCCCATCTTATTGGCGGTCTTTGCATTCGCAGCCTGCGAAAAAGACCCTGACATGGACAAATTGGACAATGACTATTTGGTTTACACCAACTACGACAAGAAAGCTGACTTCAAACAATTCAGCACGTACTACATCCCTGACAGCGTTCTCGTCATCGGAGATAAAAAAGATCCGGAATACTGGAAAGGTGAAGCAGCAGAAGCTATCATCAATGCGTACAAAGAAAACCTGAATAGCAAAGGTTTTACATATACAGACAATAAAGATGCTGCCGACCTGGGTATACAGGTAAGTTACGTTCAAAGTACTTATTACTTCACCGATTACGGACAACCTGAGTGGTGGTGGAACTATCCCGGATACTGGGATGCACCTTACTGGGGTAATTGGGGCGGCTGGTATTATCCGTATGTTGTAAACTATAGCATTACAACCAACTCATTCCTTACTGAGATTATGAACCTGAAAGCTCCTGAGGGTGAAAAACAAAAACTCCCCGTTTTGTGGAGCAGCTTCCTGAGCGGACCTGCAAGCTATTCCGGTAAAGTGAACCAAACTCTGGTTGTTCGCGCAATCAATCAGTCGTTTGCACAGTCACCCTATCTCACTAACAAATAATTTAATCAAGAACCGTTATGAAAACAATGAAATATATTTCTCTTAGAGTACTGGCCATAGCGGCCCTTGCTCTGGCCTTTGCCATGCCGGCCAAGGCACAGTTATCAGATAATGGATACGCTAACGTGGACTGGCAGTTCAACGCACCACTGAAGAATCACTTTGCCGATAAAGCCAGCGGATGGGGTATGAACTTCGAAGGCGGTTACTTTGTAACTCCTAATCTCGGACTCGGAGTTTTTATGAACTACAGCAGTAACCACGAATACTTCCCACGCGCAACTTTCCCTGTTGGCGAAGGAACCGTGAATACTGACCAGCAACATACCATCTTCCAGTTACCTTTTGGTGCCGCTGCACGTTATCAAATGAATCGTGGCGGAGCATGGCAACCTTATTTCGGTGTCAAGCTGGGTGCCAATTATGCGAAAGTACGTTCTAACTACAATATGTTCGAAACCCGCGATAATACTTGGGGATTCTACGTATCACCGGAAATCGGTCTTAACGTATACCCTTGGGCTTACGGTCCGGGTCTGCATATCGCCGTTTACTACAGCTATGCTACCAACAAGGCCAATGTGCTGACTTACAATGTAGACAAGCTGAACAACTTCGGCTTCAGGGTAGGTCTTGCCTTCTAAAAAGAGCAGAGGTACCTGACTATATATACAAAAGAGGCTGTTATATCACATGACAGCCTCTTCCTTTTTAAAAGCAATACATAGTATGCTTGCCTTTCATTTGACAACTTTATCAATCACTATTTATCTAAATAAAGGCCAATTGGAATCTTCTATATGGGCTTCTTTCATAATCGCTTTCAATTCATCCGCTTTCTCGGGATATTGATTCAGCACATTGTACTTCTCCGACGGATCAGAAGCCAGGTTGTATAATTCGTAATAGGGCTTATTTCCCCGTATATTCATGTGAACAAGCTTCCAGTCACCTTTGCGGACTGCCTGACGCCCATTCATCTCAAGAAATTCGAAATAAAGATATTCATGTTCTTTCTGTCCTTTACGGTTTTGTAACAGAGGAAGTATACTGACACCATCCATATTCCGGGTATCCGCTTTCGGATTCAACACTTCCCTGAAAGTGGGCATTAAGTCCCAGAATGAACACATGAAATCGGTTTCCGTACTGGGTTGTACGTGTCCGGGCCACGATATGATCATGGGTACACGGATACCACCTTCGTACACGTCACGTTTATACCCGCGCCATATGCCATTACTGTTGAAAAAGTCCGGATCGGCACCACCCTCCATATGAGGACCATTATCACTCGAAAAGATGATAATGGTATTATCGTATACTCCCATATCTTTCAACTTCTGTACAATCTGCCCTACATATACATCCAACCGATAGACCATTGCAGCAAATGTAGCGTGCGGATAGAACTGAGTACAATATCCTCCTTTACGGAAAGCAGGACTTCCGGGCTCCACTCCACGATAAGGCTTCTCGGGGTACTTCCCACGAAACTTCTTAATAATACTATCTTCAGGTACTATCAGTTCGGCATGCGGAATAATGGTAGGATACCACATAAAGAAAGGTTGATCTTTCTCCTTAGCGGCTTCATCCAGAAAAGCCAATGCTTTAGAGTGAATCAGGTCCTGCGAATAAGTACCCTTCCCATATTGCACATTGAGATTATTGTCCGGCAAATCTACCCGTTTATCGTTGTCCCACAAATGATCGGGATAATAGCTGTGTGCCAGCAACTGGCAATTATATCCGTAAAACTGATCGATTCCCTGTTTGTAAGGGTCCCCCGCGGAACCGATATAGCCAAGCCCCCATTTACCAAAGGCACCTGTACGATAACCGGCATTACGGAAATCATTGAAAATAGTCTGTGAGTTTTCCGGCAATGGGAATTGTCCTTCCGGAGCAAGCTCTTTATTTCCACGGATAGCCGTATGCCCGCTATGGGTTCCGGTTATCAGACACGAACGTGAGGGAGCACTAACCGTTGTTCCCGAATAACATTGGGTAAAACGCATTCCGTTCTGTGCCAACCGGTCGATATTAGGAGTCTCAAACTTTTCCTGCCCATAACAGCTTAAGTCTCCGTATCCCAAATCGTCAGCCAATATGAAAACGACATTCGGACGGGTTTGTTCCTTTGCTTTCTTCTGCCGGGCCAACGCCTGCTGTGTAGAAGCCATTCCCACGAGCAGTGCACTTCCGAGTAATAATTTCTGATTCATAATGTTCATTTAAAGTTTTCAAAACAAAAAGAAGAGAATGTTTCAAAAGCCTCCTTACCACAGATCACTCAGATTATAACAGACTATCCATGCGGATAACCTATATTTTACTATTTCATCCGTGTAATCTGTGGTGCCTTTGACACATTCCCTTCTTCTCAAAATTTAATTAAAAAGAACGGCTACAGATCCTTTTATTCCCATCCCGGGTTTTGTGTCAAGTTAGGATTAAGAGCTATTTCTTCTAACGGAACCTGATAGAGATAATATTTCTCCAGCCAGCCTTTTCCTTCCTTCAACGGATCGTTGAATAGATAGATATACCCTTCGGTCATCGATCCGTTCGCCCCGTCTGAAGTTCCGGTCATTTCGTTAAGCAATGTCAGTGAGCTGAGTTCCTTCTTTGAAATCCACATACCTTTCTGCTGCATATTGACGAACCAAGGAGCCATTCTCCAGCGACGTACATCATAAAAACCAAATCCTTCGCCCATCAATTCGATAATACGTTCACGACGGATTTCCCATAATACCGGATCAACGAGTATGCCGTTATCATTTCCTTTCGGATAATATTTTCCACGTTTCGGGTCAAAGTTACCATCAATCTGGGCTACTACCATATCGGCTACACCGGCACGTTTACGCAACTTGTTGATCGTCTCGTCGGCAATGGTTTGTGTAAATTGATTCGTTTCGAACATAGCCTCTGCATAGTTCAACAAGACCTCTTCAATTTTAAAGACAGGTTTGTCGGCAGTATTCACTTGGGCATTATTATAGTTTTCCTCCCAATTATCCCAGTTCTTCCATACATAATATCCCGAACGGGAAGCCACATAGGCATGCGGTCCATATTTCTTTCCTTCAATTGTGTATTGTGCGCCCCCTTGCAGGTTAGGAACACGACGTACCAATGAAGCACTCCAGTTTTGTCCCGGCAAGCGCTTCATGCCAATACCCGGATTACTGCACGACTCGTTAGCTCCCATGATATCGATATATTCGCGATCGGCAGGATTACTGGTATAAGACCATGTGGAATAATCCCCCTTACCATCTTTTACCTTATAAGGCGGCATGATGGTGTGATACATACGCGGGTCACGATTGCGGAAAGTAGCATAAATATCCTTATCTCCCTGATATTGGTCTGAATGGGAAATAGTCTTGCCATCCTTACACAAATACAAGTCTACCGTTCCCTGATGCATTTCTATATCATGTGAAGAGGTGTGTTCATAATAGCACGAATGTCCGGGTTTAATGGTTTCCAGCCACTGCTGATACAGAATGACTCCCTGTACCTTACTCAGATCCTCTGTTGTCCACATTTCACCATATCCGGCTGCCGGCTGTCCGTCGGTACCATAATATAATGTAGGATAATCCGCCATCAACAGCTTCGATACACGGATACATTCATCGAAGTATTTGTCATAACTACCCAATTCATGATATTTGCGCCAAGTTGCTTCGCGAAGTGTGAAACGTGAAAGAGCCGCACGTACACAATCACGGTTGATAGTATTCGAACCGTCCTTTTTCTCGTAAACGGACGCATCACCGATATTTTGTTCGGCCCATTGCAAGCGCTCCAGGACTTTATCAGCCACTTCCAGACGAGGCATCCGCGTTCCGTAAGCTTCTTCAGAGGTTTCGTCCAGTGGTTTATCGATCCAAGGCACATCACCGAAACGGTCTATCAACTCCATATACCAAAATGAGTGGAAGAAATATCCAACAGCTTTCCAATGATTCTTTTCAGCTTCTGTCATATCAGAATCATCCACATGCGAAAGCATCAGGTTGATACGGCGAATGAATGTAGAGAAGTTCCATCCATTACCCGACGTAGCATTGGTCACTGTCTGGAACGCATATTTATTCTGACTGCTGGCTCCACGCTGATTCAGGTATCCGGCATACACATCACCCATATAGTGAGAGTTACGCCCGATTGCCGTTGTAGAAGTGGCGATGTTCGTATTAGAGAACATTTCATAACATGGCCACATAAAGGCCTTAAAATTGTCATACGACTTGAATGCATTTTCTTCCGTCAGGCTGGTTACAGGATATTTCTCAAGGAAGCTATCGTTGCATCCCGCCAGTATCATCCCTGTAAAGAGGGTTAAAAACAATAATATCTTTTTCATATTCATGTATCAGATTAGAGTTTATAATGTGATATTTATACCGAACGAAACTGTACGGAATGCCGGATAGTTCCATTCTATTCTCTCCGGGTCGATACCCGAAGGCAAAGAGGTGAAAGTAGCTACGTTTTCAACACTGACAAACGCCTTCATTTGTGAAAGGAAGATCTGAGACAACCACTTCTTTGGTAAATTGTAAGACAAAGTGATGTTCTTAATACGGAGATAAGAAGCATCAGACAAGTATTTGTCGCTCTGACGGAGGTTTGAACCGGAATTACCTCGGTTACCATACAGACGAGGATACTTCGCATTCGGATTGACTGCGGTCCAGTCACCGTTGTCGGGATCTTTAGGCATCCAGTAATCACTCAAACCGTCAAACAACGGAATGAAGTTATCACCGTTCATCGGGAAAGTCAAGACATTCGAAATCCAGTAATCACGCTTTCCTGTTCCCTGAAGGATAACATTGAGGTCGAAACCGGCATAGTTAGCTCCCAGATTGATACCATACTGATAACGCGGAGTCGTATTACCGATCACTTTACGGTCACCCGGATTGTCGAATGTATTGTCACCACTGGTAATTACATTAGTAGAACTTTCATCATCACGGAGGTTTTTGAATTTCACATCACCCGGACGTACGTTATAACCATTGATCGAGGTTATTCCCTCTTTCAGTTTCCAGGATGATGTATCTTCGAAATCGTCCACAGAATAATAACCATCGGCTATATAGCCCCATATCTCTCCCATCACCTGTCCGGGATAGAAACTGCTCAGCAACTTGGTGGTTGCATTATCATCGTATTTGGTAATTTTCGATTTATAATCCGACAAGTTGAATCCCAAACGATATCCCACCTTACCGATCTGGTCACGCCAGTTCAAGCTCAACTCCCAGCCTCGTGTACGCATATCGGCAGTATTCTGATAAGGAGCACTTGCACCTACGACAGCCGGTAGCTGCACACCCGGAGCAAGCATGCCGTTAGTGTTACGCTGATACCATTCAAATACACCATTCAGGCGATTGTTGAATAAGTTAATATCAAGTCCGACATTGACCGTACCTACTTTCTCCCATGTAAAGTTCTGGCTTACCAAAGCCGGCAACGAGCTGATAGAGGTGACATACGTATTATCGATAATCCAGGAAGTAGATTTATTGCTGACACTCATTGTCGGAGTGAAAGTATACGGATTCACATTCTGGTTACCGATCACACCATATGATGCGCGAATCTTCAATCCGTCCAACCAGTTACGGGTAGACTCCATAAACTTCTCCTGAGCGATCTGCCAACCGGCTGATACAGAAGGGAAGAAACCGAAACGAGAGCTCTTCGGGAATTTAGAAGAACCGTCATAACGTCCGTTCACTTCCAGCAAATATTTGTCCTGATAATTATAGTTGACTCTAAAGAATCCACCACGTACGGCATATTCACTGTATGAGTCGGTAGCCTTGATGGTGCCGGTTCCCGATCCCATGGCCGGTACGTCTATCACCGCCTGATTGTAAGAATAAGCATCCAATGTTTCCTGATAGCTCGACTCCTGGTTGAATCCTGCCATTACTTTGAAATTATGGTCACCGAATTTCTTACTATATGTAGCGTAAACGTTGATAGCGTTATAATTCGTATGCTGTTTGTACTTTCTCAGATAATCGTCTACAAATGATTTTGAACTTCCTCCCTGAATGGTAGTATAGTCATACTGTCCTGTATACCAGTGGTAATCATAGATGTTTTTATCAAATGTATATTCAAATACAGCTTCCAGTCCCTTTAGTGGTTTCAATATGGATTTCAGGAAGATACGCGGATTGTCATTATTATTGTTTACCGGATTCGACAACAAGATCTGGTTGCGTGGAGTGAACAAAGGAAGATCCTCGTTTGCCAACGTATTGACTGATGCCGGCAGATCTCCTTCCGGATAATATGAAACCAAACGGGTATTATACACACCTCCCATTCCACCGGGTGAAGTCTGTAGACTATGTGCATAGCTCATAGTCACTTCCTGAGTGAACCAGTTAGTTACATCTGCCGAAATAAAGGTATTGATATTCATACGTTCAAACTTATCACGATCGGACACCAATACACCGTCATTCGAAGTATATCCACCCGAAATACGATAACGCAGTTTGTCCGTACCTCCTGAAGCGGAAATATTATGAGTCATCTGGAAACTGGTCTCCATAAAGTTCTTATAAAGATCTTTTTCATTCAAATAGTATGGTACACCGGATTCATCCATATAAATACCGTCTCCCACCGTATTGAAAGCAGAAGGGTTCTTCTGGTATTCACTCAGATATTCCATCCATTTGCTGACACTTGGCGAACCGAGCGACCAATAGGCATCTGAATATCCACAATCCAGATAAGCTTGCAGATAGTCCATCAGCGGAGCCTGTTTAGGCAGATTGACAGCTGTTCCGAAAGCAAAGTTATTGTTGTAATTCAATGAGAACTTAGCAGCACCTTTAGGGCGTTTAGTCGTAACGACAATTACACCACCGGCTGCACGTGCACCATAGATAGCTGCTGAAGCTGCATCCTTCAGTACACTGATTGACTCGATATCTTCGGGGTTTACCATATCGAGGTCACCTTCCACATTATCAATCAATACGAGTGGCTTAATGGTGTTTCCGTATGAACCGTCCGAGTTCTTGACACCCACCGAATAGGCTCCACGAATCTGGAACGACTTACTGGTTCCGGGAGCATTACCTCCATTAGATACAAACAGTCCCGGCACGGCTCCCTGAAGAGCATCAGATGCATTCAAGATAGGACGGTCACCCAGTACCTCATCCATTTTCACAGAAGATACGGCTCCGGTCAGATTCGCTTTCTTCTGCGAACCATAACCTACTACCACTACTTCTTCCAGCGCCTGGGTATCATCCATCATAACCACTTTCAGTGAGGTTTGATTAGTTATCTTAATATTTTGTGTTATGTATCCTATATACGAAATACTGATCACAGCATTAGGATGGACCGAAAGAGAGAATTTACCATTGATATCGGTAATCGTACCATTGGAAGGGTTTCCTTTTTCTAAAACAGTAGCACCAATAATAGGTTCACCGACAGCATCGGTCAGTGTACCGGTAATCTTCCTTGCTTGCTGAACAGCAGCTACAGACTGGTTCTCATAAGTCTCTAAAGACGTAGCGAACACATAGTTCGGAGAGAGCAGGCCGGCAGAAATGCCAAGTCCTATCAGAACTTAAAATGACATGAAAGGATTACTTTTCTTTTTATATTAC
>ERZ1090880.1021-NODE-1022-length-14449-cov-14.454564_pt1 | contig 14449 bp, 15 predicted proteins | sample MGYA00478471_ERZ1090880 | MGnify/ENA primary metagenome ERZ1090880 (study PRJEB33644, sample SAMEA5815734) | chicken gut metagenome | biome: Chicken; feature: Gastrointestinal Tract; material: Caecum | place: Ireland | collected 2019-01-01 | study: A study of... | reverse complement strand
CCATGTGTTTTCAATAGGTTTTAGTGCGAATTATTTTTACCTGTCAAAACTGATGTCTCAAAGACGGTGCTATAATCTCTTTCCAAATACGAAGATGGGGAGGGGTTCTTTTGGACAAGGACTGGATGGTTTTATTAAAGGGACAAAATCAACTGAGCAATGTGATTAAAACAAACGAGACAACCGAACAGTTTGGACTTTCCTTAACAGAGCAAGATGCTAAATTGATTTTAGCGGAACGGAAAAACGCACTGGCGGAACAAAAAAGAATTGAGTTTGGTGAAGGAATTGCGACAAAAATCATTTATGAATTTTGCGATTCTGAGTACATTCATCAAAGCAATTATGTAGAAACAATTATTCGATTGCAGGAAATATTTTATCTATATAAAAATGAAATGCATGATGAAATTACAGATGATGAACTTCTCCATTTAATGAAAGAACAGTTTGAAAATATATGTTTTGGAGATTTGGATTATTTAGAGAGTACCTGCCTTGCTAATTTTGCAGAAGCGATCCGGGCTGGCTATGAAGGATATAAAAATTCAGACGGCTATGGAGAATATTCAAAATTTGATGATGTAAAGAGATGGGATTATGACTTGTATCTTGAAACCCTGAAAGAACTCTGTTGGAGGTAAATCTGATGGACTATGAAATGGAAGAATTAGTGCCGATCGTGGGCAAACTGGCTGAGAAATATACATCACATGAAAGTACATCCATAACCTACGAAAAAGCAGAACAGCTTATGGGGGCCGTCTTATATTGTATTCACGAATTATGGGAAAGCAGTGGAAATGCGCCGTCATTAAATAAAAAATTATCAGCGCAAAGAGCGTATGAAATGGGTGCGGCATATGTTAGAGAAAAAACAGGAAAAGCACTGGATTTATATAACAGGATTCTGCCGGAATTTTGTCACTATGAAAATAAATGTCTGTATGATACTTTTGTTAAAGGGATACCAGAATTTTTCAAGTGGTATGATATTCAATTTGAACCGCAAAATACAATTTTGACTCTTGATTATCCTTTACTGAAAGATATTTCAGAATATACAGGAATAGATAAGATTTTTGAATTTATCAAGTCTATTGGTCTGGAACAAAAATTTTTAAAATTATTTCCTGCAGGTTACGTTATAAATATCTTGTCAAAGGATAACAGGAATTGGCAAGAATCAATGGATAATATATGTGAAATAGTTTTTACCCATGTAATAGGGCATATAATGCTGGGGAAATCCTTGACAGTAATTGAGTTGAAAGAAACCGATTATTTTTATATGCAGGAGATGTTTGAACAGATTGCTTTGGAGGATATAAAAAAGCACTTGGAGGTAACGCTTGAAATTTATATTAAGAATTACTATGAAAATGACAGAGAACTTTTGAATTATCTTTCAGGCGCTATCAGCGGTATTGTTGTCCGTTTAAAAAATGCTGCCGATAATAAAGTGCTTGGCAATATAATTTAACATTGCCAGCTATGCAATATTGTTTTATATCTGTCGTTCCGAAAAAGGGATTCTACTGTGTAACATTCGAAAAATAGGTTGTCAATCTTTGTGGATTTGTTATAATAGGGGCGTGACAACATGTTGGGAATAGAAGATCAGTAAAGTAAAATAAATGATGTAATTGGAGTAAAAATCGGTGTAGATTTGCATAATATATTTATAATTGCTTGTACTATATTTGTTTTTTTGCCGATAGGAGGGAAAATAATGCTATCACCACAGTTAAGAAAAATCAAAATACAATTAGAAGAAGGAGCGACTAATATTGATATTGATAAAGAAGAACTATTAGCTGAATTGAATGAAATGGAAGCAATTCAAGGAGTTTTGCTAAAAAGCTTATCATTATCAACAAAGGTTTGTCCTACATGCGGAAAGAGGTTGTAAATATGGATTATAGAGAACTTAGAAAATTAAAGATGGAACTATTACAAAAAAACAATAAATCAGATTCGGAAATTCAATTATTAGCTGAACTGCAGTCGCTAAGTGGAATAATTGATAGAATGCAGCATTCTATATCATTATCTACAAAAGTATGTAAATCATGTGGGAGACCATTGTAGTAATGAAAGGATATTTTGTCGTTTATGAAAATGAGGATGAACAATTTGATATAAAGTGTGATCTTCGTCCCGATGTTGAAGATGAAGTTCCAGAATTACAAAGTCTATTATACTCAGAGATAGAGAATACTTGTAATGTTCTTAAAGCATTAGATAATACGTCGGATGAGATTAAACGGAAATATTTTAAAAAGCTATTATCTCTTGCTCAAGTAGGTCTAGTGCCGGAAAATTCTGCACAACCTAAAATGGCGATGGTTGCCTTAGATAAATTAAAAACCGAAATGCTACATATCGAGGGAAAGCGAATAAAAAATCGGTATATGAAAAGATTAGGGATTACAGCCATAATTTTATCAGCTATTGTGGGATGTATGATGTGCTTACTATTCCACTTATTAAAAAGTAATGTTTTCTGTATGATGGGGTATACATGGTTTGGCGCAATGATTGGAGCATGGGTATCATATGGTGCAAGAAAATTTCAACTTGAATTTGAGGATATGTCGCTTATAGAAAAGGATATGTTAGAACCAATCATTAGATTGATATATATCGGAATTTGTTCTTTAATATTTGAACTTTTTTTATCATGTGGATTTGCAACGATAACAGTAGGAAATATTACAACAGAAAGTATAAAAAATTATCAGGAAATTCAAATTTTAGTTGGCATTATTTGTGGGTTGGTAGAAAGCAAAATGGGAATTGACATTTACAAAAGGGCTAATTCTGTGTTAGAGACTGAACTGGAGAAAGAATAGTATAAGGTTCTGGCGTGGCAACATCTTGGCAACAGAAAATCAGTAAAGCAAAATAAATGATGTAATTGGAGTAAAAATCGGTGTGGATTTGCATAAAACTTAAGCAAATACAGTTAATAACAATAAAGAACACGCCGAGTTTGAATAATGGATGAATGTATTTTTTTATGGTTAATTGAAAATCTAAATGCAACATCGTCTGTTGCACTTAGAATTGTATGAGATAGGAGCCATGGGGTTGCACCTGTAACTTCATGGTTCCTTTTTATGTCATCTTCCGGTATAGTGGTTTCTGTTCTGCCTTCGGATTGGAGGTACCTATGAGCAAGAAGCACCTTACCTATGACGACAGACTGGCGATCCAGGCCGGACTTCAGAAGGGGCTCAAAGTGGCACAGATTGCCAGGAACATTGGCAAAGACCGTGCCACCATCGGCAGGGAGATTAAAGCCCACAGAAGGCTGGTTACAACCTCAGGCGGCAACAACTGTATCCACCATAAGACCTGTACCAGAATCCCGGACTGCCGCTCCGGCTGCCACCGTGGAAAGCGCCAGTGCCAGACTGCCTGCGGGGGTTGCCAGAAGAGCTGCCCGGAGTACCGGGAAGAGTTCTGTTCTGATTATGAGAGATCCCCCTTTGTCTGCAATCCCTGTGACCACCGGCTCCGCTGCCGGCTGCGCCGTATGCTCTATGACGCAAAGTATGCCCAGGAGCAATACGAGAAGACCCTTTCGGAGTCCCGCAGGGGAATCTCCCTGACGGAACAGGAGCTGAACCGGATCAATGATACCGTTTCCCCTCTGCTGAAGAAGGGGCAGTCCCTTCCAACCATCTGTGATGTGAACGGTACCGGGATGAACTGCCGGTCACGGACCGCACCATCTACTCCTATATTGATGCAGGCCTGCTGGATGCCAGAAACATCGACCTGCGCCGTAAGCTCAGGCGGCCGGAGAGGAAGAAAAGCGGCCCGGTTCTCCGGGTGGATCGAAAATGCCATATGGGGCGGACGTATGAAGATTACCAGGCCTATATGGCTCAAAATCCGGACGCCCTGGTGAGCCAGATGGACAGTGTGGTGATCCATAAAGGAGGCCAGGTGATCCTGACGATTCTTCTGACCAGCTGTGATCTGCAGCTGATGTTCCTGCGGGAGAGAAATACGGCGGCAAGCGTGACGGAGATCTTCCGCAAACTGCGCCAAAGGCTTGGGGAAACCTGCTTCTCCATGCTGTTCCAGGTGATTGTGACGGACCGGGGGAGTGAGTTTACGGATCCGATGAAAGTCGAAGCGGACCCGGAAACCGGAGAGACTCAGTGCCGGGTATTTTACTGCGACCCCATGAACAGCAATCAGAAAAGCAACTGTGAACGCAACCATGAACTGGTTCGGTATGTAATCCCGAAAAATCAGGCAAAAGAGCGCTACACGAAAGAAGAGATCCGGGAAATGATGAATCACATCAATTCCTATCCAAGAAAAAAATGGAACGGACAGGCCCCCATTGATCTGTTTGTGAAGATCTATGGCCAGGAAGCCGCAGAGCGGCTTGGCCTCGAGAAAATCCCGTCCGATTCCATTCATTTAACACCGGCTTTATTAAAAAAATAAGCCGAAAATACGTATAGGAAGGCAGGACAAAGAAAACCGAAAAAAACCATCCAAGCGGGGTGCATGTACAACTTCGGCAAAAGTACAGAAATGCAGTCCGGACTTTGTGCTACCCTCGTATATGGAATTTTACACGGGACAGAGAGAAAAAGCAACAGATTCCCCGGAAAAACAGGCCGAAATCGTTGTATTTACCTATGTCATGGTGCAGTTACAACTTCATGAAATTTCCAATGTGCATTTACAATTTCAATGTTGCATTTAGAATTTCAACTAACCTGTATTTTTTTATAAGATTATCTAATCGGGTTAAAAATAACGAAAAAGGTATTAGTAATTGAATCATATAACCAATGACAAAGATGATTAATCGTTTTAGAATATAAATATCAAATGTGACTGTTCAGGCGCCGACGGTTAAGAAAATTTGAGTAAATAATTGTGATGCAAGATTAAAAAAAGTGGGATTATTTCTTATCATTACAACAGCAAGATTTCACTGGGCTTTATCAACCCGGACTATGCAAAAGAGGGAACAGAGCTGGGAATGATTTGGGGTATTAGCGGAATAAGGAGGAAAGTGTAGTGGAGGATTATATTGGAGCGAGAGTAGATTATGAGCCCAAGTATAAAGATGTTTTAACCTATTTTCAGAATATTGGGAATCTTTATACTTGGGAAGCTGATCCTTGGTATGAAACTTGTAAATCGTGGGCAGAAACATGTTATATTCATGCAGGGATTAGTGGGGCTGAAATTACATTCCAAGGAAAAGATGCACAGGCGTTTCTCTCAAAACTTTGTATGAATAACATTAGCAAATGGAAAAACGGAAAAAATAAACATTTGGTTATGCTTGATGAAGAAGGATTGATAGCAGCTCATTGTCTTAGTATGAAAGACGACGATAATACATATCGGATTACGGCTGCACTTCCATTTGCAGCAATGAAACTGTTGGAGACTGGTGCTTATGATGTGAAAATGACCATGCGTGATATCTTTGTCTTTCAATTTTCAGGACCAAAGTCATTAACAATTATAGAAAAACTTACGAATACGAATCTTCATGATCTAGCATTTTTGCAATTTCGTAAGGTAAGTATTCCGGGACTGAATATTGAAGTGGAAGTAAACAGGATTGGGATGAGTGGAACACTTGCATATGAAATTCGTGGTTTAAAAGAAGATGGTCCCAATGTATATCATGCGGCTTATGAGATCGGAAAACCTATGGGATTAAAGAGGCTTGGATGGCGGAGTTATCCGGTGAATCATGCTTTTGGAGGATATCCGCAAGTTACGGTATCATTTGAGAGCGCTTCCTATAAAGATCCGAAGGTTGTAGAAATGTCACCTGCAAATATTTCATATACTGGAAGTGTTGAACCAGAGAATCTTCGTGCACGTTTCCGGACGCCGGTAGAGGTTGGCTGGCAATGGATGGCAAAATTGGATCATGACTTTATTGGAAGAAAAGCTCTTGAGAAAGAAATGTCAAATCCTCAAAAGATGATTGTATCTTTAATTTGGAATCCGGAAGATATTTTAGATGTACAGGCATCTTTGTATGGAGAGGGGGAGCCTTATAAGCAGATGGAGTATCCTTGTTGCGTTCCGGGCATGTGTGGAGGACATCAGGACTATGTTACCACAAGGGATGGCAAGGTTATTGGTTTATCCAGTAGTGCGGTATATAGTTCCCATTATCATAAAATGATTTCTGAATGTACCATAGATATGGAATATGCCAAAGAGGGCGAAGAAGTGATTGTAAAATGGGGCGATTATGGAAAGCGTATAAAGGATATCCGTGCAGTAATTGCAAAATTTCCATTAAATGGTCTGGTTGAGAATAAAAATTATGATATTAGTTCTTGTCCGTATGGCTTTGAAGAATGAAGGGAGTTTTCATGAGTAAAAAAAATAGAAAATGGCTGGTATTTACGATTATGTGTCTTGCATATATGCCAGGAAGTTATGCACAATACCAGTTATCCGTGTTTGCCCCGGAACTAATACAATCTTTTGGACTTACAACATCGCAGTTTTCATCCTTATTTACGGCGCCTATGATTGTAGCAATTTTCTTGAGTTTTGTAGGAGGAATGATTTCTGACAAGGTTGGTTCAAAGAAAGTCATTAATATTTCATTTGTTATAGCTGGAATTGGAATGATTGGGAGAGTTTTTGCAAATAGCTATATGCCATTTTTTCTTTGCATGGCATTAACCGGTTTCTCCAATATGTTTGTCAATATTAATGCATCCAAGATTACTGCAAGTTGGTTTGAGCAGGAAAAGCTAGGAATTTTGATGGGCATATTTGCATTTTGCGGACAACTTCCGGGAGCCTTTGCGACAGCAACGACGGCAGTTTTGTTTGATAGCAGGACATCTGCTTTTATTGTATCAGCAATATTCTGTATTAGTGTATTTGTTTTATGGTTGCTTTTTGTGAAAGATAAGCCAGAGGATACAATGGAAGAAAGGGAGAAGATAGATCAGGAAAATCAACCTTCCATTGGGGATTCTCTTAAGGTAGTACTTTCTAATAAAGGTGTATGGCTGGTTTCTATTTGCATTATGATGGCTCTTGGCAGTACGGTAACTTTATCCACTTTTATGCCGATGGCATTGCAGACCATGTATGGAATAGATTTGAAAGTATGTGGTACGATTGCATCTATGTTGACATTGGGAAATTGTATTGGTTCTATTACAGGTCCCATTGTATTCTCTAAAATCAAAAATGTTAAAGTGTTTGTATCAGGAGCTGCCGTGTTGAGTTTTGCCGGAATTATTATGTGTTGGAGATTTCCGTCCATATTCGTTTTACACATACTGGTTCTTTATACTGGAATTATGCTTGGAGCGTCAATGCCTATTTTCCTTTCCGCACCGGTTTTGTTAGAAGGACTTGGAACTAAATATGCAGGAAGTGCGGCGGGTGTCATCTCTACATTACAGCTTCTTGGAGCTGTTTTGATTCCAACTTATATCTTAACACCGATTGCGGGAGATAATTATAGTTTGTTGTTTATGCTTGCATCCATATGTATGGTAATTATGTTCCTCTGTGGGCTGTTACTCCCTCAGTTCGGAAACAATCAAAAGTAAGAATCACAAAATAAATGAAAATCTTCCTATGTTGCAATGAAATTGCTGTCGCAAGCCAAATTTCAAGCATAGGAGGATGTCCAAATTAGAGTGTTTCGCAGATGAAGCAGGATATTAATAAATAGAGAAGCATATTTTCATCCAGGTAATCCAGTGAAATATGGAGCAGGTCTTCGATTTTTCGTAGCCGGTAGATCAAGGTGTTTCTATGAAGATGAAGCGTCCGGGCAGTCTCCGCTATATTTCTTCCGTTGATAAGATAGCATTTTAAATTATGAATGAGCGTGAGATCCTGCTCCATATGGCTTTGCCACAGGGATAAAACAGCTGGGTGGCAGAAGCCCGGCAAGGAGTTTTTTTCCTTAAGGACACCATATAAAACATGCGGAAAGGCTTCATCAAACCTTTGAATATGTTTTTGAGGCTCCAAAGGGTAAGATTTCATAAGCCTGCATTGTCCATATGCCATGGAAAGCTCCGTGAATCTAAAAAAACGGGTGCTTATATAGACCTTAAGGGAAAGCCGTTTTAGCAAATCATCCAGTGCGGCGTATGATTTTTCATAATCAGGATCAAAATCCCGCCTGCGGCAAACCGCAACAATAGAATGTTCAAAATAGAGGACAACTCCATGAGGCAGAATATTTTTTATCTGATGAATATAGGCAGACTGACGGGTATCCGAGACGTCAGATTCCGGAAGGGAAAATTGATAAAGATACCAAATATCCTCGTTCGTATAATTTCTGGCTTGGAGATAATAAGAGGTAGAAAGCTCATCTGCCGGATATCCCTGTAAAAGCCGTATAACATAATAGTTTTCTTCATCCTGCAAAAGAAAAGCCGGAATCTGGTGATTCATAGCAAGCTCTGTAAAATGAACGACTTCTAATAACAAAGCCTTTTGTGCTTCCGTAAAGGGACCGTTCATATCTGTCGTACCGAATGCTCCAAAGTTTTTTCCCTCAAAATAAAGCGGAGCGGTCAGAGAGTGATGGGATGGATCCTGACGAAAGACGCTGGAGATTAAGCGGTTTCCGCTGTGAATTTCCTGCATAACTCTCTGGTGTTCGTCAGGATATATGGATTCTGTCGGTGTAAAGCCGAAATTGATAACCTCGTCCCAGAGAGTTCCCTCGATTTTTTCCTGAAATTTCCCGGTATAATGCAGCAGCTTTCCGGTTGGAGAAAAAAGGGCAATCGGGTTGCAAAGAAAGGTGGCCGCATAATCAAGCAGATCTGAAACGTCTTTGTTTTCGATAATTATCTTTAGGCATTGCTCATACCAGGCATAGTACTTATCAAAAATATCCAGAAACTCACGGAATACCTTATGAAAAGGCTCGTCCGTATATAAGATGGCGGCATGCTCCATCCAAGAAGGGTTTATCTGTTCCTCCTTTGATCCGGTTTTGGTACAGAAAATCAGGAACCGGGGCTTACGTATATCCCATTCCCTATCAAGGAAAGAGCTCTCTTGTGTTAAATACAGAAAATCATTATCGATTATTTCCATGGAATCATCAAGCATGCGGGCATGCCGGAATAATTGATCTAAGCCCGTAGATTTATAAAAAATCCTGTATTTATCAGGAATCCAGTCAAGGATGACAGAAATGCTCATAGATTTCATTGCAAAAAACTCCTTTGGTTATTTTTGACGAAAAAAGACGGTATAAATGAATTATATAACTGATGACGGGAGATGGCAACTGCTTTATTATGAATATATAGGAAACACTGTTCAGGCGCCGACAGTTAGAGAGGAGATAATATAATTCAGACAAAAGGAAGGAGGCAATAAAAAGAGCTGAGGGAGCATCCTATAAAGGGGTATCGATTTTTTAATATTATAACTATATAGTTGAAAGGATTATTTTTTATGAAAAAGATATTGTTAAATGGAGTAGACGGAAATTTTGGAAGCAGATCAGCCCGTGTATTGCTGGAAAAATATCCTCATGAAGCTTTGATTTTTACGGCTCCAACAAAAAATGGTCTTGAAAAATACCAGGCAATGGGCATTGAAACCAGAATTGCCGATTTTAACAATGCGGAAAAACTGACGGAAGCATTTAAAGATGCGGATACAGTTATTCTGATCTCCATGCCATTCGTTGGACCGAAAAGAAGAGCGGCACATAAAATTGCAATTGATGCGGCTGTGGCGGCAGGTGTAAACAAACTGGTTTATACATCGATTGTAGGAGCCGGACATGAGGATATCAATGCTTACGAAGTAAACGATCATGTATGGACCGAAAGGTATATCAAAAAACAGCCCATCCATTATTTGATTCTTCGGGATTCCCAATATGCGGAAGCAATGGTCTCCACATTTGTGGAAGCAGTTGAAAATACAAACGGCATCATCCGCAATAACATGGGAGATGGGAAAATGGCATTTGTTTCGAGGGATGACTGTGCGCTTGCGGCGGCCTGTGCGGCAATGTCTGATTGGGAAGATCGAATTGTTGATATAAATGGAGCCGAGCTTCTGACAATTGCACAGTACATGGCAATCGCCTCGGAGGTTACGGGTAAAAAGACGGAATATCAATATATCAACGATGATGAGATGTATGAGTTCTTTGACTCCATCGGCGTTCCAAGGACAACGGAGGAAATGTGGGCGGACACGGCGAAGAACTTTCCATTTTGCTCAGATGGAATGGTGTCCTTTGGCAGGGCAATCCGTCTGAATCAAATGAGTACATTTACAGATGATTTTGAAAAGCTGACAGGGCAAAAGCCCATCACGGTAAGAGAAATGTTTGAAGATATGGAAAATCATTTAATCGGAACAAGAACATCTACAGATAATTAAAAACAGTAGGAGGACGAAAAATGGCAGAAATGATGAATCCGGCGCTGGAAGGCGCCACCTTATTGTTCCCACAGGGATCTTTTATTACGGCATATGCTTATACGGGCGTGGAGGATGAGATCAAGGCATATCAGACCAGCGCATGGATTGGAACGGCGCTTATGACATCCCCCATTTATGATGTATACGGACCGGATGCCGTTAAATTAATGGGACAGGTTTGTACAAATGATTTTACCACGCTGGGAATGAACGGCATACGCCATGCCGTAATGTGCAATGAGAAAGGTCAGATTCTGACAGACGGCGTTGTAATCCGTATCGGAGAAGATCGTTACAGAACCTACTGGCTTGATCCGGTGATCTCTTATTATGTCAATACATCAGATCTGGATGTGCATGGCGAAAACATGAGCGGAAAGGAATATTTTATCCAGATTGACGGTGAAAAGTCCTTAGAGATTCTGGAAAACGCATTCCAGGCCAATCTTCACGACATCAAATTCGGCAGACATAGAATCCAGGAGGTAAACGGAAAACAGGTACGCATCATCCGGCTTGGCATGTCCGGCAACCTTGCTTATGAAATTCACGGAGATATGGCGGATTATGCGGAGATCTATAATCTGGTATGGGCGGCAGGTGAAAAGCTGGGAGCAAGAAAGCTTGGGCTCCAGGCTTATAACATGTTTAACCATACGGAGGCCGGATTCCCGAATATCAATCTTCACTATCCGCTTCCGTGGCTGGAAACCAGCGAGAAAATGACAGAATATATGCGCACAGTGCCTCAGTTATCCATGTTCAATCTCAATCGAAGGCTTCTCGGAAGTGTGGGGGATGATCTTCAGGCTCGCTTTGTTACTCCCTATGATGTGGGATGGGATTTCCTGATTAAATACAATCATGACTTCATTGGAAAAGAAGCCCTCCTTGAAATGTCGAAAAAGCCCCAAAAAAAATGCGTAACCCTGGAGTGGAACGCCGAGGATGTGGCAGAAGTCTTTGCAACCATGCTCAGCCCTGGGGAGGAACCCTGCGAGGATATTACCAAACCCTGCGCTCTTGAATATTATTTCTGTGTCAGAGAGTTTGGTTTTGAGTACCGGGCGGATAAGGTGCTGGCTGCAGATAAGGAGATCGGGATCACAAGCGGAAAAATCATCTCTTATACCTATAACAGCATGATTTCTCTGGCCTTCATTTCCGCAGAATATGCCAAAGAAGGGACGGAGCTTGAAATACTCTGGGGAACGCCGGGAACCCGCCAGATGAAGGTTCGCGCAAAGGTTGCCAGATTCCCGTATAATCAGGATTATATCCGTAATGAAAAGCGGGATGTTTCGGATATACCTGTTTTTGAAAGATGAAACCGGAGATGATTACATAGGGAAAATAAAATTTATGTGTTCCCCTGCAGAGTTTTCAAGCTTTGCAGGGGATCTGCTGTTTACGGGTTTATTCTTTTAAATTAATACATATACCTGTATTAATTATTGAACATAATATAGAATTTATTTCTCATGTAGCAGATTATCTTGTAGATGTAGGAAGAAATGCAGGAAATAAAGGTCCTATCGTATGGAAATTGTGGAAGACAAAGATGAAGGCGGATTTGTAGTTTCTTATCCGGATTTGCCTGGATGCATTACTTGTGGTGAGACAGTGGAGAGGGCGGTAGCAAATGCACTGGATGCAAAAAAAGCATGGATTGAAGCTGCATTGGAAGATGGTTTAGAGATTCATAAACCAGACAGTCTGGAAGATTATTCTGGACAGTTTAAATTAAGAATTCCACGAATCCTACACAGATCACTGGCAGAGCATTCTCAGAGAGAGGGAATCAGCATGAATCAATACTGTGTGTATCTACTTTCCAGAAATGATGCGGTGTTTTCAAAATAAATGTTGTCAAGTTTATTTACAGCATTTATAATGCTCTGGCAACAAATTGGCAACAGAAAATCAGCGAGCCAAAATAATATATGTAACAGAAATAAAATAACGGCAAAAAAGACATAAAACTTAAACAAATATATTTAAGAATATTTTTGAATTTGCGAGTTCGAATAGTTTGAGCTGAGCTGTAGAGCCTTGTTTTATAAGGCTTTACAGCTCTTTTCTGTTTTTATTGCATTTATAGATTGCATTACTGTAAATCAATAGCCTTGTGCCAGATGTTGCCAAGAAGATGATTGCTCAAAGAGGTAATGATAAGCAAAACTATGTGAGGATACATAGACAGTATAATTACTTTCCCAAATTATCTTGACTGTCTTTGATAATTATGACATAATGACATAAAGATGACAAGTCAGTAATGGAAAGGAGCAATTATGGCTCAGAGAACGATAAAGGGAAACGAAATCCTCGCCAGGCAGATTAAATCCAGACGAGGTGAGTTAGGCTTAACCATCGAAGAAGCTGCTTCCCGTGCAGGAGTAGGGACGAAAACATGGTGTCGGTATGAAGCTGGTGAGTCTATCCGCAGAGATAAATGCAAAGGAATCTGCAAGGCACTGAACTGGTACAGCCTTCCGGATCAGGAGGAAGAAAAAAATGAAAGATTCTCCGTCCAAGAATATAAAAATCATGAGGCATGGTCTAAGTTTCTGGAGAGTGAATTTGGTGCTGGAGCTGCCATGTCCTTTGCTGTGGGCAGCGATATTCTGTACGACCACATCAAGGAGGATATGGAGGAACTATCTTCTTTGCCTGCTGGGAGTCATATCGGACAACTAAGCATATCTTGGCTGAATGGTAATCTTCCTGAACAATTCCTGGTGCATTATGACTATGAGTTTCTATATCAAATGAAGTGCTCCTTATGTGAAATGAGGAGGCGTGCAAAAAATGGTTTACCCATGACAGCGCATAGTGTAATGGAAGAATTGCTCATCTATCTCTGCAATGAGGAGGCCTCTGCCTTGATTGAGCTTAGTGGCGGGCTTTTTGTAATGGAAGATGGCGATGCCGCTGATCCTGAAGAGTGGGTATTTGACCTATTTGATGATATGGATATCATTAGTTCTTTATACTCCAATGTATATTTGGATCCGGATCATCCATACCATTTTTCTCACTGGTCAGAGCAACAGTTTTATATAGATTGATTCTATGGACAGGGGTAAATGGAAACGGAGAAATACAAAATGCGAATGGGGGAAAACTATGTTTGAACAGATGGAGTGGAAAAGTGTCTATGAACTTTGGAAGATGGGCAGTTATCGGTTCCCAAAGATGCTTACTGCCCCAGTATCTGCTGAGACGGTATTTGTAAAATATGAGCAAGACGGTTACGTCTATGGGTATGATTGGCTGGAATCTGCGGGAGCTCAGGAAAGAAAACGAGTGATTAAAGAGAATCCTATAGGGTTTTTATTTTTTACAAAACCCACCAATAAGGGGACGATCCAAACTGCTGAAATGTTGGTAGAAGCTCAAAACGAAGAAGAACTTGCTGCCATCTGGATAGCGGCTACAGCCCATGAACTACTTGATTATAGGATTGGAAATAATGCTGCACTTTATGCGGATATGCTTTATACAGGTGCATGCGAATTCTTAAATAACAGGTATTTTTTATGGCACCATGCAATGAAAAGACTGGTGCCGGAAATCATGATTCCTTCGTCTATTCTAAAGAATATTGTTTGTAAAGATGCAGAACCGGTTATGGGACTTATTCAAATGAATACCTTAATGCTGAAAAGCAATTGGAGTATTCTGAGATATTCTTCTTTGAAAGAGGGAGAACTGCCAGAATCTCGTTACCGTATAAATATTGAATGATTCAAGACAATGGCAAAACGCTATTATAGCATATTAAGTAGGAACTGTCTGTTAAGATAAAGAAGAACTATGATAGATGCATAGTTACTAAAGTTCCAGCTAGATGTCAGTTATTTTTGTTGCCAGAGTGGATGAAATTATCTTGCAAAGTCATTGATACCATATATGGTACCAAATATAATATAAACAGGAGCTTCCTGTATAATACAAATATAGGGAATTCCACGAAAGGTGGTTGAGA
>ERZ1090880.1018-NODE-1019-length-14487-cov-6.132345_pt1 | contig 14487 bp, 10 predicted proteins | sample MGYA00478471_ERZ1090880 | MGnify/ENA primary metagenome ERZ1090880 (study PRJEB33644, sample SAMEA5815734) | chicken gut metagenome | biome: Chicken; feature: Gastrointestinal Tract; material: Caecum | place: Ireland | collected 2019-01-01 | study: A study of... | reverse complement strand
AAATTATAGAGAAGGATCTGAGGTTCTGTATTCATATTATGCTCCTTTGCCCCTCCCGCCCGGGAGGGGAATATTTTTTCTTCTACAAAAACTGCTTCCGGTATTCCGTTGGAGTTACATGGAACTTCTTCTGGAACAGCCCGGAGAATTCATCAACGTTTTGGAAGCCGCAGCTTTCGGCTACCTGATAAATATTCAGGTCAGGATTGGACAGAAGTTTTAAGGCGCGGTCCAGCCGGAGATCCCATACATAACTCATAAAATCCCGGCCGGTATACTTTTTCAGATGTTCGTCCATCTGAGCAGCGGTAATACCGAAATGTCCGGCGATTTTTTCCGCGTCTGTATTCAGCCCCCGTTCCTGAAGATACTGCAGAATATGATAGGTATACTCATCGCTGCCGTAATAACTGAATTCCTTTTCGCGGACAAGATATGTGAACAGAAGCAGCAGCATGGCTTCAAGCTGAAAGCTCTGATGGAAATTGTTGTTCGCGTATTCCTGGATCAGAGAGGTCAGAGTGGACTGAGCCTGGATCTGATGACCCAGAGAAAAGAAAATATAATTTTTCCCGCTGTTTTTCTCTTCTCTGAAAAAGTCTGAAATCAGATTTCTGTCTTTATAAAACTCCGCCAGAGTCTGCCGGAAGATATCCTGCTTGAGACAGAAATTGATCAGCAGAGTATCTTTCTGCTGGAAACGCAGCTCATGTACGGCTCTTGTATTAAGGAATATGAGATCGCCGGGAGCCATATATATTTCATTTCCATCGACAACATTGATAAGGGCTCCGCTGCACAGATAGTTAAGTTCAAAGTAGCCGTGGGTATGTCCGGGGAAGTCCTCCGTAACCTGGTGGGCGAGGATAAAGAAATTCTCGTCCGGAGGGAGCTCCTGGAACACCTGATGGAGATTTTTCAGGTTGTACAGATTGTGGGTAAGCCGCTGGCTGTACTGAAGTAGCTTTTCCGGAGCTACAATGTCCCGGCCCTGGGCGGAGGCAGAGGCCGATACTGTGCCGAGAGGAAGAAATACCTGACTGTCGTAGGAAGGTCTGGTGACATATGGGCTGCGGTATTTTTTCTGCGCCGGAATCCTTATCTGGACTTCTGTTCCCTGACCGGGCTGGCTGGAGTAGGTCAGACCGTAACCCTGGCCATAGAGGATCTCCAGCCTCCGGTGGGTATTATAAACGGCGATATTTGTTCCGCCTGAACTGCTGCTGCCGGAACCGGAAATAATAGACGGCAGCTTTTCGGGAGGAATTCCAACCCCGTCGTCAGAGATCAGAAGAACAATGTCGTTATTTTCCAGCCATCCCGTCAGTACAATGGTGCCGGATTTGCTGTCCTTTTCCAGGATCCCGTGGAGAATGGCATTTTCGATCACAGGCTGAAGCGTCAGCTTGGGAATCTGGTATTCTGTCAGTTCATCCGGAATATCGGATACAAAAGTGATCCTGTCATGAAACCGCATGTTCTGAAGTTCTACATAGATGGATACATGCTCCTCTTCCCTGCCGATGGTCGTGATGCTTTCCTTCCGGCTCAGCGTCAGTTTATAAAATTTGGAAAGATTCTGTACGGCGGCGGAAACCTCTGAATTTCTTCCCTGGAGAGCAAGCCAGTTGATCATGTCCATAGTGTTGTAAAGAAAATGAGGATTGATCTGTGCCTGAAGGGAATTGAACTCGGCAATGCGGAGTTCCTCCGCCGCTTTAAGCTGTTCTTCCAGAAGAGCCGTCATTTTCCGCGTCATATAGTTATAAGTGTCGATCAGATCGCCTACCTCGTCGTGATACTCGGGACTGTCCATAGGCACCAGAGTGCCTTCTCTGACTTTGCTCATCTGATGGATGACAGAGGAGATACGGTTCGTGATGGAATGGGACAGAAAATGGGCGACAACAGACGCCAGAGCCAGCACGCCGAGATACATCAGGATATATTCCAGCATCAGGATATTGCTTCTGGCGATCAGAGGTTCCGCCGGAAGAACGGTGACCATAAACCATCCGGGCTGCTGGATGCTGTAAAATCCCGCGTAAACTGTTTTGTTCAGGATCTCGCGTTCCATAAAATTGTTGGAAGACATAAAGGAATCGCGGATCGTGTCATAATCCAGCCAGTAGATTCCGGCAAGGGCGTCGTCTGAGGAAGCTACCATGGAGTTCCTTTCATTTGTAATATAGGAAACACTGCCCTCCTGGGTCAGATTGTCCTTCAGGATCTCGGCAATGTGATCCGAAGAAAAATAAACGGCAATATACGCCTGATAGGAATTCTGCTGATAATAAAAGGTTGTGGAAGTGATGTAGGCCATATCGCCGTAGGTTCTTTGTTCACGGTCGCCAAGATAAAAGGACGGACAGAAAAGCTCGGATCTGCCGGTACCCTGGAAGATCCCATACCAGTATGTTCCTTTGGCTTTGCTCATGGGAGAAAAATAGCCGCAGGTAAGCTCATCTTCAAAAAGCTGGACAGAATCCATAGGAAAATCCATATAAATCTGAAGTCCGGTGATCTGCCGCCCGTCTATGAGAGACTGCACCGCATTATGAAATTCGTAGGTCTCCGTATTGTTAAGAAGCAGGGAGGACGGAGAGTTGACCGGCTGATGAAAGATCTTCTGAAAAAAAGGAAGATCCGTGATTTCCGTATATGCGTCCAGGATCTGCTGTACTTCCTCTTCGATAAGGGGAGCTGTTTTGGCGGAAGCATCCTGCTCCCGGCGGATCGTGTCGGCGATCACCATATCATAGAGCCTGCTGTAAAAAAAGATCCCTACCGTAAGCACAGGAATGGTGACGGCAATTACCAGGACGATGGTAAACTTTGATTGAAGGCTCATATCACCGTAGGAATGGCGTATTTTCTGAAAAATACTTCTCATTGTAAATTTTTCTCCCTGTATTCTGAAGGCGAAAGGCCGCTGTATTTTTTGAAGCTTTTTCCGAAATAATTTCCGTCGCTGTAACCGACTCTGGAAGAGATGTCGGAAATCTTGTAGCGGGAATCCTGGAGAAGCTGTTTTGCTTTTTCCATACGATATTCCGTTATATACTGATTCAGCGTCTGGCCTGTCTCGTTCTTAAAAAAGGTGCAGACATAGGAGGCGGAAAGAAACACATGGGCGCTGATATCCTTAACGGACAGAGTTTCATTCATATAATTCTGGCCGATATATTTTTTGATCAGAAAAATCGTGGGATTTTTGTGAGAATTATTTGCCGCGTCCCGGAAGAACGCCTCTGTCTTTTCCGCAAGAGTATCATGCAGCTCGGAAAACGTAAAACACCGGGCAATGGTTTCCGCAATGCTCTCCGGATTTTTTGAACCTGGAATCTGCTGCTGGTTTCTGGCGCTTTCCAGACAGAGAAAAAGCCGGTAGTACAGATCCTTGACCGGATTCTGCAGAAAGCGGCGGCTGTTCAGGAAAATAGATGCCAGATGATCCAGAATGGATCTGGCTTCATCTTCATTTCCGGAAGAAAGCGCCTCTGAAAAAGAATCCTCAGGAGACGGCATGGAGAGCGCGGCGCCGGAAGCTGTTTTTTCCATCGCTTCGGAGGTGAGCATTGTATCCGCCGGGAAAAAGAAACTGCTCTGGAGCAGGATCACAGCGGAAGCGTAGGACTGGTACGCCCGGGAGATTCCGCAGACAGTATCTCCGGCGGCTATGGAAAACTTTATAAAAGGCGCAAAGCGGGAACACAGAAAATCGCCTACAGATCCGATGGTATGCGCGGAAGGGGCAGTCTGCCCAAAGAGAAAATACACCAGGTACTGCCGTTTCTTTTCTGTGTAGATACAGTCCATGTGAAGATGGGAGACAAAATGCCGGAAATCATCAAAAAATTCCGGGAAAGAGGGCGTCTCCGGATGAATGAAATCATCCATTTTGACGATCACAGAAGTAAAATAAGTGGATGAATTCATAGTCAGCTTCAGCTCTGAAACCAGCGTGTCCAGAGAACTGCTGTCCGGATTATAAGGAACAGTCAGAAGGAGGGCAAGCTGGGAGGCTGTTTCCATGGATTTCATGGTTTCGCCCCGGTGGGAATGAAGCTTCTGCATATAAAGGTTTCTGGCCTCCAGAACGGCGTCGCGGATCTCTGAGGGAACAAGAGGTTTTTCTATATAGTTTACGGCTTTCAGCTTGATAGCCGCTTTCAGATATTCCTTGTCTGAATACCCGCTCATGAAAATCGGCACAGAGTCCGGCAGGATTTTTTCCAGACGTTCCAGCATAGTGATGCCGTCCATACGGGGCATACGGACGTCGCACAGGATAATCTCCGGTCTGTGGATACGGGCTGCTTCCAGCCCGTGGACGCCGTCGTCAGCCTGAAGAACCTCGTCAATCCCAAGAGATTTCCAGTCAAGAGAGGAGATCACACCGGTACGTGTAAGCTCTTCGTCGTCTACAATCAACAGTTTCATAACGGCCTCCTTTTACTAAATACAGTGAACTTGTTCTTTATGATCCCGGGTGTCAGCGCTCCCGGATTTTTTTCAGTATATGACGGCAGATTTCTCCGGCACAGGGTTTTTGGACCTCGTTAAACAGACGGTTTACCCTGTCCCGGTCCGCTTTCCAGCAGTCGTTTTCCGGGATCAGACAATCCAGAAATTCCTTCATGGTTCCAGGTCTGGGACCGGGAGTCACTTCATCGTAATCAAAATTCATTCCTCTTCCCGCAAGATACTCTTCCTTGTCATAGGGAAGAAAAATGATGGGATTTCCGGTGAGCAGATAATCGATATAGATACTGGAGTAATCTGTGATCAGGCAGTCGAAGATATCAAGGATACCTGTAACATCTCCGGCCTCATCTTCTCCGAGAAAGCGTATGCGGCTGCCGAGGAAAGGACGGGCGGAAGCCCGCTCCGCAATATGCGTCCTGATAAAAAGAAGCATATTCTTTTCTTCCAGATACTTTTCCAGAAGTTTCTGGTCAAAATCCGGAAAAGGAAAAAGACGTACGCTTCCCTGATCGCGGAAGGTAGGCGCGTAAAGAATAACGCGGCTGTATTCCGGCAGATCCGGGTATATTTTATCAAGAAGCTTTTTTCTGTCCTTTCTGAGGAAAATGTTATCGTTTCTGGGCTGTCCCCAGACTTTTATCCGGCTTTCCGGAACATGGAAACTCTCGGCCATAAGAGGAACAAGGGACCGGGAGGTAGTTAATATGCAGGTGTAATTTTCTGAAAAAATTTTCCGGAAATACAGCCGGGAGGACTTCTTCAGATTGGGGTCCAAAAGGGCGATTTTTTTCAGCGGTACGCCATGCCACAGATTGACGATCATCCTGTTTCTGGAAAGACCGGTACCATAGACAGGGAGACCTGCCGAAGTAAACCACACGCCTGCGGAAAGCGCCCTGCGGATACCTGAGCTTGATCTTGTTTCAAAAAAATACTGAGCTCCGAATTTCTCAGACAGTCTTTGACGGAGCTGATCGTCGTTTATTACAAAGAGCGGAGTGACTTCAGGAACATGCTCCTTTACATATTCAAAAAGATACTGTGAATTATAATTATAATGGCTGTTGTCCGTGGAGGAGAACACCCATACATAGGGATCCGGACGGCTTCCTCCCAGATGGGAGAGGATTTCTCCGGCGATCAGAGTCTTTGCTTTTCCCATTACGGTTTTTCCTTTCTCCTTTCAGAGCTTCAGCGGTATTTCCATATTCCATGCAGAGCATAGGAAATGAAAAAAACAGCGCTTGTTATGGGGGAATATCCCATATACCGGTAAACGCGGTAAGTCATGGCTGCGGACTTCCGTTTATTCCTGGATTTTCCGCCCTGGCTCAAGCGGTATTTCAGATAGGGCTTGTTGATCCCTGCCGCGGGACCGTATTCCTTCAGGATCTTCAGCCAGGTAAGATAGTCTTCGTGGCTGTCGTCATGCTCCATGGGATATGCAAGTGCGGCTTCTCTTTTAAGCAGCACAGAAGAACAGTTAATGCTGTTGTGTTTCAGCAGATCTCTGTAGGAAACAGTGCTGCCTACAGGAATATATTTCCCGGTGGAGGTTCCGTCCGGATTCATAAGTTCCCGCCCAGTGGAGCAGAGCACCCGCCGGGTGCGCTCCATGACCTCAAGCTGTTCTGTCAGCTTTCCGGCTTCCCACCAGTCGTCCGCGTCAAGAAAAGCGATATATTTTCCGGACGCTTTCTGAACGCCCAGATTGCGGGAAGCGGCTGCCCCTTTATTATATGGATTTCTGATATAGTGAAAATTTTCTTTGTTTTCGTAGGGAGCAAGAACCTCCCCGGTACGGTCTGTAGAGCAGTCGTCAATGACGAGAAGCTCCAGAGGGACTTCCTGGCAGAACACAGAATCTACGGCCTGGCGGATAAAATCCGCTCCATTGTATACCGGCATAATGACAGATACCAGAGGATAAGTCATGATAAGCTCCTTTCATGCTGTTATATGGATGATATAGTCTGGCGGATCAGTTCCTCCGTCATGGCGGCGGACTCTGCGTTGGCCCTTTCGTAATCCACGGAGAGCGCAGCCGCTTTTCCCCGGGCAAAAAGTTCCATTCCCTCAAGAAGCCCTTCGGCAGAGTTTTTCAGAAGGACTCCTCCATGCTCTGAGAGAAAACCGTGGGGACCGCTGACATCGCAGGCCATAACAGGCACTCCCAGGGTGTCGGCTTCCAGCATGACCAGTCCCTGGCCCTCGTAGCAGGACGAAAGCAGGAAAAGACTGCATTTTTTCAGAACAGGCATTGGATTGCTCATGGAACGGATCAATATGATATGATCCGAGGCGGAACAGGAACGGGCATGCCTGACCGTATCCTCATAAAGCTCTCCGCTGCCGCCGATGATGATCAGCCATGTTCCGCGGTGAGATTTCCAGTATTTGTCAAAAGCGTCTATCAGCCGCATATGGCCTTTTTCCGGAGAAAAACGTCCGATGCTGATAAATTTCGTGTCGCTGCTGTCAAGAACAGCGCGCAGCTCCTCAAGAGAATGATCCGATAATGTATTTTCATCAAAAGAGAGTTCTTCCTCAGCCCGCCGGAGAACGCTTTTATAGTCGTGACAGTTGCCGATCACAGAAACGCGGCCGGATCCTTCGCCGCTTATTTCTGCAACAGACGGGACGATATCCCTGCTGACAGACACGATGCGGTCGTAAGTACGGTAAGCTTCCCGGAGGAGATACGGATTCTGGTTCCCCCGGGTCCTGATCTCCCGGACCATATCGTTGTGGACCCAGATGATCTTCGGACATGGAGCTTCTTCAAACAGAGAAGTAATATAGGCTTCATATCCGTTGTAATGGATCACAAGAGAAAATTCTGTTCCGCCGAAATGCTTTTTCCATTCCCTTTGGTAAGCCCGGTGAATACGGCGCCGGACAGCCTCTGATCCGGATCCTTTCATGAAGTTCATCAGGGCTGCTGCTGTGAGGAGATCCATGTTCATCTCGCTTCCCAGAGGATAGATTCCCATTTCCGGAGGGATTTTATCCAGAATTTCCTGATGTTCCTTTGTATACAGAGTACGGAAAGAGAGAAAATAATTATATTTTGAAAGATCCATTTCCGTCAGAAGAGAACACAGAGCAGTGGTAATACCGTTCTGGGCCAGATCGCCGCCGTAAATAAGAACGTTCTGCTTTCCGTTTCCGGTGTATCTTTTTGTCCGGCAGCAGTTTTCGCCAAGAAATACATGACGGCATATTTTTTCAGTGCCGTGTCCGTCCTCGTAGGTGGCGTAGCGCTTAAGAAACTCTTCGTCAGGAACGCCGCCCTCTCTGTGAACGAAAGGGATCACCTGACGGGGATCTTCTGTGTACAGGAAAGGATACGATCCGATATCCTCATACATTCCCCGGCCGCTTTCATACTCCTTCCGGTCGTAGGCAAACAGGATGATTTTTTTGCCTGCATTGGCAAAGTCGTAAAATACGCTGGAATAATCCGTGATCAGAGTATCGCACAGACTGAGCCCTTCATAAGTGTCCCACTGGGCGGGAAAGGAACGGATATGGCGGTATCCTTCAAATGTCTCGCTTCCGTGGAGAAACGGGTGAAGCTTCACCAGAAGGACCTCTCCGTCGCGGAGCTCGCTGTCCCAGAGCCGGAGATGACCGGACAGCGTATCCATGTAATCCTGACGGTCCACATTTCCGATCAGGCCCCGGAAGGTAGGAAGATAAGTGATCAGCCGTTTGCCTTTCAGTCCTGCTTTTTCAAGAAGGCTTTCATCAGGAGAGCCGCGGAATATATCGTTTCTGGGATATCCCTCCCGGAGTACGGTGCCCCGGTAAAGACTGGGGAGCATATAAGCGCCGGACATTTTTTCTTCCATAAAAGAATTGGGAAATACAAGATAATCAGAATCCAGAAGATTCCGCAGGACGTTCCCCATGCTGACAGCTTCCGGGCGGTTGTCCCGGCCCATTTTCTTCAGGGGCGTTCCATGCCAGGTGTTCAGATAGATCTGCCCTTCTTTTTTTATGAAGCGTCCCGGGAAAGTGGTGTCGTTTACCAGATAACCTGCCTGACTTAAGGCGCGGTAATAGGATAGGGAACCGGTACGGACAATCCGTGATACTTTCAGAGAATTCTGCCGGAGCTTTTCGCCGATCTCTTTTGAAGCGTCCCGGTGTACGGACAGAACCAGGGAAAAATTCCGGTAGGAGTCTTTCTGAAGCTCCTTGAGTATTGCCAGGATATTGCTTTCCAGGGCCTTTCCGCTTCTGGACTCCAGAAGGATCATCTCCGGATCCAGTCTGGTTCTTTCATAAAAGCTATTATAAAAAGGATACCACGCTCCGCTGCGCAGTTTCCTTTTAACTTTATCTATAAAACGCATTTATCAAAATCCCTTCAATTTCCAATATATTTACTATAACAAATGCCATTTCTGGTGTCAATGTTCACCATAGTTTTGTGCAAATAACTGAAAAATATTTTACCCCGATTCCAAAAATATTCCCATTTTTTTAAAAAATCACTAATGCTAAAATGGAATCGAATTAAAAAGAGATCATAAAAAGGGAGGAGAAAGAGCCGTGTCTGAATATGTTCTTGAGTTAAAAGGCATTACGAAGATTTTCCCGGGCGTTAAGGCGCTGAACAACGTGCAGTTCCAGTTGAAACCCGGTGAAGTTCATGCGCTTATGGGCGAAAACGGCGCCGGTAAATCTACCTTCATCAAAGTTATTACCGGTGTACATAAGGCGGAAGAAGGCGAAATGTTCTTAAACGGAAAGAAAGTGGACTTCAAAGGACCGAAGGATGCCCAGGCGGCAGGTATCGCAGCCGTTTATCAGCATCCCACTTCATATCCGCATCTGACCGTGGCGGAAAACATTTTCATGGGCCACGAGATCATCAAAAACAAAATGATCCAGTGGAAGGCTATGAACGCAGAGGCAAACAAGCTCCTGCAGCAGCTTGACGCAGACTTCGACGCCACAGATGAGATGGGTACGCTGAGCGTGGCTCAGCAGCAGATGGTAGAGATTGCCAAGGCAATGTCCACCAACGCCAAGATCATCATCCTGGATGAGCCTACGGCGGCACTGACGAAATCTGAATCCGAGAAGCTCTATACACTTGTCGATAAATTAAAGGAAGAAGGCGTATCCATTATCTTCATTTCCCACCGTTTTGAGGATATGTACCGTCTGGCTTCCCGCGTGACCGTATTCCGTGATTCCCAGTACATCGGAACTTATGACGTAAACGGGATCACCAATGCGGACCTGATCAAAGCAATGGTCGGACGTGAGATCAACGACCTGTTCCCGAAGCCGGAGGTAAAACTGGGCCAGGAAATGCTGAGAGTGGAGAATCTGTCCAGAACCGGTTTCTTCAAGGATGTGTCCTTCAGCGTAAGAGCCGGAGAGATCGTAGGTCTTACCGGTCTGGTAGGCGCCGGACGTACAGAGACTGTGGAGGCGATCTGCGGCATCACTCATCCGGATTCCGGAAAGGTATATCTGGAAGGAAAAGAAATACATATTAAACGCCCCTCCGACGCAATGGAAAAAGGAATCATCCTGCTTCCGGAAGACCGTCAGAAAGAGGGTCTGATCATGAGCTGGGGACTTGGAAGAAACGTAACGCTTCCTACCATCAGCAAATACGCGAAGCATGGGATCAATGATGAGAAGACAGAGAGAGATCTGGCGAAAAAGCTTCTGGAGGAGGTAGACACCAAGGCAGTGGATATCTTCCAGCCGGCAAGTTCTCTTTCCGGCGGCAACCAGCAGAAAGTTGTAGTTGCCAAGGCACTCAGCCAGGAGATGAAGGTCGTTATCATGGACGAGCCCACCAAGGGCGTGGACGTAGGTGCCAAAGCGGAGATCTACGCGATCATGGGAGATCTGGCAAAGAGAGGATACGCCATCATCCTGATCTCTTCGGAGATGCCTGAGATCCTGGGCATGTCAGACCGTATCGTTGTTATGTGCAATGGAAGAAAGACCGGCGAGCTGAACCGTGACGAGGCTACTCAGGAAAGAATCCTTGAGCTTGCCATGGAGAAAGGAACCGGAAAGGGGGCTGAAAAATGAAACAGAAATCACTTATGAAAAGAATTACAGGCTCTCGTGAAGCCCTGCTTGCGATTGTCCTGATCGTGCTTTTTGTGATCGTTACAGCGATCAGCCCATCATTCCTGACGCCAAAGTCACTGATGGATATGCTGAAAAACAATGCGGTAATGATGGTCATGGCGCTTGGTATGCTCTGCGTCATGCTGGTAGGCGGAATTGATATTTCCATCATGTCTACTCTGGCTTTATCCGGTATGTCTATCGGAATGATGCTGAAATACGATGTGATAGTGAACCCGGTTCTGGCGTTTGTTATCGCCATTGCCATTGGTATTGTCTGCGGATTTGTAGTAGGTCTGGTGATCTCAAGAGCAGACGTGCCGCCGATCATCGCTACCATGGGCTTTATGTATATTTATCGTGCAATGGGTTATCTTGTTTCCAACGGCGGCGAGTGGGCCAGCGCGGCAGCTCTGGGAAGCTTCAAGAATTTTGCCACCAGCAAGTTTTTAGGAATCAACTGTGTGATCTGGGTGATCATTGTCTGCTACGCTTTCTTCTTCTGGTTTATGAAATGGACCAGGACCGGACGTAAGATCTACGCGGTAGGAAGCAACGCGGAGGCGGCTGAAGTTTCCGGTATTAACGTAAAAAATACGAAACTTCTTGTTTATACGATCATGGGTCTTCTTTCCGGTCTGGGCGGAGCCCTTCAGGTTTCCGTTTATGCATCGGCCATGCCTGACATGCAGTACGGCGGAGAGATGGATGTTATCGCAGCCTGTGTAATCGGCGGCGTCAGCATGAACGGCGGACGGGGAACTGTTCTGGGGGCCCTTCTTGGTTCTCTGATCCTTGCGACTATCGCGAGAGCGCTTCCGCTGATCCCGTTCTTCAACCAGCTCTGGCTGAATACGATCAAGGGCCTGATCATTCTTGCAGTTGTTATCATTAACATTGTTCTGCAGCGTGCTGCTGACAGAAACGCACTGAAAGGAAGGGAGATGTAATCATGGCTGGAAAATCTGGAAGAAGTATTAACAATGTGCCAGAAAGTTCGGTAAAGCGGATGATCTTCTCCTGGGAAGGAATTCTGGTTCTGATCTTTATTGCCGTAAATATTTTCTGCGCAATATTCTCAGAGTTTTATAACCTGAACAGTCTGCTCCGTCAGATGCCGGTTTATCTGGCAGAGGTATTCCTGATGCTGACAATGGCATATATCCTGGTGCTGGGCGAGATTGATATCTCTGTAGGCTCTATCGTCTGCCTTTCCGCTACCATGTGCTGTATTGTCTGCAATTCCAACGCGCCGTTTATCGTAGTCGTACTGACTGCGCTGATCGTAGGAACCATATGCGGAGCCATCAACGGATTCATCCTTACGAGATTTCAGGAGCTTCCTCCTATGATCGTAACTCTGGCAACACAGATCATCTTCCGTGGTATTGCCGAGATCGTTCTGGGAGACGGAGGAAGTATTTCCGTTACAAATACGGACGGTTTCCGTCTGATCGGCGGAAAAGTGGGACAGGTTCCCTACATCCTTTTCCTGGTGCTGATCCTTGCAGTGATCTTTGCCGTTATTCTTGGAAAGAGCACTTTCGGAAGAAGAGTATACGCTATCGGTACAAACCGTCTTACTGCATACTATTCCGGTATTCATGTACAGAAGATCCGTATGATCATTTACACAGTGATGGGAACTATTTCCGGACTGTGCGCCCTGTTCCTGGTGTCCTCCTCCTATGGTGCGAATACCACAACAGGAAACGGATTTGAAATGGACGCTATCGCTATGGCAGTATTCGGCGGCATTTCTTCTACAGGCGGTAAAGGAAATCTTGCCGGCGGCGTGATCTCCGCGTTCATCATCGTATGTCTGCGTGTTGGTCTTGGACAGAAGAACGTAAACGCTCAGGTAATCCTTCTTATCATCGGCGTTCTGCTTGTTGCGGCGGTTGCCCTGCCGAACATCGTAGGACAGGTAAAGAGAGCCGTACAGGTAAAGAGCAAATAATTTTCCGGTGTTTCCTGCGCAGAAAGCTTCTGCGCGGACAGAGAAATATCTGAAATGGAAGAAGCAGGTAGCTGCGCTTCTGAAAAAGAGGCGCAGTTGCAAATAAAAACTATATTATCCAAGGGAGGAAAAAAAATGAACAAAAAAATTATTAGCGCACTTCTTTGTGGAACCATGATTCTTGGCGCTGCAAGCCCTGTATTCGCAGCAGGCGTAGGCGACGGACAGAAGATCGCCCTGGTTGGAAAATCAGCAGGAAACGCTTTCTTCGAGATCGCAGCAGCTTCTTTCCAGGAGACTGTTGAAGCCGAAGGCGGAGAGGTAGAGGTTGTATATCCGGAAACCGCAACTGCAGACGCTCAGATCAAGGTTCTTGACAACCTGATCTCTCAGGACTTTGACGCGATCTGCATCGCAGCAAACGATGTAAACGCTCTTCAGGCAAAACTGGAAGAGGCTATGGACGCTGGAATCAAGGTATCTTCTTTCGACTCCGCTCCGAACAAAGACAGCCGTCAGGTATTTGTAAACCAGGCTGGTACACAGGCTGTAGGTCAGGCTCTTATGGACGCTGTACTTGATATCTCCGGCGGCGAAGGCCAGTTCGCTATTCTTTCCGCTACATCTCAGGCAGCTAACCAGAACGCATGGATCGACGCTATGAAATCCATTATGGAAAGCGATGAGAAATACAGCAAACTGGAACTGGTAGAGGTTGCTTACGGCGATGACGAGCCGCAGAAATCTACAGACCAGACAGCAGCTCTGATCCAGAACTATCCGGATCTGAAAGTTATCTGCGCTCCTACAACCGTTGGTATCGCTGCAGCAGCTAAATACCTTCAGGACAACGAATCCACCTGCAAACTGACAGGTCTTGGACTTCCGTCTGAAATGCTTGAGTACACAGGCGACGACGACGCTCATTCCTGCCCGTACTTCTATCTGTGGGATATGCAGGGCCTTGGAAAACTCAGCGCATACACAACTATGGCACTTGTAAGCGGTGACATCACCGGCGCTCTGGATGAAACCTTCACAGCAGGCGACCTTGGCGAATACACCATTACAGAAGCTGACGACGGCGGTACAGAAATCGTTCTTGGCGAGCCGCTTCAGTTCACACCTGAGAACATTGAAGAGTACGCTGAACTGTACTAATTCAAAAACTATATGACAGGCAGAGCTCCTTCGGGAGCTCTGTTTTCGTATGGCGTGCTGTTCCCTGTACATTAGCGCCGCGTATGTTTAATCGTTTAATACTAAAAGAAGTCCGAAAAGAAAAGGGGACATTGCAGAATACATTTACCGGAATGCGCTCTGCAATATCCCTTTTCAGATTTTACTTTATCATTTGTAGGGGAGGAATATCCCCAGAATGTGAGAGCAAGAAAACAGAGATTCTGTAAGCCCTATGATAGTTTTGGTGTATCTTTTGTACGCCTGTGCTCGTTCGTGCCTAAAGTAAAATCTGTGGTTATTATAGCATGGTTTCTCCAGGTGCAGATTTTACATTTTGTACAAAGTTTCTGTATAATATTGGTGATTATGATGAAGAAAACAATTTTCCGCCGGAAGAACAGGATTTAGAACGGCAAAATGCAGGAATAGACATTTTTTAAAGAGATTTTTTCAGTGAAAACGAGAGAACCTGTATTTTTGCGCAGGTTGTGAAAAGAAGGAGACGAGTCGGCAGAATCTTTTTGGTCCTGATGAAGCCCATATTCTGTTGGACCGTCTCCTTCCTGTACTTCGGAGATGAAAAAGGTATTAACCGATAGCCGCCGCATTCTGATAAAGCGTCCTACTCCTGATCCGGCGCCTGTCCGTCGTGAGCTTTCCACATACACTCAGAAAGCTTCATATCTGTAAAGACCGCCTTAAAGGAAGAATCCTCCGGGCTGCAGGCATAGATACCGAACTGAACG
>ERZ1090880.1012-NODE-1013-length-14516-cov-7.937764_pt1 | contig 14516 bp, 14 predicted proteins | sample MGYA00478471_ERZ1090880 | MGnify/ENA primary metagenome ERZ1090880 (study PRJEB33644, sample SAMEA5815734) | chicken gut metagenome | biome: Chicken; feature: Gastrointestinal Tract; material: Caecum | place: Ireland | collected 2019-01-01 | study: A study of... | reverse complement strand
TTTTATTAGTATCCGTCAATCTCATAAAACTATAGGCCATTATCTTTTCTTTATTATTTTTCAAATTATGTATCTCCTTTCTTCCTGCAATAAACTTCTCTTTTCTTCGTATTTCTATTTTCATAATCATCTCTACCAATACATAGCACAAATATAAATATATGTGTTTTACTTATTGACAAATACTTTTATATGCGTTATCATATCATTGTCAGGAGGACTCAACATGAAAAGTTATTCATCACGAGAAGTCTTGAAAATGCTCAAAGCTGATGGCTGGTATGAAGTGAATTGTGTAGGGAGTCACCACCAGTTCAAACATCCAACTAAAAAGGGACGTGTAACCTTAAAACATCCTGACAAGGACATTCCCCGAAAAACGCTTGACAGCATTGAGAGACAGTCAGGGTTACTGTTCCGGTAACCCTGGCATTTTGAAGTATTAGATAGGAGATGTAAGCCATGAAAAAAGTTGAACGCTATTTTTATCCTGCTGTTTTTACATTTGAACCAAATCAGGAAATCGCTGTTACATTTCCAGATTTAGGTGTTGCCACAAGCGGTGAAAATGAAGATGATGCACTTATCTCAGCCAGAGAATTACTTGGGTGTGTTCTCTATGGCTTAGAGGAAGACGAGGAACAGATTCCTGCCCCCACCCCCCTTTCTAAAGTAAAAACACAGGAAAACGAGTGTGCCATACTTGTTGACGTATATATGCCCTCTATCCGTATGGCACAGGTTAATCGTTCTGTAAATCGCACCGTAACACTTCCAGCCTGGTTAAATGCTGCAGCGTTGGAACGCAATGTGAATTTCTCACAAATATTACAGGACGCACTAAAAAAGGAACTGCATTTAGGTTAATTTACAATAAAAGGCCTCCAGCACATCATTGTTGGTGGCTTTTTATTATGAAATCTTATCTTTTCTGCCTAGCATAATCAGACGGCGTTTCTGGTTCATTTTCTGTGCCGAGAGCTTCGGATCATAAAAAGTTTGAATCTCTTCTTTCGTCATACCCTCCTCTAAGGCCTGTATGACTTCTTCTGTCTGCTCCGGATCCAGAGGATACCAATTCAGCCAGTCATAGACATTTCCTTTTGTCAGATCAATCTCTCTGTCTTTCTCTGCCATTTCTTTGATTCGTTCAGCATTTCTTTCCATAAGATCTTTGATTGCCTCCTCATCAGGAAGGTGCTCTTCTGAAAGATCAAGCTGCAGGAAGCTCTCTTTATCCAGGATAATATATTTGGGCTTCATCCCCATCTTCTCCATCTCCTGATAGAATGTCACCTCTTTATCATTCAAAAAAACAATCGAAGTCTGTTCTATATCCCGATATGTCAGCCGATCTTTTTTGGCACGCTCCTGGATTATGTAAGGGCCAAGCTCCTCTGCTTTTTTAAAGCGGGGACACTTTTCCGTCTTATACTTATCGTCCAGGATCGGATCCTCTCCTCCAAGCAGGATTATGCACTGCTCTTTTTTTAGTTTTCTTACCTCATCTTCAAACATGAGCTTGCGGCCCAGGCTGTCCGTATTGCTGCTCACAGAGCCGTGTTCGCCATAGGTCTTTCCGCTGCTCCTCTTATTTAAAGTAAATTCACCAAGCAAGTTACTGATATATTCATATGACCCCTTTTCTCCGGATCCAAGATATATTAACGTATCTGAATTTCCAAAAATTGTTTCCCAGTCCTTCTCATGGATGGATTTAAGCTGAGAGATACTCTGTATAAAGATCTTTGCATAGATTCTTCTTGATCGGATTGTTGCAATCTCACGGATAAAGTCTCCAGGCATTTTGATATTCGCATACTCATCCAAATAAAATCCAACATCAAAAGGCAGTGTACCGCCGCACTCCCTGGCCTGACGAAAGAGAATCTGGAATAGCTGCGTATAAAACATACCAACGATAGGAGAATACAAGATATTTTCATCCGGGATCAATACGAAAAAGGCCACCTTCTTTTCCGGATTCCCATGTACCCCCAGGCCAACAGAGTAAAGATCGCACTCATCATAGCTCATAAGCCACTGCACCTTTTCCAGGCGGAAGCACTGCAGCCTGGCATACAGGATTGCCAGGATCGACTGCATCGTTTCCTGAGCTCCGCTTTTGAAAATCTTGTAATTCTTTACAGCCGGGTGGCCACTTCCGAACTCGCTAGAAGTTTCCAGGTAATCCAGTATCCTCTCATATTCGTTTTTTTCGTCTGAAACGGTAACCATATCCAGGTACTTAAATACGCTGGTCCAGTTCTGCTCACTCTTGCTACACTCAAACCACACATAGTCAAAAATACTTACCAGCAGCATTTTAGGACCGTCTTCCCAGAACTGATCACCGGAGATTCTGTCACTCCCCTTCGTATTCGCCATAATATTATCCACCAAGACGCTTACATCCTCTTCTTCCTGCAGGTAGGCAAAGGGGTTGTAGTGTAGGCTTCTTGTAAAATCAATCAGATTCAGCACCCGGACATGATACCCTTCCTGTTCCATGTAATTTCCAATGGATCGCAGGGTATCTCCTTTTGCGTCTGTAATTACATAGGCTCCATGACAGTTTGTCACATTCGGATAGATCACACGAAAGCCTTTACCCCGGCCAGAGCCTCCAATGATCACTTGGTTATTATTCATATCTGATTTTTTCGGATTATAGCTAACCCGCAAATGTTCCGACAGAATATGGTTATCCTGTTCGTTAGGCTCTGCAAGCTTCCGGTTTAAGGCTTTAATATTTCCCCATTTTGCAGTCCCATATTCCTGGCCGAACCGGAAATTACCGCTTTGCTGGAGCATATAAGCCATTAAAAAGATCCCTATTGCAAATCCCAGCAGCAAAAACAGGGGGGTTGTCCGATTCCAATAGTTGGCAATAGGGTGTGTCTGTATCTCTTCCATACGCCTTTCCATAAAATCCAGATCCATGCCATTCTCCATCAAGGCTGAAAGATAATAGGCGATCACGAAAACCAGCAGCATGCCTATCACAGAAAAAATATATACTTGTTTTTTCTTCATATTCTCACCCCTTGATAAGTTCTAGTTTTGTCGGAGCATTTTTTGTCAGGTTTTTAGCAGTGCTAAACCCTCGTTTTACCGGATCGAAATGGGCAAGCAGCTCTTTACTGTCCATACTTGGTTGCATCTTCCCTTTTCCGTCACAGATCAACTGTCTGTGGTTTTTAGAGATATAAGCCACAAATGTTTTCCTCCTGTCTCCTCCCTGGAGATCTGTTTCAAAAACATTTCCGACAGGGCAGATAAAGTAAGAATCTTTTAATCCCGGTATCTTTGCCAGGAAAGTCTCCTCTCCTTTTTCCACTACCAGGCTCTGATTTATGATTATTTTCTGGTATGCCGGGTCTGCATCCAGCTTCAGATAATTTGGATCTTCATTCAGATCCGTCAGGCTTTCGTTTTTTTTTGAGATACCGGGCTGATCCGGCTTTTTCTCTGACCCGCTCTTTATATAGTCTTCTGCCCGCATTTCTGAGGACTGCATATATTCTCCCATACTCATTTCCTGCATTGGCGGCGCAGGTTTTCCGTTATCCTGGATAATCTGGTCCTGATACATCCCGTACCAGCCTTTTACCCGGTCTGCGTCTGCCACCGCATATAAGATCATGATTCCCTTATCATTGATTTTAAGATTTGGCATGACACAATAATTGATATGCAAGTTGTTAAAATCCTCCAGCATTTCTTCCACTTTATTCTGGCTGATCGGGATATTAACAAGCTGTGCTTTCCCGTTAGTCAGGTTCATCAGGTCTTTATATTCCTGTCTGCCGCCACGCAGCAACTGATCTGTAGCATAATTACTGTACCAATTCCTGACAGCCACTTCATCTTTCTTCAGATACATAATCTGGAGCAGCCCATCTCCTGTCCGCATATCTTCCATAACATGATAGTTAATACCCAGTCGCTGAAATTCTTCTTTCATCTGGCTTAATATTTCACCGTTGTTTTTGGCCGGAACATTCATATACCCTATCTGGCTCTTATTACCTGCCATGGTCTGGAGTTCCTGGGCTGTTTTTTCTCCGCCTTTGCGGATATGTTTTTGACAGAAGCCTTCCTGCCAGTTCCGGATCTTCTCTTCATCTTTTTTTGCATAAAGGATTTCTCTTGTCCCATCCCCTATATTGGTATCTGGCATAAGATAATAGGAGACGTTCAATTTCTGCAGATCCTCTTCCATTTCTTTTAGCAGTCTGTTTTCTTCGGTAGGGATCGTCATAATTCCGGTATGCGCTTCTCCCCCGGCCAGTTCCTTCAGAATTTTATCATTTGTAAAGTCTCCTTTTTCCAAACGCTTTTGACAGTATTTTTCAAACCACGGACGGACGATGCTTTTATATTTTGAAGGATATACGATCTGCACCATCCCATCTCCTGCATTTAGATCCGGAAGGATATGGTAAGGGATCTTGAGTTTTTCCAGGTCTTCCTGTACTCTCCGCATATGGCTCTCATCTTCTGCCGGTATATTCAGATAGTCCAAGTTTCCTCCTGTTTTTTGGATAAACTTTGCCAGATTTTCATATTCCCCAGGCGGCAGCTCCATATTTTGGACTTTTTTCATGGCCCATTGTAGTAACCTAAGTATTTCCTGGACTGCGTAGGCGCTACCTTTTACCAGCATAGCAGTTCCCTCTATAGCTCCAGTCAGGACGTATCCCATTTCTGCATTTTCATTCATTTTCAATTCCTCCATTTCTATAATTTCTTTGTTTAACTTTTATTACTAATCCCTACCATTATCATGTTTATACGTATATTCAAAACATGCATTGATATTATATGCCAAAGAACATTTTGAAAAATCAGTTCGCAAGACGCTGACTATTCTTGCTTGGCTTAACACCGCTGCTCTCGATAAAAATTTAAATTTTTCGCAAATACTGCAGGACGCATTAAAGAAAGCACTTCATATAGGGTAGTTTATGTTAGCAACAAGCCAATCACCTCTGATGGCTTGTTGCTTTTTCTGCTTTATAATTTCATAACCTTATGCCGGTAATTCTCTTTTTCGATCATCTCTTTCTTTTCATTGTTTTTTTCTTCTTTCTTTGCTTCCTTTTCCTGTCCCGGAGGTTTAGTCGCTGCAGCAAGGAACTGTTTTTTCTGTTCTTCCGAAAGCTGATCCATATACACCTCAAGGAGCCCTTCCTTCTCCAGAAATTCCCGGAGTACATTTATCCGGTCAGTCAAATTTAATGACCACCGTTCCATACTTTCGGTGAGCCCTTCATATGCATGTATCTGTTCTTCTGTAAGATATCCCCGGATCTTCTCCATTCCGTCTGTATATTCCATAATATTTTCACCTCGTATAATAAGTTTGTAGCCAAGAGAATTCAGGTTACAGACTTATTCTTTTTATGGTATAGAGGTAAGGAGTTCAAGGAGGGATCTCCCCTCATCCCATTCCCTTCTATACAGTCAATAGTTACATAGCAATAAAGTTTCTCCCGTGGTATGATATCAGCAGAGTCTGATGTCTGAGGGCACTGCTTTTTCACCTTTCAGCCGGTCCGTCCGTGCCTGCTTGTGGAGCATGCAGCCCGGCGTGTATGGCACATTCTGTTTACTCAGGAGCTGCATCCCCTGTTACAGCACCAGCAAGAAATGCTGATGGGGTGCATGCTGATAACGCGAGGTTCCAGTCACCTTACACAGCCCGGGATAAACTCTCTCCTTCAGGTTCCTCAAATCCCGATCGGAAAGGATGGTGATACCATGTTAAAGATCAACTTCATGTCCACTCTGTTTGTCGGTATTGACGTTAGTTCAAAATCCAATGTCGTTTACGCTATGGATTTTTATAAGAACAAGTACATCTCTTCCTCTTTCGCCAATAATCAGCCTGGAGCTGAGGAATTAGCCGGTATGATCCTGGATTGTCTGCATAAGCATCCGGATCTGACAACAGTTGTGGCCGCTTTGGAATCCACTTCCGTCTACAGTGTTCATATCGCAAATTATCTGTCCACCTGCGAACGCCTTATGTCTTACAAACCCTACGTCTTTTGTCTAAACCCGAAGATGACGGCCAATTACAGAAAGTCATTCATTGGCTTATCAAAGACAGACCCTCTTGATGCGTTCGTCATCGCAGATTTTGCCAGAGCTGGGCGGATTGAGTGTGAACCATGGCGAGGCAGTCAATATCTGGCTTTAAAGCGCCTTACCAGGCACCGTCTGCATCTTGCGGGATGTATCTCCCGTGAGAAGACCTATATGGTTTCCAACCTGTATCTGAAGTTTAGTGAACTACAGCTTCTCCAAGATGATGATCGGCCCTTCAGCAATCTCTACGGTGCGGCATCCTCTGCTGTTCTTACGGAGTTTATGTCCGTTCAGGACATCATTGATGCTCCGGAAGAAGAACTGCTCCAGTTTCTGGCTCAAAAGAGCAGGAACCGGATCCAGGACCTGTCAAAGACATCGGCTTTATTAAAAAAAGCTGCTCGTGATTCTTATCGCCTGGACAAATGCATGTATGAGCCGATCAATATCTCTTTAGCGAGTTCCTTTAATTGCATTGAAACCTATCAGAAAGAGATCAAAGCAATTGATAAAGCCATCGAAAAAACAATTCGGGGCATGACGCCGAATGCATTGACTATCCTGCAGTCCATCCCCGGCATCGGTCCTGTCTGGGCCGCAGGGATGATTGCTGAAATCGGGAGCATCTCCGCATTTCATTCCTCAGATGCTCTGGCTAAGTATGCTGGTTTGACCTGGAGACGCAATGATTCCGGTGATTTTGAGGCCGAGGATACACCGGTTACCAAAGCTGGCAACAGCTATCTCCGGTACTATTTCGGTGAAGCAGCTAACAGTGTCCGGCGTCATATTCCGGAATATCAGGCGTATTACGCTAAAAAATATGCTGAAGTTCCTAAGCATCAGCACAAGAGAGCACTCGCACTTACATCTCGTAAACTTGTACGACTCGTTTTTGGATTGCTGGCCAAAAACCAACTGTACACCGGCGAACAACTGGACGCCGAACCGAATAAAGAGTCGAACTGACGTTTGTTTTTGCGTTTAGCAAAGCAAATGATGGTGAAGTGCGCCCTTTTAACGGGAAAACCCATTAAAATTTTTTCAAAATTCTCTTGACATATCACCAGGAAGCTCTTTTCTTTATCACTATTATCCAGTATTTTTTCTGTTGATTTCTTTCTTACCTTATTTATCAGCACTCTGTAAAGGTTTAATCTATGTATGCTATCTGCTTTATTTTTCTGATTCATTTTGTTTCCTCCTGTTTTCAAACATTAAAAAGACGGACCTTTATGTTTCTTATTCTCCCTGTTTTCTGGCCTATTATGGTCGCCCCTGGACAGTTTCTGATTTCTCATGCGCTTTTCAAAAGATTCTGCCAGCTCAAAGATTTTATTTTCTGCATCATAATGGTAAACTTTATTCGCCAGCCGTTCTTCCGGCGCAACTTGCTTCAGATTTACTTCATTTACCATTTCTTCCAGTTCCTTACAATTTGCCGTCCCATCATCCGGCACAACAATCGTTTCATGTATTGACGATGGCAATATATAATAGTTTCCTTCCATTTGTTTCCCAATCTGTTCCATAACGCCTGGATAGAAAATAGCGGCTGCTCCGTCTAGCTTCCGTTCATTTGTTACCACAATCATCTTAGTATCTCTCATATCGATTGTTCCAAGATCACTTAATATTTGCTGTATTTCTTCCTTTGTCATGTCAGCCTTATCCTCTTCCAGTATTAAATCTAAGCATAATTCCGTCATTACCTTATCCATATCCGTGATCCGTGCCGGAAAAATTGAAGGAGCGTTTGCGGAGGCGTCATGGAATAACTGTTCTTTTGTTACCCCAAAGGACTCCAGCATAGGATTGGTTACTGCCATGGAAGCAACATAATCCTCATTTTGTTTTAATAGAACATGTGCTGTTATTGCGAGGTTTTCTCTTTTTTCATAAGGCGCATCCTTTTGTTCATGCAAAATTTTCCCTACAGGTGACACTTTTATAAACAGCTGTTTTCTCACTGCTTCGTAGTCTTTGAAATCCAAGTTCATATCTTTTTCCCCTTTCTCTGCTTCAGTAAAATAATTTTCATTTCTTTCATCTTGTTTGCGGAATAGTCCGGATCCGCATATCTTTTTACTTCACGATATTCCAGTCCCTTTTCCAGCCCATCTATCACCTCCTCGATCTGGTCATCTTCCAGGGGTTTAAGCAACGCCAGCAGACGTTCCTCTGGATTTTTATGCAAATTACGCTGCAGAAATTTCACAAACCTTCCCTGAATCTGCTGTTTTTCTATATGTTGCTCCGGACGGTCTCCGGTCTTAACAGCAATCTCAACTTGGTCATTTGTTTTTGGCTTCTCCTGGTATTTTTTCCATTCTTCCTTTTCTTGCTCCAGATTTTCTGCCCGACGTCTCTCCTGCCTGACGCTTTCCCTTAATTCGTCTGCTGTCCTCTGGAGATCGGCAACCCTTTTTTCTCTCTCCAGGATCTGGCTTTTTAGAAATTCCTGGGTATCGGAAAGAAGTTCTGTCTGCTTTAGAAGCTGATTAAAATTTTGCTGCCACTGAACTTGAAAGCTATCAAAGATTTCCTGATATATTTTTTTCTTGTCCGGCGTATATTTTTCTTCATAGTATTTTTCTATTCTTTCGGTAATGGTCTCCGGTTGTTTTGTAATTTCAGTTAAAATTTCATTCGGTATTCCTATGGTATTACAGCCCAGGATCCGGAAAGCGTCATAATTTGTAAGTTTGGGATCCTCTAAACTTTCCAATAAATCTTTATCTATTCCCGCCCGCATGGCAGTCTGAAGCCAGAACAGACGGCTGGTGTCCTGGATTCCTTTTCTCTTACAATGTTCTGTATAAGCATTTATCTCTTCCCTATTGTAGGCCTGCACATCTTCACCTCCCTTGCCTCAGACTCTCTGTTCTGGATTCTTTCCAATAACTTTTCTTCCTGGATCAAGGCTGCTCGTTCCTTATTTATTGCCCGCAGGTCCGTTTTTCGCTTTTCCTCACGCTCCTTCCACTGCAGCACTGGATATTGCTTTTCCATCTTGCTCATCTCATCATCGAGGCTCTCCCAGAGATCTTCCTGGTAATCTCTTTCTGCCTGGGATCTTTTGCTCTCCAGGTCCTCATATGCCTGCAGGATCTTCTGCCCATCTCCAGTCAGGAGTTCCTGGTACAGTGTCCCTTTCTGTGCCTCCAGGCCTAAAATTCTTCCATGCAGGGCTTCTTTTCGGCTGTTTAGATCTGTCTCTGACCGGATCTGGTTTCTCAACAGATACCGGCAGGCTTCTGCCAGCTCTTCCGTTTCCCGGATGTCCCTATAATTTCTGGTATTCTGGTATTGGTATAATACCGTGTTCTCACAGTATTTTCGGACATAATAAAACTGATAAGACGATGGATAGAACGTCCTGCGTTCAATGCTGCTGTTTCCAGGCACATAAGTGCTTTTAATCTTTGGCGCCTGGAAACTCCTGTCTCCTTCCACTTTTGCCTGGCTGCTTTTAATCCTCAGTTCCAGGTCTTTCAGCATATACCCCTTTCCCAGGGACTTTGTCCGGATAGCTTTACGGCCTCCCTCAGGACGCAGGGTAAGATACTCTCCTTTCTCCCTGGAATTGCCCTTCCGGACATGATACCCCATGCCGATCAGCCGCCTGCAGAGTTCATCTGTATTTTTCACTTCCGGGATCAGGGAATCAATATCTCTCCGGATCTGTTCCCGCCAGGTTCGCTTTCCCTCCTGTTCCCGTTTCCATTCCCCGTAATCTCTGCTCTCTCCTCCTTCGTATTCAAATTTTTCAAATCCATACTTGCTGCAGATCTTATCGGTAACCGGCTGTATGTATTTCTCCCAGTCCCCTTTTGTGTAATGGTATTTCAGACCGTCTGTCCGGGATACAGAATTAAAGATAATATGGCCGTGGATATGGGTACTGTCTGTATGGACAGAAAACACATAATCATAGTTTTCCCCCAGATATTCCCGGCAGAAATTTTCCAATACTTTATAGACCTCTTCCGGGGCAGCTTCTTCTTTAAAGGAGATCACGAAATGGTATCCTTGCCGTCCGTTCTGCTTTCCAAATTCCTGCTTGGTCTCCAGCATGGTCTGATAAACTTCCTGCCAGGTACTCCCGGCATTGCCGCCGATCCAGCGGCCATGATCCGTCTTTTTATCCTGCATGATATAAGCGATCCCATTTTTTAAATGCCGGGCAGGGTTTCCTTTTCCGCATTGCTTCATATGCATTAACTTTGTCAGCGCCATTATTTATAGCTCCTTCAGGTCTTCTTTAAATCTTTCCACGAGGTCTTCAACCTCCTGCAGCTTACTCAGGACAAGTTCCGTATCTCCCGGATACCAGACCCCACGGTTGGCGCTGGCAGCGATCTGGTTTATCAGCACGCCGATTTTGCGGATCTGGAAATTCAGGTTTTTCAATTCCCTGGCTACTGCTGTAGATTTCCAGATGTCTTCAGATAAGATACACTCCCGGATATAATTCGATTTATTTTTGGGCCTGCTGGATTCTTGGACATGTTCACAAAACATTTTATATTCTTCCGGGGTCAGCCTTGCTTTTATGGTGTATATGCGGTTTGCTTCCATGTCATCACCTCTTGCTTTTTATATATAATTTGCATACACTTTCTGATATGTATGCTTTACGTACAAAAATTACATAATGTTTGCATATAAAATTCTTGGTTTACCGCCTTTTATGCAAAGATTGCGTACATTTTGTGCATAAACTTTACATACAAATTCTCTGATTTTCTGCTTATTATGCAAATTTTATATACTTCATTGCATAAACTTTATATAACAACAAAGGATTTTTTCTCCTCAATATGTATACTTTGCATACAAAAAATACATAATGTTTGCATATAAAATTTCTGATTTATCACTATTTATGTAAAGCTTACACACGCTTTTTGCATAAACTTTATGTAAAAAACCTTGTTCTTCCTCTTCTTTATGCACACTTTATGTACAGCCAGTACATAATCTTTACATAATTATGCAAAGATTACATATATTTTTTACATAAACTTTATGTATGAAAAAGGAAAAATACCGCCTCAAACGCCGCAGGTGTTTGGCAAGTTACGCATTTTGTGCCACAAAATGCACTTGTTAGGGGAAAGCCCCTAATACCCCTTGCCAGAATGTACGCATTGGCGATAATACACTTTCCTTTTCTCTTCCATCTGACTCTCCAGCCAGAGGAAGAACTGCCATTTTGCGTCGCCTTTTGGCTCTTCTGCAGCATACACCGCTTCTATCAGATTATGGTTTTCCAGGATATCCTGGGACAGAAGAGGAATCTTCTCCAGCTTATCCGCCCAGTCCATACAGCACTGGTATATTTGGAACTTTCTGGCTGCCTCTGCGCCATGTGCAAATAGCTGGTCAATCTCCCTGGCTTTATAATCTTCTTTAATTTTCTTATAGTCCTCCTCTACCTTTTCCTTTACCATAAGCTATCCCTCGTAGTCTGGCTCCACGGCATTCTCATTCTGCTGGGCCTTCTCAAGAAGTTCTTCCTTTGTCTCTTCCATAATTTCAAACTTCCAGGTACGTCCCTGATCGATTGCCCTGGCTAACAATACTGTCTCAGCCTCATCATTCAGTACAATATACACATCTTCTTCATCATTAGATACCCAGCCCGCATAAGCCCAAAAATATCCTTCCGTTGCCTGGATCCCATTCTCTTCACAGAAAGAATGTAGAAAAGTAGCCAATGTATAGGAATATGGCTCAACCTTCGCATTGGTCCTGCTGGTACAGATCCGCTCTATAGTCTTGTTCCAGTCTTCCAGTACAGGGATTGTATTTTTAATCATCTCTTCTTTCTGTGCGTCTGTAAGCTGTTTCCATTTTGAAGAACTGGCATAAGGCGTATAGGCCTGGCCTTCCTCCGTGGTCTTGATCCGGGGGATCGTCTCCTCCTCTTCCTCTTTATAAACCGGCGGCCATTCCTCCCAGGAAGAATCCTCTTCTTCTATCTGTTCTCCATGTGCCTCTTCCTGTTGTTTCTGACTGGCGGCTTCCTGCTGTTTTCCGGATCGGTAACTACCCAGAACGGCCAGGCCGATAATCAGTGCGAGTAACGCAATCCCTCCTGCTATCGTCAGAATCAATTTCTTCCTATCTTTTTTCTCCACTGGTAATCTCATTTGTCATTCCCCCTTATTGTTTTGCCTCAAAGATCCAGTAATTTCTGCTGGTACAGTCGATCTCTGAATACATGTCAAACTGCCTGTTCAGGTATTGTTTCCTGTCATTGTCGTTTGGATCGTTTACCAGGATTTTCCCATCCGCCGTAATGCCTCGAAGTACAATAAAATGTCCTCCTCCTGTAAAAAGCCCTGGAGACTGGGAAGAGATCACCGGATGGCCTTCACTAAGGGCGGCCATAACTTCCTCTGCGCTGGTAGTTGTTGTAACAGCTCCAATCCCATAGTGTTCTGCAGCTCCAGCAAAGAAGCTCCAGCTCGTCCCGGCTCCCGGAACATAGTAGGCGTTTCCGCACCAGGCAACAACGTCTGCCGGAGTGATTGTCTGCCCGGTAAGGTAACTGACCACCATAGCAAAGCAGGACGGTCCGCAGCCTGCCTGTGCAATGGTACTGCTTCCATATGGTTCCTGATACTCCCACTGATAGTAAATAGGAATAGGCAGGCCATTTTCCGGCAGCTCGGCGCTCCCCGCGCTGACGGTATAATACCGCAGCACATGTTCCGGATAATACTGATCCCCATAAGACCATGGACCTGCTGGATGGTTCGGATCGCTGCGTCTTCCCCAGCCGGTGCTTTCTGCAAACTCACAGGCAATCTCAAAGCTCCATTCTGTATAACCTTTGTTGCGGAACCATGTAACAAACCCGGAACCGAAATTGTAGCCCTGCAGAGCGATCCGGATATTGACCATATCTGTAGGGCTGGAGACGTCCGCCCTTGTCAGCGCATCCCGCAATGCCTGGATGCCGCACTCAATACTATAGTTTGGATCGGTGATCCCATTCGGCCTTCTGGGATACAGCGTATTGTATCCGCTTTCAGAAGCCTGCATTGGATCATTGCCCTGACCGCCGGATTCCTGCATCATGACTGCAAGGAGAAGTTCCACATACTCTGACATATTGTATTCCCCTGCGATCTCCTGTACGGTAGAGCGGTAAGCTTCTACCTCCTGGCTTAGATTTACTGCGCGGGCGGACAATAACTGCTGTGATCCGCCAATAGCCGTAATGATCACAATCAGGAAAAAACAGAGGATCAATAGCAGGCCGATTGGGGGGAAGGCAGCGACCAGAGCTGCAAGGCTTCTTCCGATACTCTTTAATGCTGCCCTGAATAATTTTTGTACGGATACCATGGCCTTTTCAGATAGCGTATGGGTTGTCTGTGCTGCCTGCATATCTTCCTCTTTCCCGGAAAAAGCTGCCGCTGCTGAAACTATCATTTTCCTTGAAAGCTTCCGCATGACTCTGCGCTTGATCTTTTTGCTCCCAGTCTTTTGTACCGTACTTTTTACAGTTCCCTTGCTTCCAGTATTTTTCTCTCCGGCCTGTTCCCTCTCAGGCAGAACAGGCATGTTCTCCTCTAAAGGATCCTGGTCTTCATAATCATTTGCCGTTTTCCGCATATTCTCCAACGCCCGGGGTCTTTGTACTCCTATTCCCTCCCCAACGGTATCAAGCGCCAAAGCGCCTGCCGTTATCCCCATAGCCGTTCCCATGGCGGCGGTCCGGATATTTGTCTTACCATTCAAAACATTCCGGGGTAAGGCAGCTGTACTACCGGGCTGACGGGAAGTGTCTATAGAGGAAAAGAGGGTTTCCTGCGGATATGGCAGTTCTGGGGTTACATTTGCATTTACCGCTTCATAATATCCCTCCGCATTCTGGAATGTATTTACAACATTTCCATAGGAACTGGAGATATAGTATAATTCCTGCCGGTCCAGGGCCATTCTTTGCAAAGCAATGTCATTAAATGCTTCCGACTGATACTCCTCCAGAAATGGGAATGGTTCATTCTCATAAGGAAGTGCTTCCTCCCGGATTTCCTGGGCGATCCCCATATACTGTTCTACAAAGTAGGAAGCCTGCCTGCTCTCCGGTTCCCTCTGGTATGCTAAAAATGCGGCCTGTGCGCTTTTTCCTCCTGCCTGGGACAGTATTTTCGCTTTTTTCATTTCTGGCAGGGTTTCCCAGGCTCTTGCCATTCTTGCGTCTGGCAGTTGCAAAGTCGATCTTGGCCCTCGCTCCTTTACAATCCGTCTGTTCTGAGTCTGCAGAAAGGAGACTTTTCCGATCTCCTGCCCCTGTTTACGGAGCTGTAGCCCTTTCTTCTGTAAGATCCTCATTTAGCGCCTCCTTTTTCGCCTCTTCTGCCTTTTCATGGAAGTTTGTACTGTATAAGTTATACAGC
>ERZ1090880.1010-NODE-1011-length-14521-cov-9.961634_pt1 | contig 14521 bp, 14 predicted proteins | sample MGYA00478471_ERZ1090880 | MGnify/ENA primary metagenome ERZ1090880 (study PRJEB33644, sample SAMEA5815734) | chicken gut metagenome | biome: Chicken; feature: Gastrointestinal Tract; material: Caecum | place: Ireland | collected 2019-01-01 | study: A study of... | reverse complement strand
ATCACCGGCGGCATCCTCGAATTTGCGCTCGGGAACCTCACCCGCATCACCGACCGCTGGACGCGCGGCAGGCAGGGGAAGGAGGCGCGGCAATGATAGAACTGCGCAATATTACCAAGAAGTACGGAAGCCTCACCGTCTACGACAATTTTTCCCTCTCTCTGGAAGAAGGGAAGATCACCTGCATCCTCGGCGAAAGCGGCTGCGGGAAAACCACACTGCTGAATATGCTCGCGGGCGTTTGCCCTTACGAAGGAGAAATAACGCCCCGGCAGCCCTGTTCCTATATTTTCCAGCAGCCCCGCCTCGTCCCGAACCTGACCGTTGCCGGAAACCTTTCCCTCGTCTGCAAAGACCGCGCCCGCATAGCGGATATGCTTTCCCGCGCAGGGCTTTCGGAGAAGGCGGGCGCCTATCCCGTCGAGCTTTCGGGCGGGCAGGCGCAGCGCGTTTCCGTCGCCCGCGCCTTTCTTCACCCTGCGCGGCTGATCCTGATGGACGAACCTTTTTCTTCCCTCGATACCGCGCTGAAAATCCGTATGATCGGGCTTTTCTGCGAGATCTGGCGGGAGGAAAAGCGCACCGCCGTATTTGTTACGCACGACGCGGAGGAGGCGCAGATGCTCGCGCACCGTGCGATCGTCCTGCGGGAGGGCAGGGTGGTCGCCGACATTGCGGCACGGGGCGAGCCGCCCCGCAGTTACGGAGAACAGTCGTCTTTCCGCGGCGAATTGGTCGCCGCTATGCTCTCGGGAGAGCAGACGGCGATCATATAGCGATAACGCAGTCGGGCTGCCTGATGCGGCAGCCCGACTGCGTTTGCTTTTGCCCGTACAAAGTCCTTGATAAATTTTTCCTTTTGTGTTATACTGATGCCGTAAAAAGGAGGGCTGCTCTTTGAAAACGCTCTTTGTATCCGACCTCGACGGCACCCTTCTCACCGCGCGGGAAACGGTCTCGGAATACAGTCTGGGACATCTCAACGCGCTGATAGACGAATGCGGGCTGCAGTTTACATATGCGACGGCGCGCTCGCGCAACTCCGCGGCAAAGGCGTGCCGGGGGCTCCGGCAGAACCTTCCCGTCATCCTTTACAACGGCGCCGTGATCATGCGGCCCGACGACGGAGAAGTGCTCTATAACAGTCATTTCAACGGCGGGCAGCTTGCCTTTCTGAAAGAGCAGTTTGCCCGTTTCGGTATCCTGCCTCTCGTTTATTCTTTCAAAGATGCCCGGGAACGCGTTTCCTGGGCCGAGGGAAAAGAAACGGAGGGGATGCTCCGTTATTTATCCCGCAGAAAAGGGGACAGCCGTCTGAATCCCGTTACCTCGGGCGACGATATCCGCGGCGACGATATTTTCTATTTCAACTGTATCGGCAGGAAAGAAGATCTCGAAGGGCTTGCCCGCACCGTTTCGGAAAGCCTCGACATGAAGTGCATCTTCGAGCAGGAGACCTACCAGACCGACTATTGGTGCGAGATCATGCCGGCGGGCACGTCGAAAGGCGCGGCGGCGCGCGCCCTGAAAGAGCTGCTCGGCGCCGGCAGGCTGGTCGCTTTCGGCGACGGCAAAAACGACACCGAGCTCTTCTTCGCGGCGGACGAATGTTATGCGGTGAAAAACGCCGCAGAAGAGCTGAAAGCCATAGCCACGGGCGTCATCGGATATTCCGAGGAGGACGCCGTCGCAAAATTTATCATGGAGAATCTGAAAAATTATCAATAAAGGAATTTTTATGGCAAAACAGAAGAAGGAGAAGCAGAAGAGCACTTTCTGGAAAGATTTCAAGGCGTTCATTTCGCGGGGCAATATCATCGACCTTGCCGTCGGCCTTGTCGTCGGCGCCGCCTTCACGGCGATCGTCAACAGCCTCGTCAACGACATCATCAAGCCGCTCATAGCCCTGCTCGTCGGCGGTAACCTGAGCGAACTGGCGGTCATTCTCCGCCCCGAAGAAGTCAATGAGGCAGGGGAAGTCATCGTCGAAGCGATCACCCTGAATTACGGCAACCTGATCATGGCGATCCTTACCTTCCTGATCGACGCCTTCGTCATCTTCACGGCGGTGCGCATCGTCCGCAATGTACAGCGCAGGATCAGAGAGGAGAGCGAAAAACTCAAACTTAAACTGACGCAGAAGGAGAACGGAGAGACCGTCGAAACGGAAGCCGTCGTCGAAGAGCAGGCGTCCGCCGCTCCCGCAGAGCCGCCCAAGCCCACGGTAGAAGAGCTCCTCGCCGAGATCAGGGATCTGCTCCGCGAGAACAAGGCGGCAGCAGCCGCAGATCTTGCGGGATCCGCCGGGAAGCCGGAAGAAAAGAAGTAAAAGACATCGTTCTCCCGCACGGACAACGTGCGGGAGAACGGGGAATTTTTGCCGAAAATTTTTTGATAAATTGCCCCTAAATGCTTTTGCAAAGAGGGCGCGTTTGTGGTATACTTATATTGCGATTTTTAGCGGCCCCTTTTCGGGAGCGCGGAAATATGAGGATGCACGGAATGAAGAACAAGCTGCGGAAAAGTACCAATGTCGCCCGTGCCTGTATAGCAGGCGTCTGTTTCGGCGGCGCATTGCACCCTTCCGACAGGTCTTGCCCGTGCAGGATACTCTCTTGAAAGCAGGTTCATGAGAGGTGCTTCGCCGCACCTTTCGGGGCCTGTTCTTTTTATGCGAAGGCGACGGCAGTGCCGCGTATGAGGGCGACGGCGAGCAGGATGTTCACCGCGGCGAGCAGCGGCAGCGCGATCATGGGCAGGGGATCGTCCGTACGGAATTTCATGGCGAACATGGCGGCATAGGCGGTGACCGCTCCGCCGAGCAGTCCCGCGAGCAGCAGTCTGCCGTTTCCGCCCGTTTTTTCGCCCCGCGCCCTTTCCCTGCGCTTTTCCGCGCGTACGAGAAAGAAGGCATATACGTTTGCGGCGGCGAAGTACACGCCGATCAGCACATACAGCAGGATCATGTTTCCCTCCGCGCACAGTTTGCGCAGAAGGAAAGGTTTTTAGTCTTGAAAGAGCGGGCTTTCCCGCAAGGAGGTTTCTATGGCAAAAGTTGCCGTCATCATGGGAAGCAAATCGGACTTCCCCGTCGTGAAGCCGGCGGTGGATGTACTGAAAAAATTCGGGGCGGAAACGGAAGTCCGCGTTATATCCGCGCACCGGACGCCCGAAGAAGCGCACGCCTTTGCATCGGCGGCGCGCGAAAACGGCATCGAGGTCATCATCTGCGCAGCCGGCAAAGCCGCACATCTCGGCGGCGTCGTGGCGGCATATACCACGCTGCCCGTGATAGGCCTTCCCGTCAAGACGGATATGATGGGCGGGCTCGACAGCCTTCTTTCCATCGTCCAGATGCCTTCCGGCATACCGGTCGCCACCGTGGGCGTGAACGGCGGGGAAAACGCGGGGCTGCTCGCCCTGCAGATCCTCGGCATCCGCTATCCCGAAATCGCCGAAAAACTTGCGGCATATAAAAAGCAGATGGCGGAGAAGATCGCCGCGGACGACGCAGCCCTTCAGGAAGAACTGAAAGGCTGACGCAGACATTCATTTACGAAAAATTTTTTGGAGGACAGATACATGAAGAAACTTGAGCAGCTGTACGAAGGAAAAGCGAAAAAGGTCTTCGCCACGGACGACCCCGACATCGTCATCGTCGATTACAAAGACGACGCGACCGCTTTCAACGGACTGAAGAAGGGCACCATCGCGGGCAAGGGCGTCATCAACAACAAGATGAGCAATATGCTCTTTAAGATCATGGAACAGCACGGGATCCCCACGCACTATGTAGAGGAGCTCTCCGACCGCGAAACAGCCGTTAAAAAGGTGCAGATCGTACCTCTCGAAGTCATCATCCGCAACACCGCGGCGGGCAGCTTCTCCAAACGCTACGGCGTTCCGGAAGGGAAAAAACTCCCCGTCACCGTCCTCGAATTCAGTTATAAGAACGACGATCTCGGCGACCCTCTGATCAACGACTACCATGCGCTCGCGATGGAGCTGGCGACCCCCGAAGAGATCGACACCATCAAGAAGATGGCGTTCAAAGTCAATGACGTCATGAAGGATTTCTTCAAAACGCTGAACATCGACCTCATCGACTTCAAGCTCGAATTCGGCAGGTTCAAGGGGCAGATCATCCTCGCCGACGAGATCTCGCCCGACACCTGCCGCTTCTGGGACATGACCACCGGCGAAAAGCTGGATAAAGACAGGTTCAGAAGGGATATGGGCGGCGTCGAAGACGCATATAAAGAAGTATTTGCCCGTCTTACGGGCAAGTGAGCGGGAGGCGTTTCCCTCTATGTATTTGAGAGACGGAAAACTTCCGTTCGACGGGATGCACGAAGAGTGCGGCGTGTTCGGCGTCTACAGTACGGAAACGCGGGATGTTGCCCACACCGCCTATTACGGGCTGTTCGCGCTTCAGCACCGCGGGCAGGAGAGCGCCGGCATCGCCGTCGCATATGCCAACCGCGTGCAGTTTTTCAAGGGCATGGGGCTCGTCCCCGAGGTGTTTGCCAACGGCAACCTTGAAAAACTCCCCGAAGGCGATATCGCGATCGGGCACGTCCGCTATTCCACCACGGGGGAAAGTTCTCCCCTGAACGCACAGCCCATCGTCTTTACGGGCAAGTGCGGAAAGATGGCGCTCGCCCACAACGGAAATTTGACCAACACAAAGCAGCTCCGCGAAGAGCTCATTCAGGACAATGCCGTTTTCCAGACATCCATTGATTCCGAGGTCATGGCGCTGCTCATCAACAAGTACAGCGACGGGGATATCGTAAAGGGCGTCATCGAGGCGTGCAACCGCTTTGAAGGCTCCTTTGCCCTCGTCGTCATGACGGCGGATAAGCTCATAGCCGTGCGCGATCCCTACGGCGTGCGCCCGCTCGTTCTCGGCAAAAGCCTGGACGACTACCTTGTCGCCAGCGAGACCTGTGCCATCGACGCGGTCAGCGGCAACGTCGTGCGCGACGTAAAACCCGGCGAGGTGCTCGTGATCGACGCGGGAGGCGAAAAATCCTATTTTCTCCGCAGAGAAAAGAAGACGGCGTCCTGCATATTCGAATATGTATACTTCGCGCGGCCGGACAGCGTTATCGACGGCTGCTGCGTCTACGATACGCGAAAAGAAGCGGGCAGGGTGCTCGCCCGCAATTATCCCGTAGAGGCGGATCTCGTCAGCGGGGTGCCCGATTCGGGCGTCGTGGCGGCGAGAGGATATTCCGAGGTTTCTGGCATTCCCTATGTGGAGGCGCTCGCAAAGAACCGCTACGTCGGCAGAACGTTTATCCAGCCCAGCCAGTCCATGCGCGAAAACAGCGTCAGCGTCAAGATGAACGCGCTGCGCGCCAATATCCGCGGAAAGAGGCTCATCATCATAGACGATTCCATCGTCCGCGGCACGACGAGCAAAAAGATCGTTAAGATGCTGCGTGACGCGGGGGCGAAAGAGGTACACATGATGGTGTGCTCGCCCGTCGTAAAACACCCGTGCTATCTCGGCATAGATATGCAGTCCTATGCACAGCTCATCGGGGCGAACAGGTCGGTCGAAGAGATCTGCAGATACATAGGCGCGGATTCGCTGCATTACCTGACCGTCGGCCAGCTGAAAGAGACCTGCAACGGCGCAAAGCTCAATTTCTGCACGGGCTGTTTCGATGCGGAGTATCCCTATCCGATGGACGGATATATGGCAGACAAGCACAAGTTTGAATGATTTAAGGAGTACTGACAAATGGCGATTTCATATAAAGACAGCGGCGTCGACGTCGAAAGAGGATATAAAGCGGTCGAGCTGATGAAGAAGCATGTACAGACCACTTTCAATGAAAACGTGCTCGGCGACATCGGCTCTTTCGGCGGGTTCTATTCCATCGCCGGCGAAAAGATGGAGGAGCCCGTGCTCGTCGCGGGCACAGACGGCGTCGGCACAAAGCTCAAATACGCCTTTCTTGCGGACAAGCACGACACCGTCGGCATCGACGCGGTCGCCATGTGCGTCAACGACATCGTCTGTCAGGGCGCGAAACCGCTGTTTTTCCTCGATTATTTTGCTACGGGCAAACTCTCTCCCGAAGTCGTCGCCACGGTCGTTTCGGGCGTGGCGGAAGGTTGCTGTCAGGCGGGCTGCGCGCTCATCGGCGGCGAGACTGCGGAGATGCCCGGGTTTTATCCGGACGGTGAGTACGACATCGCGGGCTTTGCCGTCGGCATCGTCGACAAGAAAAAGATCATAAACGGAAAGAGCATCGCCGCGGGAGATACGCTGATCGGCATCGCATCCAGCGGCATCCATTCCAACGGCTATTCGCTCGTGCGCAGGTTGTTCGGCGACAGCGACAACGCGCACGACCTCGACCGCTATGACGACCGTCTGAAAGACAAAGTCCTGAACGTACTGCTGACGCCGACAAAGATCTATGTGAAGACGATTCTGTCGCTGATCCGCAAGGTCAGCGTCAAAGGCATCGCGCACATCACGGGCGGCGGTTTCATCGAAAACATCCCGCGCATCTTCCCGGAGGGGATCGGCTGCGAGATCGACACGAAGTCGTATCCCGTGCCCGCCATCTTTGACATCCTGCGCGAAAAATCGCAGGCGGACGACGCGCAGCTGTACAACACCTTCAATATGGGCATCGGCATGGTCGTATGCGTCGACAGTGCCGACGCTGAAAAGACGCTCGCCGCGCTCCGGGAGGAAGGCGAAAAGGCTTATGTCATCGGCAGAACTGTCAAAGGCAAAGGAGTAACGCTCAGGTGAAACGCATAGCAGTGTTTGCGAGCGGGTCGGGGAGCGACTTTCAGTCCGTCATCGACGCCAACGAGCGGGAACCTTTCTGCGAGATCTCCCTCCTCGTTGCGTCCAAAGCGGGGATCGGCGCCGTCGACCGCGCCGAAAAGCACGGGATCGCGCATATCGTCTGTTCCAAAAAGGACTTTTCTTCCGCGGAGGAAATGGGCGAGCGGCTGATCGCGGAATGCAGGGCGCGCGGCATCGACTATATCGTGCTCGCGGGATACCTCTCGATGGTGCCCGAAAATCTTATCCGCGCCTATCCGGACGCGATCATAAATATCCATCCGTCCCTTATCCCCGCGTTTTGCGGCAAGGGATTCTACGGTCTGAACGTGCACCGCGCCGCCGTCGGATACGGGGTCAAAATATCCGGGCTGACCGTCCATTTTGTCGACGAGCAGTACGACAGCGGCGCCATCATCCTGCAGCGCGCCGTCCCCGTGGCGGATGACGATACGCCCGAATCCCTGCAGGCGCGCATCCTCGAAGAAGAGCACAGGGCGCTGCCCGAAGCTGTCCGGCTTCTGACGACGGGCAGGCTTAAAAAAGAGGGCAGGAAAGTCACCGTCCTCAAATAAAAAAAGCATAAGGAGAGTTCATATGAGCGGAGTTTATACTGCATCCGATATCGGCGCGCTCGTAAAGGGCAACAGCTATGTCGGCAGGGGCATCGTGATCGGCAAGAGCGGAGACGGCAAAAAGGCGGTCTTCGCCTATTTCATTATGGGGCGCAGCGAAAACAGCCGCAACCGCGTCTTTACCGAAAAGGAAGACGAAGTCGTCATCTATCCCTTCGACGAGAGCAAGGTGAAAGACCCTTCGCTCATCATCTATTCTCCCGTGCGCAGCGTAAAGAATTATGTCGTCGTCACCAACGGGGATCAGACGGATACGGTCTGCGAATACATTGCCGCCGGCAAGAGCTTTGAAGAGGCGCTTGAAACCCGCTGTTTCGAGCCGGACGCCCCCAACTTCACGCCGCGCATCAGCGGGATCCTCTGCTTCGGCGAAAAAGATTTTTCCTACAAGATGAGCATCCTCAAGAGCGCAGACGAAAAGGGTACGGCGTGCAACCGCTATACCTTCTCTTATGCGGCATTGAACGGGCTGGGTCACTTCATCCATACATACAACTGCGACGGCGACCCCATCCCCACCTTTACGGGGGAGCCCGAACGCGTGAAAATACCGGACGATATCGAGGTGTTTACGCAAAACTTATGGAAGAACCTCGATGAAAACAACAAGATTTCCCTCTATGTCCGCTATACGGACATCGCCACGGGCAAACAGGAAAGCGTGCTGATCAATAAAAATAAATGAGGAGAACGAGCGATGAAAGAATTTGAACTCAAATACGGCTGCAATCCCAATCAGAAACCGGCAAAGATCTTCATGGAAAACGGCAGAGACCTCCCCATCGAGATCCTCAACGGAAAGCCCGGTTACATAAACTTCCTCGATGCCTTCAACAGCTGGCAGCTCGTCAAAGAAGTGAAGGAAAACACGGGGGAAGTGTGCGCCACCTCTTTCAAGCACGTCAGCCCGACTTCGGCGGCCATCGGCAAAAAACTGTCCGACCGCCTGAAAAAGTCCTGTTTCGTCGACGATATCGAGGGGCTTGACGATTCGCCGCTCGCCTGTGCCTATGCGCGCGCCCGCGGCACGGACCGTATGTCCTCCTTCGGCGACTGGATCGCCCTCTCCGACGAATGCGACGAGGTGACGGCGCGCATCATTTCCCGCGAGGTGTCCGACGGCATCATCGCCCCCGGCTATTCGCCGAAGGCGCTCGAAATACTCAAAGCAAAGCGCAAGGGCGGCTATAATATCGTGAAGATAGACAAGGACTACAAGCCCGATCCCGTCGAGCGCAAGCAGGTGTTCGGCGTCACCTTCGAGCAGGGGAGGAACGAGTTTAAGATCGACGCCGCCCTCCTCAACAACATCGTCACGAAGAACAAAACTTTGCCCGAGGCTGCAAAAACAGACCTCATCATCTCTCTCATCACCCTCAAATATACGCAGTCGAACTCCGTCTGCTTTGCCGCGGACGGGCAGGCGATCGGCGTGGGGGCGGGGCAGCAGTCCCGCATCCACTGCACGCGCCTCGCGGGCAGCAAGGCGGATCTGTGGCATCTGCGTCAGAGCGACAAGGTGCTGGGGCTTCGCTTTGCAGAAGGGGTCGGCCGTCCCGACAAGAACAACATCATCGACATCTACCTTTCCGACGAGTGCGAAGACGTCTTGGGCGACGACGTGTGGAAGCAGTACTTCGCCGAGCGCCCCGCGCCGTTCACGAAAGAGGAGCAGAAGGAATACCTTTCCAAAATCACGGGCGTGTCCCTCGGCAGCGACGCGTTTTTCCCGTTCTCCGACAACATCGAACGCGCCCGCAAGAGCGGCGTGAGCTATGTCGCGCAGCCCGGCGGCTCCGTCCGCGACGACCTCGTCATCGAGGCGTGCGACAAGTACGGGATGGTCATGGCGTTTACGGGCATGCGCCTGTTCCATCATTGATGCGCTATACGGTTTGTCAAGCGTGCCTGCCGGAAAAGTTTTTGGCAGAGTGCATTGAAAACGGCAAAATTCAGATTTATAATAAATTTAACGAGTGGCTTTGCAGGCGCAGCCTGCGGAGCCGCGAGGCAAATTTATTATAAAAATTTTTAAGGACAGGCAAATTTTTTACATCGGAAATAAAGGGAACGATATGAACGTATTGGTCATCGGAAACGGCGGCAGAGAGCACGCCATCGTCGCGGCGCTCGCCAAGAGCCCGAAAGTGGGCAAACTGTATTGCATGAAGGGCAACGCCGGCATTGCAGAACTGGCGGAATGCGTGAACGTCGATTATATGGACAACGCCGCCGTCGGCGACTGGCTGGACGCGCACAAAGACGTGGAATATACCGTCATCGCGCCCGACGACCCTCTCGCGGCGGGGCTTGCGGACGAACTCGAAAGGCGCGGGCACCGCGTATTCGGGCCGGATAAGCGCGCCGCGCAGATCGAGGCGAGCAAGAGCTTTGCCAAATCCCTGATGAAAAAATACGGCATACCTACCGCAGCCTATGAGGTTTTCGACGATTATGAGAAAGCCCTCGGCTATGTCCGCGCGGGCAGATTCCCCGTCGTGCTGAAAGCGGACGGGCTCGCTTTGGGCAAGGGGGTGCTGATCTGCGAAGACCTTGCCGCCGCGGAAGCGGGGCTGAAACAGATCATGCTCGACAGGGCGTTCGGCGCCGCCGGGAATAAAGTGGTAGTGGAGGAATTTCTCACGGGCAAGGAGTTCACGCCCGGAGAAGAGGTTTCCGTCCTTACCTTTACCGACGGCAAGACCATCGTGCCCATGATTCCCAGCTGCGACCATAAACGCGCGCTCGACGGGGATAAAGGGCTGAACACCGGCGGGATGGGTACTTTCACGCCCTGCCCGTTCTATGATAAAGAGGTCGCGGACGAAGTGATAGGCAAGATCCTGCTCCCGACCGTCGCGGCGATGAATGCGGAAGGGTGTCCGTTCAAGGGCGTTTTGTACTGCGGGCTGATGCGTACCTCCGAAGGGATGAAGGTGGTGGAATACAATTCCCGCTTCGGAGATCCCGAAACGCAGGTCGTGCTGCCCATGCTCAAAACCGACCTTCTCGAAATTTTCGAGGCCGTAACGGACGGAAGGCTTGCCGACGTAAAGATAGAATGGGAAGAGGGAGCCTGCGTCTGCGTCGTGCTCGCCAGCGGCGGCTATCCGCAGAAATACGCAAAGGGTAAAGAAATCACTTTCGATTGTCCTCCCGGCAAAGATGTATTTGTCTATCATGCGGGCACCGTGCGGGAGAACGGAGTGCTGAAAACGAACGGCGGCAGGGTACTCAATATCTGCGCGAAAGGAAAGACGGTCGCCGAGGCCCGCGCAAAGGCTTACGACTACATAAAGTGTGTTCATTTCGAAGGGATGCAGTACCGCACGGATATCGGCATCAAATATAACGCAAAGGGTTAAGTTCTATGATATACAGAGTTTTCGTTGAGAAGAAGGAAAATTTGCAGGCGAAAAAGATCCGGGAGGATCTCGACGCGCAGCTCGGCATAGCCGTGGAAGATCTGCGCGAGGTCATCCGTTACGATGCGGAAGGCATCAGCGAGGCGGAACTCGAAGCCGCCGTCGTGAACGTGTTCTCCGAACCTCCTGTCGATAACGTGTGGCGCGAAGAGCTCCCCGTGGCTGCGGGATACAAGGTCTTTGCCATAGCCTTTCTCGACGGGCAGTACGACCAGCGTGCAGACAGCGCGGCACAGTGCATCCAGCTCCTCACGCAAAAGGCGCGCCCGCTCGTCAAGTGCGCCCGCGTCATCTGCGTGAAGGGCGTCACCGACGGAGAACTCGAAAAGATCAAAAAACACCTCATCAATCCCGTCGAAAGTGCAGAAGTTTCCCTCGGGAAGCCCAAGACTCTCGCCCGCGCAAAGATGGATACGCACGACGTGCCGGAAGTGGCGGGCTTTACGGATATGTCGGTGGAAGAGATCGCCGCGTACCATAAGAAAAACGGCTTTGCGATGAGCGTGGAAGACCTCGTTTTCGTGCGCGATTATTTCCGCAAAGAGGGCAGGAACCCCACGGAAACCGAAGTCAAGGTCATAGATACCTATTGGTCGGATCACTGCCGCCACACCACCTTTGCCACGGAGATACGCAATGTGGAGATCTGCTCCGACAACCCGCATATCGGAAAGGCATACGATCTCTATAAAGACCTCTTTGCGGAGTTCAATGCCTCGCGCGAGGATAAATATCCCTGTCTGATGGATATTGCGACCATCGCGGTCAAAAAGCTGAAAAAAGAGGGGCGGCTCGACAACCTCGACGTTTCCGACGAGATCAACGCCTGCTCCGTCTGCATCGACGCGGAGATCGACGGCAAGACGGAAAAATATCTTGTCATGTTCAAGAACGAGACGCACAACCATCCGACGGAGATCGAGCCTTTCGGCGGCGCGGCGACCTGCCTGGGCGGCGCCATCCGCGACCCGCTCTCCGGACGCACATATGTGTATCAGGCGATGCGCATCACGGGCAGTGCAGACCCGCGCGAAAAGCTGGAGGATACGCTCCCCGGCAAACTGCCGCAGCGCGTCATTACAAAGACGGCGGCGGCGGGCTTCTCTTCCTACGGCAATCAGATAGGGCTTGCCACGGGCATCGTCGACGAGGTCTATCATCCCGGTTACAAGGCGAAGAGGCTGGAAACGGGCTTCGTCGTCGGCGGAGCAAGGCGGGATATGGTCTACCGCGAGAAGCCCGCAAAGGGCGACGTCATCATCCTGCTCGGCGGAGAGACGGGGCGCGACGGATGCGGCGGCGCGACCGGTTCTTCTAAAGCGCACGACGCGCATTCGGTGGAGACCTGCGGCGCAGAAGTGCAAAAGGGCAACCCTCTCACCGAGCGCAAATTGCAGCGCTTGTTCCTCGACCCGGAAGTAACGAGAAAGATCAAAAAATGCAACGACTTCGGCGCGGGCGGCGTTTCCGTCGCCATCGGCGAGCTTGCGGACGGGCTGGTCATCGACCTCGACAAAGTGCCTCTCAAATACGAGGGGCTGTCGGGTACGGAACTCGCCATCTCCGAGTCGCAGGAGCGCATGGCGGTCGTCGTTGCGGAAAAGGACAGGGACGAATTTATCCGCCTCGCCGCGCGTGAAAACCTTGCGGCGACGCCCGTTGCCGTCGTTACGGATGACAGGCGCATGAAGATGCTCTTCAAGGGGCGTGCGATCGTCGATATTTCCCGCGATTTTCTCGATACGAACGGCGTAAAACAGATCACCGACGCGAAGATCGCGGACTACGCCACGCATTACTTCGACACCGAGCGCAAAAATTTCAGGGACGACTTACTGCGTTCGCTCTCTTCTCTGAACGTCTGTTCCAAAAAGGGACTTTCGGAGATGTTCGATTCGACGATCGGCGCGCGCAGCGTCTATATGCCTTTCGGCGGCAGGCGGCAGCTCACTCCCGCCATCGCGATGGCGGCGAAGATATGCGGGGGAGAGACAGACGTCGCCACGGTTTCCGCCTACGGATACAGCCCTGCGCTGATGAGCACGAGCCCGTTTACGGGGGCAATTTACAGCATCGTGGCTTCGGTCGCAAAACTGATCGCCGCGGGATGCGATTATGACGAGATCAGGCTGACCTTCCAGGAGTTTTTCATGCGCCTCGGGAAGGATCCCGCCCGTTGGGGCGTTCCTCTGTCCGCGTTGCTCGGCGCACTGTACGCGCAGATCGGGCTGGGGCTCGGCGCCATCGGCGGGAAAGACAGCATGAGCGGCACCTTTGAGCATATCGACGTTCCGCCCACGCTGATCTCCTTTGCGCTCGCGCCCGCAAAGGCGAGCGGACTCATCACGAACGTGCTTAAAGAAGCGGGCACAAAGGTATATTGGATCCCGATGCATAAGGATTTCAGCAAGATACCCGACTTCGGCGAGCTTGCCGATATGTACCGCGAAGTTCATAAAAATATACAGAGCGGGAATATCCGCTTCGCTACCGTCGTTGAAAACGGCGGCATTGCGGCGGCGGTCGCAAAGTCCTGCTTCGGCAACGGGCTCGGTTTCAGCTTCGGCGGAGACTGCGACTGCCTGCTCTCCGAACATTACGGCGAATTGCTGGTTTCCCTCGAAGATCCCGAGCTGCTGCATTGCCCGAAGATCCTCGTCGGCGAAACTTCGGAAGGGGATTTTGTTTACGACAAAGAAAAGGTATCGCAGGAAGAGGCGGTCGCCGCGTTCCGCGGCACGCTTGACGGCGTGTTCCCCGATCATGCCCCGGCGGAGGGGAAGGCGCGCGACGTCGATCATTCCGTAAAATCACACAAAAAGGGCACCGTCAAAACTGCCCGCCCGCGCGTGTTTATTCCCGTATTCCCCGGAACGAACTGCGAACTGGATACAGAGCGCCGCTTCCGCCTGGCAGGAGCGGAGTGCGAGACCGTTGTCGTGCGCAACCGCAGCGCACAGGACATCGAAGAGAGCGTGCAGGCAATTTCCGCGGCGATCGCCCGCGCAAATATCATCGCCTTCCCGGGCGGGTTTTCCGGCGGCGACGAACCGGACGGCAGCGGCAAGTTTATCGCCACGACGTTCCGCAATCCGCGCATCGCCGAACAGGTGATGAAGCTTCTGAAAGAGCGCGACGGGCTTATCCTCGGCATATGCAACGGCTTCCAGGCGCTCATCAAACTCGGGCTCGTCCCTTACGGCGAGATAAGGCCGCTTACGGCGGAGAGCCCCACGCTGACCTATAACAATATCGCTCGCCATGTGTCCAAGCTGGTCGATATCCGCGTGGCGTCGAACAAATCTCCCTGGCTCGCTGCCTGCAAAGTCGGCGAGGTGTATACCGTGCCCGTTTCGCACGGCGAAGGGCGCATCGTCGCACCCTTTGCGGCGCTCGAGGAGATGGCAAAGAACGGGCAGATCGCGACGCAGTACTGCGACCTTTCCGGGAAACCTACGATGGAATATCCCTTCAATCCCAACGGCTCGGCATGGGCCGTCGAGGGCATCACTTCGCCCGACGGGAGAGTGTACGGCAAGATGGGGCATACCGAACGCGCGGGAGAAAACCTGTACAAGAACTGCACCGGCGAGCTCGACATGAAGCTCTTCGAAAGCGGCGTGAAGTATTTCAGTTAAGAA
>ERZ1090880.1001-NODE-1002-length-14594-cov-7.301534_pt1 | contig 14594 bp, 15 predicted proteins | sample MGYA00478471_ERZ1090880 | MGnify/ENA primary metagenome ERZ1090880 (study PRJEB33644, sample SAMEA5815734) | chicken gut metagenome | biome: Chicken; feature: Gastrointestinal Tract; material: Caecum | place: Ireland | collected 2019-01-01 | study: A study of... | reverse complement strand
GGAGAGAACAATATGATATATAAAGATTTTCAGGGAATGAAATTATCTGCTCTTGGACTTGGCGCCATGCGCCTGCCGCTGATAGAAGGCGGCTCAGACGCAGATATTGATGAGAAAGCAGCCGAAGAGATGATTGATTATGCCATGAAGCAGGGAATTAATTATTATGATACGGCTTTTGGCTATCATAACGGCCAGTCAGAGATTGTCACCGGACGCATCCTGGGAAATTATCCGAGGGACAGCTATTATCTGGCAACGAAATTTCCAGGATATGACTTGTCCAATATGGGAAAAGTGGAAGAGATTTTTGAAGAACAGATCCGCAAATGCGGCGTAGAGTATTTCGATTTCTATCTGTTCCACAATGTATATGAGAAGAACATTGATCCATACCTGGATGAGAAGAATGGTATTTTAAAATATCTGCTCCAGCAGAAAGAAAACGGAAGAATCCGTCATCTCGGCTTTTCCTGTCATGGACGTTACGATACATTAAAACGTTTTCTGGATGCTTACGGAGAACATATGGAATTCTGTCAGATCCAGTTAAACTATCTGGACTGGAAACTTCAGGATGCAAAAGCTAAGGTGGAACTTCTCAATGAACGGAAGATTCCAATCTGGGTCATGGAACCGCTGCGCGGCGGAAAACTTGCGGTATTATCAGAAGAAAACAGCCGGAAACTGAAAGCGCTCCGCCCGGAAGAAGAGGATCCGGCATGGGGGTTCCGTTTTCTGCAGAGCATACCGGGTGTGACCATGGTATTGTCCGGTATGTCCAATATGAAACAGTTAAAAGATAATATAGAGACCTATAAAGAAAGCAAACCGTTAACAGAAAAAGAAATGAATGCGTTAATGGACGTAACAGACAGTATGCTGGATATTCTTCCATGTACAGCCTGCCGCTATTGTACGAGCAGATGCCCGAAGCATCTGGATATTCCAACACTTTTATCTCTTTACAATGAAAGCCGTTATCACACCGGTTTTATTACCCGTAATGCGGTGGACGCCCTGGACGAAGACAAACGTCCTGATGCGTGCATCGGATGCAGAAGCTGCGAGGCTGTCTGTCCGCAGCAGTTAAAAATATCAGAAGCGATGGCAGATTTTGCAGAAAAACTAAAACAGCCTGCAGATCTGTAACATCATACAAAAAGGAGAATCTATGACCAGAAAAACTGTAACTAAGATGATGGTCGATCTTTTGATGACCATTCTGCTTTTGCTGCTGATGGGATATCACTATTGGGGAGATGATCTTCATGAATGGTTTGGAGCCGCCATATTCCTTTTATTCATCATCCATCATGTTCTGAACATTCAGTGGTATAAAAATCTGCCGAAAGGGAAATATTCCCTGGATCGAGTGTTCCGGCTGATAATCAATTTTCTGCTGTTTGCCGCCATGATCGGGCTGATGATAAGCGGAATCATGATGTCCAGGCACGTATTTGCATTCCTGAACATCGATGGAAACATGTCTTTTGCAAGACAGCTGCATATGGCATCCAATTACTGGGGATTCGTCATCATGTCCCTTCATATCGGACTCCACTGGAGAATGATTATGAATATGTTCCGGAAGAAGGGCAGCAAACCATCCGCAGGAACAGCGATCGTGAAATATATCATTGGAGCCGGCGTTGCCGTTTACGGTCTGTACGTCTTTTTCCAGAGAAGACTATTAGACTATATGCTGCTGCGCACCATGTTTGTTTTCCTGGATTTTGGAGAATCCAAAGTATCTTTTTATCTCGATTATCTGGCCATGATGGGATGTTTTATCTTTATTTCCAGCCAGATCAGCCTGTTCCTTTCAAAATGCAGGAAAAAATCATAACAATGCCAACCCACTTTGAGGATGAGCGAGTCTGCAGAATATTCTGCCTGCGCTCATCTTCTTTTCATTTCTCAGAAAACCCCGTTCCTGTGAAATAAAAACGCTCCGCATTTAATATTTCACAGACACAAGGAACAATCCCTGAGGCGGAGCCGTCATTCCCGCATCCTGCCGGTCTTTTGTCTGTAAGACGGTCAGGACATCTTCCGGCTGCTTTCTGCCGCAGCCAATTTCTACAAGAGTACCGGTCAGGATTCGAACCATATTGTGAAGAAATCCATTTCCCGTAAAGGAAATCAGGATTTCCTTTTCTTTCTTCTCAATATCAATGGCATAAAGTTCTCTTACCGTTGATTTTTTTGTTCGCTTAATAGAAGAAAATCCTTTAAAGTCATGCCGGCCAGTCAAAAAATCAGCTGCCTGTTCCATTTTTTTCATATCCAGTGGTTCTGGAAAATGCCAGAGATATTTTCGGTCAAACACATGGGGAACGCCAGGAACCGCAATCCGGTAGCAGTATGTTTTTTCAGCTGCGTTTAACCGGCTGTGAAATCTCTCTCCCGCATCGGAGACTTTTAATATTCCAATGTCAGCAGGAAGATACCGGGTCAGATAATCTCTGATTTCTCCACAGGACATGCCGCAGTCCGTATGAAAATTTGCCACCTGCCCCAGGGCGTGCACTCCCGCATCGGTCCGCCCGGAGCCGATCAGCTGGACGTCTTCTCCTGTCATCCTGGACAGTACCTGTTCCAGACGGCCCTGAATGGTATCTGCATCAGCGTTCTTTCCCTGCTTCTGCCAGCCGGGGTAGCGGCCGCCGTCATATTCTATTAATAATCGAATGTTTCGTTTCATTTTGTAATCCTTTCATGACAATTTTCCTCATCTTATCACAGCCCCTGAAAATATGCAAAATTTTCAGGAATTTTGACGCACGGAGGTCCGTTGCATTCCCCTTATATTTGCAGTAAAATGATTTTATGAGTAATATGACAGAAATTTTAGAGAATCAAAGACAATTTTATAATACTGGAAAGACCCGGTCTTTCGCATTTCGGATAAAAGCGCTGACACGCCTGGAACAGGCTGTTTCCAGCTATGAACCCCAGATAAAGCAGGCCCTGAAAAGGGATCTTAACAAGTCCTCCGCGGAATCTTACATGACAGAAATCGGGATGATCTTAGAGGAAATTGCTTATCTGAGACGCCATTTAAAAAAGTGGATGGAACCAAAGAAAATCAGAGCGCCTCTGGCGCAGTTTCCTTCCAAGTGTTTTCAGATAACAGAGCCTTACGGCGTTGTGCTGATCACGGCACCTTGGAATTTCCCATTTTTACTGTCCCTGCAGCCACTGGCCGGTGCCATAGCCGCCGGGAACTGCTGTGTGATCAAACCATCGGAATATGCGCCGGAATCCGCCAGAATCTTAAAAAAGATTCTGCGCGCTGTATTCCCGCCTAAATATGTCTGTGTTATCCCTGGCGGAAAGGAGACAAGCCAGAGACTTCTGGATCAGACATTCGATTACATTTTCTTTACCGGAAGTGTTCCTGTCGGGAAAATTGTCATGCAGAAAGCGGCGGCTCATCTGACTCCGGTTACACTGGAACTGGGCGGCAAAAGTCCCTGCATTGTGGAAAAAAGCGCCAATATCAAAATGGCGGCAAAACGAATCGTTTTCGGGAAACTTTTAAATGCCGGACAGGTATGTGTGGCTCCGGATTATATTCTGGCAGACAAGACTGTAGAAAAAGAGCTGGTCATGTATCTGAAATACTGGATCCGGGTGATGTACGGAGAAAATCCGGTCATTCATCCGGACTATCCATCCATTGTAAGCAGGCGGCATTATAAGAGGCTGATGGGAATGATGGAACAGGGAGAGATTGTATCCGGCGGATACGGCGATAAAAAGACAAGAAAAATCGCACCGACGATCCTGCGAAACCCAGATCTCCAGGCTCCTTTGATGCAGGAAGAAATTTTCGGTCCGCTGCTGCCGGTTCTTTCTTATGAGACTCTTGAAGATGCCAAAGCATACATCGCAAAGCGCCCAAAACCCCTTGCCCTTTATCTGTTTACCAGAAACCGTCAGGCAGAAAGAGAGATTATGGATGGTTTATCCTATGGCGGAGGGTGTGTCAACGACACGATCATGCATCTGGCTTCTTCCTCTATGGGATTTGGCGGAGTCGGGGAAAGCGGCATGGGCTCTTATCATGGAAAAGACAGTTTTGAAACCTTTTCCCACAGGAAAAATATCCTGAAGAAATCGGACCGCATCGATCTTCCTGTTCGATATATGCCTTATAATACAATAAAGGAAAAAATAATCCGTCTCTTCCTTGGCAGGTCATAAGCGGCGCCGGACAGTGCTGATCACCTGGGTGCGGGATATTTTTTCATAAAACAATGGTTTGTGAAGGGCCATCATAACAGCTGCAAACACAAAATAGAAGCAGTATCCGGCAGCAAACAGACCGGAGAGAAATAAAGTTCCATATTCTGTTATGACATGATACCTGGCACAGAACTCCAGGAACTCATAGACGAGCCTTGGAATACCATACAGACCCAGAAAGATAGAAACACCGCGGATCACATACTGGTACCAGACGGCATTTTGTCTGCTGACGGCAGCGATTTTCGTTCCGGTCAGGCGTTTTCCAAAGGTTTGTCCGCCGTAAAAAGCCGGAAGAAGAACAAAGTATCCGAAACAGACAATCCATGAAAGATACGGTATGGTGACAGAACAGATCCGGCATAAAACAGCTGCGGCCCCTCCAAGCAATACAGCCGCTGTGATGTCAATGACGATGGCGGTAAGCCTTCTTGCAAGGGAGACTTCACGTCCTCTGCGGAAACTGACGGCATCCATCTGCTGTCTGTTGGGGAGGACTTTCAGAAAAGGACCCGTGAGATAATAACCAAGAATTCCTCCCAGTGTATTTGCCATCAGATCGTCCACATCAAACAGGCGGTAGCTTCTCGGATAATAGAAATACAATCCGGAAAGCTGAGTAAGTTCAAAGAAGAGAGAAAGAAGGAAAGACGCGGCCAGCGTCTTTTTTCGTGACCACTGAAAATAATACCGCAGATACATTCCGAAAGGAATGGTCATGGCGACATTAAACAGCATCTGAAATAATGCAGGGTTATTGATATAGGAAAGAATACCGCCGGAACCGGCTTCTTTGATGATATCCGCCGCAAAATGAAACGGAATCAGCTGCAGTCTCGGGCCGGTTAAAAGAGCTGCTTCCTGCCTGGATGGAAGCGGAAGGATCACAAGAAAATAAGCACAGAGAAGGTACAGAACAAAGGAATAGACGATGAGAATTCTAAGACTGAGAACAGAGCCAAATTTCCGGTAATTATGAATGATATAAGGGATGGTTACAAAGAAAGCAAGCACAGGGAAGAAGAGCAGCGCTTCTTTTATGATGTCAGCATACAGTTCCATATAATCACTTCCTTTCACTCAGATTATAGCACCGGACAGGACGATTTTACGGATTCTGTCGGAAATGTCAGATAAATGTAAGGTAAGCTGCTTAAGAGAGACAAAAAGAGGTGATATACAGATGAAAATTTGAGACTGCCCCTCGTTTAAAAAAGATCCGGATTCAAAAAACAAAAAGTCTATTGACTTATGTACGAAATCGGATATAATAAATGATGTACGAAATCGGACAATCAAGGAGGAGGAAAAAATTGCACTATTTAGAAACGGGACAATATACCTATTTAGCAGGAGAAATCAACGCTTTATACCACGAAGCGGCTGTAAAAATGGGTATTTCGGATAGCGTTCAAAATATTTTATATGTACTCTGTGAGAAAGGTGGTAAATGTCTGCAAAGTGAAATAAGTAAACTTACAGGTATCAGCCGCCAGACAATCAATTCTGCCATTCGCAAATTGGAAAAAGAGGAAATCGTATATTTGAAACAAGGGAAAGGCAGAAATACAATTCTCTGCCTGACTGAAAAGGGAAAGAAATTTTCATCAGAAAAAATAATACCTCTGCACGAGATTGAAAACAAAATCTGGAATGAATGGACAGCGGAGGAACAGCAGCAATATCTGACGCTTACGAAAAAATATCGTGACGGATTAAGAAAATATTTGGAAGCCATGTTATAAAAACAGAAATAAAATCTTTTGAAGGGAGGTGGCTTGATGTCGGCAGCAGCATAATAAGGGGATGATCACATTCGATATTGTCCCCTGTTTGAAAAACTATTTTGAAAATGAGAGGACAATTTGATATGGAAAAAATACAAAAATGGAAATCGCAGTTTATGATTGTTGCATTGGGACAGGCAGTTTCAATGTTAGGAAGTCACGGTGTTCAGTTTGCTCTTATTTGGTGGCTTGCTGAAAAAACATCTTCGCCGTTAATGTTAGGAGTATCAGGGCTTGTTGCCTATCTTCCAATGACCCTGTTCAGTCCGCTGGCAGGAATTGCGGCTGACCGTTATAACCGAAAATTCATCTCTATTTTTTCGGACATGGCAATGGGAGCGGTTGCGTTAATTTATGCATTATTACTATTCTTTTTTGACCTGCCTGTGTGGACGGTATTTGTTATGCTATGTGTCCGGGGGATTGGAAGCACATTTCAGCAACCAGCAATACAGTCAATTATTCCGCAGCTTGTACCAAAAGACCAATTAGTAAAAACAAATGGATGGATGCAGTTTCTAAATTCAGGCTCTTTTTTACTGGGACCGGTAATTGGTGCGTCTTTATTTGCGATTTTCCCGATGTCAATCGTTTTAATGAGTGATGTGGCGGGGGCAATTTTAGCAAGTATCGCGTTAGCAGTCGTTAAAATCCCAGAACTTGAAAAAGCAGAGCGGGAAGAACAGCATTTTATAGCAGAAATAAAAGAGGGATTGCAGGTATTCAAAGAAGATAAAAAGTTGTTTTATATCGTGATTGCGGAAGCTCTCTGTATGCTATTCTATGCGCCATTATCTTCCTTTTATCCACTCATGACAAGCGACTATTTTAAGTTGTCGGCAATGTATGGCAGTGCTGTGGAATTATCTTTTGCAATCGGTATGATGGCATCTTCCCTTTTATTTTCCAGCGTTCTAAAGATAAATCGGAAAATCAGAGTTTCCTTTATCGGTTTGTTCGGAATGGGAGTTATGTCGCTGATCTGCGGTATCATACCGCAGACTTATGCTGGCTGGTTTTTCTTTGCAGGAGGTTGTATCTGTTTAGGTGCTTCTGGAAATGTCCATACAATCCCGCTGACTGCCTATATGCAGGAAACCATATCCCCGGAAAAAATGGGGCGGGCATTTTCGGTACTTACTTTGATTTCTTCTGTGACAATGCCCATTGGCTTACTTTTTAGCAGCCCAATAGCAGAAAAAGTAGGTGTAAATGTCTGGTTTTTCATCTCTGGTTTGTGCATGATTATTCTTACTGCCGGTGTTTTAATCCTATATTCAGAAAGGTGCAGGAGGAAGAAAAGAGGATTCGAGAATTTCAGATATTAGATACAGAGCAGTTTATGGAGCTATGGCTTTTTGGAAATATGAACGCTCATTCTTTTGTTCCAGAGGAATACTGGCATTCATATTTCAATGAACTTTTGTGACATGCTGTCTGGATTTAATTGTAACTATTGACATTACAACAAGGCTGCGCTATATTATAAACAAGAAGTAATTATAAGAGTTACAACAAAATCTTTTGTTAAGATCATAAAGGAGTGCAAAGGGAATGTTTGAAAAATTGAAATCAAGAAAACCAAAAGTGACTTTCCAGAATTTCCTCTGCAGAGTTCCTGCCAGTGACTATATATTTCAGAAAACTCCATACGATGAGCAGCTTCAGTCTGCTGCCAAAGCCATTCAGCATGCAGATCAGATTTTCATCGGGGCCGGCGCAGGTCTTTCAGCGGCAGCAGGATTAACTTACAGCGGCGAACGATTTCAGAGAAATTTCACGGAATTCATTGATAAGTACGGAATGACAGATATGTACAGTGCGGGATTTTATCCGTTTCCAAGTGAAGAAGCCCGATGGGGATACTGGTCCAAACATGTATATGTAAACCGTATCGCTTTGCCGGCTCTTCCTCTTTACCGGCAGCTTAAGGAGATTGTAAAAGATAAGGAATATTTCGTTCTCACCACCAATACAGACCATCAGTTTTATAAAGCGGATTTCGGTTCTGAGCATATTTTTGCCACCCAGGGAGATTACGGGCGGATCCAGTGCATGAGAGGCTGTCATCCAAGGACGTATGATGATGTGGAAATGATGAAGCAGATGAACGCCGCAAGGAAGGACTGTCTGATTCCTTCCCATATGGTTCCGAAATGCCCGGTATGCGGCGGCCCAATGGCAATGAACCTGCGTTGTGATGATTCCTTTGTGGAAGATGAACAGTGGCATGAGGCAGAAAAACGGTTCGGCAGTTTTGTGGAACAGTGCAAAAGCGGTAAGACAGTTCTTCTGGAGCTGGGCATTGGGTTTAATACGCCGGTGATCGTAAGATTTCCTTTTGAGAAACTTGCCCGGGAAAATAAAAATATGACCCTGATCCGGCTGAATCTGAATGAAGCCGTTGTTCCGGAAAGTCTCGGAAGCCGGGCCACTGGAATTAACGCCGATATGAAACAAAGTGTGTACGATTTGCTGCATGCACTAGATCAGTAAAAAGAAGGAGTGAGAGTGATGAAATTTTCAAATCAGGAAGAGCGTCTGGATTATCTTCTGGAAGAATTCAAAGAAGATTCTGTGCAGTACAGCAGTCTGGAAGTAGATGACGATTATGACAGCAAGCGGATGGCGCTCCGATCTCTGATGAATATTCGGATGCCGGGGGAAATGCCGGAAGAAGTCCTGAAAGTCCAGGATGAATTTCTGGAAGAAGAGGCCAGGGAAAAGGGTATCGTAACCTTATCTGAGATTCCGACCATACAGGAAGAATACCATAGTTTCCATCCACATGCAGATAAAATTTCTGTCTGGAAAGGAGACATTACAAGACTTGCGGCAGGCGCCATTGTAAACGCGGCCAATTCTCAGATGCTCGGATGCTTTATCCCATGCCACCGCTGCATTGATAACGCCATCCACAGCGCGGCTGGAATCGAGCTGCGGGAAGAGTGTAACTGCCGTATGAATCAGAAGAGAGTCCGTTTTGGCCGGCGCTACGAGGAACCGACCGGCCAGGCAATGCTGACAAAAGGATATAATCTTCCGGCAGAATATGTGATCCATACGGTAGGACCGATCGTAGGGTACCGCCTGAACCGGAAACTGAAACATGACCTGAAAAACTGTTACGAAAGCGTCCTGAAATGCTGTGTGGAACATAACATCCGCTCTGTGGCCTTTTGCTGTATTTCCACAGGAGAATTTCATTTTCCAAATGATGAGGCCGCAAAAATCGCGGTAAAAACGGTTTCTGATTTTCTGGATCAGCATGCGGAAAACTTTGACCGGATTATTTTTAATGTATTTAAGGAAATCGATGAACAGTACTATCATGCTCTGCTGTCATAACAGATTTGCTGCATTGCATTCTGATTCTGTTTGCAGTAAAATAAATCCATCACGAGAGAAGGAGAAAAGATATGGAATTTATCAGCGTACTTCCAGGTGTACATCTGGAAAAAGAAGATCAGGACGGCAGCAGAGAAGTCTTATTTATTTCTCAGAATGATCATATCCGGGTGAAGACACTGGATGGCAAAGAAAGAAAAGGAACCTTTATGCAGATTGAATTTGCCAGATACACAGAAGAAGATGACATCTTATATATGCACAAAGATAATGGAGAAAATGAAGGAATTCCTTTTGATACGATTGACGATGTGATCAAAGAATAAAATTTCAGACCTTATGCCGGCTGTGGCGATTCAGCCGGCATTTTTTCTGCCTTCTTGACATTGCATTCAGCCAGAGATACAATAAGTTTTGTTATAATAAGAATTCTTATAATAAGGAGTGTTATAAATATGGAAAGCCTACATTATCTTTTAATGAAGACTCATGCAATGTTTTACCGGCAGATCCAGGCAGAGATCGGAAAGATCGGTCTGACGTCCGGACAGCCGAAGATTTTGGAATTTTTACAGAAATATAAGGAAGCGGATCAGAAAACCATCGCTTCCTATTGTGAAATTGAACAGGCGACAGTGGGAAGTATTCTGCTGCGCATGGAAAAGGCCGGACTTGTTGTCCGCCGTCAGAAGGAAGGGAACCGCAGGTCGTTATATGTCTCCATGACCCAAAAAGGAGAAGAAGCTGCCCGGCAGCTGACCGGTATTTTTCATGGCGTAGAAGCAGCGGCTGCCAGTGATCTGTCAGAAGGAGAAGTGGCGGAATTAAAAGAACTGCTGACGAAATTATGTGATTCCATGCAGGCCCAGGCCGCAGGAAAGAAGGTGGAAAAATGAGCCAGAATAAGAGAAAAATAGATTATCCGGTCCGCCGTTTCCTTTTTCTGTGTCTTGGCCTCAGCATCATGGCATTCGGCGTGGCTTTTTCCATCAAAGCAGCTCTCGGAACATCGCCGATTTCCAGTGTTCCTTATGTTACATCTGTAATTTCCAGGCTGTCTGTAGGGACGACCACGATCATTATGAATATCATGTTTGTACTGATTCAGATTGGAATTCTGCGCAGAGACTATGAATGGTTTCAGCTTCTGCAGATTCCTGCGGCCATCGTATTTGGAACTATGATTGACGTAGCGGAATATGTGATCGCACCGATTGATGTTTCAAATTATTTCCAACAATGGCTTTTGTGTATAATCGGCATTGTTCTGATCGCTCTGGGTGTCAGTGTGGAAGTTATGGCAAATCTTGTGACGACAGCAGGGGAAGGCATTGTTCTTGCCATCTGCAAAAAGGCTCCGATCCGGTTTGGAAATATGAAGGTGATCTTTGATGTGACTCTGGTATGCATTGCCATCGTTTTGTCCCTGGTATTTCTTAAAACTCTGGACGGTATCAGAGAAGGAACCATTGCGGCAGCCCTTTTTGTCGGGCAGGTTACCAAACAGACCAATAAAGTAACCAAAGGAATCGAAGCCGTTTTTCTTTCTGAATGAGAAACGCTGTGTTCTTTATGCCAGATTTAACGTATGATAAATCTGACCATGCATCTCTTTCCAGTAAATTGTCTGATCTTCTATGAGCATATAGCTGTGAGGAGAATTTTCTTTTGGAATGGAGACCGATCCCGGATTTAAATAAAGAAAATCGTCATGCTCTTTCCATGCCGGAATATGGGTATGACCATTTAACAGGATATCGCCTTTCTGAAGTTTTGGCGGATGTTCTTCGGAATCAATATGCCCATGAGACGCAAAGATCATCTGTCCTTCCAGATACAGAATACAGGAGTCACTCTGGATTGGAAAATCCAGCACCATTTGATCAACTTCGGCATCACAGTTGCCGCGAACGCATAAAATTTTGTCTTTATGCTGATTGAGCATGGAAATTACACTTTTCGGATCATATTCTTCTGGAAGGTCGTTCCTTGGACCATGGTACAGCAGATCCCCCAGCAGCAGGAGCTTTTCCGGCTGCTCTTTTTTTACAGCGTCAAACATCTGTCGGCAGTAATAAGCTGAGCCATGAAGATCGGAGGCTATCATTAATTTCATAAAAATTCCCTTCATTCGTAGATTATTTTTGATATTTCCATTATAGTATAGGAGAAGAAAGAATCAAACAGGAAGGAACAGATTTATGAAACAGCTGGTTTTAGCAGAAAAGCCTTCCGTTGCAAGAGATATTGCACGGGTTTTAGGCTGTCACAATAAAACAAAAAATTATATAGAAGGAAAGGATTATGTCGTGACATGGGCTTTGGGGCATCTGGTGTCTCTTGCTGATCCGGAACAATATGGCAAAGAATACAAAACATGGGATATGGATACTCTGCCGATGATGCCGAAACAATGGAAACTGACGGTTCTGCGCAAGACATCCGGGCAGTTTCAGGCAGTAAAAAAGCTGATCCACCGCAATGATATTTCCAGTATCATCATCGCTACAGATGCCGGACGGGAAGGAGAACTGGTGGCACGATGGATCCTGCAGATGTCCGGAAATAAAAAGCCTCTTTTCCGTCTCTGGATTTCCTCTGTAACAGATAAGGCCATCAAAGACGGCTTTGCCCATTTGAAAAAAGGAAAAGAATATGAAAATCTTTTTCGTGCTGCCCGCTCCAGGGCAGAAGCAGACTGGCTGGTGGGAATCAATGCCACCAGAGCTCTCACCTGCAAATATAATGCGCAGCTGTCCTGCGGAAGAGTGCAGACGCCGACTCTTGCCATGATTGCCCAGAGAGAAGAAGAGATCCGAAAATTTCAGCCGGAAACTTACTACGGATGGAAAGTTTCGGCTTTGGGAATGACTTTTGTCTGGGAAGGAAAGAATGGAAATCAGAGGATTTTCAAAAAGGAACTGGCACAGAACATTGGAAAGAAATTAAAAGCACAGAAAATAACTGTAAAGAAAGTGGAGCGGAAAGAAAAGAAAACATATGCTCCGGAATTGTATGATCTGACAGCTCTGCAAAAAGAAGCAAGCAAGCGATATGGGTTTTCTCCAAAACAGACCTTAAATCTTATGCAAAGTCTGTATGAACACCATAAAATCCTAACTTATCCAAGAACAGATTCCAGATATCTGACCAGTGATATGACAGACACATTAAAAGACAGAATCAAAGCATCCGCGGCCGGCCCATACAAAAAGACAGCAGCACTTCTTCTGCGAAAAGAGATCAAAGGAAACCGGCGGTTTGTGAATGATAAAAAGGTTTCAGATCATCATGCGATCATTCCGACAGAACAGTCTGTCCGGCTGATGGAACTGTCTGCTGATGAGCGCAAAATCTATGATATGGTAGTCCGCCGTTTCTTTGCGGTCTTAATGGAACCTTCTGTTTCCGAACAGATCCGCATTCGGGGAGAAATTTCAGGAGAACAGCTTCAGGCAAAGGCAGTTCTTCAAAAGAAAGCCGGATGGAAGGATGCCTGTGAAGATCAGGAACAGGAAGAAAATATGATGACAAATCTTCCGGATCTTCCGGAGGAAGGAAAACAGTATGTGTGCGCTGCTCCGGTTATGACAGAGGGAAAAACAAAAGCGCCGGGACGATATACAGAAGGTACGCTGATCGATCAGATGGATAAAAAAGGTCTGGGAACCGTGGCAACCAGAGCAGATATTATCGACAAACTGTTCCGAAGCTATCTTCTGGAAAAAGACGGAAATGAAATTAAGATCACATCCAAGGGAAAACAGCTTCTGGATCTGGTTCCTTCTGATCTGAAAAAAGCGGAACTGACAGCCGACTGGGAAAGAAAGCTGACGGCTATTGCCAATGGGACACAAAATGATCAGAAATTTATGAAAGAAATCCAAAACTATACCCAGGCTCTGATTCAGGATATCAAGTCAGCAGATGGAACCTTCCATCATGATAATATGACCCGGCAGAAATGCCCGCAGTGTGGAAAATTCCTGCTGTCTGTTAATGGGAAACATGGCAGACTGCTGGTTTGTCAGGACAGAAACTGCGGATACAAAAAAACAATTGCACGACTTACCAACGCCCGCTGCCCGGTATGCCATAAGAAAATGGAACTGGTCGGTGAAGGAGAAAATCAGAAATTTATCTGCTCCTGCGGCCATAAAGAAAAACTCTCCGCATTTAAGGCAAGAAAAGCAAAAGAAGGGAAAGCCATGAGCAAAAAAGAAGTCAGCCGTTATCTGAAAAAACAGCAGAAAGAAGCGGAAGCACCGATCAACAATGCATTTGCGGAAGCACTGTCAAAAATTAAACTGTAATCTTACGAAACTGTAAGAATTTTGTAAGGGAGTCTTATGGCGGATGTCATAAACAGCATGTATAATAGAATCAAAAGATATGATACAAAGGATGGTGGTAGGATGAACAGCAAAGCAATGAAATATGTAACCAATGGAACAACAGTCCTTTTTCTTGCGGCAATGGCTGTATTTGTCATTTACGGAATGGGGGCAGGTCTTTTTACAAATAAACAGGAACTGCAGCTTCTGATCGGGACGGCAGGGATACTGGCGCCATTGATCTTTATTCTTCTTCAGATCACACAGGTGGTTTTCCCGCTGATCCCGGGAGGGGTGACCTGCCTGGCCGGTGTTTTTATGTTTGGCCCATTCTGGTCTTTCCTGTACAGTTACATCGGAATTATCATAGGTTCTTTTATTAATTTCTATCTTGCCAGAAGATACGGACAGAATTTTGTAAAACGTCTGGTTGCAGCGGACGTTTACGACAAATATATGTCCAAGATCAACAGCGGCAGAAAATTTGATCTGATGTTTGCTGCTGCAATCATTCTTCCGGGATTCCCGGATGATGTACTGTGTATGCTGGCAGGACTGACGGAAATGAAAACAACAAAATTTGCGCTGATCCTGCTCATCGGACGTCCTGCATCCCTTATCTTTTACAGTGCTGTTGGACTGATCGGCTGACGGATAATCATTTGTATGGTATCTGAAATATATTCCTCTGGAACCGGTATTTTACCGGTTCTTTTTTCGTTTTATAAGAAATTGCTTTTCTATGAAATGAAAACACTTCCCATTATAAGGTTTTGGCGAAAATTTTCTTGTGCTGATAAAAATATAATCATATAATATGAATGAAAGGTCTAATCCCCCAGCTATGCTGGGGAGAATGGAGTAAGCAGGA
>ERZ1090880.1000-NODE-1001-length-14599-cov-5.005844_pt1 | contig 14599 bp, 13 predicted proteins | sample MGYA00478471_ERZ1090880 | MGnify/ENA primary metagenome ERZ1090880 (study PRJEB33644, sample SAMEA5815734) | chicken gut metagenome | biome: Chicken; feature: Gastrointestinal Tract; material: Caecum | place: Ireland | collected 2019-01-01 | study: A study of... | reverse complement strand
TTTGGGTAATTTTATAATTGAATACGTTTCAATTTTTTTTTTAAAAATTGTTTTCTCATACTTAAAGCGGGGGGCCGGCTTTGCAAAAACGGGGGGAAAGCCCTCTCGTTTGTGTCTCATCCGACGGATGCTTGAATCGTTCAAAGCGCAGCGCATCCCCGCTTTGCGCTTTCAGAAATCAAATTTTTTACAGACAGCGCAGTCCGCTGCTGCGCAAGCCGGAACAGCGCCCCGTCACGGCGCTGTTATATCCTGCAAATTTTTTAGGCGTTCGTTCTCCGTCTGCGGCCGCGGCGTTTCTGCTGTCCGCGCTTTTCCTTGCTGTGGTTTCTTTAGACAGCCTGCGCCGGTAAAGGCACTCAAAGCGGAAGCTGTATTTCAAAGATCCATGCGTTCTTGTCGGGCCGCCGCCTCCGGTAAGAGAATAAAAGCGCCGTCTCCCGCTTCTGCCCGGTGAGCGGGTGAAAGGGGAAGACCTCAACGTGTACATTCCGGATGAGCTGGCGCGTATCGGCAAGGTCGCCGTATTCAGGCAGATATCGCTTCCGGTTTTCTGGGTCGTCAAGAAAGCGGTAGATGCGGCCGCGGTAAAGGGGCTTAAGCCCTTCATCCAGCCAGCCGGGAAGCTTTTTGACTTTTTCATGCGCATACATGTCGTAACGGGCCAGCCAGCAGAACGTCTCCGTATCAAAGCCCTGCCCCTGTGCAAAGCGGTACAGCGCAGTATAGGTATCCGGCTTGGACAGCGGCGCGCCGAACAGGCCCGTTTGCTCAAAAAAGGCGGCCAGCGCTTCAAAAAAGCCGAAGGGGGAGGGGAAGCGCCCGGCAAGGAACGCGATCTCCTGCTGATAGCGCAGGCTGTTGTAATACAGCTCGTTTAACGCCTCAATGCGTTTTAGGCGCAGGACGTCCGAATAGGGCAGCCACGGCGTGGAAAGGATCTCATACGGCGCGTCGTCCCGGCACACAAGCCCGTATTCCTCCCGCTTCTCATAAAGCCCGGAGCCGTGCAGCAGCTTTAAAAAGCCCAGCTGGAGCTGGTCGGGATGCAGGCTGTAAACATAGTTGTACGACTCGCCGAAGCGCACATATCCCTCGTAGGGGAGCCCGGCGATCAGATCGAGATGCAGATGGATGTTTTCCCCCTTTTGAAGCGCCCGTATAACCGGGGTGAGCTTTTCAGGGAGGGTGACGCGCTGTACGGCGCGGAGCGTGTCCGGGTTGGTGGACTGCACGCCGATTTCGAACTGGAAAAGCCCCGGCCGCACCGTATTGAGCCAGCGGATGGCCGCTTCGTCCAAAAGCTCCGCCGCCAGTTCGAAATGAAAATTGGTTATCCCGTTGTCGTGCGCGGCAAGATAGCGCCAGACAGACATGGCGTATTCCCTGCTGCAATTGAACGTGCGGTCGGTAAATTTGACCTGCGGCACGCTGCGGGAAAGGAAAAAGTCGAGCTCCCGGTATACCGTTTCCAGCGGCTTGAAGCGTACGGCGCCGCCGCATCCGGAAAGGCAGTACTGGCAGGAAAACGGGCAGCCCCGCATCGTTTCGTAATATACGATCCGGTTTTTTAAGGCGTCAAGCCCGGTATAGGGGAAGGGAACGTCGGCCATGCCGGGCACGGCGCCGTCCGGGTTCTGTACAATGCTGCCGTCTTCCAGACGCACCGTCAGGCCCTGTACATGGGCATAGCTTTCCCCGTCTAACAAGCAGCGCACCGTATCCGTTAACGGGATCTCGCCCTCGCCCCGGATGATAAAATGGAGCGCGTTTTCCTTTAGGAACGGGACGCTGTTATAAGAGACCTCCGGCCCGCCTGCAAACAGGATACAGCCCGGAAGGACCTTGCGGAGCGCCGGGATCAGCGTTTTGACAATCGAGACGTTCCAAATATAGCACGAAAAGCCGACCGCGTCGGGCTGCGCTTCATAGATGGCGCGCAGGATGTCCTCCGGATATTGGTTGATCGTGCATTCAAGCAGCTGCGGCTCTATGGGCAGGCGGCGCTTCACGTATTCTGCAAGAATGCGTATAGCGGGATTGGAATGGATGTATTTGGCGTTGATTCCGACAAGCAAAAGCCTCATTGCGGCGTTCCCCCGTTTAAAGCGGTAGTCTCATCCTGATAAAGGACGGCGTTCTTATTGTAACATGCAAAAAGGAAAAAGCAAATTGCAAAAAAAAGCTTGACTTATTTATACTTCTGTGGTATAGTTTAATCACAGCTTGAAAAGCAGTAAATCAACTGCTATAATAAGAATAGAATCAGAATAAAACGGAGGTAATCAAAATGAAAAAATGGGTATGTCAGGTTTGCGGCTATGTGCATGAAGGCGACACCCCGCCGGCTGAATGTCCGCAGTGCAAAGCCCCGGCTTCTAAATTTACAGAGCAGACGGGCGAAATGTCTTGGGCTGCAGAGCACGTCGTCGGCGTTGCACAGGGTGTAAGCGAGGATATCCTTGCAGATCTCCGTGCAAACTTCCAGGGCGAGTGCACGGAAGTTGGCATGTATCTCGCAATGGCAAGAGTTGCGCATAGGGAAGGCTATCCGGAAATCGGCCTGTACTGGGAGAAAGCTGCTTATGAAGAGGCGGAGCATGCCGCAAAATTCGCAGAGCTTTTGGGCGAGGTTGTAACCGATTCTACAAAGAAAAATCTCGAAATGCGCGTAGAAGCTGAAAACGGCGCAACTGCCGGGAAATTTGACCTGGCAAAGCGTGCGAAAGCTGCAAATCTCGACGCCATCCACGATACCGTACATGAGATGGCCCGCGACGAAGCACGCCACGGCAAAGCGTTTGCCGGCCTCTTAAAGAGATATTTCGGCAAATAAGAAATAAACGGCACATACAAAAAAGGGCAGGCGTCAGCCTGCCCTTTTTTTACGGGAAAAAAAGAGACAGGCCCCGGAGGGGCCTGTAAGGGAGGCAGAAGACTGCAAGCGATTGCCAAGGCGGATTTAGCAAGGATATGCCGCCCATTTTGCCGGCCGCACCATGGGGGATATTGTGCGGCGCACCCTGTTTGAAGCAGCCGGTCTGCGGCCCTGTTTCATTTTGGAAAGCGCCCAGCCCCCGCAGAGAAAAGCCGCCTTTCCTGTTCTCAAACCGTCGGCTGAACGGAAAAGGGTGTTTGCCAAGCGGGCGCTTCAAGACGTATCAAAAAATATTCCCTTGCGCCACATGCCCCGCCGCCCGTGAAGGCGCAGTTCGCATGTTTAAATGGCATCTTTTCGGTCTTAAAGGCCCCGCTTGAAGCCAAAGCCCTCTTGGCGGGAACGCTTTGCTTAAACCGCCGCAGAGCCGTGGCTTTTGATAACAAAAAGAAAAACCCGAATGCAGATGCATTCGGGTTTTGGAGGCGCCACCCAGATTCGAACTGGGGGTAAAGGATTTGCAGTCCTCTGCCTTACCGCTTGGCTATAGCGCCGGATTGGAGCGGATGACGAGGCTCGAACTCGCTACCTCCACCTTGGCAAGGTGGCGCTCTACCAGATGAGCTACATCCGCATTCGACATACTGTCCTCAGCGACGAAAGCTATTATACTACGCCGCGGCCAGAATGTCAAGCTTTTTTTAAAAATAACCCTCGGTTTTTTGGTAGAAAAGGGATCCTATGCATCCGGTGCGGAGGACGCAGCGGACGCCTGCTTTTTCTTTTCGATCAAGGCGCGGAGTGCATCGGCGCTGAAGCGGTATTTCGATCCGCAGAAGTGGCAGCAGATCTCACAGCCGCCGTCCTCGCTCAGCATTTCTTCAAGATCCGAGACCGGAAGGCTGCGGAGCGTGCGCTCCGCCCGTTCCTTGCTGCAATTGCAGCGATAAGCGGTATCCGCCTCTTCCAAAAGGTTGGGGGATAGGCCGGAAAGCAGCGTTTCGCAGATTTTCTGCGGCGGCCAGCCTTGATCGATCATGGCGGAGACCGGCGGCAGTGTCTTCAGGTTTTCCTCCAGCACATCGATGCATGCCTCGTCTGCAAAGGGAAGCAGCTGTACCAAAAACCCGCCGGCCGCGCGGACGCTCAGATCCGGATTGACAAGCACGCCCAGCCCGCATACGGTTGGGATCTGCTCGCTTGCCGCATAGTAGTTGGTGATATCCTCCGCAATTTCGCCGGAGACAAGGGGCGTCTGGCCGATGTACGGCTCCTTTAAGCCAAAATCCTTGATCACGCTGATATAGCCGTCGCTTCCGACAGCGCCTTTGACGTCGAGCTTTCCGGCCGCGTTGAGCGGGATCTCCACAACGGCCTGATCCGCACATGCCCGGACGTTGCCGGAGGAGTCCGAAACCGCGATCAGCCTCCCGGCCGGGCCGCCTCCGTCCACGCGGAGGGTGACGGTGTCTTCTTTCCCTTTTAAAGAGAACCCAATGATAGAAGCGGCGGTCGCCAGCCGTCCAAGCGCAGCCGTGACGACGGCGCTTGGACGGTGGATGCGCTCAAGCTCTGCGACAATATCCGTGGAGTCGAGCGCACACGCCATAACAGAGCCGTCTTCAGACAGCATGCGAACCAATTTGCCCAAAACTTTTCAATCCTTTCTTTTCGCGGAACGCGCGGCATATACGACGCGCGCCGAGTCGGCTTTCGGTTGGAGGAAGGAATCCTCTTCAAAACAGTCGAGCAGGACGAGCCCGTTTTCTTCAAGCAGAGCGCAGATCTCCCCGTGCGTATAGGCGCGTTCGGAGAAGGACTCTGTTTCCCGTTCATACAGGCCGTCGCTGCGCCGTGCAAAAAAATCAAGTGTGATGTCCACGGTTTTATCCTGACAGACGCTGTTTTGCCAGACGCAGCAGACGTCGTCCAGATCATAGACGTAGGAGCGGTCGGATAGGATTTTTTCGTGTTTGTAAACGGTGTTTACATCAAACAGGAAAACCCCGCCGGGCGCTAAAAACAGGCTGACGCCGGCGAATACGCGGGAAAGCGCCGCATATTCGGTGATGTGGTTTAAGCTGTCAAGCGCGCATACACACCCGTCAACGGTGCCGTATAAGTCAAGCGACCGCATGTCTTGGCACAGGTAGAGCGTGGCGCTCTGCGCGGCGTATTTTTTGTTGACTGCTTCCGCAAGCATTTCCTCCGAGCCGTCTACGCCGATCATGTCATATCCCAGCGCGGCGAGCGCCTCTGTGAGCGAGCCGGTGCCGCAGGCGAGATCCAGCACAATCTTTCCGGGCAGGCCGTATTTTTGAAAAAGCGCATGAAAATATTCCCCACGCGCACGATAGGGAATATTTTGCGTCAGCATATCGTAAAATTGTGCAAAGCAGCGGTAACTCATTTTTCAGCCAACCGTTTGAAAATGATGCTGTAGCCGTCGTTGCCGTAGATCAAGGAGCGGTTGACGCGGCTGATGGTGGCGGTAGAAGCGCCCGTCTCTGCGACAATATCGCTGTATACCCGGTTTTCACTCAGCATCTTGGCAACCTGAAGCCGCTGGGACATGGCTTTCAGTTCGGGAATGGTGCAAAGATCCTCTAAAAAATCGGAACATTCCTCTTCCGTTTTCAATGCGAGGATCGCTTGAATCAAAAAATCAAAATTTTTTTCTTTCAGTTTGTTGTTCATCCTGATTCCTCCGGTCTGTTCCAAAACAAATGTCTTAGCGCCTGCCGGGAAGCAGGCGCGCAAAAAAAGGCAAGCCCTCTTTTTCCATCCGCCGCCTGTGCAGACGGCGCAAACGATCTGATACTACTTCTGTATTTTAACATAGGAAAGTGAAAAAGTAAACAGATAAAAGCAAAAGAAAAACGCCAAAACCTGTTTTACCGCTTTTTAAAAAGCGGGCAGGCCGGATCCTCCGGCAGGATGCGGTTTTTTTCATGCACAGCGTAATTGCGGCTGAAAAAGGCACCCTTTTTCCTGCAAAAATACATCGGGTCGCGGCGGTACGGTGTAACCCGGTTGTCCGTATAAAAAAAGCGGCAGTCCGCACAGCGCGGCGGCTTCATCCGATCCCCTCCCCGTGTCAAACCGGCCTGCGCTTTGGATGCCCCTCTTTTATTCTTAGAAGGCGGCTTTCAGGCGGCCATAGGGGAGTATAACAGAGAACGCCGTCTTATGCAAGCGGAAAACGGAAAAATGCCCTCCATCCTGCACCTGCCTGTCCCGCCGGATGCAGGGGATGGGGCTTTGAGAAAATAAGGGCTTGACTGCGCCGGCTTTTTATGCTATAGTATCTCTTGCAGTTAAAATTCTTGCTGGTATGGCTCAGTTGGTAGAGCAGCGCATTCGTAATGCGCAGGTCGTCGGTTCGAGTCCGACTACCAGCTCCAAAAAGGTTCGGATGCAATCGCATGCCGAACCTTTTTTGTTTGCAGCAGCGGGCATGGCCTATTGTTTATCGATGGGTCACAGTTTCGACAAAATAAAAAGAAAAAAGCCGTGTATACTGTAAGAGCGGGAAAATAGGCCGGGAAACGGTATCCCTTTTTGTGAAAGGCGTTTTCCGGCATACGCCGTATGGCGGAGAGAAAGCCGCTTCTCCCGCAGCGGCAAAGGGGGAATAGGCATGCAGGCAAACGCGGTGATCCGCGACATTACCGATTTTATTTTTTGTGAGGACAAGCCGGATACGGCGGATATTATCCTGATTCCCGGCGGCGGGTTCCCGGAGATTGCGGAGCGCGCCGCCGCGCTGTACCGCGCCGGTTACGCGCCGTTGGTCCTGCCGTCGGGAAAATACAGCATCACAAAGGGCTTTTTCCCGGGGGCGCTTTCAAAGGCGGAGCAGTACGACGGCCATTTTCAGACGGAGTGGGCGTTTTTGCAAAGCGTCCTGATGCAAAACGGGGTGCCAAAAGAGGCGATTTTGCGGGAAGACCGCGCTACTTATACCTATCAAAACGCGGTGTTTTCCCGTCAGGCGGCCGACGAAGCCGGGCTATGCATCAACAGGGCGATCCTGTGCTGTCAGGCGTTCCATGCGCGGCGCAGCCTTTCCTATTACCGCCTTTGTTTTCCCAATACCGATTTTCTCGTCTGCCCTGCCGTGACAAAAGGGATCGGGCGGGAAAACTGGTATTTGACAGAAGAAGGCGTCGATACGGTTTTAAGCGAGCTCTCAAAGTGCGGAAGCCAGTTTTCCGACGTAATCAAAGCGTCGCTGTCCCTGAAAGCGGACGCGGCGGCGCAGGAGGCCGGAAAGGGGCAGCATACGACATAGCATACGGCATAGGCGCCGGCTTGGCCTTTCTTGCGGCTTTAGAAGGCGTTTCGTCCAAGCAGAAAAACGCGGCTTTTTTAAGCCGCGTTTTTTTACTGCCTTTTTTTCTGCGGAAAACAGAAAAAAACAGTTGACAGGAGCAATGCTTCGTGCTATAGTTAGTTACATAAGTAATGAACCAGTTATCTGATGAAGCAATGTGCAAAAGGAGGCGCGGTATTTGCGGTTAAACGACGAAAAATCCATCTATCTGCAAATCGGCCAGATGATTGAGGACAGTATCCTGCGCGGCATTTTTTTGGAGGAAGAGCGCGTGCCTTCCACAAACGAGCTGGCGCGCCTGTATTCGATCAATCCGGCAACAGCGGCAAAAGGCGTCAACCTTTTGGTTGAACAGGGAATTTTATATAAGAAACGGGGGATCGGCATGTTTGTAAGCCGGGGTGCGGTGGAAAAGATCAGGGAAACGCGGAAAGCCGGGTTTTACGAACAGTTTGTCGTCAATCTGATTACCGAGGCAAAGGCTCTCGGCATCACAAAGGAGGAACTGGTCGAAATGATCCGCAAGGCGGAAAGCGGCCGTCCGATAGAGAAAGGGGCAGTATAAATGACGGGCACACAAAATTGTCTGATCTGTGAAAAAGTTGTCAAATCCTTCGGGAAGAACACGGTCCTAAAGGGCGTGGATCTAACGATTGAGCCGGGGAAAATCTATGGCTTAATCGGGCGCAATGGAATCGGCAAAACCACGCTTTTGAGCATTATGACCGGTCAGAACACCTGCGACAGCGGCAGCGTTACATACGGCGGCATGCGCGTATGGGAAAACGAGAAGGCGACCAGCCAAATCTGCTTTTCGCGCGAGCTGAGCCCGACGATCCTGTTTGGCCAGAATACCATGCGCGTAAAGGAGTATTTCCGGATGGCGTCGTGTTATTATCCGGCGTGGGATGCGGCGTATGCCAAACAGCTGACAAAGGAGTTCGGCCTCGACCTAAAGAAAAAGGTCTGCAAGATGAACAAGGGCATGATGAGCATGGTGACCATCACGCTGGCGCTGGCTTCCCGCGCGCCGGTCACCATCCTTGACGAGCCGGTTGCAGGGCTGGACGTCTATATGCGCGACCGTTTTTACGACCTTTTGCTTAAAGACTATGAGGAGACCGGAAGGACTTTTATCCTGTCGACGCATATCATCGAAGAGGCGGCCAACCTTTTGGAAGAGACGATCATTTTAAACGACGGGGTGATCACGCTGAAAGAGAATACACAGGAGCTGATCGATTCCTGCCGGTATATCAGCGGGCTTGCGGAGACGGTTGAACGCGCGGCGTCCGGCTTCCAGCAAATCCATGAAGAGTCGCTAGGGAGGAGCAAGACGGTCTGCGTCCGCCTGCGGCCGGGGCAGCAGCTTGACCTTTCGGCCTATGGGAACGAACTGACCGTATCGCCGGTCCCGCTGCAAAAGATTTTTGTGTATCTGACAAAACGGCAGGGGGAGGCGGTCTGATATGGGCTCGTATACAATCCGCAACGCCCGGTACATGCTCTATTTGCTGGCGAGATCCTTTTTGATCTCCGCCGCCGTCCTCTTGGCGCTGTCGCTTTACTGGGGCATGCTTGGAAGCGGCCCCTCCGAAATGTCGGGCCAACCGTTTTTTATCCTGATTGCGCTTTTGGTGCCGCTGATGCTCTGCTACCAGAATACGGCGGTATACCTGAACTTGTCGCTCGGCGCGTGCAATACCCGCCGCAGCGCCTTTGCCGCAATGCAGATTGTAAAGCTGGCTGCGGCTGCGGCTTTCGGCCTGCTTGGAACAGTGACGACGGAGCTTATCACCTATTTTGTGTCGGGGCGTTTTTCCTTTGACGGCGCGCTTTTTGGGGTAACGGCGCTTTTTGTGGTCTTCGCGATGTCGGCGGGGGAGCTGCTGGGCAGTGTGACGCACCGCTTCGGGAGAATCGGCGCGATTGTTTTCGGCCTGTTTTGCGCGCTGGTCGGCGGCTGTATCGGCGTGTTTATTTCGCTGGCCCCTTCGTCTGAGGAGATCGGCTTTCAGGTGGATATGTTGACGGCGCTGCCGTTTTGGGTCTGTCTTGCTGTGCTTTTGCTGGCTGTGTGCTTTACGGCTTTGACATGGTTTTGCTTTATGCGCAGATACGTTGTAAAATAGGAGGGGATAGCGATGTTTAAACGCGCATTGAAAGCGGAGATCCTTTGCTGCCCGAAAAATATGCTGCTGATCTTCTGCGTTACACTGGGCGGGTGGCTGGCCGGAACGGCCCTGTCCTTGGCCATTGCCTTTTCCGGCCAGGAGGAGATGTACCCTTTCTTGGGCACGGTCTTCGCCTTCGCCTGCGGCACGTTGCCCGTTGTTTTTGTGATCGCGGTGTTTTTCAGCGCCGGGTTTGATACGGCGGTCAAAATGGGCTGCACCCGGCGCGTCTATCTTGCGGCGCAGTATTTGTTTTCCCTATGCACGGTCCTTTGCAGCTTGGCGTTTGCGGCTCTGCTCAGTTTGGCTGAGATGCTGCTGGACACCGTTTTGTTCGGGGACAGATGGGCGGCGGGCGTGCCTTTCTTTCTGCTTGGAAGCGTCCCGTGGTACGTCTGGGCGGCCATCCCCGCTGCGGTCGTCTTGGGAGGCGCATTCATCGGCGCCCTGTTCGCCCGCTTCGGGAAGACTGCGTTTTGGATTGCATATGTCATCTGCTTCGCGCCGTTTTTTTTAAGCGACCCGCTGGAGCAGGTGCTTGCAAGCGGGGACAAAAGCACGTGGATCGGGCGGATTGTCTTGACAGCGGCGGAGTGGCTTGCAATGGTGCCCGGATGGGTGTGGACTGCTTTGCTGTGCCTGCTTCCGGTTGCCGTTGTGGTGTTTACGGTCGTCAGCTTAATGCGCCAGCCCATCAATGCATGAGGCCGGCTGTCCGGCAGAGGAAAAGGGGGATCAGATGAAACGGATACGTTTGGCGGTTTTGTTTTGCTTTCTGCTGTGCACCGCCGCTTTATACGGCTGTTCCAGTGCGCCTGCGATTGAGGACCGGACGTGGACGCTGTCCATAGTACAAAGCGAAACGGATGGGTCGATTGCGGCCTGCGCGCCGGAAAAGCAAATGCTGTACGCGGGTGCAAAGCCCCTGCGCCTGCAATGTGAGGCGTCCGGCGGCACATACAGGATCACCGACCCGGACAGCGGCGAAGTATGGAGCGGGGGTTATCGGGTTTACAGCCGCACGCCCGCCGATACCATTTATACGCTGGACGGGAACTGGGACGGCGAGGAGAAGGAATATATCGCTTCGGTAGGGATAACGACCTATTATAATCAGGATGCGGAGTATACGCTGATTGTGAAGGGCGACGCGTACAGCGCGTATTTTACCGCGCCGATGGAGGAAAACGGCTGACGCCTTCCGGCGTTGTCCGATAAAACGACGAGAGAGGGATGCGCCTTTGTCCGGCGCATCCCTTTTCCCGTTTTGGCATTTTCCCGGCTGTCTTGAAAAAGGAGAAATCAAGGCCCCTTGTCCAAGAGGCTGTTAGGCGCAGGCCGGGACGCCGCATTTTGAGGCTGTCCGATTGCAAAAAAGCGCCGCTTGCTTGGCGTGTGTTTCTGGCTCACAGCAATTCGCAGGCTGCCGCGTATTTCTTCTGACAGCCTCTTCTCTTGAGAAAACCGGAACCCTTTTTCTTCTCGTTGGATTCTGCCTGTTATTTGGCAAGGCTTTTTTATCCCGCAGAAGCGGAGGATTTGCCATGCTGGAAGCGGCAACAAGAAAAAGCGCGGCGCATTCTTTGCGCCGCGCTTTTTGCGCGTTACCCGGCTGGCCGGGCAGCGTGTTGTTTCGTTTTCGTGCTTTTCAAACGGTTCTCCGCACGATTAACCGAAGATGGAGAAGGCGACGAAAGCAGCGGAAAGCAGGGACGATACCAAGGAAACGACCGTAATCTGTGTATTGATGGACGGTCCGGCGGTATCCTTAAACGGATCGCCGACCGTATCGCCGATAACGGCCGCTTTGTGCGCTTCACTGCCTTTTCCGCCCTCATTGCCGGCTTCTACATACTTTTTAGAGTTGTCCCAGAGCCCGCCTGCGTTGGACATAAACAGCGCAAGCAGCAGGCCGCTTACGATGTTGCCGAGCAGGAAGCCGCCGATGGCGAGCGGGCCGCCGATAAAGCCGACAACCAGCGTTGCAATGATGCTCATCAAGCCGGCCGGGATCAGTTCGCGCAAGGAACCGGTGGTCGCAATGTCGATGCACTTGTCGTACTCCGGCTTAACGCCTTCCTTGCCTTCCCGCAGGCCGACGATGGTCTTAAACTGCCGGTGGATTTCCGCGACCATGCGCTGTGCGTTGCGGTCAACGCCCAAGATCAGCATAGCGGAGAAGACGGCTGGGATTGCCGCACCGATCAGGATGCCGAAGAAAACGGTCGGGGACATGATGTCAAACCCGGTGATCAGCGGCTTCCCGGCAGCCTCCAGCGCAGTGTTGACCTCAGACATAAAGGCGCCGAGCAGCGAGATGACCGTCAGGCCGGCCGCTGCAATGGAAAAGCCCTTTGTTACTGCTTTTACCGTATTGCCGGCGCTGTCGAGCTCGTCCGCAACACGGATGGTCTTTTCGCCAAGGCCGCCCATCTCTGCCAAGCCGCGGGCGTTGTCCACGATCGGGCCGTAGGCGTCGTTGGAGATGATCATGCCGACGATGGACAGCATGCCGACTGCCGCCATGGAAATGCCGAAGATGGCATAGCCGCTGCCCATCGGCTCACAGAGCTTATACGCGACAAGCGCGGAAACCGCGATGCCGACCATGGCCGGAAGGGCGGAAATAAAGCCGTAGGAAACGCCGGACAGCACCGTAAACGCCGGGCCGGAGCCGGAAGCGTGCGCCACGCGGCGTACGATCGGCTTGGAGTCGTCGGTGAAGTAGTCGGTTGTAATGCCGATGATGACGCCGACCAAAAGGCCAGTTGCAGCAGCGCCCCAGATTCTCCAGGAGAAGCCGTCGAAAATCAGGGTGGCCAGAGCCGTCAGGACAAGGAATACAGCGGTTGTGACATAAGTAGAAGAGTTGAGCGCGCGGGTCGGGTTGCCTTTTTTGCCGATGCGTGCGGTCGCAATGCCGATAATAGAGGACAAAAGCCCGAGGATCGCATAGCAGAATACCATTGAAACATTGGCGAATTCCCCGCCGGAGAGGGACTGCGCGATAACCAGCGCCGAGGCCATTGCCGCAACGTTGGAGTCGAACAGGTCGGCGCCCATGCCTGCAACGTCGCCGACGTTATCGCCGACGTTGTCCGCAATAACGGCTGGGTTGCGCGGGTCGTCCTCCGGGATGCCCAATTCAACCTTACCCGTAAGGTCCGCAGAGACGTCTGCGGTTTTGGTGAAGATGCCACCGCCCGCTTTTGCAAACAGTGCAAGGGAGCTTGCGCCGAAGGAGAAGCCGAGCAGGATCGAGGAGTCGCCTGCGATCATCAGGACGGCTGCAACGCCGAAGAGGGAGCAGCCGACTACCAGCAGGCCCATAACGGCGCCGCCGCGGAAGCCGATCAGGAAAGCGGGCTTAATGCCCTTCTGCGCACCTTCCGCCGCACGGGAGTTTGAAAGCGTTGCGACAAGGATGCCGATTTTTCCTGCAACAGCGGAAAGGGCCGTACCGGCAAGATACGCGATCGCCATTTCGACGTTTTCCACTGCATTTCCCATCCAGATCGGGGAGGGGAGGAACAGCAGGATCAAAACGGCCACTACAGCGGCAAAGATCGCTAAGATCTTGTATTCGCGCCGCATGAATGTGTTTGCGCCTTCTTTAATAAGAGCGGATACTTCGATGATTTTGGCGTTCTCCGTGCGTTGTTTTTTCACCCACAGATATAGATAAGCGGCAAACGCAAACGCCAGCACCGCTGTTAGGAAAGAAAGGCCGTAAAACAGAGGGAGTTGATTTTCCATTCAAAACCACCAGCCTATTCTCAAATTTCAAAATAAGCGCCAGCCGGTATAAAATACTGCACAGCCGCCTTACATCCGCTTTGAAAAAAGGGACAAAGCATCAGATTGATACCCTGCCCCTGCCGCCGCATAAGAAAAATGTTACTCCTTTGTGGAATTTTACTTATTTATGCAACTCGTCAAAATAAATAAAGCGATTGTGCAATGCTTTATGACAGACTCCACCACTTATTCTGATCGATTTTAATCATAATACATGGATATGTGGTTGTCAAGCAAGAAAGTTAATTTTTTTAACATAGAATCTTCAAAGTTTCGCGGCCGCAAAACCGCGCCTTCCGGATTAGGGAAAAAGCGGAATTTCTCACATCGCGCGCCTGCGCGTGTGAGCCGGTGCGTTGCACGTCCGGGGAAAAGATATTATAATAAAAGACAAGATCAGACAAAAAAGCCGCAGTGGCCGACCTGACTGACGGCGGCCGCTTGAGGGGCAGGACAGTCTATTTTCTTTAAGAAGGGCGGGCGGTGCGGCCATGTATTTTGCAGATCTTCATATCCACTCCCGTTTTTCCCGCGCTACAAGCAGGGACTGCGATTTGCCGCACCTTGACTGGTGGGCGCGTAGGAAGGGGATCGGCCTGCTTGGAACAGGCGACTTTACCCATCCCGGCTGGCGTGCGGAGTTAAAAGAACAGCTCGTTTTGGTCGGGGAGGGCGTGTATGAGCTCAAAGAGGCGTACCGCCTTCCCTGCGGCGTCAAGGGGGAGACGCCGCGCTTTGTCGTAACCGGGGAAATCAGTTCGATCTACAAGCGCGGCGGGAAGACGAGAAAGGTGCATAACCTGATCCTGCTGCCAAGCCTTGAGGCGGCGGACGCACTTTCGGCAAGGCTGGAAGCGGTGGGGAATATCCGTTCGGATGGACGGCCCATTCTCGGCATGGACAGCCGGGATCTGATGGAGCTGACGCTTGACGTCTGCCCGGACGCGGAATTTATCCCGGCGCATATCTGGACGCCGCATTTTTCCATGTTCGGCGCGTTCTCGGACTTTCCTTCGATCGAGGCGTGCTTCGGCGATATGACGCCGTATATCCATGCGGAGGAGACCGGGCTCTCCTCCGATCCGCCGATGAACTGGCGGGTCTCCGCGCTGGATGCGCTCACGCTGGTTTCCCATTCGGACGCGCACTCTCCGGCAAAGCTGGGCCGGGAGGCGGATATGATCGGGACGGACCGGACGTACCCTGCGCTGGCCGGTGCGATCCGGAGCGGCGAGGGCTTTCTGGGGACGGTTGAGTTTTTCCCGGAGGAAGGGAAGTACCATCTGGATGGGCACCGCAGCTGCGGCGTCTGCCTGACGCCGGCGGAAACGGCCGCGCAGGGCGGCCTGTGCCCCGTCTGCGGGAAAACGCTGACCATCGGCGTGGAACACCGGGTGGAAGAGCTGGCCGACA
>ERZ1090880.993-NODE-994-length-14645-cov-9.015970_pt1 | contig 14645 bp, 14 predicted proteins | sample MGYA00478471_ERZ1090880 | MGnify/ENA primary metagenome ERZ1090880 (study PRJEB33644, sample SAMEA5815734) | chicken gut metagenome | biome: Chicken; feature: Gastrointestinal Tract; material: Caecum | place: Ireland | collected 2019-01-01 | study: A study of the... | reverse complement strand
GGTAAATGGCGCCGGTGTCCACATAGACAAAGCCCAGCTCCTTGGCCGCGGCCTTGGCCACGCTGCTTTTCCCCGCGCCGGCGGGGCCGTCAATAGCGACTGCGAACATTTCGCTTCCTCCTTATTTAGATTCTAGCTCATTTTTCTTTCGCAAAAATTGGTCAATAAGAGAGATGTCCTGCAAATCCTTTTCTCTAGCTAATTCTTCTTTTTGTTTACGGATACTCGCAAGGGCCTCCACTTGAACACCGTGCAGCAACACTTTATCAGATGTGAGCCCCCAGTTTTCCAGAGCTTCTATTTTTTGACCCAGATTCATAATCCGCGTCCCGTCTTGCTGGCTGTAATGAAAAGAAAAACCTTGTTGAAGAAGATTTTCAAATAACTCCGATGTAACTCCGAGATCAATATCACAGGTATATTTCTTTACACCGAATAATACAAGGGCTGCCCCGCTGCACACCCAGAATTGCTCTTTGGGATATCTCAGTTCATCAAGCTTCATCAAAATTGCTTGCTTGTCCAACACCTTTTTCACCTTGCCTTCCATCTTATTCTCCCCCGCAGCTCCCTGCCAGCTTACCGGTGGCAAAGGCTATCTGCAAATTGTAGCCGCCGGTGTAGGCGTCGGCGTCCAGCAGCTCCCCGGCCACGTACAAGCCCTCCACCAGCTTGGACTCCATGGTCTTGGGGGAAATCTCCCGCAGGCTCACCCCGCCGCTGGTGACGATGGCCTCCGCCAAGGGCCGGAAGCCCTCCACCTCCACGGGGAAGTCCTTCAGCAGCCCCAGCAAGGCCCGGCGCTGCTCCTTGGTGACCGAGTGGCACCGGGTCTCCCCGGGAATGCCGCTGCGCTCCACCGCCACGGGGATGAGCTTTTGGGGCAGCAGCTCCTCTAAAGAGTTGGCGAAAATCTTGTTTTTATGCGCCTCCAGCTCCCGCAGCAGCCGGGCGTCCAGCTGCTGCTCGCTTAGGGCGGGCTTTAGGTCGATGTGGACCGTGTACTTCCCCGGCTCCATGGGGTGCAGGTGGGCCGAGGCGCTTAAGATGGTAGGCCCCGAAAGCCCAAAGTGGGTGAACAGCAGCTCGCCGAAATCCTCGTAGACGGGCTTCTTCTTGCCCCGCTGGGTCACCTTTACCCCGCAGTTGCGCAGGGAGAGGCCCATCAGCCGGCGGCACCAGGGGCCCCGCTCCACCAAAGGCACCAAAGAGGGCGTGGGCGTTACGATGGTGTGGCCCACAGCCGCGGCCAGCTTGTAGCCGTCCCCGTTGGAGCCCGTCCCCGGGTAGGAGGCGCCCCCGCAGCAGAGGATGACGCTGCCGCCCCGGTACGTCCCGGCGGCGGTGCGCACCCCCACGGCCCGGCCCTTTTCCACCAGGACGGCTGTCACGGCCTCCCGGATGACGGTGGCCCCGGCGGCATACCGCTCCAGGGCGCCTGCGATGTCGTGGGCGCTGTCCGACACGGGGAACACCCGGCGGCCCCGCTCGGTCTTTAAGGGGACGCCCAGGCCCTCGAAAAAGGCCATGGTGTCCTGGGGGGAAAAGGCCGAGAGCGCCCCGTAGAGGAACTTCCCGCCCCGGGGGCAGGCGGCCACCACCTCCTCCGCCGGGCAGTTGTTGGTCACGTTGCAGCGGCCCTTGCCGGTGATGCGCACCTTGCGCCCCAGCTGCCGGTTCTTGTCAAACAGGCACACCGAAAGGCCCCGCTCCAGGGCGGCGCCCGCGGCCATCAGCCCGGCGGCGCCGCCGCCCACTACTAAAACGTCGTACGTATTCAAAGTCAGCTGCCCTTCTCGTCCACTTTTTCGTAGACGCCATACTCATCCCAAATTTCCTCGATCTTCCGCAGGGTATCCGCCACCTCGTTTTTCTTTTTGATGGCCACGGTGACGATCAAGGCGTTGAGGATGCTCAAGGGCCCCACCAGCGAGTCCACAAAGGACACCATGTCGCTGCGGGCCAGCAGCACGTGGGAGGCGTACTGGGCCAGGGGCGACAGGGGGCTGTCCGTAATGGCCACGGTGGTGGCCTTCTGGGAGGAGGCGTACTTCATGGTCTTTACGGCCTTTTTGGAGTACCGGGGGAAGCTGATGGCGATAACGGCGTCCCCCTCCCCCACGTGGACCATCTGCTGCAAGATGGTGGCCTCGCTGGTGGCCTCCACCAGGTGGACCGTTTCAAACACCAGGCGCAGGTAGTGGGCCATAAAGGTGGCCAGGGCCAGGCTGCTGCCCGCCCCCAGCACGTAGACCTTTTTGGCGTTTACCAAGGCGTCGGCGGCCCTGTAAAAGGCCTCCCTGTCCACGTTCTCCTTGGTGCGCTTTAAGATGTCGATGTCCTGGTCCAGCACCTCGTCCAGCAGGCGGTCCATGGGGATGGTGGTAGAGGTGCGCTCCAGCCGCTGCACGCTGGTCATCTTGCTGCGAATCATCTCCTGCATGGCCTGCTGCAGCGCCGGGTAGCCGGAGTAGCCAATCTCCGTGGCAAAGCGCACCACGGTGGACTCGCTGACGCCCACCGTCTGCCCCAGGCGGGAGGCCGTCATAAACGCCACCTGCTCGGAGTGTTCTTCAATGTACCGGGCAATCATCCGCTGGCCCTTGGAAAAATTGGCGCTGTGCAGGCGGATGCGCTCGGAAAGCTGGCTGTTCATTTCTTTCCTTCCCTTCTCTCCTCTGGCCCAACCCCTCCTGGCGGGCCACTGATGTCCCATTCATTTTACGGCTTTCCCCTGCAAAAAGCAAGGGAAAACCTGATTTTTCTGGAACATCCTCCCCATTTTTGCAAGATTTTTTTCGGAGTATTCATATCCCAGGGCGCAAAAAAGGCAGGCCAGCGCCTGCCCGTGTGTTTTATTTGCCCCGCAGGATTTTGGCCATCCGGGGGTGGAGCCTGTGCAAATACTGGACGATCAAGCCTTCCAAAGCCCTGTCAAAGACGATGAACACCACGTTGGCCAGCACCGCCAGCAGCACCGGGCCCAGGGGGCCCAGAATGGCGAAGCTCTCAAAGGGGATGCCCAGCAGGTACACCGAAAGCAGCACCTCCAGGGCCATGGCGGCGTTGAACACCAGCAGCTTTGCCGCGTACCGCAGCGCCTTAGCGCGAATCCGCCCCAGCACCGCGAACAGCGCCGGGTAGTGCCCGAAAAACAGCACGTAAAACAGCAGCGCCTGCCTATCCGGCGCCAGGAAAACCCCCAGCACGCTGCACACGCCGTACACGCCAAAAGCCCAGGGCAGGCCCACCTCCACCACCACGGGGATAAGCAGGCAGCCGGCAATGGCCGGCAGGGCCAGCGTGGCCACAGGGGCAGCCCCCGTTAAGAACAGCAGCACCGTGGAGAGGGCCGCCATCACCCCGCAAAGGGCCAGCTTCATGGAATTTTTCACAGGCCTCTTACTCCTTTCCCAGCAGAACCCCGCCTTAGCAGCAGGAAATCAAATCGCCGCCCATACATTCGCAGCAGCAGTCGGCGCAGATAAGGGAGGAGCACATATCGCAGGAGTTGCAGCCCCCCGCGTTCATATTGGCATTGGGCCGGTAGCCGCCATAGACGCCGCTGCCCTGGTTCATGGCCTGGTTCAGGGCGGCGCTGTACTCCGGGTTGCCGGGGTCCATCTGGCAGGCCCGGGAGAAGTGGTCCTTGGCCTCCTCCAGCCAGCCCCGGCGGTAGAGCACCGAGCCCTTTAGGAAATACCACTCGGCGTTGCGCCGCTGGGGGGGCACGCCGTTGAGGATTTGCTCGGCGTCGGCAATGCGGCCGGACATAATCAGGCTGCGCACGTCGTTAAAGCCAGAGCTGCCGCCTGCCCCCACGTTGTTGTAGGCGCCGTTGTACCCCTGGCCGCCGCCGGCCTTCCGCTGGGCGGTGATGGCGTCGTAGGCCTCGTTGATTTCCTTCATCTTCTCGTCGGCCAGGTCCTTCAAGGGGCTGTCGGCGTACTGGTCGGGATGGTACTTTTTGGCCAGCTTGCGGTAGGCGTCCTTTACTTCCTCGTCCGTGGCGGAGGGGGATACCCCTAAAACCTTATACGGGTCTGTCATACTGTTTCTCCTTTATACTAAAAGGGGCTGCCCTGTGCAGGCCCCAAAATGCCTAAATTTTCGAAATGGCCCGTTCAGCGCAGGTCCTCCGGCTCTGGGCGCTTCTTTTTCTTCTCGCGGATGTGCAAAAACAAGATTTCCCGCTGGATTTCCGGCAGGCCCTTTGTCACCACGTTCTCCAAAATGGGGCCGAAATCCCGCAGGTCCAGCAGGTTGAAAGCCAGCAGCATCTGGGCCGCGGTGGCGTTCAGGGCCTGGTTGCAGGCTTCGTCCGCCGCCTTGCGCTCCTCTTGGGAGAGCTCCGTCTTGCCGGAGAGGCCCAGCCGGGGGATAAAGGGGTTAAAGGCGCCCTCCCGCAAATCCTCCGCCAAGTCGTCGGCGGCGTCTATCAGGTAGACCCACCGGCCCAAAAAGTAGCCGAACCGCTCCAGGGCCACGGCCTGCATTTCGTCGCAGGCCAGCTCCTTGAACAGGGCGGCCAGCAGGTTGGCGGTGGGCTCGGCGCAGGCGTCCACCCCGGCGCCCTCCTTTTCGGCTTGGGCTTGGCCCTCCATGGCCTTTTGGGCCTGCTGGGCCAGAAAGGGGTACTCCCCCGCGGCCTTTTTGGCCTTGCGGGAGACAAAGGGCAAGAACAGCCGGCTGCCCAAAGACTTAAAAAAGCTGTCGTCCTCCAGGTTGTCCCGGAGCTTGTGGCAGGTCAGCAGCACAGAGAGGGCCGCCGCCTTGTGATAGGCTTCCCCAGAGGCCTGGAGAAAATCGCACTTTTTCAGGGGATTCATCACGCACCGGCCGTGGTGGAGCTTCAGCTCCGCCTCCCGGGTGGAGAGGGCCAGCAGCGCGTAGAAGGTGCAGTCGTAGCTCAAGGTGAAGGAGGCCGCCCTGCCATAGTGCTCCCGCAACGCCCGGCACAGCTGGCAGTAGGCCGCCTTGTATTGGTCGTATTCCCGCACCAGCAGCTCCGATTTAAAGGGCCGCACATAGCCGAACATCCGCTTCCTCCTTTCTTCCCCAAAAGCAGGCAGGGGAAACGGGCTCAAAACCCTTTCGCGGGATTTATTGTATCCCATTCCCGCAAACAGGTGTTGAACACATTGTAAACAATTATAGTCGAAAGTCTTAGAAAACGCAAGAAAAACCGGGGGTTTGCCCCGGCAAATCGAAAAAACCGCCGCCCCTTCCTCCCCCGGGCAGGGCCAAACCCCCGGGGCCGGGAAAAAAGCCACAAGAAAAGGGGAGCCAAGCTCCCCAGCTAAGCTCCCCACTGTTCCGGTCTGGCATAGGGGCGCCCGGCCCGTTCCGGCCGCAGCAGCCCTTTCTCACTGTCCCAAATATTCCTCCAGGCAAATCCCCTGGGCCATGATTTCCTGGGCGGCCTCCACGCCCACGTAGCGGTAGTGCCAGGGCTCGTAGCCCACGCCGGTGACCTCCGTCTTGTCCTTGGGATAGCGCAGGATGAAGCCGTACTCCTGGCAGTGGGCCATCAGCCACTGCTGCTCGGGGGTGTTCTCCTGCTCCTCCTCCAGGATTTGATACTGGGAGGCCACGATGTCCGCGGCCAGGCCCAGCTGGTGCTCGCTGGCCCCGGCCGGCACCACCCACCGGGAGGCCTCCGCTTCCGCCGCCTCTTGGGAGTAGCCCTCCTCCAGCAGGCGGCCGATTTTGTTCTGGTGCAGCGTCTCCTGGTCCTCCCAGGTGCGGAAGGAGGAGCACACCATGGGCGAGAGCCCATGGGCCTCCATATCCGCCAGCATCTGGGAGAGGGCTTCGGCCGCCCGGGCGTCAAACTGGCCGCCGTCCACCTGGGCAAGCTCCACGGTGAAGTCCTGGGGCAGCCGGTTCTCCAGGTTCACCAGCCGCAGGTACCAGGGGGCTTCCTCCTGCTCCTCCGGGGCGGGAGAGGGGGAGGGTTCCCAGTTCACGGAGATGCCCGGCGTGCCGGAGTCCGGAGCGCTTTCCACCGGCGCCGGGGAGGCAGCCGGCTGGCCGCTGGCGCTGGCGGTGGGCATCAGGTGGGGCAGCAGGCACAGCAGGAAAACCGCGCAGGCGCTGCCCACCAGCGCGGGCAGCAGCCAGCGGCCGCCCCGCTTTCGGGCGTGCCTGGGGGCGTGGTGTGGCTCCATGGGAAAGACCTCCTTTTTCGCGTGTTCTGCCTATGAGACGGGCAAACCCGCCGGTTTCTTACAAAAAAGTTCCCACCGATTAGACGGCCCCGGGGCCGCGGGGTGAGACGCCCTGGGAAAAGTTTTTCCAGGCTTTCCCTGGTTTACTCCTCGTAGCGGGTGATGCACTCCATCTCGTAGCTGGTGGCGGCCAGGTCATCCCAGCTGAGGAACCTGTCCCAGCTGATGCGGCAGTGCTCGTAATCGCTGTTGCACTCCACCACGGTGATGCCCTCCCCGTCCACGGTGAGCACCACCATGGAGTGCTCCGTCAGCTCCAGGCGGATATGGTCCCCCACCCGCAGCTGGGTGTAATCGGTAAAGGTGGAAACGGGAGCGTCCTCCCCAAAGACCAAGTCGCTGAGCAGCGCCGCGAAACCCAGGCACTGCTCCATGGGCTCAAACTGGGGGAACAGCTCCTGGATGCCCCCGGTGTAGGTGTTGCAGTAGGCGTCCCAGTAGAGGTCGTGCTGGCAGGGGGAGTCCGTCACGGTGAACTCGTCCCAGTCCTCCACGCCCACGTGGTTCCAATAGGCGCCCTCGGGGAAGGTGTCCCGCAGGCTCTCCAAGGTGGCGGCAGCCTCCTCCTCGGTGATGGGCTGGGGCTCCTCATAGTAGGAGACGGCGAAGTCCACAGCCCCTTGGGAGCTCTCCTCCGGGGCGCTCTCCACGGCGGAGGAAGCCTCCGAAAGCGCCGCCTCCTCCCGCAGCGCCGCCTGGGACACGCCTGCCTCTGTCTCGCTTTCCTCCTCCCCCTGGGCGCTTTCCACCGAGGCGGCCTCTTGGATAGAGGCGGCGCTGCCCCCTGTGCCCAGCTCCATCACCCCCAGCGCCAGGGAGGCCGCCAGCAGCAGGCAGACCGCCCCCATCAGCGCGGGGATGTGCCAACTCCGGTTGGGCCAGCCGTGGCGGGAATGGACCACCGGCCTTTTGGGACGCCGTATGCGAAACATCGTGGTGAAAGACCCCTTTCCATACACAGGGAAAGGGACCGCCCTTCCCCTTTTTTCTACCTTATAGACATAGAATAAAGGCCTTTTGTGACGTTTTGGTGAGGAAAAGGCCACAGGGCAGGATTTTATAAAAAAGTCAGCAGCGGGTGGTCATGATGTCCAGGATTTCCCGGTCGGTCTCCCGCATGCCCTGGGTGGCCAGCAGGCCAATGTTGCGGATGGTCTGCTCCACGCCCTTGGAGATGATGCCGTCCCCGCCCCGGAACTGCTGGCCGTTCTGGTACATGTAAAAGCCCAGCAGCCCCGCGTCCACGGCGGAGGCGATTTTCGCCGCGCAGGAGGCCTTGGCCCCGTCGCACACAATGCCGGAATCCACCGCCAGGGCGTTGACGATGGTGTGGGAGACATCTTTCAGCAGCGCCTGGGGCTCCTTCTCCCGGCCGTACAGCCAGGCGATGCCCGCCCCGCTGCCGCACCCGGCGCTGACCGCCCCGCAGTAGGCGGAAAGCCGGCCGATCTCCGCCTTTAGGTGGATGGTGATGAGGTCGGAAACCAGCACCGCCCGCAGGGTGGTTTCCCAGTCCGCGCCCAGCTCCTTGGCGTACTCCACCACGGGCAGGCTGGCGGTGAGGCCCTGGTTGCCGCTGCCGGAGACAATCACCACCGGCAGGCCGCAGCCGTTCATCCTGGCGTCGGAGCCGGCGGCGGCCATGGCCTTGGCCCGGATTTTCACGTCGTCCCCATAGGTGGCCAGCAGCACCTTGCCGATGTTGGCGCCGTAGTCCCCCCGCAGGCCCTCCTGGGCGATGGCGGTGTTGTACCGCACCTGGCGGCCCACGGCGTCCTCCACGTCCGCAAGGGCCGCCTCTCGGGCAAACTCCAGGATGCCCTCCACCGTCAGCACCGACTTGTCCGTCAGCCCCTCCTCCGCGGCGGCCTGGGCCTCCACCTCTTTCAGCACCTGGCCGTTTCTCTCCACCCGCACAATGTTGGTATGGTAGTTGACAATGCGCACCAAAGCGCTGTCCTCCCCGGCCCAGGCGCGGACGGCGATATCAAAGATAAAGGGGGAATCCGCCAGCTTCACGGCGATGGGGGTGTCCGCCAGGTACTGCCGGATGGCGTCCTGCTCCCCCTCCCCAATGGAGGAGAGCACCTCCAGCTCCAGGGCCGGGTCCCCGGCGGCCATGCCGGCAGCAGCCGCCGCGGGGATGCCCCGCAGCCCGCCGGTGTTGGGGACAAACACGCTTTTCACGTTTTTGATGATGTTCCCGCTGGCCTCCACCTCCATGCGCTGGGCAGGGCGGCCCAAGGTCTGGCGGGCCACGGCGGCGGCGTAGGCAATGGCGATGGGCTCGGTGCAGCCCATGGCGGGCACCAGCTCCTCGTGGAGGATGTTTACATAATCTTGATAGGTTGCGGCGTCCATTGGGTGGCCCCCTTTTCTAATAAAAAAGATGAAGTGGTTCCTGCGCTGTCAGGGCAGCAGCTCTAAAATGCCGGAAATCTTGTCGATGGAGAGCATCCCCTGGGGGCAGGGGTCCGCGCCGGGCTTTTTGCGAATCTGCACCGGCTGGATGCCCAGCTTTTGGGCGCCCACCAGGTTTTGGGCGGTGTCGTCGATGAACACGCACTGCTCGGGGGGCAGGCCCATTTTCCCCAGGGCGTCCGCGAACATCCGGGGGTCGGGCTTAAAGCAGCCCACCTCAAAGCTGTAGGTGAGGGTGTCGAAGTAGCCCGGCAGGCCGAACTCCTCCAGCACCGGCACAATGGAGGGCCAGGTGTCGGAGATGACCCCCAGCTTGTACTTGCCCCGCAGCGCCTCCAAGGTGGGGATGGAATCCTCAAACAGCTGGTAGGTGTGGCGGGCCTGGTACACCTTCTCCAGCGCGGCCGTCTCCACGTCCTGGGGGGTGGCCCCCAGCTCGGGGAACAGCCTGGCGATTTCCCCGTAATAGTCCAGGTTCTGCTGGTACTCTTCCTCCAGCGTGGCCATTTTGTGGCGGGGCCGGAAGGTGTCGTAGGCGGCCTTGCGGCCCTGGGCCCGGCGCTCCTCCGGAAGCGTCGCGTACACGTCCCAGCGGAACAGCTTTTTGGCGGGCTCGGTAAACTCCCAGTCGCCGCTGGGGGGATAGACCAAGGTCCAGCCCAAATCGAAAAACACGGCTTTGACAGGATTCGACAAACTTGGCATAGCGCTCCCTCTCTTTCGAAAGAAAAATACCGGCTGATGGGACTATTTTCCCACGGAAGCCGGTATTTGTCAATTCAGGTTTTTTCCAGGCGGAAGCAGCCGCCCAAAAAGGAGAAGTTTTCCACAAAGGCGACTTGCTCGGTGGAAACCAGCGCAAAGCCCAGGCGCTCCAGCAGCCGGCGGGAGGGGAGGTTGTCCAGCGCCGTCCCCGCCGTGAAGACCGCCGCGCCCTGGGAGGCCAAATACTCCAGCAAGGCGGAAGCGCTCTCCCAGGCGTAGCCCTGGCCCTGGTAGGCCGAGTGGAAGCAGTACCCCAGGTCGTAGGCCTCCCCCTCCCGGTGGAAGCACACATACCCCGCCAGAGCCTGGCTCTCCGCCGGGCGCACCCCAAAGGCCAGGCCCGTGCCGGCGAAGTGCCGGGCCAAGGCCTGGGCGCCGGGGGCGTCGGTGGGCAGGGGCCTGTCGTACACGTGGTAGGGGGAGCGGGCAAAGTCCCGCCAAATCTCCTGCAGGGCGGGCCAGTCCCCCTCCTCCAGGGGGCGGATGGTCAGGCGGCTTGTTCGCAGTTCCATGGCGCGCACCTCACTGGAATTGGGAGTTGTACAGCGAGGCGTAGAAGCCGTTTTGGGCCATCAGCGCGCTGTGGGTGCCCTGCTCCACAATGTCGCCGTCCCGCACCACCAAAATGCGGTCCGCGTTCTGGATGGTGGAAAGCCGGTGGGCGATGACAAAGCAGGTCTTGCCCTTCATCAGCTCCCGCATGGCCGCCTGGATTTGGATTTCCGTGCGGGTGTCCACGTTGGAGGTGGCCTCATCCAGAATCAGCATTTTGGCGTCCAGCAGCATGGCCCGGGCAATGGTGAGCAGCTGCTTCTGCCCCTGGGAGATGTTCATGCCGTTCTCGTCCAAAATGGTGTCGTAGCCCTTGGGCAGGCTCATGATGTACCGGTGGATGCGGGCGGCCTTGGCGGCCTTCTGCACCTCCTCCAAGGTGGCGCCCTTCTTGCCGTAGGCCAGGTTCTCAAAGATGGTGCCCGTAAACAGCCAGGTGTCCTGCAGCACCATGGCGTAGGAGAGCCGCAGGCTCTTCCGGGTGATTTGCTGGATGTCCCGGCCGTCCAAGGTGATAGCGCCGGACTGGGGGTCGTAAAAGCGCATCAGCAGGTTGATCAAGGTGGTCTTGCCCGCGCCGGTGGGGCCCACAATGGCCGTCAGGCTGCCGGGGGGCGCGGTAAAGCTCAAATCGTGGATGATGGTCTTGCCGGGGTTGTAGCCAAACTTCACGTGGTCCATGGCCACCTGGCCCTCTACCTGCTGGATGGCCACGGCGCCGGGGGCGTCGGCGGGCTCGGGCTCCTCGTCGATGAGGCGGAACACCCGCTCGGCGGCGGCGCAGGCGGACTGCAGCTCGCTGATGATGTTGGCCACCTCGTTGATGGGGCCGGAGAACCGCCGGGAGTACAGCACAAAGCTGGACAGGTTGCCGATGGAGAGGTTCCCCCACAGGAACAAAATGGCCCCGAAGATGCTGACAAAGGCCAAAGACAGGTTGTTGATAAAGTTCACGGAGGGGCCTGTCATGCCGCCGTAGTAGTCGGCGTTGTAGTAGGCGTCCACCGCGGCCTTGTTCCGCTCATCAAAGCGGGAGACCATGGTCTCCTCCTGGTGGTAGGCCTTGGTGGTCTTCTGGCCGGTGATGACCTCCTCCACAAAGCCGTTCATCTCCCCCAGCTTCACGGAGCGCTGGTGGAACAGGGGCCGCACTTTTTTCGTCATGTACCGGGTGAACAAAATGGACATGGGGATGGTGATGACGAACACCAGCACCAGCACCGGGGAGATGGCCACCATCATGATGAAGGAGCCCACCACCGTGATGACGCTGGCGGCGATTTGCAGCAAATCGTTAGAGAGGGAGGCGTTCACCGTGTCGATGTCGTAGGAGATGCGGCTGACGATGTCGCCGGTCTGGTGGCCGTCGAAGTAGCGCACCGGCAGCTGGGTCAGCCTGTCGAACACCTGCTGGCGCATTTGGAAGACAATCTTCTGGCTCAGCTGAATCATCAAAATGGACAGGATGTAGGAGAGCAGCGAGCTGACGGCGTAAAAGACAATCATCAGCCCGCAGTAGAAGAACACCGTGGGGAAGTCCGCCTGGCCGGGCTCTATGCCAATGGCGTCGATGGCCGCGCCGGAGAGCATGGGCCCCAGCAAGGCCAGCAGGTTGCTGGCCACCGTGAGGAGCACCGCCCCCAGGGCCATCCACTTGTGGGCGTAGATGTAGGTCCACAGGCGCAGCAGGACCTTTTTCCTATCCTTGGGCTTTTCGATGGGGCCTCTGGGTCCTCTTGGCATTTAGACCACCTCCTTTTCCCGGGCTTCCAGCGCCCCGTCCTGGCTGTATCCCATCTGGGAGTGGGCGATGTCCTGGTAGACGGGGCAGGAGCGCAGCAGCTCCTGGTGGGTGCCGTAGCCCAGCTCCTTGCCCTCCTCCAGCACCAAAATGTGGTCCGCGTGGAGAATGGAGCTGACCCGCTGGGCGATGATGATGGTGGTGATGCCCTGGTATTCCTCCCGCAGCGCCTTGCGCAGGGCGGCGTCGGTCTTGTAGTCCAGGGCGGAGGAGGAGTCGTCCAGAATTAAAATCTCCGGCGAGCCCGCCAGGGCCCGGGCCACCAGCACCCGCTGCTTCTGCCCGCCGCTGAGGTTGGTGCCCTTGCTGGTGAGCATGTGGCCGAAGCCGTCGGGCAAGGCGGAGATAAACTCCAAGGCCTGGGCGCACCGGGCGGCCTTTTCAATCTCCTGGGGGGGCAGGTGGCGGCCAAAGTCGATGTTCTCATAGATGCTGTCCGCAAAGACCACGTCGTTTTGGAACACCACGCCAAACTTCCGGTGGAGCTCCTCCAGGGGGATGGAGGTGATGTTCCGGCCGCCGATTTGAATCAAACCGGCGTCGGCGTCGTACAGCCGCATCAGCAGGGCCATCAAGGTGGACTTGCCGCAGCCCGTGGCCCCGATGACGCCCAGGGTCTCCCCGGGCTTTAGGCGGAAGGAGATGTCCTCCACGTTGGGCTCGGTGTGGTTGTAGGAGAAGGTCACGTGGTCAAAGACAATGTGATAGGGGCTTTCCTCCGGCTGCTGGGGGGTGACGTGAAGGTCCTCGGGGGTTTCCAGCACCTCTTGGATGCGGGAGCCCGAGGCAATGCCCTTGGAGCACATGACGAAAATCCGGGTGACGGCCATCATGGCGTTGAGGATGATGGTGAAGTAGCTTAAAAAGGCGATGATATTCCCCGCGGAGCTGACCCCCGCGTTGACCCGGAAGGCGCCCACCACAATGACAAGGGTCAGGCCCACGTTTAAAAACAGGTTCATCATGGGGTTGGTCAGGGCCATGGTGATGCCCGCCTTTTTCTCCCGGCGCACCAGCTCCCCGTTGACCTGGGCAAAGTGCTCCCGCTCGTAGTCGGTTTTGGAAAGGGCCTTGATCACCCGGATGCCGGAGATGGTCTCCCGCACGGTGCGCACCATGGTGTCCACGCCCTTTTGCAAATCCACATACAGGGGGATGCCCCGCTTGGACACGGAGAACACCAGCACCCCCAAAAAGGGCAGCGTGCACACCAGCACCAAGGTGAGCACCGGGTCTAAGGTGAGGGTGATGAGGATGCCCCCCACCAGCAAAATGGGCGCCCGCACCCCCATGCGCTGAATCATGCCGATCATCTGGTGGACGTTGTAGGTGTCGCTGGTCAGGCGGGACTCCAGGGAGGGGATGGTGTAGCTGTCGATGTGGGAGCAGGAAAGGTAGGAGATTTTCTCAAAGAGGTCGTGGCGCAAGGCCTGGGTGGTGTGCTGGGCCACCCAGGCGGCCATGCGGTTGGCCACGATGTTCGTCACCAAGGCCGCCACCGCCGCCAGCACCATGGCTCCGCCCCACAAAAGAATGAGCCCAATGTCCCGCAGGGGCACAATGTCATCGATGAGGTAGGATAAAATCCAGGGCAGCAGCAGCTCCATCACCGCGCCGATAAACTTGATAGAGATTCCCACGCTCATGCGGGGGATGAAGGGCTTGATGTAGTGCAGAATCACTTTCATTGGCGGACTTCCTTTCGCAGCGCCTGGGCCTCCGGCGGGCCGGGCCATTCATGCTTCTCTCGCTGTTTCATCATACCACAAATTAGTTGAAGGTGCAACTATATATAGCTGGTCTTCTCAAATTTTTTGGCAGGTATATCGAAGAAGCTGGCACTTTTTGCGGGGCTGTGCTACAATACCGGTAGAACGCGCACCCAACAGGAGGGAGAGCCATGGTCACGTCCACCTTGCAGACAACGTTGCCCTACCCGCCGGAACAGGTGTGGCAGGTGGTCACGGATTTGACAGACACCGCCTGGCGCTCGGACATAGCCCGGGTGGAGAGAACCGGCCCCGGCGCCTTTGTGGAGTACACCCCAGCGGGCGTTGCCACCCGGTTCACCGTCACCGCCCAAGAGCCCTGCCGCCGCTGGGCGTTCCGCCTGGAAAACAGCAGCCTGCGGGGCCGCTGGGTGGGGGAGTTCGCCCCCCAGGGCGGCGGCACACGGCTGCGCTTTACAGAGGAGGTCCAGCCCAAGCGCTGGTGGATGGGGCCCTTTGTGAAGGGCTATCTCAAGGGCCAGCAGGCCCGGTACGCCGGGGATTTGCGCCGGGCGCTGGAAACGCGCTTTGGATAAAAAAAGAAGGGCTGCCAGGCCCGGCAGTCCTTTTTTGTTGGATGTATCACGGCTGGAAGCTGGCGGCGTACAGCTTGGCGTACACGCCGCCCTGGGCCATCAGGCTTTGGTGGGTGCCCTCCTCGCAGACGCCGTTCTCGTCCAGCACCACAATGCGCTGGGCCCCCTGGATGGTGGAGAGCCGGTGGGCGATCACCAAGGTGGTGCGGTGGCGGGCCAAATCCTCCAAAGAGCGCTGCACCACCAGCTCGCTTTGGGAGTCCAGGGCGCTGGTGGCCTCGTCCAAAATGAGGATGGGCGGGTCCTTTAAAAAGGCCCGGGCAATGGAGAGCCGCTGGCGCTGGCCGCCGGAGAGCTTCACCCCCCGGGGGCCGATGTCCGTGTCGTAGCCCTGGGGCAGCTTTTGGATGAACTCCTCCGCCCCGGCCTTGCGGGCGGCCTCCCGCACCTGCTGGAAGGTGGCGCCGGGCCTGCCAAGGCGGTGTTGGGTTTGACCGCGCCGGTGAAAAGGGCCACGTCCTGCTGCCCCAGGCCCACCCTCCCCCGCCGGGCGCGCCCCGTGGCCTGCCGG
>ERZ1090880.992-NODE-993-length-14661-cov-12.504450_pt1 | contig 14661 bp, 10 predicted proteins | sample MGYA00478471_ERZ1090880 | MGnify/ENA primary metagenome ERZ1090880 (study PRJEB33644, sample SAMEA5815734) | chicken gut metagenome | biome: Chicken; feature: Gastrointestinal Tract; material: Caecum | place: Ireland | collected 2019-01-01 | study: A study of the... | reverse complement strand
GAATTTTTTATGCGGCAAAAAAATATTTATATTTTCATCGGTTTGCCGCGACGCATGCAAACGCGGCAAAATCGCCGAAAAAACAATTTTTTGCGCTGAAAAAATTATTTTTTGCACGACGCGAATTTTTTGGCGCATACCCTTGCCCGCCGCCTTTAAATGTAGTATAATAAAGAGGAAATAAAAGGAAATGAAGGAAGTTTATGGCAACGAATAAAAAGGCAAAACAGCTTGCCGACGAGATTGAACTCGAAGGCGAACTTCTGAATACCGTCAGCTATGCGACGTACTATTGCCGTATGCCGCTCTTTACGTCGTTCAGGCTTTTCAACCGCGGCGAAAGCGCCGCCGAAAATCTCACCGTGACGGTGAGCGGCAACACCGACCTCATTCTGCCGCGCGTGGCGGATGTGGCGGAAATTCCGCCCGAGAGCAGCGTCGAAATTTCCGTCGACAAGATTCTCAACCCCAAATATCTCTCCGAGCTCGAATCACCCGAAGTCTGCACCGTAAACATAACGGTGTCGAGCGGCAAGAACAAGGTGTGCGACCTCTCCGCAGACGTGGAGTGCCTGCCCATAGACTATTGGGGCGGGCTTTCCGGCAACGTCGAAATGCTTTCGTCGCTCGTCCGCCCGAGGATTGCCGACTGCCAGAAAATTCTCGCCGAGGCGGGGCTTCAGCTCAAAACGTGGGGCTATTCCTCCGAGTGGAGCGGCTATCCGGGCAACGACAGAAACGCAGTCCGCAGCGCGGCTGCGGCCATTTTCTCCGCCCTCCGCCGCCAGAACGTTGAAATGCAGGAGCAGCCCCCGCTCGATACCGCTGTAAGTGCCGGCGCGATTACAAAAGTCATCTCTTCCAAATCGGCTACCCCGCTCGAGATGGCGCTTTTATACGCCTCCTGCCTCGAAGCGGCAAAGCTCAACCCCGTGCTCGTCCTCGGCAAAAACAAGGTCGCCGTCGGCGTGTGGCTGTACGAAAGCTGTTTCACCGCGACCACGCAGGACGATATGTCGGTGATTGAAAAGTATATCCTCGACGGCGTAAACAACCTCGCCGTATTCGACGCGGACGACCTTTTCTCCCACAAAAACGCCAGCTTCACCACGAGCGAATCGCACTTTTCATCCCGGCTCAAACACGGCGAATACGAAATCTGCGTCGACGTAAAGCGCTGCCGCATAGGCGGGGTATATCCCATTCCCATAAAGGTTTTAAGCGGCGGCAAATACGAACTTCTGGGTGAAGCCGAATTTTCGTACGACCAGAAGCCCGGCGAGCTGATAGATACCGATAAATACGCGCTCGAAAAGGGCGCATCGAAGGAGAGGACGTGGCAGCGCCGCCTGCTCGATTTGTCGCTCAAAAACAACCTCCTCAATTTCAGGTACAGGCACGACTGCCTGCACCTCGTCACCGCCGATTTGGGTTCGTTTTTAAACGACCTCGACGGGGGCGACAAGTTCACGCTCCTTCCGAGCGCGGAGCCTATAAAGGACGCCGTATATTTCGGCATAAGCGCGGGCGTGCGCGCCCTCAGAGAACTTATCGACATAGAGATGAGCTCGGGCATCGTGCGCACCTACGAGGGCAGTTCGGCCCTCAACGAAAATTCCTCTTCGCTGATACGCAAATCGCGCGCGGCGGAGGAGGAAGTGGGAGCAAACACCCTCTGCCTTGCATTCGGCTTTTTAAAGTGGAAGCACGACGACGAAAAGGACTTCAAATACGCGCCCATAGCGCTCCAGCCGGTAACGCTCAAAAAGAGCAAACAGCAGGGCGTTATAATGACCAAGGGCGAGGACATCACGGTAAACACCACCCTGCTCGAATTTTTAAAGCAGGAGTTCGGCATAGATATCCGCGGAATGGAGGACAGCAATCTTTCGGTAAACGAGATGATTGCGCTCTTCCGCGCCAAAACCGCCAATTTAAAGGGCTGGGAGGTTGTGGACGACGTGTATATCGCGCAGTTTACCTTTGCGCGGTACGCGATGTGGAGCGACGTAAAAAACAACATCTCTAAATACAAAAACAACCCGCTCATCGCCAGCCTTCTCTCCAATTCCAACAAACTTCCGGGCAACAAGCTTGCGGGCGTCGACGAAGATTCCGCCGACCCCTGCGACATTCTCGTGCCGCTGCCCTGCGACAGCTCCCAGTTCGAAGCCGTCGCCGAATCTGCGAAGGGCACGACGTTCGTTCTGCACGGCCCTCCCGGCACGGGCAAGAGCCAGACGATAACCAACATGATAGCCAACGCCCTCGACGCGGGCAAGCGCGTGCTGTTCGTCGCCGAAAAGCAGGCGGCGCTCTCCGTCGTTAAAAAACGCCTCACCGAAATAGGCCTGGGCGACTTCTGCATGGAGCTTTCGGGCGGCAAGGCGGCAGATAAGTCGGAGATTGTGCGCGGCATAGAGGCTACCCTCGCCTTAAAGGACGAGACCAACGACGAAAAGTTCAAAGAGGAGGGCGAAGAAATCGTCGAAACGCGCGCGTCGCTCTCCAAACCGTATAACGCGCTGCACAAAAAACGCAGGCTGGGCGTATCCGTCTACGAAGGCATTTTATATTATCTTCAGAATAAAAACGCGCCCGAGCTCGTGAATATAGAGAGCACCTTCTACGACAGTCTCACAAAGGAAAAGCTCGAAGCATGCGAAAAGATGCTTATAAGGGCGCAGATTGCCGCAAAGGAGTGCGGCGGCGTTTACCGTTCGCCCTTTGAAAACGTAAATTTAACCGTTTGCGACGACGCGGTCAAAAACGGCGTTCTGTGCGCGGCGGAGGTGGTGCTTGCCGAGCTCAAACACCTCAAAAATTATCTCGGGCTCTTCCTCGATACCTTCAACCAGAAGATAAGCACGTTCACGGGGCGCAAGCTCGAAAGCTTCATAAAGATTGCATCCACCCTGCGCGACGGAACATTGAACCAGTTCTTTGCGTGCGACGAAGAGGAGTTCTACAAATTCTACAACGCCAACGTCCTCTACGACAACGTTTCAAAGCTGTGGTTCACGCGCTTCAATTCCCTGCCCGATATCGATAAATACGCGCCCTCGCTCGAAGCCGAGCTCGACAACTGGGGCGAAAACTACCGTTCTTCGCGCACCGTGCTCGCCGTAATAAAGCGGCTGAACAAGTGCGCCAAATCGCGCATACCCGAAAGCGAGGAGCTCGAATGGGTAAAGCGCGCGTACGAGCTGTGGCAGGCGGAGGGCAGAATACTCAGAAATACCAACCTCTCGCAGAACTTCACGGCGCTCGGCGGCGGCATAAACGATAAAAAGAGGGAACTCTTCTTAAAGCCCCTGTACGAGCTTCATTCGCTGTGCGCACAGGTATTCATGGACTACAACGCCGACGCGTTCAACAGCGTGTGCAACCACATAATGTCGGGCTACGCAAAGCCGCTGATTGCCGGCGTAATCTCGGCCGCGCGCGCATTCGTCGCCGCGAAGGATTACTTCGTAAAGGTTACGAATGCCGACAAAACTTTCTTCTCCGACGAGGATATATTCGACTACTACACTTCCAAGTGCGGCGCATTGATAGACAATATCGATATGCTCCCCAGCTGGTGCGAGTATAAAAACATTGCAAAGGAGCTCAACGACAAGGGGCTCACCTTCATCACCGACGCGATGGAGAGCGGCAGGATAAGCGGGGAGCAGATTCTCTCGTCCTTCCGCAAAAACGTTTACCGAAACTTCGTGCAGACAAACATTCCCGCCGACGAAGAGCTCTCGCACTTCTCCGCGAGCATGCTCGACGAGAGCGCGGCTAAGTTTGCCATGCTCACCGAGGAGTTTGCGGCGGCGACGAGGGAAAAGATTCGCCGCGACCTCATTTCCCGCCTGCCCTCGCAGGAGACGGAGGGGCCGCTCGCGCTCGAGCTCATGACTTTCAGGCGCCAGACGAGCGGAAACGTAAAGCGCATAAACCTGCGCCAGCTCTTCTCTGAAATTCCCCAGCTTTTAAAGGCGGTCGCGCCCTGCATGATGATGAGCCCGTTCACCGTTTCGCAGTATTTGCAGCCCGACCCCGATTATTTCGACATGGTAATCTTCGACGAGGCGTCGCAGATGCCCACGTGCGAGGCTGTGCCTTCGCTGGCAAGGGCAAAGAGCGCGATAATAGTCGGCGACCCCAAACAGCTCTCCCCCACGACCTTCTTCATGGCGCTCGGCCAGGACGAGGAGGAGATGGAGGCGGAGGATTTGGACAGCGTTCTCGACGACTGCCTCACCCTCGGCATACCGCAGAAGCACCTCAACTGGCACTACCGCAGCAAGCACGAGAGCCTGATTGCATTCTCGAATATAATGTACTATTCCTCCAAGCTCTGCACGTTCCCCTCGCCCGACGCGCTCGACAGCAAGGTCAGGCTCGTGTACATTCCCGACGGCGTGTACGACAGGGGCTTTACAAAGTGCAACAAGCAGGAGGCGGAGGCGCTCGTTTCCGAAGTTATAAGAAGGCTCAAAGACGAAAAGCTCCGCCGCTCGAGCATAGGCATAGTAACTTTCTCAACGCCCCAGCAGGCGTATATCGAAAGAATGCTCTCCAAGGCGATAATCGAAAAGGGGCTCGAGGAGGCGGCGTACGAGAGGGAGGAACCGCTCTTTGTAAAGAACCTCGAAAGCGTTCAGGGCGACGAGAGGGACGTCATAATGTTCTCCGTATGCTACGGCCCCGACCGCATGGGCAAAATTTCGCTCAACTTCGGCCCTCTCAACCAGTACGGCGGCTGGCGCAGGCTCAATGTAGCCGTGTCCCGCGCAAGGGAGGAGATGGTCATCTATTCCTCCCTGCGCTACTCCATGATTGACCTTTCGCGCACCAACTCGCGCGGCGTTGCCGGACTCAAAGCCTTCCTCGAATTTGCCGAAAAGGGGCGCACGAGCATCGCCGTAAAGAGCGACGAGATGATAATCAACAAGTCGGGCATAGGCAAATACGTCGCCGCCGAACTTTCAAACTACGGCTACGACTGCCGCTGCGACGTCGGCGTATCCGACTTCAAGATAGACGTCGCCGTGGTCGACCCCAAAAACAAGCACAACTTTATCCTCGCTATACTTTGCGACGGCGAGAGCCGCTTCTCCGTAAAAGACCGCACGGTAATGCAGGTTCAGACCTTAAAGCGCAACAACTGGAACGTTATAAGGCTGTATTCCATCAACTTCTTCAACAACCCCAAGAGGGAGATAAAAAAGATAAAGGAATACCTCGACAAGCTCTGCACAGACGGCAAAACGGTGTCGAGCGGCTATAAAAAGCCCTACCGCGCGGCGAAGCTCGAAGAGCGCACGGCAGACGCGCAGTATATTCTCTCAGGCGAGCACGACGCGGAGATTATAAAAGCGATAAAGGCCGTGGTAGCTGCGGAGGAACCTGTTTCGGCGCAGTTTATAATAAAGCGCGTGCTCTCCTCGTACGGCATATTCAAGCACGGCGTAAAGCTCGACGCAAAGCTGAACTCTCTCATAGAGGGCTGCGCATATCCCTATACCGAAATTCTCGGCGTAAAATACTACTACCGTTCCGATAAGTACTCGGCGTTCGACCGTTACCGTGTGGAGGAGGGCACTCAGCTGCGCACCTCCGAAGCAGATTACAGCCCGTACGATATCATCTCCCTCGTAAAGAGCATACTCTTCAACAAGGTGAGCATGTATTCCGACGAGCTCGTGGTCGCAGTCCAGCGCGAATTCAGGGTGCCCAGGCTTTCGGATAAGTTTGCCGCGTATATAAACTCGTGTATAGACTACGGCGCCTCCAAGGGCATCTTCGTCCGCTCTATATCCGATAAAATTTCTTTGACTTAATATTTTTTCACGGGCGGCGGGGTGCTGAAAGTTATCGGCACCCCGCCGCGGAACCGGGGCGCTGTAAAGCGTCTCGGTTCTTCGCGGTATTTATGCCGTTCCCGCCGTATTTTTTACCGATGAAAAAGATTGTCAATTTCAGATGCGCCGTCGCGTTTGCCTGCGCGGTCGGCATCGGCGCCGGGCTTTCGTACCTCTCTGCGTATTACAGTTTTCCTTACTGGTGGCTCATCGCGCTCGTGCCGCTCACGGCAATATCGCTGATAATTTCAATACTCCGCGGAAGCAAAAAGGGCATAATCGTAACGGTTATATGCGCCCTCTTGTTTTTGTACGGCGCGGGCGGCGTTTATTTTAAACTTGCGGCCTTTTCGTCGTCGGAGCTTTCCGACGGCGCGGCGTACGAACTTTCGGGCATCGTGTGGGAAAAGGGATACAGCCAAAGCGGCGAATACATAAAGATAGGAAATATAATCGCGGACGGCAGCTCTGTCGAAGGGAACATGATTGTCTATCTCGACGAAGTTTACGGCGAGTTCTGCGACGTCGGCTATACCGTCACCTTTTACGGCACAGTGTATCTGAGCAAGCCTTTCGCTTACGGCGGCCAGAGCGCCTCGCGCATACTCGAAGATATCCGCTGTTCGGCCTATCCGATAGACTTGCTCTCTTCCGAATACGGCTTTTCGCTGTTCGGCTCTATAAATTCTGCCGTGAGGGAACTTTTCTTTGAAAATCTGAGCGGCGACACGGCGGCGATAGCCTACGGAATGTTTACGGGCAACACCGAATACGTGGAAACTTCCACTATGGACAGTTTCCGTTACGGCGGCATCGCGCACGTGTTTGCGGTATCGGGTCTGCATATTGCGCTGGTTTACGGCTTCGTTGCTTATATTTTCGGCAAAACGCGCCTTCCCAAGGCGGCTTCGGCGGCGGTAAGCGTCGCGCTCGTCTTTTTCTATACGGGCATATGCGGCTTTACGCTCTCTGCGGTGCGCGCCTCGGTAATGTGCGCCGTCTCAGCGCTCGTTCGGCTCTGCCGCGGAAAGTACGACGGGCTCTCGTCGGTGGCTCTGTCGTTCGTGCTCATAACTCTCGTAAACCCGCTCAACGTAATTTCGGTCGGGTTTCAGCTCTCCGTCGCGGCGGTGGCGGGAATTGCGGTGTTCGGCGGAGGGATATCCCGCGCGCTTGCGCGCATAAAAATTCCCCGCAAAATCGCCTCGTCCGTTTCGGTATCTCTCTCGGCGCAGATAGCAACTTTTCCCATTCTGCTCTCAACTTTCGGCTATGTCAGCTGGGCGTCGCTCGGGCTCAATATAATCTTCGTGCCCGTGCTTTCGGCAATCTTCACGCTGATGTTCCCGTGCACGCTGCTCGCGCTGCTCATTCCGCCGCTCTCGCAGTTTCTGCTTTTAATTTCCTCCGTTCCGCTCGATTTGACGACTGCCGCGCTCGTCTCCATTCACGCGGAAGAGGCGCTTATAAGCGGGTTTGATTTCGGCGCGTTCGCGCCGCTGTATTTTATCGCCGTGTTCGCCCTCTCGGACATGGTCAACGCAAAATTCCGCTGGCGCTCGTTGTTTGCAGTCGCGCTCGCGCTCATAATTGCGGCGGGAGTGGTTCTCAAAAATTACGTTCCTGCGGGCGGCGTAAAAATTATAGCCTCCGCCTACTACGGCGAAAGCTATGCCGTGCTCATAAAAACGGAGGAGGGCAACGTGCTCGTCGTCTCCGAAACGCCTTCCTCTTACGATATCGGCGACCTTCTTTCGGAGAACGCCGCCGAAGAACTCTCCGCCGTGATTGTCCTCGGCGGGGAGGATAGCGTGTTTGCCTATACCTCGCTCGGGGTTTCGTGCGATGAACTATACGCAAACTACACCAACATAAACATTCAGCCCTACCGCGGCGTAACCGTGCACTACGAGCGCGCTTTTTCGGTTTGCGGCATAAACTTTGAATACGTCGGCGGATACGACCTTGTTGCAGATATCGGCGGCGCGAGTCTGGGAATAAGCTGCGGCGATACGGTAAACATATCCTCGTGCGACCTTTTGATTGCCCCGCAGGACGGGCACGGCTGCGACTGCAAAGAGGCGGTGTACTTCGATATGGTAGAGTTTGCCGCAAACGTATATGACTGCGGCGACTTGCAATTTATCGCAAAAGATGGTACAATTTCTCCGTCGGGCGCCTTTATAAAGAGAGGCGCCGGGCTGTAAACGGCATTGTCCTCATAAATTTTTGTTGCAATAAAATTGCGTTAGTTGCGGCATAGTACGGGGTCAATTTATATTTATTTACGGTGAAATAACATGAAGTTTACCGAACTTAAAAAATTTTTATCCGAAGGCGGCAGCGGCGCTTTTTTGCTTGCGGGGGAAGACGCGTACTTTCTGTCAAACGCCGAAGCAATCATAAAAAAGGCGTTTTTGCAGATGCCCGAACTCAACTTTGCCTCCTTCGACGGCGAAAATTTAAAGGGGCAGAATATACAAAAGCTCACCGACGCGCTCTCGGCGTTTCCCTTCATGGCCGAAAAGCGCGTGGTAAAAGTTTCGGAATTCTATCCCTCTGAGAGCGATTACGAGCGCTATTTAAAGCCCTTCTTTGCAAAGTTTCCCGAAACCGCGGTGCTTATCATAGTCAACACGCAGGCGAAGAAGGGCGCCGCAGATTTAAAGCGCAAGGCGGGCATAAACTACGTCGATTGCGGCAAGGCTGACGAAGAGGAGGTCACCCGCTGGATATACCTCACTTTAAAGCGCGCAGGCATATCCGCCGACGTGGGCGTGTGCATGAATATCGCAAGATATTGCTTGTGCAATATGTCGCGCGTGTCGATTGAAACGCAGAAGATAATAATATATAAAGAGGGCAAGGGCACGCTCACGGAGAGCGAGGCTGAGGAGCTCGTCTACAAGGACGCCGACTACCGCATATACGAGATGACGGGCGCCGTCGCGGCGAAAAACTATTCCCGTTTTTACGAGATTGCCGACGAACTCACGGGCAAGGGCATGGACGGAATGGCCGTTTTAAACAGCCTTTTTTCATATCTGCGCAACCTCGTCACGGCGGCTTCGTCCGATAAGTCGGATTCCGAGCTTGCCAGAATTCTCGGCATGAAGGAATACGGCGTAAAGCGCAGCCGCGAGCAGGCGCGCTATCTCGGCGTCGCCCGCGCCGAAAAGCTTTGCTCGCTCATATACGGCGCCATTTCGGGCGTAAAATGCGGCTCTCTCACGCAGGACAGCGCATTTAAGCTCGTATGTTCGCAAATATTTTTTACAGTTTAGTAAAATAAAGCGCGGAAACGCTTTATTTTTCGCCGTTTTGCCTTTATAATGTATTGTATACAGCTTTTTATAAATAAGCTTCGCGCGCAGCAAAGCGCGTACGGAGGTATGCCGAGTGAACTGGCAGGATTTCGTAAACAAAATAAGTACTTTTTTCAATGAATTCGGGTCAAACGCCGTTTCGTACGTAATGGAGTTTTTGTTCTTTGCCGTGCTCTTTTACTATGTGTTCAAAGTTCTGCAAACCAACAAAAACTATAAGTTCATAGTAATTTTTGTCGTCGCCGTGGCATGGTGCGGTCTGTCGTTCGCATTCTCCAAGAACATAGAATCGCAGTTCCTGCTTATAGTAATAGTAATGCTCGCCATTCTGATATTCACCATGTACAATACCGAGATAAAGCGCGTGCTTCTGGATAACATGGTAAAGGGCAAAAACGACCGCCCCAAGGTGAGCGCAAGCGGCGTCGACGTGATAATCGACGAAATGATTCGCGCGTTGCAGAACATGTCGAAGAACATGGTTGGCGCGCTCATAGTGCTTTCAAACGAAAATCTGCCCGAGGGGATAGTGGAGAGCGGCACGATAGTAAACGCAGAAATTTCTTCGCAGATGATAGAGGCGGTGTTCTATCCCAAAGCTCCCCTGCACGACGGCGCAATGATTGTTGAGGGCAGCAAGATATATGCGGCGGGTTGCTTTCTGCCGCTCGCCCAAAGCGAAAATCTGCCCAAGGAGATGGGCAGCCGCCACCGCGCGGCGCTCGGCGTCACCTCGGTTGCGAGCGTTACGGCGCTCGTCGTATCCGAAGAGACGGGCATTATCTCCATTGTAAAGAACGGCGCGGTAAAGAAAAGGTATGCCGACGCCGCCGACCTCAAAAACGCGCTCAGCGACTACTACTGGTCCGACCTTACTGCGGAGGCGAAAGAATGAAAAAGATAGGCGAATTTTTCAAAGGTCTCTTCACAAAATATATCCCCATAAAGATACTCGCCATAGTGCTCGCAATGCTCACGGTGTTGCTCATAAATCTCAATTAAGCGGTGCCGTATGCAGTTGACGAAAGATAACGCTATTCCCGAAAGCACCGTATATATCCCCGAAATACTGCTGCCCGCCTCGGCTGATATGCATGTATGGGCGGTTAACGCGTGCGACCAGTTCACGGGCGATAAAACCTACTGGCGCGAGGTTGAAAACCTTGCCGCGGGCAAGATAAGCGCCTACCATATAATATTCCCCGAAATTTACCTCAAAGACCGCCCCGAAGAGCGCATCGCAGAAATTAACCGAACCATGCGCGAATATCTCTCCTCGGGCGTGTTCAGGGAAACTCCGGGCGGCTTCGTTCTCGTCGAACGCACGACGGAGAGCGGCACCCGCACGGGCATAGTGATAGCCGTGGATTTGGAGGCATATTCCTTCAGGCCTGAGGACAGGGCGCTTATTCGCTCGACCGAGGCAACCGTTTTAGACAGGCTCCCGCCCAGGGTAAAAATCCGCAAAAACGCCTGCCTCGAACTTCCCCACGTTATGCTGCTTTACGATGACCCCGAAAACAGCGTTTTAAAAGCCTGCAAAAAGGGAGAGGTGCTCTACGACTTTAACCTGAATATGGGCGGCGGTCACGTTAAGGGCACTTTTATACCCAACGCGGAGGAGGTGCGCAGCGCGTTCTGTTCGCTCAAAAGCTGCGCAGGCTCCGACAGAATGCTCTTCGCCGTCGGCGACGGCAACCATTCTCTCGCGGCGGCAAAACTATGCTGGGAGGAGCTCAAAAAGACCCTTCCCGAAGAAAAGCAAAAAAACCACCCCGCGCGCTACGCGCTGTGCGAGGCGGTGAACATATACGATAAGGCGCTCTTTTTCCGCCCCATACACAGGTTTATAAAAACCGATGAACCGCAAAAGTTTGTAAACGGCTGGCCGCTTTCGGGCGGCGGCAGGGTCTGCGCGGTGATAAACGGCGGAAAAACAGAGCTTGCCTTTCCCGAAAACGTTCCCGAGGGAATTGCGCGGCTCGATGACTATATATCGGCGTTTATAGCCGAAAACGGCGGCGAGGTCGACTATATCCACGGCGATTCCGACCTTATCTCCCTCACGCACGAGGGAGCAGGCGTACTTCTGCCCGCGATTGATAAGTCGCAGTTTTTCCCGCTCATACTCTCGGGCGGAAATCTCCCCAGAAAGACGTTTTCGATGGGCGAGGGAAATGAAAAGAGATATTACATAGAGGCAAAAAGGATTAAATAAAAAAGGATTAAGTTATGGCAATCAAGGTTTGCAAATTCGGCGGCACGTCCATGGCAGACGGCAACGTGATGAACCGCGTCAAGAGAATAATCGAGAGCGATAAAGACAGGAAATACGTCGTTGTCTCCGCGCCCGGCAAGAGATATTCGGGCGACATAAAGATAACCGACGTTTTATACGAGTGCCACAAAGAGGTGGCAGAAACGGGCACCTGCGGCGCGGCGTTCGCGCTCATACGCAACAGGTTCACCAGCATTGTAAAAGAGCTCGGCATAGATTTCGATATTCAGTCCGTCCTCGACGAAACTGAGAAGAGGATAAACCGCGAAAACGACGAGGATTTCACCGCTTCCCGCGGCGAATATCTCTCCGCGCGCGTAATGGCGGAGGTGCTCGGCGCAAAGTTTATCGACGCCGAGGACGTCATTTTCTTCGATAAAAACGGCGTATACGACGCTGAAAAGTCCGACAAGGCTATAAACGAGGCGCTCCGCGGCGTTGAAAAGGCAGTTTTTCCCGGCTTCTACGGCAAGGGATATAACGGCAGGGTAAAAACATTCTCCCGCGGCGGCTCTGATATCTCGGGCGCGATAGTCGCCCGCGCCGTCAACGCCTCGCTGTACGAAAACTGGACTGACGTAAGCGGTTTCCTCGCCTGCGACCCGAGAATTGTCGACAGTCCCAAACGCATAAAATCGCTCTCCTTCAAGGAGCTGCGCGAGCTTTCGTATATGGGCGCCAACGTGCTCCATTCCGAATCAATCTTCCCCGTGCGCAAGGCCAACATTCCCATACATATCCGCAACACCTTCCGCCCCGAGGATGACGGCACTTTAATTCTGCCCAGCGTTTATTATACGCCCAGCGGCAACATCGTAACGGGTATTGCGGGCAAAAAAGATTTCACCGTAATCTTTATCGAAAAGTCGCTCATGAACTCGCAGATAGGTTTCGTGCGCAAAGTACTCTCCGTGCTCGAAAATGCGGGCGTTCCCGTCGAGCATATCCCTTCGGGCATCGATACGATGTCGGTGGTGGTCGAAAGTTCGGCTCTCAAAAACGGCAAGCTCGAGCTTGTTTTGCAGGGCATAAAGGAGGCTGTCGCCCCCGATACGCTCAGGGTAACCGAAGATATCGCGCTTATTGCCACGGTTGGTCACGGCATGTCGTCGTCGGTCGGCACTTCTGCAAGGCTCTTCAAGGCGATGGCAGAGGCGAAAATAAACGTTAAGATGATTGACCAGGGCTCTTCCGAGCTCAACATTATCGTCGGCGTGCAGAACGACGAGTGCGAAAAGTGCATACGCGCCATATACCGCGAATTTTTCGGGAACTGAAAAAACTTGATTTATATAATTAATTATGGCATTGTAAAAAACGGCGGAAATTTTTCCGCCGTTTTTTGTATTTTATTCTTTGGTTGGTTCTGTATCGGTGACAGAAATTCCGCGCAAAATTTCGCCGTCTATCTCTTTTTCAATGGGTATGGCCTTTTTGCGCAAACCCTTATAAAGCGCGCTGTGCTCCTTTCATATTCTCTCTGCTTATGTTATTCTGCAAATCTGCGCTTGCCCGTAATGCTTTCAACCGTTATTTTAACGACGGCGGTTATGTCCCTCGCCGCGCACTCGCGTGCAGAATATCCCTCAACGCGGCAGTGCTGCAATAGCAGTTCCAGCCCGCGCACGAGCTCTTCGCCGTAAACTCTCTCCGCTCTTCCGAAGGCTATCGCGCTCTTATAGTCGGCTGTAATTCCGTGCCCCGTGCTCCTGTAACCCGCCAGCGAATCGACTTCTACGCAGACATTGCTATTCTTTTCAATCAAATCGAGCTTTTTGCCCTCTTTCGCACAGTGGAAGTAGATGTAAATCTTCCCGTCTCTTTCCTCCCAGCCGTAGGAGAGGGGGACGATATAGGGATAGGGCTCGTCGTGCAAGGCAAGCCTTATCGTCTGGCATTCGTCCAAAAGCTCTTTTATCTCTTCAAAGTCCTTAATTTCCCTGTCAGCCTTCCTCATTTGTCGCCTCAAAAAATTTTTTATATACATTATTATATAGTTGCAGACCCGCCCTGTCAACTGCAAATAAATTATTTTTGACAAACAACTGTATCTATCGTATAATAACAGTAAGGTACCTTATGAAAATAATTTTAAGCGGTTCAGCCGACCTGCCGATTTACGAGCGGCTTAAAAACGGAATAAAGTCGCAGATAGCGGCGGGGGAGCTTGCCCCCGGCAGTATGCTTCCGTCTATCCGCGTGGCGGCAAAGGAACTGGGGATAGGCATCATCACCGTAAAGCGCGCGTACGACGACCTGTGCAGAGAGGGATACCTCTTTGCCGAACAGGGTCGCGGCGTATTCGTTTCAACTGCGGGATCTGCCGAACTGTCGCAAAAAAATCTCGCGGAGTTCGCCGATAAAATGCGCGCGCTCAAAGAGATTGCAACAGCGCTCAACATAACGCCCGAACAGGCGGAGCAAATTTTCAGAGAGATATGGAGGAAAGACTGATGGAAGAGTTTTTATACGGGCTGGATATACAGGGGCTTGCCGTCGATTTCGGCAATTTTAAGCTCGACGATATAACTTTGCGCGTCCCGAAGGGCTGCATAACTGGGCTCATCGGGCGCAACGGCGCGGGCAAAATTCGACAGGAATGCGGTGGTGGAGCTTATCCAGGAGTTCATGACGGACGAAAACCACACCGTGCTCTTCTCCACGCATATAACCGAAGATTTGGACAGAATTGCCGACTATATCGCCATGATAGAGGGCGGAAAACTCAAATTCATGGAGGAGAAGGAGGAACTTTTAAACTCCTACCGCCTCGTGCAGGTTTCAGAAGTCACCGACAGCATAAGGGCGGTGGCAATGGGGCTTAAAAGTACGCCCTTCGGCGCCACCTTCCTCTGCAAAACGGAAGCCGTCCCCCGCGGGCACAAGCACAAAAATTCCGTCGGTGGAGGAGTTGTTCGTCGCTCTCACCGAAGACGGGCTTACCGCAAAGCACGTCGATAACCCGTTCGGAATGTAAACGGAGGGGAGTATGAAAAACGGTAATTCATTTTTCAATAATTTTGCCGCCTACTACCGTACGGGCATGATGACACTCGAGGGCAATGGGCAAAAACTCTCTTTCTTTCGCGGCGTGCTTGTGTTTATATGCTATTTTGCAATGGTGATATTCGGGAGCGTAGGTACGGGCGGCGATATCTATCAGGATTTCGATATGCTCTATATAATGCCCATGTGTGTGCTC
>ERZ1090880.990-NODE-991-length-14676-cov-44.910608_pt1 | contig 14676 bp, 17 predicted proteins | sample MGYA00478471_ERZ1090880 | MGnify/ENA primary metagenome ERZ1090880 (study PRJEB33644, sample SAMEA5815734) | chicken gut metagenome | biome: Chicken; feature: Gastrointestinal Tract; material: Caecum | place: Ireland | collected 2019-01-01 | study: A study of the... | reverse complement strand
TTTCGGGGCGCAGGCCGGCTTCCAGCGCCCGCCAGGTGGTGTTTTCGCTGGCGGGAGTGCGGGGCACGCGGTCCAGCCAGTCCTCCAGCAGGGAAACAAAAGCGTCGAGATAGCGGGCCTGGCCGGTGTACTGCCAGGCCTTGCCCAGATTGACAAAGATGGTGTGCCGGTTGAGGGCGTAGATCCACTCGGGGTCCCCGGCGGGGACAGCGTCCCAGACGACAGGGCCGTCAAAATGGACGGGCTCGCGGGTGGGCTCCATCTCCCAGTGGTCCCGGAACAGGAAGGTGTGTTCGCAGATCTCCCCGGCGCGGGCCAGAGCGTCTGCCGCGGCCTGCGGGCACTGCTGCCGGACTGCCGCGGCTGCATCCGCCGCGCCGGCCCAGAGCACAGGTCTTGCGTTCATACCCGGTCCCCCCTTTCCGTCTCACATTCCCGGACAAAGCGGCCCCAGGGCCGGGCCAGCAGCAGGCAGACGGCCAGCGCCGTCCCTGCCATTGCGGCCCAGAGGACGAACACCGCCCCCCAGCCGAAACCCTCGGCCGCCGCGCCGATGCCCCAGGTGGCGATGGCCGCCCCCAGGTAGGTGATGGCGTTCAGGCTGCCCGAGAGGACGGCCGCGCCGCTGCTGCGGCCGATCTTGACCGGCATCACATTGATGAACATGGTGTTGACCCCCAGCATCAGGGCGGTGGTGGCGGCCAGCAGCACCAGCGAGGCAGGCAGGCTGGCCTTCACTGCCATGGGCAGCGCCAGCAGGCAGGCCAGGGTCAGCCCCATCAGCGCCGCCGAGGTCTTGACCTCGTTGTGGAACACCCGGTGGTCCAGCCAGCCGGCGAGATACGCGCCGGTCAGGTTGACCAGGGGCAGCACCATCGAGACGGCCGCCGAGAAGGCGGGGCTTGCGCCGAAATTGCTCTGGATCATGCTGGGCACCCAGCTGGTGACGCCGTCCTTCAGCCCGCCGTGGAGCATGGCCGGCACCACCAGCCAGACCAGGCCGGCGGCAAACAGGGCCGGCAGCATCCGGCGCGCCGCGCCCGGTCCGGCTTTGCGGGCGGCGGGGCTTTCCGGCGCGGCCTTGGCGGACGCACTGCCGGCGGCGCGGCGCAAAGGCGCGCTGCCAACGGTCCACAGCACGGCTGCTGCCAGCATCAGCACCCCGCAGGTCCAGAACGCCATCCGCCAGCCCGCCAGCGCCAGGGCCGCGGCGCTGAGGGCATAGGCGCCCAGCGTCCCGGCCAGCGTGGTGGAATTGATGGAAACGCAGGCGGAATCCTGCTGTTCAAACGGCATACACTCGGCAAACAGGCGGACGATGGGCGGCCAGACCATGGCCTGAAACAGGCCGTTGGCCGCCCACAGCACAGGCATGGCCCCCGCCGGGGCAACGCCCATCCCAAAGTTGCACCCCGCCGAAAGGACCAGCCCCAGGGGGATCATCCCAAAGGGGGAAGCCTTCTGGCTGAGGATGCCGCAGAGGATCTGCCCCGCCGCGTAGCAGACAAAGTAGCCGGTGGAGACGGCCCCCGCTGCCGAAAGGGTCAGGGTCCCTTCGGCGGTGATGGCACTCATGACGGCGGAATAATTGTACCGCCCCACGTAGGCGGCCGCGTAGGCGATCCAGCTCAAAAGGAACAGCCTGCGGCCCTGCCCGGCCGTGGTCAGGCGGGCAAACGTATGTGTCGCGGCCATCGGCGCTTACTCGTCCAGCCAGTAGGCGTTGGAGTAGGCGTGGCGGCCCTGACCGTCCCGGCAGTCCACCCGGACGTAACCCTCGTCCCCGTTCAGGGGGAACACGGCCTCGGTCAGGGTCTCGCCGGGGGCGGCCAGCTTCATCAGGCAGCGGCGGCCGCTGGTGACCACATAGATCTTTTCCACCGGGCTGCACCGGACGCACAGCGCCCCGTCCCGGATGTACAGCTCCTGCAGCTCGGGGCCGGTGGAGGCGTAGAAGTCGCCCTTTTTGAGGGCCTCGATCACGCTTGCATAGGTCAGCTTTTCCAGCTTGAACATGGTAAAGCCGCCGAAGGAGTCGCACCGGGGGTCGCCGGGGGCATAGGTGTCGTGGTTGTCGTCGGTGGCGACGCAGAACAGTTTCTGCCCGGCCCGCAGCATCTCGTCGTATGCCTGGGGCGCGTAGCCGTACAGGCCGTCCAGCTCGCAGCCGTGGTTGTAGATCTCCATCGCAAACGCGCCCTTGAGCCCCGCATAATCGTTATAATTCTGCAGCGACCAGTAGGGGTGGTTGTAGCAGCACAGGAAACCGCCGGCGTTCATCCGGGCGATAAAGCCGTTGAGGGCCTCCAGGTCGCCGTACTGCTGGGGCGGCTGGACGGCGGTAAAGCCGCCGCGGGCCGCGGGGTCGGTGTCGTAGAAATTCAGGTGGTAGGTCTTGACCCACTGGAAGCTGCCCGACGGGGGGAAGGGCCCGTTCAGGTCGGCCTCATAGGCGGCGATGGGGATAAAAGTGTCGTCCATCAGCTCAGGGTGCCAGCCGTAGTGGCGGTGGTCGGTGAAAGCCACGATGGAATAACCACGCTTTTGGTACTCGGCCTTGACCTGCTCTTTGGTCCAGCGGCCATCCGACAGGACGGTGTGGCAGTGGAGGTTGGCCTTGTAGAATTGCCCGGCTGCGGGCAGAAGCGCACGATCACGCATAGCGTTGAAAACTCCTTCTGTTTGTTGTAAAATCAGCCCTTGACTGCGCCGGCGGTGATGCCTTCCACGAAGTACTTCTGGCACAGGAAGAAGGCCACGATGACCGGGATCAAAACCAGGGTCGCGCCGGCCATCTGGGCGCCGTAGTCCTGCGCAAGGCCCGAGGCGAACAGCTTGATACCGACCGAGATCATCTGCTTGTTGATGTCCGAGATGTACAGGTAGGGGCCCATGTAGTCGTTCCAGCTCCAGACGAAGCTGAACAGCAGCATGGTGGACACCTGCGGCATGCACAGGGGCAGGATGATGCGGCGGTAAATGGTGAAGTGGCTGCATCCGTCGATGCGGGCGGCCTCGCTCAGGGCCTCGGGCACCGCCACGAAGGCCTGGCGCAGCAGGAACACAAAGTAGACGTCCACAGCGGCGGGCAGGATCAGGGACCACATAGTATTCAGGATGCCGAGATTTTTGAAGATGATGTAGCGGGGCATGATCATGATGTCGCTGGGGATCATCAGGCCGGCCAGCAGGACCAGGAAGATGGCGTCCCGGCCGGGGAACTTGATCTTGGCAAAGCCGTAAGCGGTGATGGTGATGATGAAGAACTTGAGGATCAGGGTCAGGCCGGTCATGACCACCGTGTTGCCGAACCACTGGAAGAAGTCGTAGAACTCGTTGTTGAACAGGGTCTCGAAGTTCATCATGGTGAAGTTCGAGGGGATGATCTGAAGCGGGGTGGACAGGACGTCGCCGCTCGGCTTAAACGACGAGGACAGCATGAAGATGAAGGGGTAAATGCAGATCAGGCCCAGGATGACCATAATGGCGGTGATGACGATTTTGAGGATCTTCTCTTGTTTTGCGCGCATGACAGGGTGCCTCCTTTACTGATCTGCCCACTTTTTCTGGCCGCGCCACTGGATCAGGGTGATGACCATGACGATGGTGAACATGACCAGGGCCTGGGCGGCGGCATAGCTGGTCTCATACTTGACGAACGCGGTGTTGACGATGTTCAGGCTCATGACGGTGGTAGCCTGGCCGGGGCCGCCGTCGGTCAGGGACTGGATGACGGTGAAGTTCTGCAGGCTGGTGATGATGGAGCTGATGGTCAAAAAGAAGGTGGTGGGGGCGACAGCCGGGATGACCACGTTCTTGATCTGCTGCCACTTGTTGGCGCCGTCGATCTCGGCGGCCTCCACCTGGGACTTATCCACGTTCTGCAGCGCGCCCAGGTAGGTCAGGAAGTTCAGGCCGATGCCTTTCCACACGGCGATCAGAACGACCACCGGCAGGGCCCATTTCTGGTTCAGCAGGGGGATGATGGGGTCCTCCACGCCGAAGAACTTCTGCAGCAGGTAGAAGGGGCCGCGGGGTCCCAGCATCAGCTGGAACACGACGGCGACGGCCACCATGTTGGAGACGTAGGGCAGGAAGAACATCGAGCGGATGCCCTTGGCCCAGAACACGCCCTTGTTCAGCAGGTAGGCCAGGATGAAGCTGAGGATCATGATGACCGGCACATAGATCAGGGTGTACTGGTTCTCAGCGATGCAGCGGACAGCCTCGAAAGCGGCTTCCTTGTTCTTGCTGGTGGAGGGGACGGCGTAGCAGCCGGGGACGGTCAGGGTCGAGGGCTCCTGTCCTTCGGGGTAGGGCATGGGCAGGATGACGCACTGCCAGTCGCGGGGATACTTCTCGGTATCCGGCAGCATGGAGGCAGCCCAGCCGCCGCAGACGAACATACCGAACTGCGCCTTGTCGTAGCTGCCGTCGGCGTTGGCCACACCGGTGGAGGGGAAGGCGTTCCAGGGGTAGACGCCGGCCTTGTAGGTGGTGATGTCCGGCTGGATCTGCAGCTCGTTGCCCAGGCTGTAGAAGAACTCGACGCTGTCGCGGAAGCGGGGATCGTCGTAGTTGGAGGTGCCGTCCTCTTTGTAGTGCTCGGCGCCGTTCTGCAGGGCGTACATATAGTTGTAGCAGTCGTAGTCCAGCATGAGGGAGCCGTAGATCTCCTCGTCCAGGTTGGTCAGCTTCTGGGTCGTCTCCACATACTTCTCCCAGGTCCAGCCCTCGGCGGAGGGGATCTCCACGCCGGCGTTCTCGAACACCTTGGTGTTGATGAAGGTGCACCACACGTCGGTGAAGGCGGGCAGGCCGTAGGTCAGGCCGTCGTCGTAGACCGGGGCGCTGTCGCCGAACACCGACTTGATGTCGTAGCTTGCGGCGCCGGCCAGCTCATCCAGGGGCTCCAGGACGCCTGCGTCGTAAAAGACCTTCAGCTGGGCCACGGTGCCATAGACGATGTCCAGCGCGTCGCCGGCCTGCAGGCTGACCAGGCGCTTGTCCACCTCGCCGGTGTCGGCCTTGGGGATGATGTTGAACTCGATGTTAATGCCGGTCTTTTCCTTGACCATGGCCACGATGTCCTGCATCTCAGGGCCGGTGGCCTCGGTGTCGGTGGCGGCGTAGTAGAGGGTCACGCCGGCATAGGGCTTATTGGGATCGGCGGGCTCAGCAGCTGCAGCCGAAGAAGCGGTGCTGGACGAGGAGCTGTCCGAGCCGCCGCAGCCAGCCAGCAGGCCGGCGGCAGCCGCGGTCACAGCGCCCATGCCGGCGCACTTGAGGAACGAACGGCGGGAAATGCAGTCCGTCTGCATTTTTTGACTTTTGTCAAGAACCGCTGATGCAGGTCAAAATCAGCCTATGAAACCGCTTTTCGCGCCTGGCGCGGGGTCAAAAAAGCCCCGACCGGCGTAGAAATCCGGACGGGGCTCGCTTTGTCTTTTCAGGACGGTTCGGGCTGTTCTGCGTCCCGCCAGGGCAGTTCGAGGGTGACGCGGGTGCCGAAGCCCGGTTTGCTCTGCACCTTGATGCAGCTGGTCAAGCCGGCGTACAGCCGCAGCCGTGCGCCGATGTTGTGCAGCCCGATGCCGGTGCTGCGGTAGTTGGCCTCGGCCTTCGGCTTGCGCCCATGGATAATCTGCTGGCGCAGGGCGGCGAGGGCGGCCTTGTCCATCCCCACGCCGTTGTCGGTGACGGTGAGCGCCAGTTTGCCCTCCCGCCGCCAGGCGGCCACCCGGATGCGCAGGGTGTGGTCCAGCCCGTCCATTCCATAGAGCAGGCTGTTTTCCACAATGGGCTGCAGGATCAGTTTGAGCACCTCCACCCCGTCGGGGTCCACCCGGTGGAGGCGGACTTCATAGTCCACCTTGTTGCCGTAGCGGCTGCGCTGGATGTTCATGTACATCTGCACGTGTTCCAGCTCCTGCTCCAGGGGGACGAACAGCCCGCCCGAAATGCTCAGCCGGTACAGCTTACCCAGCGACGAGGCCAGCTTGCCGATGTCGGGGCGGCCTGCCTCGCCGGCCTTCCAGACGATGGATTCGAGGGTGTTGTACAAAAAGTGCGGGTTGATCTGGCTCATCAGCACCTGCATCTCCAGGTCCTGCCGGCGGCGCTGCATCTCCATCTGCTGCTCGATGCCGGTGCGCAGGCTGTCCAGCATGGCGTTGTAGCCCTCCATCATCCGCACCACTTCCACCGAGCCCTGCGGCTTGACATAGGCTTTCAGGTCTCCGGCGTCGGCCTGGCGCATGGCCTGTTCCAGCTGGGCCAGCGGCGCCATGAACCGCCGGTAGAAGTGCCAGATCAGGACGGCGAACACCACCAGGCAGAGCGCGACCACGCCCAGGATCTGGAAATAAAGGGAGAAGGTAGAGGCCAGCAGCGTCCGGGTCGGCACCAGGACCAGCACCCGCCAGTCGGTCGAATGGCAGACCGCCGCGGCGGCATTGTACTGCTCGCCGTCGAGGCGGATGCTGTCCGTCCCGGCGTCAAGGCCGGCGGCGCTTTCCAGCAGCGCGGCGGGCGCCTGCCCGGCGGCCACGGCCGCCTCGTCGGTGGAGGAGATCAGCGCCCCATCCTCGGTCAGGATGTAGACGTCGGCCCCCAGGCGCTTTGCCTGGTACTGGTAGAGGTCATAGAGGGTCTGCTCCTCCACCGCAAAGATATGGATGTAGGGGTAGCCGCTCTTGAGGGCCGAGTAGACCCGCCGGCTGCCCAGCACCACCATATCCCGCCGGGGCTCGCCGTAGGTCTCGGTGGAGAGGAAGTTTTTCTGCAGCGGGTAAAAGTAGAACCGGCCCATCTTGCCGGGGTCGTCCACGGCCAGCTCCTCGAACTTTTTCACCAGCAGGGTGGTGACCTGGTTGGGGTCGCGGAAATCCAGCACTTCCCTCCGGGCGGGCATATAGATGGCGTCGATCTTTTCCTGCTGGACCAGGCGGGAATAGCTCTCGAACAAAGCGTTGTTGGTGTAGGTGATGGCGTACTGCTTGGCGATGGGGTCGGCGCTGTAGTCCCGGTCCAAAAGCTCGATCAGCCGTTCATCGGTGGAAAACGCGTCCGACACGCTGTACACCCCATCGGCGAAGCGGTCGAGCGCGGCGCGGATGTCCTGCGCGCCGTAGAGCAGGGTTTCTTCTTCGGCGGCCTGCTGGGTCCCGAACGCCCGCACGAACAGCAGCGAGATGACCGCCACCATGGGCACAAAGCAGCACAGCAGGGCGATGAGCATCCGCCGCCGCAGCGTCGAGCGGCCGGCCTTCATTCCGCACCTCCCTGCACAGCGCGGTATTCCGCAGGGCTGACACCGTAAAAGCGCTTGAACACCCGGATAAAGTTGGATGTATCGGCGTAGCCGCACTGGGCCGCGATGCGGTAGACCTTGCCGTCCGGCTGGGCCAGCAGCTGGGCGGCCAGCCGCATCCGCTTTTCGGTCAGATAGTCGCTGAAATTGCAGCCCAGCTCATTTTTGAACACCCGGGAGATGTACGCCGGCGTCTTGTGCACATAGGCGGCCACGCTCTTGACGGTGTGGCTGTGGCTGCGGCGGCGGACCGCCAGCGCCTGCTGGCACCCGAACAGGCAGGCCAGCACAAAGTCCCGCTTGGCGGAGAGCGTAAATATCCGTATAGTGGGCCCCCAGGGAGCGCAGCACCTCCTCCATCTGGATGCCGTACCGCAGCCCCCACAAAGACACATGGAACAGCAGCGACAGGCACAGCTGGTCCACGGCGCGGTATTCGGGCAGCTGCTGCGCCAGCGGCAGCAGCACCCGGTCGATCTCGGCGCGCAAAGCGTCGTAATCCTGCGCCAGCAGGGCTTTTTCCACCTGCTCGGTGTCGAAATAGGGCATCCCGGCGGGGCGCTCCTTCTGCATCTGGGAGAAGAAATAGACCGACTCGTGGCCCACAAAGGCGCTCTGCTTGGCGCTGCAGTTGGCCTGCTCGTAGGCCTGGGGCAGCATCCCCGGCTCGGTGCACAGGTCGCTGACCCCGGCGGAGAGGGTCACGCGCGCCTTGTCCCGGGCGGCCTGCTGGATGGCTTCAATATCGGCCCGGACGTCATCGGGGGCGATCTCGTCCCCGCTGCTGTAGAGGACCACCAGGTCCTCCCCGTTCAGCAAAAAGGGCAGCCGGTGGAACCGGCCCCGCGGCAGGGCGGCCACGGCCTCCCACACCCTGCGCCAGAGGGCCACCTGGTCGGAGCGCTCGTCCCCGCCGTGGCCGTCCAGGACGAACGCCGCGATTGCAGGTTGTCCAGGTCAATGCCCGCCTCGGTCAGCATGGGCAGAAAGCGGTCGGTGTCCTCGGGGGTCGCCACCCCGCCCAGCAGCGCGGACAGCCAGGCGTGGAAGTGCCGCAGCACGCTCTCGGTGATCTGGGCCCGGCGCAGCCGCTCGTGGTCCATGGAGGCTTTCAGCCGGCGGAACGTCTCCTCAAAATCGTCGATGTCGGTGGGCTTGAGCAGATATTCGGCCACATGGTTGCGGATGGACATATTCAGGTATTTGAAGTCGCTGTAGCCGCTCAAAATGACGATCTTGACCTGGGGGGTAGTCCCGGCTGAGCCGCTGCATCAGCTCCGCCCCGTCCATCCCCGGCATCCGTATATCGGAAAGCATCACGTCCGGCCTGGCGCTCTCCATCTGGTCCAGCACTTCCTGGCCGCTGGCGCACAGGGCCGCCACCTCATAGCCCCACTCCCGCCAGGGCAGGCTGTGCGCCATGCCGTTGCGTATATTTTCCTCGTCATCCGCAATGATCAACCGGTACATAGACGCCCTCCCATGGTTCCTGTCTCCTGCTGTTCATATATCCCAAAAAAGCGCGGCAAGGGCTTGCCGCGCAAAAACCACCTTTATTTTCCATTCTATTATACGGCCCGGAGCGCTTGTTGTACATCGGCAATTTTTGTCCTGCAAGGTCAAATTTTGTTTTTCCCCCTCCCCTTCCGGCTGCCGCTTCAGATGAACATTTCCTGTTCCCGCGTCTTTTCCTCGGCGGTCAGGTCGGCCATGGCGGTGCGGGCGGCGGCGGCCCGCCACTGGGCGGGGGTCTGGCCCGTCTCCTTTTTGAACACGCGGCACAGGTAGTTCGCGCCCGAAAAGCCGCACAGACTGGCCACCACGTCCAGACTGTACTCCCGGTGGAGCAGCAGCTTCATGGCAGCCTCGATCCGCACGCTGGTGAGGTAGCGTCCCGGGGGCACCCCCACCGCCGCCGTGAACACCCGGATCAGGTGGCTCTTGGAGACGCCCAGCCGCTCGCTCAGCTCCTCGACGCCGTACAGGCCGGCGTAGTTGGCGCGGATATCCTCGATGGCGGCGGCCGCCAGGGGAGGCAGGGGCGGCGCGGCGCTGTCGGCGTTGGCCAGCTCACACAGCAAAGCGAACACCATCTGGCTGCGGGCCCGGCTGGAGGCGGCCTCCTCTCCCGCAAGGCGGCCCATCAGCTCGGCCGCGCCGGGGCAGGTCTCGCCCCGGGCCGGGAAAGGCTGCTCCGGCAGGCCGGCCAGCAGCTGGGCCGGGGCCGTGCCGGTCAGCAGCAGGCACAGCAGGTGGCTGTCCCCCTCCGGGGCCAGCACCAGGGGCGAGCGGCCCAGGACCAGGCCGCCGGCCTCCACGGGTTTCGGCGGCAGCGCGGGCAGAACGCCCGGCGCGTCCCCCAGCGCGGCGGTGCAGCTGCCGCTGGACAGCAGGCACACCCACAGCCCCTCCCCGGTCAGGGTGAGGGGGGCCGAAGTCTGCTCGTCCCGGACGGCGGCCAGGGCGGCGGTGGATTCCCAGTGGTACAGCAATATCCGACACCTCTAATCAATAAAATGCTATTTCATATCACAAAAATATCTGCTATTATAGTACCAGCAAGCGAGAGACCCGTCAAGGGCCGTCAAAAACCGTCCATAAACCAAACAACAGATATTTTCAGGGAGGCACTCTCATGGCTTCGATTAGCTGCCAGCACATCTACAAGATCTACCCGGGCGCAACTGCCCCGTCCGTTACCGACTTCAACCTTGAGATCAAGGATAAGGAGTTCATCATCTTCGTCGGCCCCTCCGGCTGCGGCAAGTCCACCACCCTGCGCATGATCGCCGGCCTGGAGGAGATCTCCAAGGGCGAGATGTACATCGGCGGCCGTCTGATCAACGACGTTCCCCCGAAGGACCGCGACATCGCCATGGTGTTCCAGAGCTACGCTCTGTACCCCCACATGACCGTTTACAAGAACATCGCCTTCGGCCTGGAGCTGCGCAAGACCCCGAAGGACGAGATTGACAAGCGCGTCCATGAGGCCGCCAAGATCCTGGAGATCGAGCACCTGCTGGACCGCAAGCCCAAGGCTCTGTCGGGCGGCCAGCGCCAGCGTGTCGCTCTGGGCCGCGCCATGGTCCGTAACCCGGCCGTCTTCCTGCTGGACGAGCCTCTGTCCAACCTGGATGCCAAGCTGCGTACCAGCATGCGCACCGAGATCATCAAGCTGCACAAGAAGCTGGCCACCACCTTCATCTACGTTACCCACGACCAGACCGAGGCCATGACCATGGGCGACCGCATCGTCGTCATGAAGGACGGCATCATCCAGCAGGTCGATACCCCGCAGAACCTGTACGATTACCCCTGCAACATGTTCGTCGCAGGCTTCATCGGCAGCCCCCAGATGAACTTCCTGGACGGCACCCTGAACAAGAAGGGCGACCAGTACGCAGTTGACCTGGGCGGCGACCTGATCCCCCTGCCCAAGGAAAAGACCGCCGACGGCAAGCTGGACGCTTATGTCGGCAAGAAGGTCAAGATGGGCATCCGTCCCGAGGACATCGACGACGAGCCTGAGTTCATGGCAAAGCATCCCGACTGCCAGCTGAACGCTGAGGTCGAGGTTTCCGAAATGATGGGCGCTGAGATCTACCTGTACCTGGACTACAAGGGCAACAAGATGACCGCCCGCGTCTCGCCCACCTCCAAGGCCCGTCACGGCGATACCGTCCGCGTCGCATTCGATTCCCACAAGATCCACCTGTTCGACGTTGACACCGAGCTGACCATCCTCAACTGAGTTTGGCGCCCGGGGCCGGGTATAGCCTGGCCACCCCTCAATCTGTCATAGATCCCCTCATCATAGAGACGTAAGCTTCTCCTAACGCAGAAAGCCGCCGGTGCATACGCGCCGGCGGCTTTCTGTGCGTTTCAGCGTGCCGCAAAAGCGCCACGCTTTAGGGGGACAAAATTTAGTCCGGCGTCAGCCTTGCAGGAAAGATCCCTCTTTCGCCAACCGGATGAACGCCTCCATCTGGGGCGTGATCCATTTGTCCTTGTGACAAAAGAGCTGCCTCCGCATCTCGATGCGGCAGTCGGCCACGTCCAGGGGGACGGCCTGGCCGGTGAGGCTGGCGTCCACCATGTACCGCGGCAGGAAGGTCAGCCCCAGCCCCCGCTCCACCAGCCGGCAGAGCAAAGCGGCGTCGCCCAGTTCCAGATAGGGCCGCAGGGACAGTTTGCGGGCGGCCAGCAGATGTTCCAGGGCCTCGCGGTAGCTCATGCCCCGCTCGGTGAGCAAAAACTCCTGCCCGGCCAGGTCGGCCAACGCGAGCCCCTGCCGCCCGGCCAGGGGATGCCCCGCCGGCGCGAGGAAACAGCAGGGTTCGGGCTCGTCCAGCAGGCGGATAAAGGCCGGGTGGGTGACTGGCTGGTCAAAGGTATAGGCCAGGTCGGCGCGGTTGGCCGTGAGCAGGTCCTGCATTTCCTGGGTGGTGGCGGTGCGCAGGCTGACTTCCACCCGCGGGCACAAAGCGTGGAAACGCTCCAGCAGGGGCGGCATCAGGGCGCTGCACAGGCTGTCCGCGATGGCCACCCGCAGGGTGCCGCTGGCCTCGGGGGCGGGCTGCAGGGCCGCTTTCGCCTGCTGGGCGGTGGTCAGCAGGGTGCGGGCATAGTGGAGGAAGGTCTGGCCCGCGTCGGTCAGGCGGACCGTCTTGCCCACCCGGTCGAACAGGGGCACCGCCAGCTCCTCCTCCAGCTGGGCGATCTGGCTGGACACCGCCGACTGGGAATAATCCAGCTCCCGGGCCGCCTGGGAAAAGCTGTGCAGTTCGGCCACGTGCAGGAAAGTGTTGATGTTGCGCAGCTCCATGGTTCAGCCCTCCGGGGTGATCTCGCAGACGGTCAGGACCCCGTCCGCCACAGTGAACCGCACCTGATACCCCGCGAACCGCATCCCATACACCCGGCTGGGGTCGTCCTGGTAGGAGGGGCGGGGGTCGCCGGCCAGGACGCCGGCCAGCGCCGCCCACTGCTCGGGCGCAAGGGGCGCGCGCAGCGCGTCGGGACAGCGCACTTCCAGATGGTAGCCCCGCGTCTGGGCGGTGTAGCCCTCGGCGGCGTCGGGATGGCTGTCCGCAAAGGGGATATAGGGTTTGATGTCGTAGATGGGGGTGCCGTCCAGCAGGTCGGCCCCGCGGACGAGCAGGACCGGGCCCAGGGCGGGGTCCTGCTCCACCCCTTCCAGCCGGACGCAGGACAGCCCGATGGGGTTGGGCCGGAAGGGCGAGCGGGTAGCAAAGACGCCCACGCGGGTATTGCCGCCCAGCCGGGGCGGCCGGACGGTGGGGGACCAGCCGTCCCGCATGGCCTGGGTGAACTGCCACAGCAGCCAGATATGGCTGAACTGCTCGATGCCCCGCAGGGCGCTGGGGTCCCGGTAGGGCGGTTCGAACACCACCCGGGCCCGCAGGGCATCCACCAGGCCGCTCTGGCGGGGGATGCCAAATTTTTCGGCAAAGTCGCTCTCGATGTGGGCGACAGCGTGCATGGTAAACGTTTGCTGTTCCATAGGGCGCCTCCTTACAGGCTGCGGCACAGGCCCACGGCCCTGCCTTCGATCTGCAGTTCCGCCAGCTGGGGCCCCGCATAGATCATGGGCGGGCAGACGGCGGCGTTGTCGGCCAGCAGAACGACGGCGTCCCCCTGGCGGTGGAAGTGTTTCAGAGTGGCCTCCTCGCCGATGCGGACCGCCGCGATCTCTCCCTGTTCCACTTCGGGCTGGCGGCGGATGCAGACGATATCCCCGTCCTGTATGGTGGGGGCCATGCTGTCGCCGTGACAGGTCAGGGCGAAGTCGGCGTGCCAGTCGGCCGGCACCCCGATGTACCGCTCGATGTTCTGTTCCGCAGTGATGGGGGTGCCGCAGGCGATGGACCCCACCAGGGGCACCCGCGCCATCCGAGGCATGGCCTCGAATCCCTCGGGGATCACGCCCCCGCCGTTTTCCAGCCCCAGCAGCCAGGCGGTGGAAGTCTCCAGGGCGGCGGCAAAGTCCTCCAGCTTGTTCTGGGGGATGTCGTTGATCCCTTTTTCGATCTTGGTGATGGAGGACTTGGACCGGTAGCCCATCCGGGAGGCCAGCTCCTCCTGGCTCATGCCCAGTTCCTCCCGGCGCAGCCGGATACGGGTCGATAGGACAGACATAGGAATGCTCCTTTGCGTTGCAGACAGTTGACTTTGGTTTGCTTTGATTACGTTTAGTATACCATAGGATTGGTTTTGAATCAACCTCAAGCGCAAATTCCTGCAAGACAGTTGACTTTTAATCTCTGCCGTGGTAAACTCTGTATAGATTTTGAATCAACACAAAGCGAACCAAAGGAGGCACAAGCATGATCGACCGGGAACGGCTGAACGCACAGGTCGCGGCCAGCGGCTACAAGAAGAAGTATCTCGCCCACGCGCTGGGGATGAGCGGCGCCACCCTGCAGAGCAGGCTGCAAGGCAAAAGCGAGTTCAAACTGCAGGAGGCCCAGAGGCTGAGCTTCCTACTTGGTTTGAGCGCGGAAGAACAGGCCCGCTGTTTCTGGACCTTGAAGTAGATTTTCCATCACCCAATGCGAAAGGAGTTGTCCATGACCAGCGAACACCGCCGGCAGTGCCGCGCCGCCCTGTGGCACTGGCAGCTGATCGAGCGCCAGCCCGGCCCCGAGACCGAGTGCTGGGCCCACGCCCTGCGCCAGACCGCAGCCTACTACGAACGCCGGGACCCCATCCGGGCCGGCATTTTGGAGCAGCGCTACCGCCGCCACCTGACCGAGGAGCAGGTGCAGGACAAGCTGCACATCGGCCGCACCACCTACCAGAAGGCCAACACCGACCTGCTGAGCACCCTGGCGGTCTACGCCGCCCGGGACGGCCTGCTGTGACCGGGCACAGCAAAGCCCCCGCTCTATGCAGGGCAGGGGCAGGGGGTCAGCTGTCTTTTTGATCCTTGGGCTTTTCGCAGCGCTGGTGGCAGGAGGCGCAGTTGCCGCCGCAGCCTTCGCCCTTCCAGCCGCCGTTTTTGGAGATCCAGATCACCGCCAGGGTGAACAGCACGATCAGCACCACCAGGGTCACGATCCCGCGTACTGTCAACATAGAAACAACCTCTTTTCTTGGTGGACTGGCTCCAGTATACACGATTTTGCCCCGCGGGGCAATGGCTGCCGGGCAAAAAAACGCCGTTGAAAGCGCTTTTTTGTTCCCGCTCCAAATTTTTTTGCCCTTGGCCGAAAAATGGGCTTGCATTTTGCCGCCGGCCGTGCTATAATATCCCTGTTCCGATTCGGAGGATTAGCTCAGCTGGTTAGAGCACCTGCATCACACGCAGGGGGTCTGGGGTTCGAGTCCCTAATTCTCCACCA
>ERZ1090880.989-NODE-990-length-14678-cov-11.931751_pt1 | contig 14678 bp, 11 predicted proteins | sample MGYA00478471_ERZ1090880 | MGnify/ENA primary metagenome ERZ1090880 (study PRJEB33644, sample SAMEA5815734) | chicken gut metagenome | biome: Chicken; feature: Gastrointestinal Tract; material: Caecum | place: Ireland | collected 2019-01-01 | study: A study of the... | reverse complement strand
TAGAGGCAAAGGAACAGGAACTTAAATTAAGAAACGACTTTGAACGCGAAAGCAAGGAGAAAAAGGCTGAACTTGCAAAGCAGGAACAGCGTTTAACCCAAAGGGAGGACAACCTCGACAAGAGGGAAGATTCCTTAACCAAAAAGAGCGACGCGCTCGAACAGCAGAAGAAGGAACTTGCCAACAAAGAGCAGGAAATCAAAAAGACGCAGGACAAAATCAATCACCAGCACGAGCTGATGATTCAGGAACTCGAAAAGGTGGCTCAGCTCACCAAGGAAGAGGCTAAAACGCTCCTCTCCAACGAGATTCTCGACGAAACGCGCCACGACGTCGCACTGCAGGTGCGCAACATCGAGCAGACTGCAAAGGAAGAGGCGACAAACGAGGCGAAGAAGATTATCACGCTAGCCATTCAGCGCTGCGCGGCAGACCATACGTCGGAGGTCACGGTTTCTACGGTTTCCCTTCCCAGCGACGATATGAAGGCGAGGATAATAGGCAGGGAGGGCAGAAATATCCGCGCCCTCGAAAATGCTACGGGCATCGAGTTTATCATCGACGATACTCCCGAAGTCGTAATTCTCTCGGGGTTCGACCCTATGAGAAGGGAAGTTGCAAGGCTTGCCCTTGAAAGACTGATTGCCGACGGCAGAATCCATCCCGCACGCATAGAGGAGACTGTCGAAAAGGTTAAAAAGGAACTCGACAACGAGATTAAGCAGGCTGGCGAAGCCGCCATGTTCGAAGTCGGAATATTCGGGCTTCACCCCGAGCTCATAAAGCTTATCGGCAGGCTCAAATACAGGACGAGTTACGGGCAGAACGTATATCAGCATTCCATAGAAGTTGCGCTCCTTGCAGGTCTTATGGCGCAGGAGCTCGGGCTCGACGTAAACTTTGCAAAGCGCGCGGGACTTCTGCACGATATAGGCAAAGCAGTCGACCATGAACAGGAAGGCACCCACATAAGGCTCGGCGCCGACCTTGCGAAGAAGTATAAAGAGAATGCTAACATCGTAAACGCGATTGAGGCGCACCACGGCGACGTGGAGCCTAAAACGGTTGAGGCTGTGCTCGTGGCTGCCGCCGACGCGATTTCGGGCGCAAGACCGGGCGCAAGAAGGGAGACGGGCACAAACTACGTCAAGCGCCTTGAAAAGCTTGAAGAGATTGCCTCAAGCTTCAGCGGCGTAGACAAGAGCTACGCAATCCAGGCGGGCAGGGAAATACGCGTTATGGTAAAGCCCGAACAGATTGACGACGCCCAGGCGCTCTTCCTTGCAAAGGATATCGCAAAGAAGATAGAATCGGAACTCGAATATCCCGGACAGATTAAGGTAAACGTTATACGCGAGTTCAGAAGCGTCGAATACGCAAAATAAAAAAGCAAACAGCGCCATATGGCGGAAAAATGCGGAGGCAAACGCCTCCGCATTTTTATTGAAATTATATGTATCGACGGTTATAATTTTTGTACCGTTACGGCAACGAAAACGACTGCGAAAGCGGCGCGGAAATTTTCCGCGCCGCCATTTATTTGTTTGCCGATTTTTCTTTTTCGAGGTCTTTCATCACATCTTCGATAAAGCTCTGCGCCGCGTCGAAGTCGTCTATGTTTGGTCTGCCCTTGTTTATGCCGCCCGCAAGCGCGAATATAAAGAACTTGCACAGGCCTTTGCAACCGAACGAGCCCAAAACTTTGCTGCCCTTTTGTTCGAGCAGGGAGATAAGTTTTTTGTTATATTTTTGGTATTTGCCCGTGGCGCTCGTGGAAAATACAAACGAATACTTAGGTGCGGCGGGGAGCTTTTCGACGAACTTTATAAGTTTCGGGTCGTGGCTGCCCGCATTTATTCCGCCGCCGAACCCGACGGCGTCGTACTGTGACAGATTGTATTTCTCGATGTCGTCGAAATCGGCGATGGTGAGGGGAGCAACTTCCGCCATAGCCTCGGCTATCTGCATCGTGTTTCCCATATGAGTTGACCTTACTACGGCAAGAAGTTTCATTGCTGCGCTCCGTTATTTTAATTTTTGGTAAACAGATAAAAACTTAAAGTGAATATCGGAATATTCAGCGCTATTATGCATGGTATAACCACGTGCGAGAGCACTTCGGTAGTCGAAGACCAGTCGGTGCTTAAAATAAACGCAAAGATGAATATTATGATAATCAGAAGAACGGTTATAATGCACGCCGTTGAGACGTATCTGAGGCTCGTCGGCTTGCGAATATGGTTGCCGTAGCGCGCGCCGAAGAGTATTCCGCATACGAGCACGGTTGCAACGCCGAGCGCAAGTATGATGATGGGGTAGGCTATCGAAACGTTCAGCTCGTCCATAAACAGGAGTGTGAGCGTAAATTCCAACAGCATTATCACGCCGATAATCAGCGAGCACTTAAAGAGCGTTGCGCCCTTGTTATACGTCGTCTGCCGTGCCGCGCCTGCGGCAAAAGCTTCGTCGGACGTGCTTATTTTAAGTCCGTCGGAAGCCGCTTTTTTGCTTGCGTCGAGATAGCCGCCGTATCTCACCGGATGTCTTACCTGTTCTTCCTGCGCGGGCGCCTGCACTTGTTCAAATACGGGTTCGGCTGGCTGGGGCGTAACCTGCGGCTGTGGCTGTGCGTAAACAGATTGCTGTACGGGCGCAGGTTCGGTATTTTTGAGAGTACTGTCGAAGAGTTTATCTATCAGATTCTTGTAGTCGCGTTCCTGTTCGGGGCGCGCGTTATAAATAAGTCTGTCGGTATTCTGCTCGGTATCCTCTGGCTCGCTGCGCTTTTTATCGTCGTCGCCAGAGATGAGCTTGAGGTAGTTTTCGTGTGCGCGTCTGCGGCTCTCTTCTTCGGCCGAGCGGCCGAGTTGTGAGGTGTATCTCGCTCTCTCGGCGTTAATCTCTTCGTCGGAGTAGGGGCTTTGCCGTGCATAATTGTCTTGCTGACCCGCATGTTCCCCGCGGCGGACGTCGTAGCTTTCGTTATAACTTTCCGTGTGCTCGCTGTAAGTCGTCTGCTGCGTTTCGGCGGGCTGGCTGACGTATTCGTGCGCAGGCTCGCTGTTATTCATAACCTGCGTGGTAGGCTGCTGCACGGGTTCCTGTACCGGCGTCGGTGCAGGCTCCTGTGTCGCGGGCGCAGTGTCGGCGTTGCCGCTTGCTGTCTGTGCGCTCGCGGTCATTCCGCTTTCAAAGAGCTGTTCGGAGTATGTAAGCGGCTTTTCCGTTTCGGCTGTATAAGCGACGGAGGGGGTATCGTCGGCCTTTTTTTCTTCCGTAGGTTTTTCCTCGGGTTTCTTTGTGGGGTCGTCGATATATATTGTCTGAACGTCTTCCGATACGGTGTAGGTGCGCGCCTCAACCGAGGGCATTCCTGTCTCATCCGTCTTGTCGGGTTTTTCTTCTTTTTGTTCTTCGCCGTCCTCGCCGTGAATTACGGGTACGCGCGAAGTCGCCTGTTTCAGAATTTTGAAGTCGACGGGCGTGGGGGCGGGCTGGTTGAAGTCGAAGTTGCGGTCTGAGATGAGATTATCGATGACAGTCCTCGAATATTCCCATTCTGCCTGGTTATGCTCGGTTATTTCGCGCCCGCTTTCGGTGAGGCGGAAATATTTTCGTCTGCCGCCCGCCGAAACTTCGTCGTTCTTCCAATAAGCCTGAATATAGCCCTGGTTTTCCAGCCTTTTAAGGGCGCTGTAAAGCGTGGGCTGTTTAAGCGTGTACTGCCCGTGGCTCTTTTCGTTTATTTCATTGATTATCTCGTAGCCGTACTTGTCTCTATCGTACAGCGAGCGGAGAATGATGGTGTTTATGTGTCCGCGTATGAGGTCGGCGCTTATCGAGCTCTTGCCCTGACCGCCTTCAAATTCTTCGGTGTTGTTGTCCATGGTATTTCTCCCGTATGTTATAAAAATTATAACATAAATTGCGGCTGAATGTCAATAGTTTGGTAATATTTATAGTACTATGTCAAACATAATTGGCGGACTCGGGCAATTTGTCGTATTTTTTTGTCCGTATTTTTGGGCCGTCATTCATTAGACATTTTTTTTGCGCCGTGATATAATTATATCGCTGTGTTCGGGGTGCGCCCGTGCAGCCTTGCGATGTTTTTTGTTCAGGAGTTGAAAAATGTACAGGAATATAAGGGATTACGATATCCGTTATACCGACGTGGATTTCAAAGACGAGCTCAAACTCTCGTCGCTCATGTCGGTGCTCGAAGAGTCGGCCTGTCTTTCTGCCGACGAACTCGGCTTCGGCTATGATGACATAGCCCCGAGAGGCATAGGTTTCATTCTCGCAAACTGGTACATAGAAATTTACCGTCCTATTAAACTTAAAGAAAAGCTCACGGTGCACACGTGGCCCATCAAGCCGAAAAACACCATCTTTTTAAGGGAGTTTGAAGTGTATTCCGGGGATGAAAAAGTGTGCGTTGCGACGACCCGCTGGTGCATGGTCGACCTGAAGACTTTTGCCATTCTCCCGACGAGCGCGTTTTTCGAGGGTGACACGCGCGAATATAACGATTTCCGCGCAATCGACTATAACTCGTGGCGCATTGCGCCGCTGAAAGTGGGCGAAAAGAAGTACGAAAAAATCGTTTCGGCCTCCGATTACGACCATTATTTCCACGTAAACAACACCAAATACGCCGATTTGTGCCTCGATACGTTCAGCGTCGACGAGCTCGGCACAAGGAGCGTTAAAAACGTTCTGATTACATACGTAAAGCAGTGCAAATACGGCGAAAAACTTGAATTTTTCCGTGCCGACGACGGCGACGTTTCACTCATTGAGGGCAGAGTCGGCGACGAGGCGCGCGTAAGAATTAAGGTTGAGTTCAGAAGAATATAATTTTTGTTTTGAATTGCCCGCGCGGCGTAGCCGCGGCGGGCAAGTTTAAAGTATGCGGGAAAGCCGGATTACCGGCTTTAAGCTTGTGACCGGAAATTAAGTTATGCCTAAATATGAATATACGCTCATAAAGAGCGACAGGAAAACGTACACCATAAAGGTTACCGAGGACAACAAAATTATCGTGCGCGCGCCGCAGCGCGCGAGCCTGCGCGACGTCGAAAACGTGATTGCCGGAAAGCGCGGGTGGATAGAGCGCGCAATGGCGTTCAACAGCGCAAACAATCTCGCAAGGCAGAGCGTTAAAGATTACCGCGCGGCGTATGTAGGCGGCGACCTCGTGCCCGTGATAAAGAGCACGCGTAACTTTATCGACGGCGCGGGGGTGCACGTTACGGGCGAAAGGGGCTTTAAATCGGCTTACGTCGGCACTCTCGGCGGATACTTTACCGAAAAATTCCGCGAGGTCGAGCGGGCGTGCAATTTAAAGGCTGCCTCGGTATCCTTTCGCTCTTACACGGGAAGGTGGGGCTGTTGCGACGGCAACTGCAATATAATTTTTAATTTCAAGCTGCTCATGCTCCCGCAGTCTGTGCAGAAATACGTCATGGTTCACGAGCTCTGCCACACCATTCACCACGACCATTCAAAGGAATTCTGGCAGCTCGTTTCGCGCTTTATGCCAGACTGGAAGAGATACCGCGCCGAGCTTAAAAAATACACCTTTCTCATAAGGCTCTATTAAAACCCTTCGCGCGTTTTTGCGCGGCAAAACCCTCTGCCGCGCGTATTGTGTGCAAATTATGGATAAATTTTGCATATTTATGCAATTATTCTTTAAAAATGAATAAAATGTGAATATTTATGCAAAAATTTCCTTAAAATTTTTTAAATATACATAAGAAACGCTTGACTTGAACCTGTATATATTGTATAATTTGCGCGATGAAGCTCAAAGAACGCTTCAAATATATTAAAGCGGACGAAAAAAGTAATGGAAAAGAAGATTAAAAAAGTAGTTCTTGCGTATTCGGGCGGGCTTGATACGTCGATTATCATTCCCTGGCTCAAAGAAAATTACGATAATTGCGAGGTTATAGCCGTCTCCGCCGACGTAGGTCAGGAATCGGAGCTTGAGGGGCTTGAAGAAAAGGCGCTTAAAACGGGCGCTTCCAAACTTTATATAGAGGACCTTCGCAAGGAATTTATCGAAGATTACATCTATCCCACGATGAAAGCGGGAGCGGTATATGAAAACAGGTACCTTCTCGGCACTTCGTTTGCCCGTCCCGTAATCGCAAAGAGGATAGTAGAGATAGCCAAAAAAGAGGGCGCCGACGCAATCTGCCACGGCTGTACGGGCAAGGGTAACGACCAGGTGCGTTTCGAGCTTTCAATCAAAGCTTTTGCGCCCGAAATGCCCATAATCGCGCCCTGGCGCATATGGAACATAAAGAGCCGCGACGAGGAGATTGACTACGCCGAGGCGCACAACGTTCCCCTTAAAATAAACAGGGAAACCAACTATTCAAAGGATAAAAACCTTTGGCATCTGTCGCACGAGGGGCTTGACCTTGAGGACCCTGCGAACGAGCCGCAGTACGATAAGATACTCGAACTCGGCGTATCCCCCTGGAAAGCGCCCGACAAGAGCACCTATATAACCATCCATTTTGAAAAGGGCATTCCCACCGCGATAGACGGCGAAGAGCTCGACAGCGTTTCGTTGATTGAAAAGCTCAACAAAGTCGGCGGCGAAAACGGCGTGGGCATTATCGATATGGTGGAAAACCGCCTTGTCGGAATGAAGAGCCGCGGCGTATACGAAACTCCCGGCGGCACAATTTTATATACCGCGCACGAACTTCTCGAATCTATCTGCCTCGACAAGGCGACTGCGCACTATAAGCAGCTCATTGCCATCAAATACGGCGAGATGGTGTACGACGGTCAGTGGTTCACTCCGCTCAGGGAGGCGTTCGACGCGTTTGTCGACAAGACCCAGGAGAACGTTACGGGCGACGTAAAGCTCCGCGTCTACAAGGGCAACATAATTCCCGCGGGCATAACTTCGCCTCACTCGCTTTACAGTGAAGATATCGCAACGTTCGGCGAGGACCATTGCTACGACCAGACCGATTCCGCAGGCTTTATCAACCTGTTCGGTCTGCCCATCAAGATAAAGGCTCTCCTCGACGAGAAAAAACTCAAATAAATTTATACGGAAAAAATTATACGGTAAAAACCGCGCGCCGAAAGTAAAGCGGCGCGCGGCAAATAAAAAACGGTATCTGCGGCAAGCGGCAATGTTTGCCGCTTTGTACTGCATAACCGGTTTATAATACATGGCCGCTTGTTACGGCGGAAAATTATTTAAAATGTTTAACGTATTTATAGACGGCCGCGAGGGCACGACGGGGCTCCAGATTTACGAGAGGCTTTCAAAGCGCGGCGACATAAACCTTATAACCATTCCCGAAGAGCTTCGCAAAGACGTTTCTGCGAGAAAGGAACGGCTGAACGCCGCCGATATCTGTTTTCTCTGCCTGCCCGACGCGGCGGCGAGAGAGTCGGTTTCTCTGATTGAGAACCCGTCGGTGCGCGTGATTGACGCGTCGACGGCCCACCGCACGGCGGACGGCTGGGTGTACGGGCTTCCCGAACTTTCGGCGGAGAGGAGAGAGGCGGTTGCCCGCTCTCCGCGCGTTGCAAATCCCGGTTGCCATGCCACCGGCTTTATAACGCTCGTCGCGCCGCTCGTGAAAGGGGGAATCCTCGGCGCGGGCTATCCTCTCACCGCACATTCTGTGACGGGCTATTCGGGCGGCGGTAAAAAGATGATAGCAGAATATGAGGCGGAGGGCAGGAGCGTGCTCTTATCTTCCCCGAGGCAGTATTCGCTTTCGCTTTCACACAAACACCTGCCTGAAATGGTAAAGGAATGCGCGCTTGAACACGCCCCGATTTTTAATCCCATTGTGGGTGACTTCTATTGCGGAATGTGCGTAACCGTTCCGCTCTACAAAAGCCTGTTGCTCAAAATAATGGGTGTGGACGACATAAGAAACTACTTTGCAGAGTACTATGCGTCGCAGAATTTTGTAAAAGTGGCAAAAAAAGAGGAAATTCCCGCGTATTTGCCTGCAAATGAGCTGGCGGGTACCAATCTTTTAAAAATTTACGTAAGCGGCAACGACGATATGATACTCATGTGCAGCGTGTTCGATAATCTCGGCAAGGGCGCCTCGGGCGCGGCCGTGCAGAACATGAACATAATGCTCGGGCTCGACGAAACGTTCTCGCTCGTATAACGTTGCAATGTTCAATCCGGCTCGGGCGTTGCGGGCGGTTTAATCGCATATTCGGCTGGCAAACGGCTGTAATTTGCAGTTTGCGGCGGCTGGTTTCAGCTATATTTTTTATAAAAGCGCCGCCCGCGTTTACGAATGTGCCGCCCGTGTCGCGGCATGTTTTTAAAAAGCGTTGTTTTGAATAAATATTTCACCAAGTCGATTGACGGCGCGGCATTTTTGGGATATAATATATAAAAATCTTGACTAAGCAGCCGTCGCAAAAGCTTTGGTAATAACTTTTTTAAGGCACTTCTGATTTGTTAATATGAAATTTTTGCGTGAGACAAGCGGCGGAGTGTGCGCGCCCCTCGGTTTTAAAGCGGGCGGCATACACTGCGGCATAAGGAAAAATAAGGATAAAAAAGATTTTGCGCTCATTGTGAGCGACGTGCCCTGCGCGGCGGCCGGCGTGTTTACCCAGAACCTTGTGAAGGGCGCGCCCGTGCTCGTCACAAAGCGCAACATTGCAAACGGCGTTGCGCAGGCGGTGATATGCAACAGCGGCAACGCAAACACCTGCAACAAAGACGGTGAGGAAGTGGCGGAGAAGATGTGCGCCCTCGTTACGAAGGTTGCGGGCATTAATTCGTCGGACGTCATAGTCGCCTCGACGGGCGTGATAGGGCTTCCGCTCGATATAACGCCCATGGCGAACGCCATCGGCGAACTCTATTCTTCGCTCTCGTTAAACAGCGACAGCGCGGCCGAAGCCATCATGACGACCGATACCGTTCCCAAGTCGGTTGCCGTTGAATTTGAACTTGGCGGCAAAACCTGCCGCATCGGCGCGATTGCAAAGGGCGTGGGCATGATTTGCCCCAACATGGCGACGACTCTCATATTCATAACCACCGACGTCAGCATATCTTCGCAGATGCTGCAAAAGGCACTCTCCGAGGACGTAAAAACGTCGTTTAATATGGTCAGCATAGACGGCGACCAGTCTACGAACGATACCTGCTGCATACTTGCAAACGGGCTTGCGGAAAACCAAAAGATTGAAGAGGCGGGCACCGATTTCTCGGCGTTCAGAAAGGCTCTTCACTACTGCACGGTAAAGCTCTCGAAGATGATTGCAAAGGACGGCGAGGGCGCGACGAAGCTTATAGAATGCAACGTCCGCGGCGCAAAGACGGCAAAAATGGCAAAAAACGTCGCAAAATCTGTAATCAAGTCCTCGCTCGTAAAGGCGGCGATGTTCGGCGCCGACGCCAACTGGGGCAGGGTGCTTTGCGCGATAGGTTATGCGGGCGAGCCCGTAGACGTGAACAGAATAGACGTAAGCTTCCGTTCCTCGAAGGGCAGGCTTCCCGTATGCGAGAACGGCAGCGGAATTCCGTTTGACGAGCAATTCGCAAAGGAAGTGCTTTTAAAGGACGAAGTCGAAATAAACATCGATTTGAAACTCGGAGGCTGCAAGGCCTCTGCGTGGGGCTGCGACCTGACTTACGACTACGTTAAAATAAACGGCGACTACCGCACCTGACGCGGGGCGCATTAAGCATTAAAGAGCAAAAACGGGAAAGACGGCACAGAATTTCGGAGAATCTATGGATAAACAGGAACAGGCTGAGTTTTTGGTTGAAGCTCTGCCGTACATCAAAAAATACTATAACAAGATTATAGTCATAAAATACGGCGGCAACGCGATGACCGACGGCAAGCTCAAATTTGCTGTAATGAACGACGTTGCCGTGCTCAGCGCCCTCGGAATCAAAGTCGTGCTCGTCCACGGCGGCGGCCCCGAGATTTCCGATATTTCCAAAAAGATGGGCATAACGCCCAAATTTGTGAACGGACTGCGCTATACCGACGCCGAAACTGCCGAAATAGCCCGCATGGCGCTTGCAGGCAAGGTGAATAAATCGCTCGTCGACCTTCTCTGCGCGGCGGGCGGCAAGGCAATCGGCCTTTGCGGCGAAGACGGACACATGCTCAAATGCGAAAAGGTCTCCGAGGAACTCGGCTATGTGGGCAGGATTGTAAACGTCGACGCGGGCGTCATAAAGGATATGCTCAGCCTCGGCTATGTTCCCGTCATTTCCCCGATTGGTTTCGACGACGGCGGAAATATTTATAACATAAACGCCGACACGGCCGCGGCGGCGATAGCCGGGGCGATTGGGGCGGAGAGCCTCATTTTAATGACCGACATAAAGGGGCTTATGGAGGATAAAGACGACCCCGACAGCCTTATAAAAAAGGTATACGTGTCCGATATTCCCGCGCTCGTAAAGCAGGGCATAATATCGGGCGGCATGATACCCAAAATAGATTGCTGCAAGGAAGCCATACGCCGCGGCGTGAACAAGGTGTTCATAACCGACGGCAGGGTTTACCATTCCATTTTGGTGGAAATTTTGTCTGAAGAAGGCAGCGGCACCATGTTTTACAGTTGACTGATTTATCCTTTTAAATCAGTCTTTATTTTAGTATTCGGGGCGATTGCCGCCCCTGAACGGATTGTTTTGTTTACGGTGACGAGATGGACGGAAAAAATATTATAGATGAAGATAAGCAATATATAGCGGGGACGTACGCACGCTTCCACGTGGCATTTAAAGAGGGCAGGGGGTGCCGCCTCTACGACTACGACGGCAAGGAATACGTTGACTGCGGCAGCGGCATTGCGGTGGATATTTTCGGCATAAACGACGAGGAGTGGAAGAATGCGGTTATTGCCCAGCTTAACAGCGTTCAGCACACGAGCAACCTCTTTTACACCGAGCCGCAGGCGCGCCTTGCAAAACTCCTGTGCGAAAAGACGGGCGCGAAGAAGGTGTTCTTCGGCAACAGCGGCGCCGAGGCCAACGAATGTGCCATTAAAGCGGCGCGCAAATACGGCGAAGTTCACCACGGCGAAAAGAGAAAGGAGATAATTACTTTAAAAGATTCCTTTCACGGCAGAACTCTCGCAACTCTCGCCGCGACGGGGCAGGACGCGTTCCATAAGTATTACGGCCCTTTCCCGGCAGGGTTCGTGTACGCCGAGCCCACGGCGGAGGGCGTTGAAAAGTGCGTAAACGAAAACACCTGCGCCGTAATGATTGAATGCATCCAGGGCGAGAGCGGGGTAAATACGCTCGATAAAGATTTCGTAAAGTCTGTCGAAAAGCTCTGCAAGGAGCGCGATATCCTGCTTATCTGCGACGAAGTGCAGACGGGCAACGGCAGAACGGGCTATCTGTATGCCTACCAGGCGTACGGCATTTCTCCCGACATCGTCACCACGGCAAAGGGACTGGGCGGCGGACTTCCGATAGGCGCGTGCATGCTCTTTGATAAGTGTGAAAACGTGTTCGGATTCGGCGACCACGGTTCTACTTTCGGCGGCAACCCCGTGGTTTGCGCGGGCGCGTGCAGCATAATCGGAAGAATAGACGAAAAGCTCCTGCTTTCCGTGCGCGAAAAGGGCGAGTATTTTAAGGCGGGATTGGAGAAGATTGAAGGCGTGGAGGAAGTGAGCGGCATGGGGCTCATGATAGGCATCAAAACCGCAAAACCCGCCTCCGAAATTGCAAAAAAATGCATCGATAAGGGGCTTCTGGTGCTCACGGCACACTCAAAAGTGCGCCTTCTGCCGCCCCTGAATATAAGCAAAGACGAAATTGACTTTGCGCTCAAAATTTTAAGCGAGGTTATAAGCGAATGAAACATTTACTTAAACTCGGCGACCTTTCGAGGGAGGATATTCTTTCCATACTCAACCTCGCCGACCAGCTCAAATTCGAAAGGAATAACGGAATACAGAAAGATTACTTGAAGGGCAAAAAGCTCGGCATGATTTTCCAGAAGGCGTCCACCCGCACGAGGGTGTCGTTCGAAGTGGGAATGTACGAGCTCGGGGGCTACGCGCTCTTTTTGTCGAGCAACGACCTGCAGATTGGCAGGGGCGAGCCCGTAAAGGATACCGCGCGCGTCCTCTCGCGCTATCTCGACGGCATAATGATTCGTACCTTCGCCCAGCAGGAAGTCGAAGACCTTGCAAAATACGGTTCCATTCCCATAATAAACGGACTTACCGACTATTGCCACCCCTGCCAGGTGCTTGCCGACCTTATGACGATAAGGGAGTACAAGGGCACGTTCAAGGGGCTCAAAATGGCGTTCGTCGGCGACGGCAACAATATGGCGAACAGCCTTATAGTGGGCGCCGTTAAAACGGGAATGAGCTTTACCGTTGCCTGCCCGAAGGGCTACGAGCCCGACGCCGAGCTTGTAAAATGGGGCAAGGAGAGCGGGCTTTTAACCGTAACTTCCAACGTCGAAGAGGCGATATCGGGCGCCGACGTGCTCTATACCGACGTGTGGGCGTCGATGGGTCAGGAAAAGGAGAAGGCTGAGCGCGAGAACGCTTTCAAGGGCTTCCAGATAAACGAAAAGAACATAAAGGCGGCAAAGGACGACGTTATGGTTATGCACTGCCTGCCCGCGCACCGCGGCGAAGAGATTACCGACGGCGTTCTCGAAGCGCACGCCAAGGAGATATTCGACGAGGCCGAAAACAGGCTGCACGCGCAGAAAGCCGTTATGGTAAAACTCATGAGATAAAAAGCCGCTCAGTTGTTAATTATTTAACCGGGCGCTTATAGTTTGAGCCAGCCCCCAAAGGCGGCATTTGCAAATTCAGTTACTCAGATTATTTATTTAACCTCCCGTAAAAAAATCCGTTTATCAGGCGGTTGCCGCACGGCAACCGTCGGATAGGCATGAAAAGGAAGTATAGATGAAAAACAGCAAAGTTTATTTGACGCTTGAAAACGGCAGACAGTTCACGGGGTATTCGTTCGGCGCCGAAAAGGAAGTCGTTGGCGAACTCGTGTTCACGACCGGCATGACGGGCTATATCGAAACTCTGACCGACCCGAGCTACTACGGGCAGATAGTCACGCAGACATTTCCGCTCATAGGCAATTACGGCATGATTGAAGTTGACATGGAGAGCAAAAAGCCGTGGGTCACTGCCTACATCGTGAGAGAGAAATGCGACGCACCCTCCAACTTCAGGTGCGGGGGAACAATCGACGAGTTCCTCAAAAAGAACGGCATACCCGGAATTTACGGAATAGACACCCGCGAGCTCACCAAAATTGTGAGAGAGGCGGGCGTTATGAATGCCGCCATAACCAAAAAACCGCTCAAAGATTTGACGGAAGTTTGCGCGTACAGGATAAAGGACGCAGTAAAATCGGTTACCTGCAGCGAGGTTGAGTACCTCGGCGACCCCGATGGAATAAGGGTTGCCGTATGGGACTTCGGCGCAAAGCGCAACATAATGCGCGAGCTTGCAAACCGCGGCTGCTATTGCATGAAGGTGCCTTCGTACTACACCGCCGAGCAGATTCTTGCGCTCGAACCGCAGGGTCTTATGCTCACCAACGGCCCCGGCGACCCCTCTGAAAATACCGAAGTTATATCCAATATCCGCAAACTTGCAGGCAGGCTTCCCGTATTCGGCATCTGCCTCGGCCATCAGCTCTTCGCGCTTGCGATGGGCGGCAAGACCAAGAAGATGAAGTACGGCCACCGCGGCTCGAACCAGCCCGTAAAAAATCTCGACACGGGCAGAGTGTATATCTCCAGCCAGAACCACGGCTACGAGGTTATCTCCTCGAGCGTGGAGGGCGGCAAGCTCAGCTTTGTAAACGCCAACGACGGCACCTGCGAGGGCTTCGAATATCCCGAACTCAACGCATACACGGTGCAGTTCCACCCCGAGGCGTGCGGCGGTCCCATGGACGCGTCCTTCCTTTTCGATAAATTCATACTCAACATAAAGGAGGGCAGATATCATGCCTAAGAGAGAGGATATCAAAAAAGTACTCGTTATAGGTTCGGGCCCCATAGTAATAGGCCAGGCTGCCGAGTTCGACTATGCGGGCGCGCAGGCATGCCGCGTTCTTAAAGACGCGGGGCTCGACGTAGTTCTCTGTAACTCCAATCCCGCAACTATAATGACCGACAAGGCGCTCGCAGACGAGATATATCTCGAGCCGCTCACCATAGATACGTTAAAGAGAATAATCATAAAGGAACGTCCCGACAGCCTGCTTGCCTCTCTCGGCGGACAGACGGGTCTCACCCTCGGCTGCCAGCTTGCAAAAGAGGGCTTTCTCGATGAGTGGGGCGTAAAACTTATCGGCGTAAATTTAAGCGCGATTGACAGGGCGGAGGACAGGGAGCTCTTTAAAGAGACCATGCAGAAGATTAACCAGCCCGTCGTTCCCTCCGATATTGCCTACACGGTTGAAGAGTGCCTCGAAGTTGCAAATAAAATAGGCGGCTATCCCGTAATCGTGCGCCCCGCATACACGCTCGGCGGCGCGGGCGGCGGCGTTGCCCACGACGAGGAGGAGCTTAAAATCATAGCCCACAACGGACTCATGCTCTCGCCTATCACGCAGGTACTGATTGAAAAGTACATCGGCGGCTGGAAGGAGATAGAGTTCGAAGTTCTGCGCGACG
>ERZ1090880.987-NODE-988-length-14693-cov-8.178713_pt1 | contig 14693 bp, 5 predicted proteins | sample MGYA00478471_ERZ1090880 | MGnify/ENA primary metagenome ERZ1090880 (study PRJEB33644, sample SAMEA5815734) | chicken gut metagenome | biome: Chicken; feature: Gastrointestinal Tract; material: Caecum | place: Ireland | collected 2019-01-01 | study: A study of the... | reverse complement strand
GGGAGATGGTCAGGCCGCCGGACTTCTTGGAGTCGTAATCGAAGTAGCCCTGGGCATACATATCGGTGTGGTCGCCGATGATCTTGATGGAGTTCTTGTTGGCGCCCACGGTGCCGTCGGAGCCCAGGCCCCAGAACTTACAAGAGGTGGTGCCAGCGGGAGCGGTATCGGGGTCCTCGGTGGCATCCAGGGACAGATGGGTCACGTCGTCCACAATGCCGATGGTGAAGCGCTTCTTGGGCTCGTCCTTCTCCATGTTGCGGTACACGGCGATGATGTCGCTGGGCTTGGTGTCCTTGGAACCCAGGCCGTAGCGGCCGGTGTACACGGGGCAGGTGGCAAACTGAGTGCCATTGATAGCGGCCAGCACATCCAGGTACAGGGGCTCGCCGATGGAGCCGGGCTCCTTGGTGCGGTCCAGGACGGAAATCTTCTTCACGGTCTCGGGCAGCACGTCCAGCAGGTACTTGGCCACGAAGGGACGGTACAGATGGACCTTGACCAGGCCCACCTTCTCACCGGCGGCATTGAGGTAATCGACGACTTCCTCGATGGTCTCGCAGGCGGAGCCCATGGCGATGATGACCTTGTCGGCATCGGGAGCGCCATAGTAGTTGAAGGGCTTATAGTCGGTGCCGATTTTCTCGTTGACCTTGTTCATGTAGTCAACCACAACCTCGGGCACGGCGTCGTAGTACTTGTTGCAAGCCTCGCGGGCCTGGAAGAAGATGTCGCCGTTCTGGGCCTGGCCGCGCAGCACGGGGTGCTCGGGGTTCAGGGCGCGGCGGCGGAACTCGTTGACAGCGTCCCAATCCAGCAGGTCGCCCAGGTCATCGTAATCCCAGACCTGGATCTTCTGGATTTCGTGGGAGGTGCGGAAGCCATCGAAGAAGTGGAGGAAAGGTACCCGGCCCTTGATAGCGGAGAGGTGGGCCACGGCGCCCAGGTCCATGACTTCCTGGGGAGAGTTGGAGCACAGCATGGCATAGCCAGTCTGGCGGCAGGCATACACGTCGGAGTGGTCGCCGAAGATGTTCAGGGCGTGGGTAGCCACTGTACGGGCGGAAACGTGGATGACACTGGGCAGCAGCTCACCAGCCATCTTGTACATGTTGGGAATCATCAGCAGCAGGCCCTGGGAGGCAGTGTAGGTGGTGGTGAGGGCGCCAGCGGCCAAAGAGCCGTGGACAGCGCCGGCAGCACCGGCCTCAGACTGCATCTCGGTGACGCGGACCTCACGGCCGAACAGGTTCTTGCGGCCGGCGGCAGCATACTTGTCGGTCTCGTCCGCCATCACGGAAGAGGGCGTGATGGGGTAGATGGCGGCAACGTCGGTAAACGCATAGGAAACGTGCGCAGCGGCGCTGTTGCCATCCATGGTTTTCATTTTTCTTGCCATGAAATATTTTCCTCCTTTTAGGATAGTCGGAACGGATGTGACGGGTACTGTTAGAGGGCTATCCAAAACTACCCGTGCTGTTTTATTCTAGCATTTTTTTCGCGGCCTGTAAAGGCATAAAAGGAGGGATTCCTCAACTTTTTGGCAATTTAACGGAAGGGGTACTTCTCTCCATTTGACATCTCCCCCACTTTCTAGTAGAATAGAAATCAAAAAACGCCGGGACATTCCCGGCCTTCTTTAGGTCCCGGCTCTTTCCCGCATGGTTTTTAAAAGGGAAAAGCCGCCTCTTAGGGGACCTGGAGCGAAAGGGGTTTTCTTGTTTTTATGGACGCAGATGGATTATCACTGCTCACCATTGTGCTTATGGCGCTTTGCCTGGCACTCTCTATTTTGTACGCCGCAGGCTCTTCCGCCGTGGATTTCCTCTCCCAGGCACAGGTGCGGCGGGAGGCCGAGGAGGGCGATGCCAAGGCCCAGAAGCTCATCAAGCTGCTCAACTGGCAGAAGGCGGCTGTAACGCCCTTGCAGGCGGGGCAGCTGCTCTTTGGGGCACTGGGCTTTGCTTTTTGCCTGTACTCCTTTGAGGTGCCGGTGGAGGGGCTGCTTTCCGGCCTGGAAAACGGGAACCTCCGCAGGCTGCTGGCCATTTTGATTTTGACGGCGGCCTATCTGCTGGTGTTCTTCCTGTTGGGGGACTTGCTGCCGAAAAAGGGCGCCCGCAACAATGCCCTGGGCTTTGCCACCCGGATGGCGGGGCCGCTGTGCGCCCTGCACACCTTGGCCTTCCCCTTTTTAAAGCTGTGCGCTACCATTGCCAACGGCATCCTGCGGCTGTGCCGCATTGACCCCCACATTTTGGACGACCTGGTCACCGAGGAGGAAATCCTCCAGATGGTGGGCGAGGGCGAGGAAAAGGGCGTCATCGAGGAGACAGAGCGGGACATGATTACCAACATCCTGGACTTTAAGGACACCACCGCTGGGGAGACCATGACCCACCGCACGGACATCATTGCCGTGGAGGACACGGACACCATCGCCCAGGTGGTGGAGGCTTCCGTGGAGAACGGCTGCTCCCGCATGCCGGTGTACCACGAGGACATCGACACGGTGGTGGGCATCTGCTACATCAAGGACCTGCTGCCCTATGTGGGCCGCCCGGTGCCGGAGTTTATCAAAATCACCGACCTGATGCGGCCGGCCTACTTTGTGCCGGAGACGAAAAAGTGCAGCCAGCTGTTCACCGAGATGACCGAGCGCAAGGTGCAGATTGCCATTGTGCTGGACGAGTACGGCGGCACCGCCGGGCTCATCACCTTGGAGGACCTGGTGGAGGACATTGTGGGCAACATCCAGGACGAGTACGACCACGAGGAGGAGGAAATCCACCGGATGAGCGAGACGGAGTTCACCGTGGACGGCGCCGCCTCCATTGACGAGGTGGCGGACATGGCCGGCGTGGATTTGCCCGAGGGGGACTACGACACCATTGCGGGGCTTGTCACCGAGCGGCTGGGCCGCCTGCCCAAGGCCGGGGAGCATCCCCAGGTGAAGGAGGCTGGGCTGACCATCACCGTGTTAGAGGTGGAGGAACAGCGCATCGCCAGGCTGCTGCTGGTGAAGGACGCCCAGGAAGAACCAACGGGAAAAGAGGAATCGGAACGGAAATGAGCCAATCGCAGACAACCAGCCAGGAAAACGCCCTGGCCACCGCGCCCATTGGGAAGCTGCTGTTTTCTTTAGCGGTGCCCGCCATCACCGCCCAGGTGGTGAACATGCTCTACAACATTGTGGACCGCATCTACATTGGGCACATCCCGGAAATCGGCACCGCGGCCCTCACCGGGGTGGGCATCACCTTCCCCATCATCACGCTGATCAGCGCTTTCAGCTCTTTGATTGCCATGGGCGGCGCGCCAAGGGCCTCCATCGCCATGGGCGCCCACCACAAGGAGCGGGCCGAGGAGATTATGGGCAACTGCTTTACGGCGCTGCTGGCGCTCTCCGTGGCGCTGACGGCGGTGTTCCAGATTTTCCAGGAGCCTATTTTGTGGGCCTTCGGGGCCAGCGAGAACACCATTGGCTACGCCATGGACTACATGGGCATCTACGTGTGGGGCACGGTGTTCGTGCAGATTTCCCTGGGCATGAACATGTTCATCACCTCCCAGGGCTTTGCCAAAACCAGCATGCTCACGGTGATTATCGGCGCGGCGCTGAACATTCTCCTGGACCCGGTCTTCATCTTTGTCTTTGACATGGGCGTGCGGGGCGCGGCCATTGCCACGGTGTTTAGCCAGGCGGTTTCGGCGGTGTGGGTGCTGCTGTTCCTCTGCGGCAAGCGCACCACTTTGAAAATCCGCCCCCGGTGCATGGCCGTCCGCTGGAAGGTGCTGCTGCCTGTGCTGGGGCTGGGGGTCTCCCCCTTTATCATGCAGAGCACCGAGAGCCTGCTCAGCGTGGTGCTGAACACCTCTCTGCTCAAGTACGGCGGGGACACCGCTGTGGGCGCCTACACGGTGATTGCCAGCATTATGCAGGTGGTAAACCTGCCCTTGCAGGGGCTGACCCAAGGGGCCCAGCCCATCACCAGCTATAACTACGGCGCCAGGAACATGGCCCGGGTGCGCAAGTCCGTCCGCCTGCTGCTGACCTGCACCCTGACCTACAGCTGCCTGTTCTGGGCGGCTATCATGCTCATCCCCCAGGTGTTTGTGGGCATCTTCACCAGCGACCCGGAACTGATGGACACCGCTGTGTGGGCCGCCAGGATTTTCCTCTTTGGCGTGTTCTCCTTTGGGGCCCAGTCGGGCTTCCAGCAGTCCTTTTTGGCGCTGGGGCAGGCCAAGGTCTCTCTGCTGCTGGCGCTGCTGCGGAAGATCGTGCTGCTCATCCCCCTGATTTACATTTTGCCCCTGTTCTTTGGGGACAAGCTTTTTGGGGTGTTTGTGGCCGAGCCCATCGCGGACATTTTGGCCGCCGCCACCACCACGGTGTGCTTTTTGGTCTTTGCCAAGAAAAACCTGGGGAACAAACCCGGCGCTTCCAACTGAGCTTTCGCGCTGCGGGACGGCTCTTTTCGGGCCTCTGTCCTGTGGCGCAGGGAAGCAAGCAAGATCCGCCACGGACCACAACCGAGAAAGCTACTGTGCTGGTTCCAGAAGGCCGCATGGTGCCGCAAGGAAGCGACTTATACAAAGCCAGTATGTGCACTAAGGAAGGCCCCGGCAAACTGCCGGGGCCTTCCTTTCACTGTGTCTTATGGGTTTACAAAGGTCTGATGGAACTTCGTTAGAATGCTGGCTGCCTGGGCCCGTACGGTGGTTCCCAGGGGGTCCAGCTTGCCGGTATCTGCGTGGCCGTTGATAAGCTCGTTGCCGTTGGCCCACTGCATGGCCGTTTCGGCCCAGCCAGCTACGTCCCCGCCATCGGGGAACTTTGTCAGGTCGCCGGTGGCTGTCAGGTCGTAGCCCTTAAACTTGGCGTAGTTAAAGAGCATCTGGGCGAACTCCTGGCGGGAGATGTTCCGCTTCGGCTGGAACGTGCCGTCGCCATAGCCGGACACCACCTCGTTTTGAGAGGCCCACACCACCGCGTTGTACCACCAATCCTTGGATTGGACGTCGGTAAAGCCGTCCTCCCCGGTGACAGTGGGCTGGCCCTCCAGGTTGTAGAGCATCTGCACCACCTGGCCGCGGGTCACGCTGGACTGGGGCTCAAACGTGGTGTCGCTGGTGCCCACCATGATGCCACGCTCAAAGACGTACTTCACGGCTTGGAAGAACCAGTCGCTTTCCGCCACGTCCACAAAGGGCCATTCCTCGGGGACAAAGGTCACATCGATGGTCACTTTGACGCCGGGCTGGGTGAAGGTGTACTTCCCATCCCCCGCGGGCGTCAGCGTCACCTTTTGGCCGTCGGGCCTGGTGACGGTGATTTCGCCCAGCTTATACCCTTCATCGGGCTGGGTGGTGATGGTGACCCTATCCCCCTGATGGGGCCGGGCGGGGCTGACCGTTACGGTGCCATGTTCTGTCTCCAGAATGTTGGGCGGGTAGGTGGGCCGGGTGACTGACCCACCGCCATCGCCGGGATTGCCGCCGGTGCCATCGGTCCGGTTCAAGGTGAGGCTGTAGGTTTTCCCGCCGGACTCCACCGTGATGGTGCTGGTGCCGGTGGGGATGGCAACTTCCACGCTGCCGCTGTTCCCCTGTTCCGCGCCGTTGACTGTTACCACATCGCCGCTGACGAAAATCACGGACGTGGAGGCCGGGGCATTGCCGGGCAAGGTGTAGGTGTACACGTTGGGATTGGCAGGGTCTTCCACAAAGTCGCTGAGACCCACGTTCATGTTGGTGAATCGCAGCTGCAGCTCCGCGCTGCCCGCGGGGGCATACAGCAGAATCACATCGGAGCCCTTTTGGCCAAATGTCACTTGGATTTTTTTCGTTTCCTCGCAGGAAAGGCCTGTATCCTCTGTCACAGCCTTGGTCTCCAGGGCGTTGCCGTTCTCGTCCAGCAGGACGGCAAGCAAGGTGCCCTTATCGGGCTGGGCTTGGAGGCAGTTATTCTGCAAGGTCACGTCCGCTGTGGTGGCGGCGCCGCTGTTGTCCAGGGCCGTGTCCAGCGTGGTCTCCTCTCCTGTGCGGGCATAGGCGCCGGTGAGTTGGACGCCGGTGCTGTTGTTGCCCTGGGCGTATTCCGCCATGGTCTCGCCGTTCTCTTTCACAAGGGCGTTGGCATAGAGGTACACGCCGCTGGCGGGGACCTCCTCTTGCTGCAAGGTGCCGGTCACATAGTTCTTCAGGTCATAGGTGACCAGCAGGGCCATGCTGCCCTGGTCCATGCGGCTTAAAGCGCTGCCGGTGAGGGTGATAGTATCCCCCGTGCAGGTTACACCGCTTTGGCTTCCCAACAAGGTGACACTGGCGGGCTGGCTGTGCTCCGAATCGCTGTAGAAGCGCAGCTCCACCGTGCGGCCCGAACCCGCCAGCTTGGCGGCAGAATCGTTGTACAGCGTCACCAGGACGGTGCGCTGGCCTTGGCTTTCCTCCACCACTTTCATGGAGGAGATGCCGATGTCGTTGTAATCCAGGTGGAGCGTGCCGCTGGCCAGCTGCGAACCGCCGGCGGTGATGGTATATGTGGGATTGGCAATCGTATCGCCGGTTTTATACAGCACCGTTACGCTGGCGCTGTCGCCGGGATTGAGGCTGGTTACCGAGGCGCTGTACCCACCAACAGCAACTGTGGCAGCGTCCAGCACGGTGGTGCCGGTGTTGCGCAAGGTAAAGACCACCGGTGTGAAGGAGTTGGTTTGCAGGTTGGCGTAATCCACCACAATAGAGTCCACAGAGAGGGCTTGGGCCTGCATCGTCCCGCCGCCGGTGAGAAGCTTATCGGTATCTGCCGCCACCTTGTATTCTTTGGTACTGTCGTTTCCATCGGAGACAAGGACTGTTTCCGTTTTCGCCGGGTCATAGTACGTGCCAAAGATGTAGGCGCTGACCTTGCCGCCGTCCCGCCAGGCGCTGAAGGAATTGGCCAGCGTTCTATCGGGCAAGGTGATGAGGGCTTGGGGCGTGGAGAGGCTGGCACCGGCCTGGCACAGCTGCGCGCCGTACAGGACGCTGTGGTCTGCCTGGCCTTCCCCATTGGGGGCTGTTTCCGCCCACACCAGTGTAAGGCCGTCGATGGTGCTGCCCGGGATGCGCTTGGCCAAGCGGAAGTCGGAGCTGATGACCAAGCCGTCCTCCTGGCTGACAGCCTTCACGCTGGCGGGCACTGTGTAGCCGCTGCCGCCGCTGTAAAGCTGCCCATTGCTGCCCACAGCCTGCAGGCGGATGTCGCCGCCATCCTGGGTGCTGTACCAGGCCAGGACAAAGTGTCCCGTGCCGTTAGCCGACACCGCTGCCGCCTGGGGATTGGTGTCCGTTTCGTCGTCGCTGGTGAGCACTACCAGGTCCCCGAACGCATCGTCCCCACCAAAGAACCGGTAGGCCATATCGTATTCGGGTGAAACGTCGGCGGCAGGGTCGCGGTCCACGGTGAAGGCCACCAAAGCTGTGCCATCGGAAAGCATGGAAGCCTGCAGGCCCACCACGCTGCCAATGGAGCCGTTGTAGGCCATCTTGGGCTCGCTCCACATACTGCCGTTATAGCGGCTGTAGTAGATGGCGTTTTGGGTGTCGAAGTTGAGCAGGTTTTCCGGGTCCGAGGCGTAGGCGCTTCTCCAGAACACCACGGCGCTGGTGCCATTGCTGGCGGTCACAGGGGCCAAGTCGGGCGAGGCGTTCTCGGTGAGCTGTTTCACATCCCAATTAGTGCCCTGGTTGTTGGTGGTGGCCACCATGATTTCCGTGCTGTTGAGCAGCTGTTTCTGCTCTGCGGCGCTGAGCGCTTCGCCATCCGCTTTTTCCAAATCCTCAAAGAGGCGAATCCAGGCGGCGACGGTAAAGCGGCTGTCGCCGGAGAGGGACGGGGACATGTCGCCGTGGCCATTGTTTTCATTGTCCGTATCATCGTCAATGATTTTGCCTTCGGCGCCCACAGCGCCCGCTCGGATGCGGCTGGCAAAGTAGCTGTCGCTATTCTCATCGCTGATGTAGACGGACAGGCTGCCGTCATCGTTCACCGCGGGTTCGGAGCCGGGGTTGGCGTCCTCCTGCACCACAGTGGCAGTGCCGTCAAACTGCGCCGCCCCGCTGTTCCACCGGGTTGCCCCGTTGGCGTAGGCCTCCAGGTAGGAGCGGCTGAGCAGCGTGGGCGCGCCCCTTTGCAGGCTTCCGCCGGAAGCGCCGCCCCAATAGTTGTCAATGGTATCCCACTGATTGAAATTTCCTGTCCATGTAATACCGCCGGAGCCAAGGACCGTCTCGTAAGAGATAAACAGGAACTTGGCCACAAACTTGATGCCCACTTCGCCGTTGATGCCCAAGGCCTGGCCGTTGATTTCTTTCGCGTCCTCGTCCTCTAGGTAGTTCCGGGAGAGGAAGCGGTTGGTGGAGTCGCCCGCCAGCCGGCCAAACAGGCCGATCTTTAAGGCGATGATGGTGTAGTCAAAGCCGAAGCCGCCAAAGGCATCGATATAGCCGTTGATGCGCAGGGTGGTGAGGTAGTCGTTGACCGAGTCGGACTGCTGGGCCGCGTCGGTCCAGGTGGCCAGGGTGGCCGCGTCCTGCTGGTCGGTGTAGACTGTGGCGGCTTTGTAGTCCAGCTGCAGGGCGATGCCCGCGCCAAAGGAGCCGGTGATGGGGATGGGCCCCACCCAGGCGTTGACATTGGCCTGGAAGCTGACGCCCGCGCCAGCGGTGAAGCCGCCGTTGATGGCCCGGAAACACCACGCGTGCTGGTCGGTGTCGTAATAGAACTGGCCTTCGTAGTAGCCCTCCAGCTGGGCGCCAAAGTCCAGGTTGTTGTGGGTGCCGCCCATGGCGTTGAGGGTGAGGGTGTCCGCCGGGTCATAGGTGCCGGCAGCCATCTCCCCTATCTCGTTGACAGAGGGGACGCCGAAGTCCAGCTGCGGCTCCATCAGCTGGTAGTCCATGGAGAAGCCGTCCTGGGTGTAGTCGAAGTCCTGGAGGTTCAAGCTGTTGTAGCCGCCCCAAATCAGGACGTTGAACACGGAGTTGTCCTCCGAGGGGGTGATGAGCACCCGGAACAAGGGGTTAGTGACTTCCTGGATGTCTCCAAGCATATCCTCTATATTGCCATTGAAAGCCCGGGTGACGCTATTGCTGCCGCCCGCCGTAAAGGAGAAGTCGCTGTCGCCATTGCCGATGCCATCCCTAAACCGGGCCGACATATCCAGCATAACGGCTGTGGCATCCACATTGACGGGCTCTACCTCTGTCAGGTCGATGACCTGGAAGGGCATGGTGACCTGCTTGACCAGCTCCCCTTTTTGGTACACGCTGGCCCGCAGGGATTCGGCGGTTTCGGGCTCCACCAGCCGGAGTCGGTCATGGTGGCCTTGGTGAGCACCGTGGTGTTGATGAGAATAGGTATGGAGGCAAAGGGGAAGGTGTCGTCCTTCACCAGTTGGCCTTCGGGGGCATAGCCGTTTTCCCCGGTCATGGACACGGTGACGCCGCCCTTATCGTTATCCACGCCCCACAGGGTGAAGTAGCTGGTGAGCTCCGCGTATTTGTAGGTGCTGTTGGGGCCCACCTTGCCGGTGGAATCCAGCACGTTGCGCACTTGCAGCTCGCCGGAGCCATTCTCCTCGCCGTAGGACAAGGTCTGGGCGGTGAGGTAGGGCTTGTTCTCCTCGCCGTCGGGGACCTCCTCCAGCATGACAACGGCGCTGCCGGTACGGAGGATGCGGTCGGCGGACATACTGCCCTGGACGTTCACCAGAACAGGGTAATACTGATTCCCGTTCAGGTCGCGCAGCTCGAACCAGTAGTCCAGGGCTGCGTTGGTGAGGGGGCCAGTGTAGCCGTCGGCGTTGAACTGGGTGGCGTCCATGTGCACCGTCAGCTTGCCTTCCCCATCGGTTTGGTAGGTCCCGTCCGTATTGCCAGGAACCAGGCTATTGGAATCGGGGCCCATGCGCACATCTTCCCCGCAGTAGTTGTCCTCCAGGTAGACGCCGCCCCGCAGGGTGACATTCTGGTTGGCAAAGGGCGTGCCGTCGGGCTGCACCAGGTACAGCTCCGCCTTGGCAGCGGGCACCAAGGTGATGGCGTTGAGAGGATAGAGCTGGAGCTTGGCAGCGTCCCGCTCGCCGCTGGAAAGGGCCTCTTGGGCGATGGTGCCCAGATTGGGGTTGGTAGTGTCGCCGGAGCGGAACTGCACATCGCTGGCAATGCCATCGGGCTCGTAGACAACCAGAAGGCCGTCCTCATTGGTTGGAAGAGTTCGCGCCTCGCCCTTGCCGGTGGTGTAGGTGACGGTGGTCTCCTGGGCCGGGGTGGCCTGGAACATGTAGAGCTTGTCCTGGAGGGTCTCCACATCCACGGTCACGGTGTCGCTCATGCCGGTGGCGGCGTGGGTGGCGGTGACCGTGACGCCCTGCACATCGGCGGTGGCGGAAATGGCCATTTGGGTCTGGGGCAGGTAGGTCTCATAGGACAGGTCCTCGATGTTGTCCCACAGGCCGCCCTGGCGGTAGTAGATGGCCACGTTTTCCGCGTCACCGCTCAGGGCCCACTGGATGCCGTCCCGGAAACTGCTCCAGTTGTGCGCATCGGCGTTGATGCTCACATACTCAATCAAGCCCAGCTCTTGACGCAGCGCCATGATGTCATCGCTTTCCGTGGGGAGCTTGCCATCTCCGTCCACCTTGGACGCATTGTTCAGGGAGATGCTTTCCACATCCTGGCCATTGGACTGGATGGACAGGGCATCGCTCTTGTAGACATAGAGGACCATGGAGTCCGTGCTGGGGGCGAAGTTGGCGCCCGCGGCCTGTGTGTCCTCTGTAAAGGTGATGGTGTAGGTGTCGTAAAGGTTGTCTCCATCTACCTCGACTGGGTCAAAGGTAACGGTTCCATTGTTTTGGAGTTTTGAAGTGGTGGACAAGCATCCATCGGCATTCTCCTCCCTCTCGCCGCCTGCCATGTGGGTGGCGGACAGGGTGCCGGTGGCGTCCGCATTCTCGGTAATGGAGTAGCCGAGGGACAGGGTTTCCCCGTCCGTAATGGAGGTTTTGGCCGCCGTAATCCGCATCTCGGTGGGCGGGGAAAGGACGGTGATGCCGGTATCATCCGAACGGGCCTCCGGGCTCGCCATGCTGACCTGCACGGTGTACTGGCTCTGGGGGTACGTCACCGGCAAATCAGCCGCCGGGATGGTACACTCCGTGCTTTTCTCCGGACTGGCAGCTGTATTTTCTACCGTGTATGTCTTGGTGGGGGTTCCGGTGGCGTCTGTGCCTGCAAACAAGCTGACCGTGAAGGTTACATCCGCATCGGGATAGAAGTCAAAGACGTTGGTAACCCAAGACACGGTGGCATCCTTGTCCGCCTGGATCAGGGAATCCTGGGCGTAGGGAGGGATGCTCAAAATCAGGCTGTTCCCGGCGGTGACGACGAAGGTCAGATGAGGGGATTCCTTATCATCCTCCGTAGCCTTTGTGCCGTTTTCCGCGACAAACCAGAATTCCACCTCGCCGGTTTTCGATTGGAATTGGATCGTGCCGGCTTCTGGGTTCCCCTCTCCCCCGTTACTGACCGTGGCAATGGCTTCATTGCTGCTGTGCCACGTGCCGGTTTGGTAGGTGGCGTCAGCCGGAGTAAAGGCCGCCTGGAGTTTGTAGGTTTTACCTTCCATCTCATCCATGGCGACGGTGTACTTGTCATCCGTCCCAGGCTGGACTATTTGGCCTGCATCGTCTACCACGGTGGCGGTGACGCCTGTAACATCAAGCAGCGCGTCCACCGTGACGGTCTGTGTCACGCGGTTTACAGTGACCCAGCTGGGAGTATCCGCCGTTCCCGTGTTGACCTGGAGCTGCACTGTGACGGTTTGCTCCTGGGCGGTGGGGGCGATAGTGTAGGGGTCCGCTGTGAAGGTGAAGCCGTTGTTCACAGTGTCTTCGCCCACGGTGACAGCATGAGTCACGGGGGCACCGTCGTCCACGGTAATGAGCAGCTGCATCAGCGCATCTTTATTTTTGGCGTAAAAGTTTTGATAGGCCTCATCCTGCTTCGCGGCGATGGTGAAATGAAGCGCACCGTCGGTATATGTAACGCCTAGCCTCTCCACCGCGTTCTTCATCTGGGGTGTGGCCAGTTCGACGCCTGAGATGGGTGCGCCGCTTACCTCCTTGGCATCGTTGCCGAAGAAGTCGGTGATACCGGTGACACTCTGCACAGTGAGGGTGGCGCTGTCAATCTCCTTGACCTCGTACAGGAAGCTGATGAACTTGCCATCGGTGGAGCTGTGCAGGTCAGACAGCTGGTACGGAGTATTATTGATTGTCACCGTGGCATCGGCGCTCGCCTTGATGTACTCATCGCCGGTGATGGTGATGGGCACCAGGTCGCCGCTTTTGTAGGTCCCCGCCGGGGCGGTGATGGTGAGGGTGGGCTTAGTTTCGTTGCCCGTCTTGGGGTCCACCAGCGTAACGGTGGTGTTGCTGGTGGTGGTAGTGGTATAATAGACGTTCTTTACGTTGGATGTATCGGTTGTGGTATCGTCGGTACCATACAGAACATAGATAAATCTCGGCAGATATTTCAACTCTGCGTCTGATTTTTCTTCGGTTCGGAAAGCGTTAAATTTGATGTTCTTCGTTCCGCCACCCACAGTAAGGTTAATGGGAAAGCCTGAAGTCCCTACAAAACCGGTATCCACTTTAAAGTTATAAGGATTCTCTCCAACTGACATCCCATTGTAATTGGCGAAAAGGCCTAAGCTGGACAGCAACGCTTCACTTTGGTTATTGCTACTTGTGATTACAAGGTCAGACTGGATTTGGAAGCGTATGGCATTATCTTCGGAAAGTTCCCCATCTATACAAGATTGCAGATAGCCGAGGGTTTTGTCAAGTTGCTGATAGTCTTCCGGCGCAGTACTCTTAATAATATTGAACGTGGCAAAGCCCGCGTTTACTCCACGGTCATCAGCAGTTCCCGTTTGCGCCCAGCTATCTACCAAAGTGGTTTCCTCAATGTCACGGACAAAAAAGAGGTTGTATTCTTCTATTTTGCTTATTTTGCTGCCGTCGCCGCTGCCAAATAGAAAACCACTTGGCTCATAGAAAGACACGCCGCCATAGACATCACCAAGGGGGTCTTTAATGGTAGTAGTATTCCCACTGGGCAGATTAAAAAACTGATACGAAACATAGAGGTAGAGACCATTGTTCGGCCCATCGTCCGCGCCTACAGTATACTCAAGTGTATATTCCGTATCGGGATTCATGTTTTCATTTACTGTAATGGTTTCAGCCTTTACAGAAGTCAACATGTTATTGTCTGTCACATCCATGTGGTTGGCAAAGCCGACTACTATATCTCCACGCAGTTTTTGGATGGATTCAGGTATGGCTAGCTTAAATTTCACAGAGTAGGTATCGCCTTCCTTCATAGGGACAGAGGAAGAACCGATTCCCGATGAGATGAAAGAAGCAGAATAGTCAAAGCCTGTCATGGCTCTAACCTCTCCCTGTCCTTCCGTATCCAACACCACCTCGTTGCCGGGGGTGGTGGCGTTCAGGGTCATGCCCTGGGTTTGGAGCTGGTTTAACAGGCCGTTGAGGTTCTCCCGGGCCTCGCCGGAGAAGGTGCGGCCGGAGAAATACGTCTCCTGCAGGTATTGCAGCTCCCGCTCGATGGCCACGATGGTCTGCAGGTCCTGTAAGGCGATGGGCACCCCGTCCACCTGGGCCACGCGGGTCAAGTCGGTAGAGGGGTCCGCCAGCAGGGCCTCCATCTCCTCCAGGGTATACTGCTTGCCGTCCAGGTCGATGGTCTGGTCGGTAATCAGGTTCCCGTCCTCGTCTAAAAGGCCCAGGCTATCCAGCAGCTGCTGGGCCTCTTCGGCGCTCTCGCCTGTAAAGCTTTCCAGCTTTTCAAGCAAGCTGGCGTTTTGTTCTGGGGTATTGCCCAGCAGGTCGCCCACGGCGGCCATGGCCGATACCGGCAGCATGGTAAGCACCATGCACAGGCACAGCAACAGGGCTGTCAGTCGTTTCCTCATGTCTTCTCTTCCTCCTTTGATTCGTTGGATTCTTTCCGTTTCCTGCTGTACCGTACACACAGCACGGTGAGGAGAACGGCTGCTGTAAAGGAAACCACCCCTACAAGCACATAGCCGCCCACGTCCTCGTGCAGCAGGATAGAGCCATACATGGATACTGCGGCGGAGTGCCCATATCCTGCAATGGTTCCCATCGCTCCCATCAAGGAGAGTGACAAAACCATGCAAAAGGCCGACAGACCGCAGAGGACACGTTTTTCCTGTCTGCATCGTTTTTGACGGACTCGTTTTTTTACCAATGCGACACGGGTTGCCGTATCATACATCCCCAAAAGCCTCCCTTCTGAAAGACCGGCTCTAAAAAAGCCTTTCACCTATATAGGTACAAAAAGCGCGAAAAACTCTCACCTAAAAAACGGCTTTTTTCAAATTTTTTTGTGCAGAAAACGCCACAGTCCCGGGCGCGCTTTCTGAAACTGGACGGCGCGGGCTTGGGCGCGGGGCTGGCCCGCAGTGTGATTTTCCAGCGGGCGCACTCCAAAACGCGCAAAAAAAGCGCAACCGAGAAACATACACAGATGCTTCTCGATCGCGGCAAGCGCGGCGGAAGGCCAGCTCTCCTTTGACGAATGGTTTGGATTGC
>ERZ1090880.982-NODE-983-length-14721-cov-8.326538_pt1 | contig 14721 bp, 9 predicted proteins | sample MGYA00478471_ERZ1090880 | MGnify/ENA primary metagenome ERZ1090880 (study PRJEB33644, sample SAMEA5815734) | chicken gut metagenome | biome: Chicken; feature: Gastrointestinal Tract; material: Caecum | place: Ireland | collected 2019-01-01 | study: A study of the... | reverse complement strand
CGCGCCCGCGCGCGCGGGGGCCCACCCCCCCGGGGGGAGGTAGGTATCGGTCTTGGCCCTGACCCGCAGACAGGCAAAGGTAATCGAGTCAATACCCCTACAAAAGTGATGGACGATGTGGCCGCTGTCAGCTGTTACAACGGAATTACCGCAGCCATCAAAACGGACGGCTCTCTCTGGATGTGGGGGGACAACCGCCTGGGTCAGCTGGGCAACGGCACTCTGACCGATTCCGCTGTCCCTATTAAAGTCATGGACGATGTGGTGGCTGTCTCCACCGGCGGATGGATGACCGCAGCGGTCAAGAGCGACGGGTCCCTCTGGACCTGGGGCGCAAACCATTACGGCCACCTTGGCAACGGCGGCGTCACCAATGCAGTCGGTCGATATAACTGGGAATGCCTGACGGTCCCTACGAAGATTATGGACGATGTGGTAACCGTCAGCGTCGGCGGAAACTTCTGCGCCGCCATCAAGACCGACGGGTCCCTCTGGACCTGGGGGCTCTGCGAGGATGGTAATCTGGGAGACGGAAATGTAGGTAATGTGACCTATCTCGGCCGTCGGCTCCAGAATGTCCCCAACAAAATCATGGACGATGTGGCCGCAGTCAGCTGCGCCAGTTATCATACGCTGGCTGTAAAAACAGACGGTTCTCTCTGGGGCTGGGGATGCAATCGCTACGGGGAACTGGGGAACGGCGGCGCCGGAGACGAGCGGCACTCGGTGTCTGACGGGTCGGAAGTATGGTTCCACCAGACGGTTCCCGCAAAAGTCATGGACGGTGTCGCTGCGGTCAATTGCTGTGAAAACAGAAGTTTCATTTTGAAGCCGGACGGCTCCCTGCTGGTATGCGGCCGAACTTCCGGTGGAATTTTAGGCGACAGCATATATGTGGACCAAAAAACCCCTGTCAAAATAGCGGACGGTGTGGCGGTTCCCAACAAACTCTCTCCCACCGTGGGCGGGTTCCGGGACGTCTATGAGGACGATTACTATGCTGACGCGGTCATTTGGGCTAAAGAGAGCGGTGTCACCGGCGGCACCACTGCCACCACCTTCTCCCCCAACGCAGCCGTCACCCGCGCCCAGGCCATGACATTCTTGTGGCGGGCCGCAGGATCGCCGCAGCCGTCCTCAACAGTGTCCCCGTTTAGCGATGTGTCCGACCCCAGCGCCTACTATTACAATGCGGTGCTGTGGGCAGCGGAGCAGGGCATTACCACTGGCGTCACCGCTACCACCTTCGGCACCGGCAGCTCCGTTGCCTATGACCAAATGCTGGCTTTTCTGGCCCGGGCCTCTGGTGCCGACACCAGCGGCGGCAGTTGGTCCCAGGCAGCCATTGATTGGGCGGCTGACAACGGCCTCACGGACGGCTTGACCTTTAGCGCCAAGGGTGCCTGTCCCCGGTCCGACGTGATTTACTGTCTCTGGAAGCAGCTGGCCTGATAGATTAAGATAAGCTCTCATATACGACGGAAAGCCCCTGTGTTGCGCAACACAGGGACTTTTCTTGCATAAATTTGCCCAACAGACCATTACAAAATTTCAGCATAAAAATTGTATATTATGTACAACCACATTGATAGGACCTTGCCTTATGAAAAAACGCGAAGCATACGATATATCGCTATGTTCAATTCATTAGTTTCAAACAATTCAAAAATAGCGCAAGTTATCATCTCGCAAAATAGTTATTATTTCTGTAAAATTCAATCACTTTTTAGCCATTGACTGCGCGAAAAAGTTGCTGTATTATCCGATTCGAAAGGAGGTGATAAAAATGTCTTGCAATCTCGACTCCATAGCCCCAAAAAAGCTGGAAGAAATCCTGCATATTGCAGACAGGGTCATTTTTAGCCGGGTCAAACTGGTCGATGATTACGTCCTGGGCGACAATGTCTGCTGCTGGCGGACCTACTGGGGGATGGTCTGGGTCAAGGCCCATGAGGGGTTGAGCCTTGACCTGCCGGAACCACCGCCCTGGCCACCGGAGCCGCTGCCGTCGCCCTCCGCGGTCTGTAAAGACTGCCCGTTCTGCCCTCATAGCAGCAATTATGTAAGTAAAGGAGGTATACCCAATGCAAGGTCTGTATGAGTTTGTCCGTTTTGACATCAAAGCCTTTCTGTCTGACAAAGTCCTGCGCTCCGTCTCCTGCGGCCCTCTGACCGACTATCAATCCAAGGAGGTCATCGGGACGCGGGTGGGCGTGGTCATCACCGAGGACAATACTGCTTACCGCCCCACCAAGTCCGGCTCCCAGGTCAGCAATCTCTACGAGCGCATGAGCGTCAAGGTCCGGGGCAAGGATTTGACTATTGCCCCCGGTCAGGTCGTGGAGCTGGTCGCTCCTGTAGGCGTCGTATACGGTGAGCGCAATAATCAGTTGTCCATCACCGCCGAGGATGTACGTGTCGTGCAGCCCCAGTCCGGCAAGGCGTAATCATGCGGCGGGTCTATCGCCGCGAGGTCGCACCGCTGGCCTACACCAATCCGAGTGTAAACCTTATAGCGCTGGGTGGGCTGGTTCTAATGGTCGCCGGGGTCTGCGCCCTGGCCCGCTGCGGGCTGTCCGCCGATGCCGATGTGCCTATCCTGGGCGTGGTGGTGCAAGGGATGGGGCAGACCGCCGCCGTCGCTCTGGCCGTCGGTGTCGCCGCGCTGATCGCGGCGGCGGTTGTCCATCGTTTGCAATCTGACAGCGCCAAGATCCGGCACAAGGTCCGGCGGGCATTGTGTCACCCCAGCTTTGGCAATCCGCTGCATTTACAGGACGGAGAGCTGCTCCCGCACGTAAACTGCCGGGAAATCCGGGACGGTGTCTATGAGCTGACCGTCACAGCGGGGAGCTGCACCGTGGAGACAATAGCAGACGCCGCCTCAGCTATTTCCAGTTCCTTGAACAAGAGGTATCAGCAGTACGCCGTTACACAAGTCGTGACCGATACGGCCTGTAATCATGTTGTTTTTTGTCTGGATGATGTAACTACGGACCGAAGTATCACCGCCTCCACGGTGGAGGCTCTCCGGCAGGACACGCCGACGCAACTGGTTATTGAGCACGGGACTTACATCGACCTGACTCGGAGCGGCAGTATGATTGTGGCCGGCAAGACGCGGAGCGGCAAAACCACCGGCGTCATAGCCCTGTTGATTCAAGTCTTGCTGTCCGGTCCGGATCGCTACGGCAGCTGTGTCCTCGTCGTCGACCCCAAACAGGCCGAACTGTCACGATTGCCCCACGTCATCAGTCTGGACAGCGACGGCGAGGCAACAACAATCCTGGCTGCGCTGCGCCGCTTTGCCGCTACAGTTGTAGCGCGGCAAAAAGTCCTTAACGCGCTATCGGAGCAAGCAGGTGACGCCGTCCACTGGTGGGACGCCGATATGCACCCTTGTATATTGTTTCTTGACGAGTTCGTTGCATTGCGGGACATCTACCCGGCCAAACCGACCAAGGACAGCGACTATTGCCGCGCCACGTTCGACGCGCTCCTAAAACGCATCATGACCACTGGAGCATCGGCGGGCTGCTATGTTATTATCTCGATTGCGGAGGCCAGTGTGGGGGAGGGCGGCTTGCCAAACCTCATTAAGAATGCAGCGTCCACGAAAATTCTGTTTCGCCCCACGGTCAATGAGGGCGCTTTCCTGTGGGATAGCCGTAAGCTGGAGGCGTTGAAAAATGACCGGGTCTATCAGCAGGGCGACGCCTGGTACACGTCGGAGGACGGTGACCACGAGCAGATTACCTGCGTCCATTTCCCCCGCATGACATTCCAAGTTTACCGAGAGTTGGGACGATTACTCCGTGAATATTACGACGAAAACCATGCCGCCCCCGCCCAGTGAAGCGATAGGCGGGGGCGGCCTCTATCATATCAGCGCAGCCCGTCGCGGGGCCTGGGCTTGTTTTAGGCCCCGCGAACCCTTGTCAAATTGTCAAAGGTCAGGAGGTGATAAAACAATGTCAAAGAAAAAATACCCACGCAGTACAAACATGATGTACGTCCAAAAAATGGACCACCTACCAACTAAAGACCTGGATAAATTGAAAGAAATCATCGAGCAGCAGGTCAAGCCTCTACGATATGCTATGATTGTCCACGACCAAGAGCGGGACGCTGACGGTAACGCGCTGACCCCGGATGTCCATGTGATGCTAACTTTCGAGAATTCCCACTATGTCTCAAGTATCGCAAAAATATTGAATGACCAGCCGCAGTACATCCAGGTCTGGGACAACAAGCAGGAAAACGGCTATGCATACCTCGTCCATGCTACCCAGCGAGCGCGAGAACAGGGCAAGCACCAGTACGACCCCGACGCTGTGATTGCCAATTTTGATTACCCTAGTTACCTGATAAAAGTTCAGACGAAAGCCGCTCGACCACCCAAAAGCGATGATTTGAGTGTAAAAACTTTGCTGGATGCACTTTATTCTGGTGTCTTATCTCGGGAGGAAGTCGAAAGTCGGCTGACTGGTTCTCAATTGGCCCACTTTAAGCGGCAAATCGATATTGTATGGGCTAAAGTGATGCAATCTCACGCCGCTAAATGGCGCAAAGAGATGGTCGCCCAGGGCAAACAGGTAACAGTTATCTGGCTCTACGGCCCCGCTGGCGCAGGCAAGACCCGTCTGGCCCGGGAGATTGCGATAAGAAAGAATCAGCCTTACTACATGGCGGGTTCCAGCCGTGATATTTTTCAAGATTATGCTGGCGAGCCGACAATCCTTTTAGACGAGCTCCGCCCAAAGGTGCTTTCCTATCAGGACCTATTACGGATTCTGGACCCGTTCGGTACCGCCGTAAAAGCTCCATCTCGTTATTACGACAAGCCCCTCGCCGCTGATTTGATACTCGTCACCAGTCCCTATGCGCCGTATGGTTTTTGGACAGAACAATTCAACACCGTTGTAAAACACCAAGGCCGCGCCTACAAGCAGACCCTGGCTGACCAAGGCCCTGACGGATTTGCGCAGTTGGATAGACGGGTCTCCGCTACTATTCTGGTGCAGCCTGGCACGATTGACCTGGTGTCGTTCTCGGAGAAAGATGGACGTTACAACGTTGTAAGGAGCCGTATCAATCCATACTTATTTACGCCGCCCACTCCCAAGCGCAACTCGGAGGACCTTTTCACCGCGCTGCTGGATGACCCCGCGCCCCCTGTATCCTCTGACTGACCGATACACGGCGTACTTTTCGGAGGTACACCTTGATGACATACAAAACTGATTCCGCGCAAAGCTGCTGCGCTGTCAACTTACTCGACCTCATGCGCGATGACGTGGCAGACCTGCAGCGGCTTCCTCTTTTTCAGGATAGCCATATCTCAATCAATGCTCTATCCCTTACCGTAAAGGTCCCACTGGATAAGGCCCTTGAAACGCTATCCCGTCGGTGCTATACTGACAGCAACCTCGGTGCCTCTGTTTCTCCGGCACAGGGGCAGCACCTTGACAACTGTATAGCACCGACCTGTATGCCATCTTCGGAAGGAGATTTCGAGATGGCAAAATATAAAATCAATCAGTCCATTACAATCAACGGCGTAAAACGCTGGATTACCGCAAATAGTATGCAGGAGTTTGCGGATAAAGTCACCCGGCTACTGGGTACTCCCCAGGATCGCGGAAAGCACCTGTTTGTGGAATACGCCTGGAACTGGTACAACACCTATTCCGCCCCCAACGTTGAGACCGCTACGGCCACCACCTACAAGCGACAAATCCGCCTGTATCTGATTCCGGCCTTTGATGGGCTGGCGGTGGAGGACATCACCGTTGATGACGTGCAGCGGCTTTTTAATAGCATGGCCGGGGCCAAAACCACCAAGGACAAGGCCCGGATGGTACTCAATCAGATTCTGGATGCTGCTGTGGAAGATAAACTCATCACGTCCAATCCGCTGAAATCCCGCCGGGTCAAAATCACCGGTAAGGCCAGCAAGCCCACAGCGCCCTACACGGTGGAGCAAATGCGCTACCTGGTTCAGCATATCCAGGACATTCATAATCCCCGCGACAGGGCGTTCCTGGCCCTGCAGGCGCTCCATCCGCTTCGTCTGGAGGAAGTTCTTGGTCTCCAGCCCGGTGACATTGACACGGATCGTATGGCAATTCACATTCGCCGGGCTGTGACCCATCCCACCCGCAATCGCCCAGAAATCAAGGACACCAAGACCACCAGCAGCCACCGCACCATTGGCCTATCCGCTCTGGCTCTTCCCTATCTGCAAACAGGAGCGGCGGGAAAATTTCTGTTCGGTGGGGACAAGCCTCTGTCCTATACCCAAGTCCGCAAGATGTGTCAGCGCATCCAGCGGGACACGGGCTTTACCGAGAGTATCACCCCCATTCGCTTTCGTACCACCGTGCTGACTGACCTGTACAACCAGACCAAAGACATTAAGCTGGCCCAGTCAGCGGCAGGACATACCACTTCCGCTATGACCCTGAAATACTATGTCAAGGGGCGGGAGACATCTTCAGAAGCTGCTGCCGCAGTTGACCGGCTCTACGCCGGTTAGTTGGTGGACAGTTGGGAAAAAGGAAACCCGCTACCCGTTGCAGTGCAAGGGATAGCGGGATTTTTGGCAGCCAAAAAGTTGGAGCGTCAGTTGGAAAACACCTTGTTTTTCAGTAACGAGGCCTTTCCAATCCTCCCAAACTCACCTAAAAAGTTCAAAAAAGCAAAGAAAAACCACTCAAATCCGAAGATTTAAGTGGTTTTTCCTGGAGCTGCTGGGCGGATTCGAACCGCCGACCTCATCCTTACCAAGCGGCTTTGGAGCTTTTTTCTAACTATTTTTCGTGCTTTATGGCCATTTTCGCTCCATTTCATTTGCTTTCCAGCACTCTTTGAGGGCGCTGTTTCCATATACTCCACACCGCTCTGTGGCTGAAACTGTGGTCAAAAAACTCCCCGCCTTTTGCCGGAAATGGTTTTCCGGCTGGGGCGGGGAACATTTTTATATCCCTGCGTATCTGTTTGTTGGTGAGAGTGCAGAGCAAGGCAAATGATCTCCGCCGTCCACAGCTCAGGATTTGCGGGGCTGTAAACAAAAAAGGAGACCTAAAATAGCTTTAACCACAAACATCCAACTTGATTATTTAAAAAGTCCTATTTTTATGTTAAACTGAAAGCATCATCCCACCAAGTTTTTTCAAAAAATATCCGGAATGTACCCATCCGGTTTTCTCACCATAAAGGAGGTCGTTGAGGTGCATCCTATTTTGCCGAAAAAGGATATGACAGAGGAGGACATCAAACTCCAGTACATTACCCCCGCTGTGACCTCCAAGTGGAGCAGGGGCAAAATCACCATGGAGACGCAGATCACCGACGGCAAGATTAATCTGCGGGGAAACATGGCCTTCCGTGAAAAACCTAAGCGGGCAGATTATCTTTTGTACCTCAGTACCAACAACCCCATTGCGGTGATCGAGGCCAAGGACAACAGCCACACCGTCTCCCACGGCTTACAGCAGGCCATGGAGTACGCCAAGATGCTGGACCTGCCTTTCGCGTTCAGTTCCAATGGTGACGGTTTTGCCGAGCACGACTTTCTCACCGGCACAGAGCGGGAATTCAGTCTGGATGAGTTCCCCACAGAGGCCGAACTGACCGCCCGGTTCAAGCAGGAATCGGGACTCAGCCCTGCCCAGGAAACTGTGATCGACCAGCCTTACTATTCCAGTCAAAACACTTATCCGCCCCGGTACTACCAGCGGATCGCCATCAACCGGACGATGGACGCCATCGCCCGGGGCCAGCAGCGGCTGCTGCTGGTGATGGCCACCGGAACCGGCAAGACCTATACCGCCTTTCAGATTGTCTACCGGCTTCTGAAAAGCGGCATGAAGCGCAAGGTGCTCTATCTGGCGGACCGCAACATCCTGGTGGACCAGTCCATCCAGCAGGACTTCGCACCGTTGGAGAAGGTGACCCACAAGATCAACGTAGCCAAAGATGACCCCAGCACCATCACCTCCCACCAGGTGTATTTCTCCCTCTACCAGCAACTGGTGGGAGACGACGATCAGGAACACTTCAGCGAGTTGTTCTCCCCAGACTTCTTTGATCTGATCATCGTAGATGAGTGTCATCGGGGCTCGGCCAAGGAGGAGAGCCGCTGGCGGCGGATTCTGGAATACTTCTCCGGCGCCACACAGATCGGCATGACCGCCACACCGAAAGAGACGAAATATATCTCCAACCTGAGTTATTTCGGAGATCCAATCTATACCTACAGCCTGAAAGAGGGCATTGACGACGGCTTCCTGGCCCCCTTCAAGGTCATCAATATCATGACCGACATCGGGGACGGCTGGCGTCCCCGCAAGGGTCAGCGGGATATCTACGGCAATGAGATCCCGGATCGCATTTACACCAACAGCGACTACGACTACAACATCATCATCGAAGACCGCATCCAGCAGGTGGCTACTGAGATCACCAGCTACCTCAAAAGCGCCGGCCGTATGTCCAAGACCATTGTATTCTGTGCCAACGAGGATGCCGCTGAGCGGATGCGGGTGGCGCTGGTCAACCTCAACTCCGATATGGTGAAGAAGAACCCGGACTATGTGGTGCGGATCACCGGCAGCGACACCTACGGCAAGAGCAAGCTGAAGTATTTTATCTCCACATCCTCAGAGGGCCCCGTCATCGCCACCACGTCGGAGCTGCTTTCCACCGGAGCCGACTGCAAAATGGTCAAGCTGATCGTACTGGATAAGATGATCGGCTCCATGACGGAGTTCAAGCAGATCATCGGCCGGGGTACCCGGCTGCGGGAGAAGGAGGGTAAGACCCACTTCGCGGTCATGGACTTCCGCAATGTGACCCGTCTGTTTGCCGACCCGGATTGGGACGGTCCGCTGGAAATCGACCCAAACTTTGGAACGGAGAAACCCCAGAAACCGCCCAAACCGGAGGGAGGCGAGCCCCCCGTTGTTGATCCGCCCGTTAGCGGACCCACTCCCATTGTGGATCGGAACGGCTGCAAGGTCACCATCGTCCACAAGACAGTCTCCATCTACGACGCCAATGGCAAGCTGCTTCGGCAGGAGAGCATTGTAGACTACACCAAGGAAAATGTGCGGGGCGAATACGCCTCCCTGGACAACTTTATCCGCCAGTGGAGCGCCCAGAACAAGAAGGCGGCCATCCGCGATCTGCTTCGGGAGCGGGGCATCGACCTGGAGGCTATGAAAGCCGAGCAGAACATGGCCGATGTGGACGACTTCGACTTCATCTGCCATGTGGCCTTTGACAAAAAGCCTCTGACCCGCCGGGAGCGGGCCAACAATGTGAAGAAACGGGATTTTCTCAGTAAGTACAGCGGCGCCGCCCGGGAGGTGCTGGAGGCTCTGCTGGACAAATATATGAACACCGGCATCTACGAGATTGAAAAGACCGAGGTGCTGAAACTGGACCCCTTCCTGAAGATGGGCAAGCCTGCCAAGATCGCCAGCTACTTCGGCGGGAAAGAAGGTTATCTCCAGGCAGTCAAGGAATTGGAACAAGAAATCTATATGGATGAGGTTGGATAACTCATGAGCAATTTGACCGGATTTGTGAAACGGCTGCGGGACATCATGCGCAACGACGCCGGCATCAACGGCGACGCCCAGCGCATCGAGCAGATTGCCTGGATGTTGTTTCTGAAAGTATATGACGCCAAGGAACAGGACTGGGCATTCGACGAAGAGGGCTATGCGTCCATCATCCCGGAGCCCTGCCGCTGGGAAAACTGGGCCCACGACGACAAGTCCGGCAGCGCCCTGACCGGCGATCCACTGCTGAACTTTGTGAACAACACGCTGTTCCCGGTACTGAAGGGAAACGACATCAAGGACTCCAACGGCAAAGTCCTGATGGAGGGCATCCAGGTGGATGCGAATACCCCCATCAAAAAGGCCGTCGTCCGGACCACTTTTGCCGATGCCAACCAGTATATGAAGGACGGCGTGCTGCTGCGGCAGGTCCTCAACGTGATTGACGAGCTGGATCTTTCGGACTACGAGGAGAGCCACGCCTTCGGTGAGATCTATGAGACGATTTTGAAGGAGCTGCAGAGCGCCGGCTCCGCCGGTGAGTTCTACACTCCCCGGGCGGTCACTGATTTCATGGCACGGATGATTCGTCCCCAGATTGGGGAGCAGATGGCCGACTTCGCCTGCGGCACCGGCGGTTTTTTGGTCAGCTGGCTGAAAGAGCTGCAAAAGCAGGTGAAGAGCACCAGCGACGCCATCAAGTACGGCAATTCCATCTACGGTATTGAGAAAAAGCAGTTTCCCTATATGCTGTGCATTACCAACCTGCTGCTTCATGGGCTGGACGTCCCCCGGGTGTATCACGACAACGCTCTGGTGCGGGATGTGCTGGACTACACCGAGGCGGACCAGTTCGATGTGGTGCTGATGAATCCCCCTTACGGCGGCAGCGAGAAGGCGGATGTGAAGAACCACTTCCCCGACGACCTGGCCAGCAGCGAAACGGCTGACCTGTTTATGGCCGTCATCATGTACCGGCTGAAAAAGGGCGGCCGGGCAGCGGTAATCCTGCCTGACGGATTTCTATTCGGCACCGACAACGCCAAGGTGAACCTCAAAAAGAAGTTGTTGTCCGAGTTCAACCTGCACACCATCATCCGGCTGCCCGGCAGCGTGTTCTCCCCATACACCTCCATCACCACCAACATCCTGTTCTTTGACCGCACCGGCCCCACCCGAGAGACCTGGTACTACCGGCTGGATATGCCGGAGGGGTACAAGCATTTCAGCAAGACGAAACCCATGAAGCTGGAGCATTTCGCCCCGGTGATGGAATGGTGGAACGACCGGCAGGAAATCACTGAAGATGGCTTCGACAAGGCGAAAAAATTCCCGGTGGAGCAGCTCACGGGGGAACTGGGCTATAACCTGGACCAGTGCGGCTACCCCCACGAGGAGGAGGAAATCCTGGCCCCGCTGGATCTGATCCGCCGCTATGAGGAGCAACGGGCCTCTCTCAACGCCGAGATCGACCGGGTGCTGGCCGAGATCACCGCCAAGCTGGGAGGGGATGCCCAATGACGCCCCAGGAACTGAAAAACAGCATCTTGCAGCTTGCTATCCAGGGCAGGCTGGTGGAGCAGCGCCCGGAGGAGGGTACCGCCCAGGAGTTGTACCAGCAGATCCAGGCGGAGAAACAGCGGCTCATCAAAGAGGGGAAGATCAAGAAGGAAAAGCCCCTGCCAGAGATCACCGAGGACGAAAAGCCCTTTGAGATTCCAGAGAGCTGGATGTGGGTAAGACTCAATTCAATCGCATTGATAAACCCCAAGAATGAATTAGATGGCAAGTTAGAAACATCATTTATTCCGATGGCATTACTCGCGGATGGATACCGTTCAAGCTATACATATGAAATTCGGTGTTGGAAGGACATTAAAAAGGGGTTTACTCATTTTGCTGCTGGCGATATTGGTATCGCTAAAATTACACCCTGCTTTCAAAATAGAAAGTCTGCAATTTTCACTGAATTAAAAAATGGTTATGGGGCTGGGACAACAGAACTTTCAATCGTTCGAGTAATTGGAAATACCATGTCCAGAGAATTCCTACTCTGGTTTTTTAAGTCTGCTTATTTTATTGAAAATGGTATAAAGTCATTTACAGGAACGGCTGGTCAGCAAAGAATAAACAAAGATTATTTGCCCCATTGTGCCCTACCCTTCCCGCCCCTCGCTGAGCAAAAGCGCATCGTGGCCAAAATCGAGGAGTTGCTGCCCCTGGTGGACCGCTACGAGGCGGCGTGGACCCGGCTGGAGGACTTCAACCGCCGTTTCCCGGAGGACATGAAGAAGTCCATCCTCCAGCAGGCCATCCAGGGCAAGCTGGTGGAGCAGCGCCCAGAGGAGGGCACCGCCCAGGAACTGTATGAGCAGATCCAGGCGGAGAAACGGCGGCTCATCAAAGAGGGGAAAATCAAGAAAGAAAAGCCCCTGCCGGAGATCACCGAGGATGAGAAGCCCTTTGAGATTCCCGAAAGTTGGATGTGGGTGAGATTCTCGGAAGTGGTTGATGTACGAGATGGTACTCATGACACGCCTAAGTACGTATCCGAGGGGATTCCACTTGTTACAAGTAAAAATCTGGTTAATGGTAAGATAGATTTTGATACAGCAAAACTAATTTCAAAAGAAGATGCCACTGCTATCAATATGCGTTCTGAAGTGAACACAGGTGATATACTTTTTGCAATGATTGGTACGATAGGCAATCCTGTTTTAGTAGAAAAAGGCCGGGAGTTTTGCATTAAAAATATGGCGCTCTTTAAGCCTATTGGCAATCGCTTGTTTGATATGAAGTATTTTTTGCTCTTTCTTCAAAAAGAACAAGAACAAATGAAAAAAAGTGCAAGCGGTGGAGTTCAAGCATTTGTATCGCTAAAATTTTTACGGAATTATTTGTTGCCCCTTCCGCCCCTCACCGAACAAAAACGCATCGTGGCCCGGCTGGAGGAACTGCTGCCGCTGTGCGAGCGGCTGAAGTGAGGTGAATCGGCAATCGCGGCAGAAGCTATGGATATTAAATTCTACGGAGCACATGATATGAGTTCTGGTTGGTACTTGCAGGAAATGGAAACCTTTTTTCAGCAGTGGGATGAGAAAATCCACGATCCAGATCTAAAGGCCATTCTGGAACTCTATAACATCAAGCAGTATCTGGATGCGGGTATGCGCCTTACAACCTGGACAGAAGAACAATTTACACAGTATCAGGAACAGTGTAAAGAGATCCCGCCGATCTTAGGACGGTATTTCAGCAAAGTATCCAATGAGAATTTGCAGGAACTTTGTGAACAGGTAGACATGATCTATCTCGGTGATTTTTGGCAGCTGATCTGCGATTACAAAGTTTACAAGCGGATTTCTCCGGAAGTGCTGGCCCGGGTGCTGGAAGCAAAAAGATATGTTGTATGGAGTGTTTTAAGGTACAAGGAGCTCGTCCTCACTTTTGGACAGGTAATCACTGAACACCTGATGCGTAACCCCGGTACAGCGGAAGAACTGCTCTCACAATTCTTAGAGGCACATCGGAATCGTAAGCCGGTGTATTTCCCGGCGGAATTTACTCCCAAGATGCGGGAACAGGTCCTCTGGGATTATGTGGATCGGGAAGACGCCAATCTGAACTATCTGCAGTTATTGGAATACTCCCAAAGCTCGCCAGAGCTTCCAATCTCCGATAAACTGAAGCTCCAAGCCAGAAGGAGAAAAGAGACACTCCAAGAGAAATTGTTTGCAGGAGGACCTGGTTTCTCTTATGGGGTGGAAGTTACTTTTAAATCCATACCGGATGGCTCCGCAGAGGAAGTCTATCGTGAAAAGGACCATGTCTATTCCTACGCATACAGCAAAGAATGGCTACAGGAAAACCTGGATTACCCAACCCTGCTGAACAACTTTATTTACTTGTTCAAATATGTGGATCTCTGCTTTCGATGTACCTTTGTCTCCCAACAAGCGGAACTCAGTCCACTGGAGTCTGTCATGGGCGTCCATGGGAAACAAGATTATCCAATGGGGACTCACTTTAGAACGAAGAAAATGCGTACCTCTCTCCAGATGGTGGCCTATTGCAGAGAACTTCAACAGCTGAATATTCAAATTGAGGACATTTTTCATTGGTTCTTTGAAACTTACCTAAAAGAAGAATTCCATACGGAAGGGTTTATTTACACGCCTCCGTCTCCAGCTACAACCTATTTTGAAAAGTGCAAACTCTTAGCAAGTGCGATTGATGGCGTGCTAAAGCAGTACCGCCTGTTCTGCGAAGACGGACAGATTGACCGGGAACTGCTGGAAATATCCTCCGGTCATATAGTCTTCCAGGATGTTCCCAGTACAGTGCCAAATAAATATGGATATGCCGGCTCGCCAATGCTTCAGCGGGAGATGGAGCTTCTTTTTTCTGATCAATCCATGATGGCCTATACAGAAAAAACTCAGAGCAAGTATCATACCTTACCTCAATTACTTATGGCCGAAGATATGAAAAAAGAAGATTTTGAATATTACCAGCAGGGAAACTTGGACTGGTTGATTGAGCGCGGTTCTGTGCAAATTGACGCCGATGGGTACTTACGGATCAATAGAACTCGGACTGCTGTGCTGGGCGACCTCTTCTACAATGAAGTGGTTTGCCCCAACCATTACGACAAAAATCTTCATGATCAGGGAGATACTCTCTTTGCGGCGGGAGATATGTACTATGAAAGCACGCTGTTCTCTAAGCCGGAGCAGGACTATCTCAATTATGTTCTTAATAGATCTAAATTCACCAATGGGCTGGATCTGCGGAATAAATATATCCATGACACCTGTCCCTTAGATGAAGAAACACAAGCAGGGGATTATATTGAATTACTGAAAATTATGGTTTTGACTATCATTAAAATCAACGAGGAATTCTGCTTGGGAAATCCATGATCAGCTTTAGGCGGAGCGTCTGCCGTCGCAGGCGCTCCTTCTTTTCACCCGTCGCCAAAGCGCGCATACTTCTTGCGAAAGAGTGAACTCAGCTTTTGAAAAATGGCCCGATCCCACAGCCTCTATTCTTGACAAGGTCAAACGTCTGTTCTATGATGGACATAGGCGAAAGCCGAAACTCGCAGCTTTCCGGTGAGGTCCACACCCCGGTGGGACCTCAGACATTCATG
>ERZ1090880.944-NODE-945-length-14975-cov-6.233914_pt1 | contig 14975 bp, 15 predicted proteins | sample MGYA00478471_ERZ1090880 | MGnify/ENA primary metagenome ERZ1090880 (study PRJEB33644, sample SAMEA5815734) | chicken gut metagenome | biome: Chicken; feature: Gastrointestinal Tract; material: Caecum | place: Ireland | collected 2019-01-01 | study: A study of the... | reverse complement strand
TCACCGATATCTCCCGCCTGTATTCCTATTCTCTCCATGTCCGTCACAATCTTCAGGGCAGAGGATATCTTACGCAGATCTGAGGCCACCGGCTGCTGGAGAAGAAGAAGTTTCATACACTTTTCTTCTATTTCTCTTTCCATGTGGCGTATCTTGTCACACAGTTCTGAAACCTCCCAGGTCAGACTCTGCCGGCTTCCCTCCAAAGCCCTGACAGTAATCTCTATACTTTTCTGGCAGGCATTTCCCATGCTGATCAGTTGTTTATTCAAGTCTTCTAATTGCTTTTCATAATACTCTCTCATGTCTATCATTTTAAAGCTTTACTGTAAAGAAAAAAATCATGTTTTTGTAAATTTTCCGAAAACATTCTACATTTAAGATTATTCCCCCAGAGCCGGATCCTTTATACCATTTGCCTCAAAGGCGTTCCGTCTGTCAATGCAGGTTCCGCATACCCCGCAGGGGCGTTCTTTTCCCTCGTAACAGCTCCAGGTAAGCTGATATGGAACTTTCAGTTCCAGCCCTTTTGCCACGATCTGAGCCTTATTTTTATTGATGAAGGGAGCCTCTATACGAAGGGCTTTTCCGCTGCCTTCCCATACAGCCTGATCCATACTGTTATAAAAAGCCTGACTGCAGTCCGGATAAGCGTTTCCCGCCGCATCATCCATATGGGCCCCATAGTAGATCACCTGGCAGTCCAGGGACAGGGCAAGACTGGCAGCGCAGGATAAAAAGAGGCCGTTCCTAAAAGGCACATAGGTGGATACCGGAGCTCCTCCTGTCTGCGCCAGCTGTTCCCCATAAGAAGCCTCCGGAATTTCCTCCTGAGAATGGGTAAGGAGAGAACAATTACTATAAGCAAAAATGGATGTCAGATCCATTTCCATTCCTTTTATCCCATAATATTCCAGTATCTTCCTTGCAGCTTCTACTTCCTTTTCATGCTTCTGTCCGTAAAAAATGGAAAGGGGGATCACATTTTCCTTCCCATACTTTTCTATAGCAAGGGCCAGACAAGTAGTGCTGTCAATGCCTCCGCTGAATAAGACCATTGCCTTTTCTCCCATTTTCCCGCCTCCTATCGGTTATCTACTTTTTCCGGGTACAGATCGTGATGGGTCAGCCGCTCAAAGGCCACCTTTTCCCAGACAGTTCCCTGTTTCCCGTAGTTGCAGTAAGGATCAATGGAAATACCGCCTCTTGGGGTAAATTTTCCCCATACTTCGATATATTTGGGATCCATCAGGCGGATCAGGTCCTTCATAATAATATTTACACAGTCTTCATGAAAATCTCCGTGATTCCTGAAGCTGAAAAGGTACAGCTTCAGAGACTTGCTCTCTACCATCCGCTCGCCGGGTACATAAGATATGTAAATAGTGGCAAAGTCCGGCTGTCCTGTCATGGGACAGAGGCTGGTAAATTCCGGACAGTTAAATTTTACGAAATAGTCATTCTCCGGGTGCTTGTTTAAAAAAGTTTCCAGCACCTCCGGGGCATAGTCTGATGGGTAAGATACTTTCTTATTTCCAAGGAGGGATACTCCCTCCAGTTCTTTTTCTGTTCTTCCGCTCATTTTTATTCACTCCTTAAATCCGTAACAGTTCATAATTTTTCCGGCCGGAGTGTATTCCCCGGCCGGAGTGTCAGTGTTCTGTGCCTTGTTTTCCTGTGATCCCTGCTGCTCTCCCCGGATAGATTGCCTTTTCCAGGGCTTTCACCAGGATTACTCCCACAATAGAGGGGATCAGCTGTCCTATGCAGAGATTTACCGCCATCAGCGGATAGGGCATGGAAAGAAAATAAGACAGATAGGTAGCCACTCCCAGACCAGGTACCAGTATGATCGGCACGGCGATCAGAACATGGTTCCAGTTTTTCCTGCGGATCAGCACGATACAGGCCGCTGCTGTCATACCGACGATACAGCCGCCCGCCATGTCCACAATGCCGAATCCGCCGAAGAGCATATTCGATATAAAATTGGCGAGACCAAGGGGTAAAACCAGGAACGGAAACAGATAGGCAAGAGCATACAGGGCCGTGGCAATACGGATCTGATATGCCCCGAAAGAAAAGCTTTGGGTAAAATAGAGAATAACAATGTACATTGCCATTACCATTGCAGAAAAAGTCATCTTCTGCACCCGGCTCATTTTTGCAAGATTATCCATATTCGTTCACCTCCAAACAGAAAAAACGGAACTGCCACAATCCCTTAAATGTGACAGTTCCGTATCAACAACGATTAATTCTTTATGTTGTCCCTAGTTTTGTTTAATGACAGGATGGTCTCGAACTGTCAATTCCATATCTGGAAGTAACTGACGTCTGTAGTTCAGACGAATATGTATTATACCGGATTTTCCCGGATACTGCAAGTCTTTCCTGACAGACAATATCTTTCCCCTCCTTGTACACTGAGGGTATAGTTATCTGAAGATCAGGGAGATCACATCTGCGCACAGCAGAACAGCCAGAACTCCGGAAACTATCCGAACCGTTTTCTCTGGCATTTTCCGGACTCCTTTTTCAAAAAGCGGCTGGAGGATGTAGAGAAAGATCATGCCTCCGATCCCGAAGCGTATGCTGGGATTTAAAGCAACCCTTCCCTGAAAATTAAAAGAAAATCTGGTGTAGTCCCACATCCACTCTCCTCTTGCAGCCTCCATGATATAGCTGGCCGCCAGTTCTACCACCGTAGTGATCGCCACGATCCCAAGAAAAACCAGGACCGGCGTGATATTCAGCTTTCCTACCCGGATCTTTCTCTTCATCAGCCAGCCCAGGGAGAAAAGGAGGATCAGCGCCCCAAAACCGTAGATCACACAGTAGGGGCCAAAGAGTACGCCTCGGTTGGAAAATCCCCATCGGTACACCACAACCTCAAGAAATACTTCATAGCACCAGCCAATTACAGAGTAAAACATAAAATATAAAAAATATTCCTGTATCTTTTTCAAGTTTCTTCTCCTTACTGCAGATACCCCTCCTGTATCTTTTTTTCTTACTTATATCTTCTCTTCTTCAGCGCACTACCGCCTGGCCTCCAAATACTGCCGCCACTCCTGCTGCCACGCTTAAGATCACATACACCAGGGCCGTCACTGTATTCCCGCCCTTTATCAGATCTCCTGTTTCCAGAGCAAAGGAAGAAAATGTGGTAAAGCCTCCGCAAATCCCAACCTTTAAAAACAGTACTGCCCGTGGATTCAGGGCATTATTCTTCAAAGCCAATCCGGCGATCAGTCCGATGATAAAGGATCCTAATATATTTATGGCAAAGGTTTTTACAGGGAAAGCCAGATTCTCATTTACGGGGATCAGCCCAATGAGATAACGGCAGACTGCTCCGATAAACCCGCCGGCGCCTACTACGATACATTCGATCATCTTTTTCTCCTCTCTCAGGTTTCCTTCTCTCTCCGATTCTATCATGAAAGTTTAGAAATGTCACTTCTTCCCGGCTAATTACACAAAAATCGCCCCTGTTTCGCAAAATTCTCTTCTTTTACTGAACAGGGGCGGTTCATATAAGTATAATCCTCAGTGACAATATCCGCAATACGCTGCAATTTTAATCATCTTGAAAAATCAGGGGTCCCCGCCATATCATAAGGCGTCACCTGATATACATAGTAGTTCAGCCAGTTTGTATACAGATTGTTGGCATGGGCTCTCCACAGAAGCAGAGGTTTGTTTTCCGGGTTATTATCGGGATAATAATTCTTTGGCATGTCAATAGGCAGGCCTTTGGCCAGGTCTCTTTTGTATTCCTGATCCAGAGTCACCCGGTCATATTCCGGATGTCCCATAACAAAGATCTGACGGCCTTCCTGGGCCATAGCCAGGAACACTCCGGCTTCCTCGGACTCTGCCAAAACTGTCAGCGCCTTGCAGTTATGGATATCTTCTGCAGGCACTTCTGTATGACGGGAATGAGGCGCCAGAAATACATCGTCAAATCCTCTTACCAGAGGGATCTTCCGGTTCATAACTTTATGGTAAAACAGTCCGAAAACTTTATGATCCATCATTCTTTTTTGTAAACCGTAGTGATAATACAGACCTGCCTGGGCAGCCCAGCACAGATAGATGGTAGAAGTCACATTGGTTTTTGTCCACTCCATGATCTCTTTCATCTCTTCCCAGTAATCCACCTCTTCAAATTCCATCTGTTCCACCGGCGCTCCGGTAATGATCATCCCGTCATACTTGTGATCTTTTACTTCATCAAAGGACTGATAGAACTTATTCAGATGACTGGTGGCTGTATTCTTGGAAGTATGGCTCTTTACCATCATAAAAGAAACATCCACCTGCAGAGGGGTATTTGAAAGAGAACGGAGCAGCTGCAGCTCTGTCTCTTCTTTTAAAGGCATCAGATTTAAAATGAGAATCTGTATAGGACGGATATCCTGATGTACCGCCCGGTTTTCGTCCATGACAAATATATTTTCTTTTTCCAGGATCTCCTTTACCGGGAGATCGCTCTGTATTTTGATCGGCATATTTTCTCCTCACCTTTCTATGTATCCTTTGGGATTTTTTCGTGTTTTTCTATTTTACAACCAACAGAATATTCCTGCAAGTCCCCGTCTGCTCCTGCATCACTGCAGTTTGGCCCTCGTCATCGCCCTGCTGCCCTACATCAAAGGAGCAAAGAGCCGCAGGATCTTTCCCAGAGTTCTGGTGCCCAGCGTCAGCTTTTTATAATCGGAAACCTGGATCCTGATACATTTCTCCAGAGTTTCCTGAAAATCTTTTTCTATATATTGTATCTGAGAATTCCGGTACATGAAAAGCCCGCACTCAAAATGGTGATAAAAACTCCGGTAATCCAGATTTATGGTTCCCACGGTAGCTTTCTCATCATCTGATACAAAGACTTTCCCATGGACAAAGCCCGGTTTGTATTCATAGATCTCTACCCCTGCTTCCAGAAGTTCATTATAATAGGTCTTTGCCAGGGCAAAGGCCGTCTTTTTATCAGGAATAAGGGGCATGATGATCCGGACTTCCACCCCTCGTTTGGCTGCATAGATCAAGGTCATGAGAAATTCATGATCCAGGATCAGATATGGCGTCATAATATGGACGTAATCCTTTGCCGTATTCAGGATATCCATGTATACCTGTTTTCCCACTCTCTCGCTGCCATAAGGGCAGGAACCGTAGGGGATCACAAAGCCGTCATTGGGCATAGAAAATTCCCGGGGCGTCCTGTAGCGCTGATAATCTTCCGGTCTTTTTTCCGAAACATTCCACATTTCCAGAAACATATAAGTAAAGTTTTCCACAGCCTTCCCCTTGATCATCACTGCGGTATCTTTCCAGTGGCCAAACCGCAGCTTGCGGTTAATATATTCATCTGCCAGGTTCGTTCCGCCGGTAAAGGCAGTTTTTCCGTCAATGACCAGGATCTTCCGGTGGTCTCTGTTATTATAATGAGTGGAAAACACCGGCTTGATAGGAGCGAACATTTTGCAGGCGATCCCTTCTTTTTCCAGAAGTTCCGGATAAAAATAGGGAAGCAGGGACAGCACGCAGGTTCCGTCATACATGACCCGGACCTCTACGCCTTCTTTTACTTTCGCTTTCAGGATATCCAGGATACTCTCCCACATTTCTCCTTCCGCTATAATAAAGAATTCCAGAAAAATAAACTTCTCCGCTTTTTTCAGCTCCGACAGGATATCTTCATACTGATAATCTCCCAGAGCATAATACTTCACTGAAGTATGGTCATACACAGGGGAATCCGCATACCCGGACAGATAATCTGCCAGATGAGCAGTCCGGGGGTCTGTCATCCGGAGCCTTTCTTTAACTTCCGGTTTCTGCGTTACATATTTCCTGGTTTCTTCTGATAATTCTGTCAGCCGCTTATAGATCAGTCTCGTACCCGGCTGCATAGTAAAATACAGGTAAAGAAGGGACCCCACTACCGGCAGCACAATGATAGGAAGCATCCATACAAGCTTAAAATCCGGGATTCCCCTGGCATTATATAAGTAGATCACCACACTGGCGCTGATAATGATGAAAAAGCCATACAGCACAAAACTGTAGTCACTGAGAAATATAAACCCTCCTAAAAGCAGGGCAAACTGGATCAGAAAGGCTGCCGCCACCACCAATGTCCTGCCATAGATGATCTTTCTCACCTTTTTCAGGCCTTCTGCTTTCATTTCGTTTTTCTGCATTTATTTCCTTTCCTTTATATTTATAGAGGAAACTCCTCTTCTGCGTCTTCGTCCTACTGCCTTTTATGATTCCTCTTCCGCCATATGGAGAAAATCTTCTTCTGACAGGATCGGTATTTCCAGCTCCCTGGCCTTTTTGTTTTTGGAAGAGTTAGACGTCACATCATTATTAATAAGATAATCGGTCTTGGAAGTAACGCTTCCGGTGACTTTTCCTCCCCGCTGTTCAATATATTCTTTTAGCTGGGCCCGGTTGGCGAAATGGTTTACACTGCCGGTGATCACAAACTGTTTTCCTTCCAGAGTCAGGCGGTTCTCCTGTTTTACCTCTTCCAATTCCAGATGAGAGAGGAGATGACGGAACTTCTTCATCTTTTCTTCATCTGCAAAATACTCCGTGTAGGACTTGGCGATCACTGGACCGATCCCTTCTATGCCGCTGATCTCTTCTGCCGTGGCATGGATCATTTTTTCCAGATCATAGTCAAATTCTTTACAGATCACTTTTGCGTTGGCAAGACCGATATTGGCGATCCCCAGACTGTAAAGCAGCCGGGGCAAAGTCGTATGCCTTGCCCGTTCCAGACTTGCCATAAGATTGTCAAAGGATTTCTCCCCAAAACCTTCCATATTTACGATCTCTTCCCGGTACTTTCCGATCTCAAAGATATCCCCGAAGTCTTTGATAAAGCCTTTCAGGATAAATTTCTCCAGAGTAGCCTCCGACAGACCATCGATATTCATAGCGTCCCGGCTGACAAAAAGGGTGAAAGATTTGATCTTCTTCGCCTGACAGTCAGGATTCATGCAGTAAAGAGATTCTACTTCGTTTGTTTTGATCACTCTGGCTTCCTTTCCGCATACCGGACAGGTATCCGGGATCTCCAGATTTCCGCTGCGGGTAAGATTCTCTGCGATCTGAGGAATGATCATATTGGCTTTATAGACCTGGATCTTATCTCCAATGCCAAGCTGCAGTTCTTTCATAATACTGATATTATGAACGCTGGCCCGGCTGACAGTGGTCCCTTCCAGTTCTACCGGCTCAAAGATAGCCACGGGATTGATCAGGCCGGTCCTGGAAGGACTCCACTCAATTTCTTTCAGTGTGGTTTCCCGTATTTCATCTTTCCATTTAAAGGCGTAAGAATTTCTCGGAAACTTTGCAGTAGTCCCCAGGGAATCTCCGTATGCGATATCATCATACAGAGCAACAAGCCCGTCTGAAGGAAAGTCATTTTTAGCCACCTGAGTGGAAAAGTATTCCATTGCCTCATCTAAAGTATCTCTGGTCACTGACCGGTATTCCACCACTTCAAATCCCTGATCTTTCAGCCATTGGAACTGCTTTTCTCTGGAGTTCTGGAAATCTACTCCCTGGGCCCTCACCAGGAAGAACGCATAAAAATGAACGTTTCTCCTGGCTGTGATCTCATTATTTAACTGGCGCACAGAGCCGCTGCACAGGTTCCGGGGATTCTTATATCTGGCGTCTACGTCTTCAATCTCTTCATTGATCTTTTCAAAATCCGAATAATTGATAATAGCCTCTCCCCGCAATACCAGATCTCCCTTGAAAGAAATCTGAAGGGGAATATTTTTAAAGACCCTGGCGTTGTTGGTAATAACCTCTCCCACCACGCCGTTTCCCCTGGTAACTGCTTTCTGGAGTTTTCCATCTCCATAGGTCAGGACAATAGTCAGACCATCCAGCTTCCAGGAAAGAAGCGTCTTCTGATCCCCGATAAAATCCCGGAGAGCCTCTACGTCTTTGGTCTTATCCAGGGAAAGCATGGGCGTCTCATGGGCTTCTTTTGGCAGTTCGTCCAACGCCTCATATCCCACAGAAACCGTAGGGCTTCCCGCAAGGGTCACTCCTGTTTCTTTCTCCAGATTTTCCAATTCATCATACAGCTTGTCATATTCAAAGTTACTCATGATCTCCCGGTCTTCCTGATAATAGGCTTTAGACGCCTCCTGAAGCACAGGGATCAATTCTTTCATTCTCTCTATCTTATCCATCAGGGCTCTCTCCTTTAGCTCTTCTTTTTCTTCCCGGGAGTCCTGTATTTTCCCGGATTCTTTACAGGTTTTCCTCCCCGGAACACTTCCCGGACAGGAGGTTTCTCCTTCAGTGTTTTTTCCAGAAGCTCCAGCTCCTGGCCTTTGATCTCTCTTAACCCTCCCACAGGCAGGTCTCCCAGACGGATATTCATGATCCTTACTCTTTTCAGAGTAACCACCCGATATCCCAGATACTCGCACATTCTCCGTATCTGCCGGTTCAGTCCCTGGGTCAGGACAATGGAAAATGATCTCTCCCCTGTTTTCCACACTCTGCATTCTCTGGTAATGGTCCCCAGGATAGGTACTCCCCGGCTCATCCTGGAGATAAACCGGTCTGTAACAGGCTTATCCACCGTGACTTCATATTCCTTTTCGTGAAAATTTCCTGCTTTCATCATTTCATTGGCCAGTTCTCCCCGGTTAGTGAGAAGAAGCAGCCCCTGAGAATCCTTATCCAGCCTTCCTGCATAGTATACCCGGACAGGGTAGTTTACATAAGAAATCACGTTATTTTTTACCTTTGTGTCTGCAGTACACTCCACCCCTCTGGGCTTGTGAAATGCAAGAAGGACTTTCTTCTCCGTCGGTTCTATTTTTTTTCCATCTATCCGTATCACGCAGGTCTCCTCTACCTGCATACCGGGCACCGCCTTTACCTGATCTACTTCCACTCTTCCTGCTTCGATCAGGCGGTCCGCCTCCCGGCGGGAACAGATGCCCGCATCGCTGAGATATTTATTCAAACGCATATCCTCTGTCCTTCCTGTTATCTGATGAAATATTATTATACCGCAAAGCAGGGAGCCAAGCGAGCATTCATGCTCATTTGGCGACTGCCGATGATACTAGCCGCCCTGCGGCTAGTATACCGCAAAGCGGGGAGCCAAGCGAGCATTTATGTTCATTTGGCGACCGCCAGCGATACTAGCCGCCCTGCGGCTAGTATACCACATTTGTTTCCTCCCTGTCTTGCTATTTTAGTTCCATTCAATGTATAATAGAGGAACAAATATATACAAACGAGGATAAAGCAATGAAATTTACAGTAAAAGGTGTATGTTTTACTCTGCTTGTCATATGTTCAGGGTTTCTCCTGGTGATCCTTCCTTCTTTTGTTATGGGCGCGGTAAAAAATTACCTCATTGCCCGGGAAAACAGTGAAGTCAGCCGCCAGGAAGATCACTGGATATATAACCGTTCGGGAAGACGTTTTGAATACCATGACGGTTCTTTCATACAGAACGCCAGTCAGGAGATCAATGGGGTCACTTATTATTTTGATGAAAAAGGCTATGTAAAAACCGGATGGGTCCAGGAAAAAGGCGTCCTTTACTATCGGGATTCTGACGGAACCCCGGAAACGGGCTGGTTTGAAGACGAAAGCGGCAAATATTACCTGGATGAAAACGGCTCTCCCAAGATTGGCTGGGCGGATATTGACGGCAAAAAATATTATTTCTCTTCCACCGGTGTAATGGCTACCGGCTTTACGGAGATCGACGGACAGCAGCATTTATTTATGGATGACGGTTCTGTATCTCCCGGCTGGGCAGACAAAGACGGGAAACGGTATTACCTGGATGAAAACGGCACTGTTTCCACCGGCATGAAGGAAATTGATGGAAAAACCTATTTCTTCCGGGAAGACGGAACTATGGCTACCGGTTGGATCACCAATAACGGAAGCCGCTGCTACATGGGGGACGATGGTGCCATGGTAACCAATGCCTGGATAGACGAAGGCAGCCAGCGCCACTATGTAGGCGCAGACGGCAAAGAACAGACCGGTTGGATCACGGTAAACGGAAAACAATATTTTCTCAACGACGAAGGGATCCTGGCAGATTCCGGCTGGATGAAGCAGGGAGACAAATGGTATTTTATTGATAAAGACGGCAGTGCAAAAAACGGCTTGTTTGAGAGTGAAGGAAAGTGGTATTATCTCACCGCCGACGGCAAGCTTCAGGAAGGCTGGGTGGAAAGTCAGGGAAAACGGTATTATCTGGCTAACGGCCAGCTTATGACAGGCTGGAGAAAGATCGGCGATAAGCAATATTACTTTAACGGCGACGGAACCATGGCTACCGGTTGGATCACTATCGATGGAAAATCCTATTTTCTGAAAGAAGACGGAAGTCTGGATACCGCTGCAATGAAAGAGAACGCCGCTTCTGAAACAGGGCAGTAAATAAAAAGATAAAAGATCGGGAGACGCCAGATAGCGCTCCCGATCTTTTTTATCAGCAATATCATTCATTTCTATTGAAGCAGGTCGCTGTAAATATAAGCTTCCTGTCCGTTATATTCTACTTTGATCCAATCCTCCGGACCATTTTCCAGCTTTTTGACCTGGTCGCCGGCCTGAAGCCGTCCTAAAATTTCTGAAGATGTATTGGCATCCGCCCGTACATTACAGTCTTCTGCAGCCGTGAGCATATCGCCGTCGTCCGCCATTAGTGCGGTATTCGTCTCCTCACCAAGCTGTTCGAGATAGCTCTTCAGCTCCTCATCAGATTCTACAGCCTCATTGTATCTCTCTTCTTCCTGAGAGATCAACTCCTGTACATCCTCTTCCTGCCTGGTCTTCGCGATACACTCCTGCACTTCCTGATCAGAGTCATCATTGTGGATCTTCCAGTCTCCACTGTCATTTTTCATAACATATAATTCTGACAGCCCCGGAGCCGGTGTATCTATTCCCTGAAATTTCAGATCATACGATACAAATACCACATAGCTGTTTTCATCCAGTCCCTGTTTCGTATAGACCTGGATATTATCATAGCTTTCTATATATGTTGCATTAACAACCTTGGCTTCATCTGTAGAACTGAAATTATCTGTCAGTTCCTTCATGGCATCTACGTTCTTCTGTCCCCATGCATCATAAAAGGACTTGATCAGGGTATTTACTTCAGGATATGCATTCTCTTCAAGAGCATTGGTATCCGTTTCTTCCTCTTCAGATCCTGTATCATCCGAAGTATTTTTCTCTTGTTCTGTTTGCTGCTCCTCCTGGGCAGGTCCGCTGTTTAAAGCTCTGAATATAGCACGACCCCCGAAAAACAGGATAAGCAACACTGCCAGAATCGCCAGACCCAGAAGAATATACCTCAGATTATCTGAGAGCCATTCTCTGAAATTGTCTAACATACCTGTCCTCCTTAATATTCCCTTATTCCATGCTCTCCCCAAAGCACAAAACACACCCGGAGGGATTCGAACCCCCGACACATGGTACCGGAAACCACTGCTCTATCCCCTGAGCTACGGGTGCTTGATCATTAACATCTTGGATATCATATCACATTTTTTTCCACTTGTAAAGCATTAACCCTATTTCCGTCAATTTAACGATAATTTTGGGAAATACTGCCCGATTTCCTGAAAAAACCAGGCAGGATTCCCCACCTTCTACATCATAAGTTTTTCCTGCTGCCGGTCATAATAGTACACCTGATCAGAAAGTATCTCGTCCGCCTCCACCTGCGTCTGATTTACTTCTCTGACCATACGCGTCAGTTCAATCCGGGAATACTGTCCCTGATCCGGGACCAGGATACATTCATGGACACTGCTGGGCAGCACATAGAAATTTTTTCTGAAGATTTTAGAAATGTGACTGAGAAGATGTGGATAAAGCAGGGCCGCCGCCCCAAAACATTTTTCCTGATTGCTGAGGACATACATGATCTCCTCGCCGGTATACAGCCCCTGGTCTTCATCACCGGACAGCTCACGGATCAAAGCATCCATTCCCTGAAGACTGTAGGGAAGTTTTCTGCTTGTATTCATTACCGCATCCTCCAAAAGCTGTCTGGGATCGATCTTCCACGCCTCCAGATTACAGTTGTGGATCAGCATGGTAGCCCCCTGGAATTTTCCTTTTTCCAGCCGGTAATAAAAAACTACAGCCAGATCCAGATAAGGAATATAAGGGATTTTCGTAAGCAGCACCTTGTTCCTCTCATAATTGATCAGTTTAAAATAAACATGGCCTCTGGCTTTTTCATAATTTTCAAAACTATCCAAGGAAAAATCCACCTCCTTTTCCTGACGTGCATTCTGCAGAAGGATCTTTCTGGAAATCTCTTCCATTGTTTTCCTTCCCCATTTCCAGTCTTCAAAAAATCCCCTAAGATAGATGGTAGGCGCAATGCGCGCTCCCTCTTCCAGGATCACTACCGCTTCTTCCCGGATCCCATTGTTCTTTTCCACAGACTGAAAGGAGATTCTTTTCTCTTCTCCCAGTATCTGCCGCAGATGATCCAGAAGTTCCTCTTTGAATGTCTCAAATTCCATAGGCATCCATCCTTTCTTAAAATGTTTTATATATTTCGCAGAGCAGACCCCTGCAGAAATATCGGATTTTATAATATTAAAAATAAGTTTTCAAAAACTGGGACAAATCACGAACATACCCGGCAGACACCGGATCTGCAAGAATGGCGCATTCTGTGCCAAAATGTAAATGCTTTAATTGAAAAAAGAATTGAGAAAGAAAAACTGCCGCAGAAATACGCTTTTCCGCAGCAGTTCTCATTGGTAAGTTGGAATCCGGTCACAGGATTTCTGATCCTTCCGGCTTCCGGTATTTTATACTCTGGACAGGTATTCTCCTGTTCTGGTGTCGATCTTGATCACATCCCCCTGGTTTACAAACAGAGGCACGTATACTACTGCGCCAGTTTCCACAGTCGCAGGTTTTGTTGCGCCCTGAGCTGTATTTCCGGCAAAGCCAGGCTCTGTCTCTGTGATCTCCAGCTCAACAAATAATGGCGGCTCAATAGCAAATACGCTTCCGTTATAAGAACATACTTTAACGTTCTCGTTCTCTTTTACAAATTTCAGAGAATCCCCTACTGTATCCTTGCCGATAGCGATCTGATCATAGGTTTCATTATTCATGAAATTGTAAAGGTCGCCGTCATTATATAAATACTGCATATCTACACGGTCGATACGGGCCTGCGGGAATTTTTCAGTAGGTCTGAAAGTTTTCTCCACAACACCTCCGTTAATCACATTTTTTAATTTTGTTCTAACGAATGCAGCACCTTTACCTGGTTTAACGTGCTGGAATTCCATAATCTGTACTACGTTACCATCAATTTCCAGTGTGAGACCATTTTTAAAATCTCCTGCTGATATCATAATGATATTCCTCCTTATTTCGTCCATTGGGGAAAAACCGCAATTTTTCCGCTGTATTTTATTCTATAATACATCCGGGCATTTTTCAACTGTTTTTTCGCTTTCTCTGGTCCTTCCTGTAAAAATAAAGGACGATCTTTTCCAGTTTTCTCTTCAGTACGATCTGGATCTCTTCCTTGGGATGGATGGGCTTTACCAGAATATTGTGGATCCCTGTCCTTTTGGCTCCGTATACATCTGTAAAAAGCTGATCCCCGATAAAAACCGTATTTTCCAGATCCGTCCCCATAAGCTCCATAGCTTTCTGATAGTTCTTTCTGGCCGGCTTATGGGCGTTCTCGATAAAATAAACCTGGATATTTTGGTTAAAGGAACTGACCCTCTCGTATTGATTATTCGATAAAAGACAGCAGGAAAAGCCGATCTTTTTCAGTCTTGCAAATAGTTCCTCCGCCCTTTTATCTGCCGGCGCCCCGTGGGGCACCAGCGTATTGTCAATATCAAAAATAATCCCCCTGAATCCCTTCCTGTACAGTTCTTCAAAATCAATACTGTAAGTGGAATCCAGATATTCGTCAGGAAAAAACTTCTCCAGCATATTACCCGGTTCCTTTCTGTCCGTTATTTAAGCCTATGGTAACAGCAAGGAAGCTTTTTGTCAAACTCAGCGTTCGTCTAAAGATATATAAGGCTGTTCTTCCAGAACGTTCTTGTAGGCAGGACGGATGATCTTATCTGTATTGATCAGCTCCTCCATGCGGTGGGCGCTCCAGCCTACGATACGGGCAATGGCGAACATCGGCGTATAAAGTTCCAGCGGCAGTCCCAGCATGCTGTAAACAAAGCCGCTGTAGAAATCCACATTGGCGCTTACGCCTTTATAGATCCGCCGTTCCTTGGCAATGACTTCCGGCGCCAGTCTTTCAATCTTCGCGTAGAGTTCATAATCCCGTTTTCTTCCTTTTTCTTCAGCCAGGCGCTTCACGAATTTCTTAAAGATCTGAGCTCTTGGGTCTGAAATAGAATATACCGCATGTCCCATACCGTAAATAAGACCCCGCTTGTCAAAGGCTTCCTTATGAAGGAGTTTGAGCAGATAATCCCTGATCTCATCTTCATCATTAGGGTCTTTGATATGCTTCTTCATATCGTGGAACATACTGACAACCTTGATATTGGCGCCGCCGTGCTTTGGTCCTTTCAGGGATCCCAGCGCTGCCGCAATGGTGGAATAAGTATCCGTACCTGAAGAAGATACCACGTGGGTGGTAAAGGTCGAGTTATTACCGCCGCCGTGCTCCATATGGAGAACCAGCGCAAGATCCAGGATCGTCGCTTCAAAAGGCGTATATTTCTTATCCGGCCGGAGCATGAGAAGAATGTTCTCCGCAGTGGAAAGATGTTTCTCCGGGTTGTGGATATATAAACTCTTTCCCTGATTATAATGTCTGTGGGCCTGATATCCATATACAGAAAGCATTGGGAATACACTGATAAGATTGATACACTGACGAAGTACATTGGATAATTCGATATTTTCCG
>ERZ1090880.943-NODE-944-length-14975-cov-7.184987_pt1 | contig 14975 bp, 13 predicted proteins | sample MGYA00478471_ERZ1090880 | MGnify/ENA primary metagenome ERZ1090880 (study PRJEB33644, sample SAMEA5815734) | chicken gut metagenome | biome: Chicken; feature: Gastrointestinal Tract; material: Caecum | place: Ireland | collected 2019-01-01 | study: A study of the... | reverse complement strand
AAGGCAATCTATATGCGTTACAAGGAAGGCTTGAAAGACCTTCCGGTGCAGATGAATCCCTATGATGAGAAGAACAGTGAACCGAACTTCTGGCTGAGCTGCATGATCATTGACAAAGACGCTATGTGCAAGCAGGTCAGAGGGGAGCAGGAAGCCCTCTATGTTGGAGAACATGGAAAGAGCTGTCCTACTGAGATTCTGGAAGCTATCGCCAACATCAATGCAGAAGGTCGTCCGATCTGGAAGCCTATGCATATGCAGCCGATTTATCGCATGAATCCGTTTGTGGTTCGTGATGGCAATGGTAGAGCTAGAACCAACGCTTACATTGACGGCGGTTGCTTGGATGTTGGTATGGATATCTTTGAAAGAGGTCTGTGCCTGCCGAGTGATAATAAGATGACGGTGCAGCAACAGGAACAGATTATTGAAGTAATCCGAGCTTGTTTTGGATGATGGAAAGAACAAAGAGGGAAAATAGATGTACGCTAAGTTTTTTAAGCGTTTTTTAGATTTTATATTGAGCTTTTGCGCAGTGATTGTTTTGTCACCGATCCTACTGATACTTATCGTATTAGGAACGATATTTATGAGGGGAAATCCTTTTTTCTTCCAGGAACGACCAGGTAAGGATGAGAAGATATTCAAACTCATCAAGTTCCGTACCATGGACAACCGGAAAGATAAGGATGGGAATCTCCTCCCAGATAGTGTGAGATTGAATAAGTATGGTAGACTCTTGAGAAGTACAAGCCTCGATGAACTTCCTGAGCTGATTAATATTCTCAAAGGTGATATGAGCATTATCGGGCCAAGGCCATTGCTTCCAAGAGATGTAGAATACATGGACGAGGTACAACACCAGAGGCACATAGTAAGACCAGGGTTAACAGGTTTGGCCCAGTGCAGTGGGAGAAATTCTATGAATTGGGATGTAAAACTAGCCACAGATATAGAGTATGTGACCAACTTGTCGTTCAGGTTAGATTGCAGAATTTTTTTCTTAACAATTGTGAAAGTCCTTAAAAGAGAAGATGTTGAATTTGATGAAGGTGCTGATATGGATTTGAAAGATTGGAATGAGTTGAAGAAACGAAAGGAAGTTCAAGATGGCGTTAAGAGTATTAACACTTGTTCAAAATGAAGAATGGGATAACATAGTTCGAACATTTCGCAATTATGATATATATTGGCTCAGCGGATACGTAAAAGCTTTTCAAATTCACGGAGATGGTGAACCGTTTCTTTTTTTCTATGAAGATACTACTGTAAGAGGAATCAATGTCGTAATGAAAAGGGATGTTGCAAGTGATATCCATTTCAGAGGATTAATTCCAGAAGGACAGTATTTTGATTTCTCAAGTCCCTATGGTTATGGGGGATGGCTTATTGAGGGAGATGATTCGAATAGACTGTTTATGGCATATGAAAACTGGTGTATTAAAAACGGAATCATCTCTGAATTTGTAAGATTTCATCCAGTGCTGGAAAACTATAAGTACTGTGAAAATAGCTATGATGTTGTAGCGTTAGGGAATACGGTGTCTATGGATCTTAGTTCACCAGAGATTATTTGGAGCAATATTCACAGCAAAAATAGAAATATGATTCGAAAAGCAAAAAAGAATGGAATTTCTATATATTCCGGTAGGTATCCTGAAATCTATAGAGTATTTAGAGAAATCTATAATGGAACAATGGATAAAGATAATGCGGAAGCTTATTACTATTTCGGAGAAAATTTTTACGAAAGTATATTGAATGATTTGCCACAAAATGCACAAGTTTTTTATGCCGTTTATGAAGGAAAAATCATTGCTGCATCGATTATGTTAGCTGCAAATGGCTATATGAACTATCACTTATCTGGGTCAATTAAAGAATATTCTAACATGGCTCCCTCGAATCTTCTGCTTTATGAAGCTGCTCTATGGGGAAATGCCAATGGATGTAGGTCTCTATATTTGGGAGGCGGTGTAGGCAGTGGTGAAGATAGCCTATACAAATTTAAAAAAGCGTTTTATAAGCCTGACGATGTAAAGAGATTCCATATAGGAAAAAAGGTATTTATTCAAGAGAGATATGACGAGTTGATATTACTGAGGGAACCTATTGAAAGTGGGTATTTTCCCAAATATAGAGCGTAGAAAGGGATACTATGAATATTTTGTTTTTAAGCCTTGAAGTGTTTAATTCCATAAATGAATCAAATATGTATACGGATATCTTGCGAGAATTCACAAGGCAAGGTCATTTTGTTTGTTCGATCTCTCCAGTGGAAAGACGCTACAATGGTGAAACAAAATTGATTAGTGAAGAGAATAGCAAGTTACTTCGTTTGAGGATAGGAAATATACAAAAAACAAACTTGATTGAAAAAGGAATTTCAACGCTTGCGATTGAGCAGCAATACATCAATGGGATAAAGAAATACTTTAGAGAGATAAAGTTCGATCTGGTATTATATGCAACACCTCCGATTACATTTTGTAGAGTTATTGACTTTATAAAAAAGCGTGATGGAGCTTTTGCATATCTTATGTTAAAAGATATATTCCCACAGAATGCAGTTGACCTTGGAATGTTTAAAAAGACTGGGACGATGTCTGTTTTGTATAAGTACTTCCGCAAAAAAGAAGCGAGGCTTTATGAACTCTCAGATAAAATTGGGTGCATGAGTCAAGCGAACATTGATTATGTGGTAAAAAATAATCCTAATGTATCTAGGAATAAACTTGAGATGTGTCCGAATTGTATTGAGGTTATTGATAAATCTGTAGATGCGACGTCTCGGGAGTCTATACGAAAAAAATATAATATTCCGTCAGATAAAACTGTTTTTGTATATGGTGGTAATTTAGGTCAACCACAAGGTATTCCATTTCTGATTGAGTGCCTAAAAACTCAGAGCGAGAAAAAAGAAGTATTTTTCCTTGTTGTTGGTGATGGAACCGAATATAACGTTTTGGAAGATTATTACAATAATGGAAACCAAGACAATTTCAAACTGATGAAACGACTGCCTAAAGAGGACTATGACATATTAGTAGGTGCGTGTGATATAGGCATGCTATTTTTAGATCATCGATTTACAATACCAAATTTCCCAAGCAGACTATTGTCTTACATGCAGGCAAAGCTGCCGGTTTTAGCATGCACAGATCCAAACACAGATGTTGGTACTGTGGTTGAAAAAGGCGGATTTGGTTGGTGGTGCGAGAGTAATTCTACAAAAGAATTTGAAGATACTGTTAAGAGAGCTTTAGAAAGTGACCTGCATCATATGGGAAATAATGCAATGGAATATCTTGGAAAGCATTATTCAGAAAAAGTGGCATATGACACAATCATAAAGGAATTGAGATAATGAAGTTATTAGTTGCTACAGATGCACATATTTTTCGTACTCCGGACGGTGCGTATTGGTGCAAAAGTATTTATGGATATGATTTCTGGAAAAGATATCTGAACATATTTGATGATGTCAAGATTGTTGCCAGGATGAAGGATGTATCTGAGATTAAAGGAAAGAAACTGAGAGTCGATGGAGAACATGTTGAAGTATCAGGAATACCTTTTTATCAGGGACCAAAGGAATTATTAAAAGTATACACAAAAATTCAAAGAGCACTTAAAGGAATCGATTTTGATTGTGATGCTGCATTAATGAGAATGCCCAGTCAAACTGCGTCGATGGTTTACTCTCATTTGAGGAAAGGGATGCCTGTAGCTGGTGAAGTTGTATATGACATGATGGATGATGTGAATCAGCCAGGTCAAGGACCAGTATTAAAATTGCTGAATATTATAACATCAAATAGATTAAAGAAATTCTGTCTAAAGGCAAATGGCGTTTCTTATGTTACAGAGCATTCTATTCAAAAACACTATCCAGCTTATTCAATGCTTCATGGTGAGACTAATGAGCATTTTCATACGTATTATTCGACTATTACTTTGTCAGATAATGCATTTACCGGACCAAGAGACTTTACAAATAATGTGAGTATTAAACTTGTTCTTTCAAGTGTTGCAATGAACTCGGAACGCAAAGGAGAAAAGGTAGTAATTGAGACAGTAAAGAAATGTAGAGATTTGGGATATGAAGTGTCTGCAATACTAATTGGAGATGGCACGCTAAGAAAATCATTTGAGGATTATGCTAACCAGTTGGGTATAGATCAATATATTGAATTTACTGGATTATTGCCTTCATCAGAACACGTACGAGAAGTCATGCAAAACGCAGATATGTTTGTATTTCCAACGATGGGTGAGGGGTTGCCAAGAGGTATACTTGAAGCCATGGCTATCGGTATGCCAGTATTAAGCACTCCTGTAGGTGGTATTCCGGAAGTTATTGACAGGAGATATTTATTTGATCCGCTGGACAGCGATGGATTTGCAAAAATGATTTGTCATTTGATAGATAATAAAAGAGAGTTGAATGAGATGAGTAACTCCAATTATATCAAATCATTACAATTTAGAAATGAATTATTGCAGTGTAGGAGAGATCAGTTTTATACAAAACTAAAGGAATTGGTAAAATGAAAAGGATAGTAATGATGATTTCGCCCAACAATTTTCCTAACGGAGATGCTGGAGCAGTTAGAGATTTATCATTTGCAAAGATATACATGCAACTTGGATATACTCCTATAGTAATATGTTGCAATCGCGATACCATAAATGGTGAATATGACGGAGTCAAGTATTATAGTTATCACATACAAGCAAGTACGTTCTTTGATAAAGTATCACGCTACTTTGAACAAAAATGTTTATTTATTAAACAAATAAATGAAGTTGAAACCCGTTACGGTATCCCATCGCTGATCCATTTGTATGGTATATCAAATCACTTAATCAAGTATATAAAACATTATGCTAAGAAGAATAAGCTTCAGATTATTCATGATAGCGTTGAATGGTATTCTCCTTGTGAGTTTAAATATGGGAAACTGGACAAGGCATATATTATCAATAATCGTTTAAATACAAAAATAATTAGCAAGCCTATTAAAGTAATAGCAATTAGTAGCTATTTGCAAGATTATTTTGAAATGCGTGGTTTGGTCTGCGAACGAATCCCTGTTATTATGGATGTTCATAGAATTGAAAGTAAACCTTGTAGGGATGATAAAATTAAATTCATTTATGCAGGTAGTCCGGCCAATAAGGATTATTTGGCAGAGATAGTAAATGCTTTTTTGAAATTGTCAACCCAAGAAAGAAGCCGAATAGAATTTAACATTTATGGTGCAACCGAAGAACAGCTTTATTGTATTGGTGTTGAAAACACGATAGAAAATCATATTGTTGCACATGGTAGAGTATCAAGGTCAACTGTGGAAAAAGCTCTTCAAGAATCAGATTTCTCGTTGCTTCTAAGACCTGAAAATGAGCGATATACAAAGGCTGGATTCCCAACAAAATCTGTAGAGGCTATGGCTAATGGGACTGCAATGATTTGTAATCTAACTTCTGATCTGTGCTTGTATCTTCAAGATGGAATAAACAGTATTATTGTGGAAAAATGTACTGCGGACTCTCTTCTAACAGCAATCAGGAAAGCAATTAACATGAACAGAGAAGAAATTGATTTAATGAAAAATAATGCAATGGATACAGCTGTAGAGTACTTTGATTATCATTCTTGGGTTTCTACAGTTAAACAACTCATTGAAAGGTGATTCAAATTATGCTCAATATCATAAAAAGATTCATAAAAAAGTTTAGAGTGAAATTAAAAAAAACGGATGTCTATTTTGCGAGAGGTGTTGACATTGGTCGCAATTCTGTCTTTGAAGGGCAGAATAAAATAGGGGTCAACTCATGGTTTGATGGATATATGGGATTTGGATCGTATATCGGTGAAGAATGTACAATTTTCGCAAAAGTTGGAAAATATTGTAGTATTGGGCATAAAGTATCTGTATTGACAGGAACACATCCAAGTCATAAGTATGTTTCCACGAATCCGGTGTTCTTTTCACTTGGAAAACAAAATGGCACGACATATGTTACAAAGCAGAAATTCAAAGAAAAGATTTATGCAGATGAAGATAACAGGTATGGTTGCATTATTGGGAATGATGTTTGGGTTGGATATAATGCAACAATCATGGGTGGATGCAAAATTGGTGACGGAGCCATAGTGGCGGCGGGGGCATTAGTTAATTCAGACGTTGATCCTTATACAATTGTAGCGGGGCAACCAGCACGAGTTATAGGTGAGCGATTTAGTAATGAGCAAATCAATTGGCTATTAAATTTCAAATGGTGGGATAAGCCGCTTGATTGGATAAAAATACACGCAGAAGAATTCGATGATATAGAAAAGTTTATCGAAACACATTCAGAGATGGAGAAAAACGGATGAAAATAGTGATTCTTTTGGTCACAGTAGGATTCCTGATTGGAGCATATAAGAAGAATAAAAGTATTAGCAATCCGTATGTTGCGTTTAATATTCTTTGGGTGGGAGTCGCTGCTCTGATTAACATTGGAAACAAATATGTATATGAGCCGAGCACGACTGCAATGACTTGTATATTTATTGGAATTATGGGATTTAATCTTTCGAGATTCACGCCGAAGTTGGTTTTAGGAAGAATAAAAACACCTCACACAGATGCATATGATATTAATTATAGGAGAGCATACATATTTTCAATTGTGGTCCTTATTCTAAGTGTCTTGAGTGCAGCTAGTGCTATACAATCATTTATGGGAGGAGCTTCTTTCAGTTCCATCAGAAGTGACTATTATACATATGCTTCGGGTGAGAGTGTGTATATGTATTATTTTAGAAACTATGTGCTTTCTCCGTTGAGGTATGTCGTAATTATTTCTGCTATCATAGGGGTGCTCCAAAAAAAGAAAGTAAGTAAATGGTTGCTAATTAACACAATTGGTATCATAATTCTTCAGGCAATAACAAATGGTGGTCGCTATGTTCTGATGAATACGATTTTCATGATAATCTGTGGCTATTCGCTTTTTAGAAACAAGGATCATATTACGGTGAAACAAAAAATGATCATTGCTGCAGTTATTGCACTGTTCTCGTATGTGATTGTGTTTTTAACCAACGATAGAGCTACATTCATTACACAGAATATGACTGTTGGTGAACGTCTCTATCATACTGTCTATGAATACTTTGCTGGAAGCACGACTTATCTTGGTGAGGTGGTCCGTAAAACACCTTCCATTGTTGGTTCAACTCATGGTATTAATTTTATTGCTGGATATATTATGCCGCTATTTGTAGTATTGAATTTCCTTCATTTAATTCCTTACCCTGCTGTTTTTACAGTAATCGGTACATATGCATGTGAAGTTTTGCAGATTGGATCAGCAACCTATTATAATGCAATGCCGACTATCTTCGGGTACTTCTTTATTGATGGAGGCTATGTACTCGTATTTGTTGAAGCTTGGTTGTTTGGATATATTTGTAAACGACTCTATCTGAGAGGTAAATCGGGAAATATGCTGATGAGTGCAATGTATATCTTAATATTCATACAGATTTGTAATTCCAGTACTAGGTGGTTTTTCTATTCATCCGATTATTGTTTAGCTTATCTGTATATGAATACTGTAGTTAAAAAGTATATCGGGGGGGGGGTACGGACTTCTAGTACTCTTCGTAATATGTGAACTGCTATGGAATCACGATAGTAATAATCTGTGGAGAAAAACAGATGCAATAAAGGATAACTACTGTGGTGAGATGATCCTCGTTGGAAAGCGAGGTGTCATAGCATGAACAAGACATATAAAGAACCATTTTTGTGCATGGCACTCTTGGTTTTGATGATTTTTGAAGTCCCATTTCTAAACCTCTTTCTTATTGCGGGGCTTTTAATGTTGCTCATATATACTTTGATTTACAAAAGACGCCCGGTTGTTAACGGAGAAATGACGGTATTACTTCTGTTTATAGCTTTGTATTTCATTTTAGACTCAAAGCTGGAACAGTCAAATACATATAAGTTCTGGTACTCCATATCCACTGTTTCTTTATATATGTGTGGGTACTATATGAACTTTGGTATGTTAAACAAGGAGGAAAGAAGCGCAAAACTTGAAAATGTTATAAAGATTATAGCAGTAACATATACTGCGTATATTTTTATCACGGTAGTATACAGCACCATAAACGGACAGTTTGCCATAACAAGAAACCCGTTAAATTTATGGACAGGTATGTTGAGAGCAGCAACGCATTATGGAACTATGTCAATCGTCCCATTGGCATACGGCTTGTGGCTAGTAGTCATAGGGGAGACAAAAAAAAGAAAGACACAGGGGTGGATTCTCATATTCTTTGCCGTTACAGTGGCTATAATTACTGCAAGTAGAACTGTTATCATGCTTGTGCCAGTCGGTGCAATCATCGCCTATTTTTCTAGTATTAAAATGCGTGGTGAGTTTACGCGAAGACATGTAAATCAGTTGATTGGTGCTTTGGTATTTTTAGGTGTTGGTATAGCTACGTTTGTCTTGGACATATTCGGAATTCAGACATTGTTTTTTAGAACACAGTTAGGGCAGAGATATGTTCAGGGGAACGCTCCGACACTCACTGAAGATGGTCGTTGGATTAATATTCTGTTCTTTTTAGAGAATATGGACAAGAGTATTTGGGGTGGCGGTTACTCAAGAACAAACGTTGGAAATCTCCATAATGTATACTTGAATGTGTTTGACCTAAGTGGAATTATTCCATTCACATTACTGGTCTTTTTTACAATCAGTATTCTTCGAGATTTTTTGAGAATGAGAAGGAATGGGGCAGTTAGTGTTTCAGCAGAGTTACTTATGTTGTTGGTTTTATCTCTAACTTTTATCCAGATGCTTCTTGAACCAACAATGGAGTCGGTACCCGTTTTTATGTGGTGTGTACTGCTGATCTGCGGTATGCAGAGAAAAGTGTCTCGTTGTACACAATGAACTATTTGGAGGAAAATATATGGGAACAATCGCAATTGTAGCAGTTGGCTACAATAGGCCGGATTCAATAAAACAGTTGTTGCAGTCTCTTCAGTACGCTGACTATGATCAAGATCAGGTAGATCTAGTTGTTAGCGTTGATAAGGGGGAAAGGCAGCAGGAAATTGTCTCTGTGGTTGAAAATATAAATTGGGCACATGGTAAGAAAAAAATTAGAGCTTTTTCAGAGAGACAAGGACTACGTTCACATATAATCCAATGCGGTGATCTTACGGAAACATATGACGCAGTTGTTATTCTTGAAGACGATCTTATGGTTGCTCCATATTTTTATTCATACGTGAAACAGGCAGTCACTAGGTATAACGATGATGAACACATTGCCGGTATTTCCCTATATAAGCATCAGACTCATCCCGGCATTAACCGACCTTTTGAGCCTGCAAATAACGGGTATGACGTTTATCTTCAGCAGTTTGCGATGTCTTGGGGGCAGTGCTGGACGAGAACAATGTGGCAGCATTTCAGAGCATGGTATAACGAAAATGAGGGGAAGAATTTATCAGAAGGTAATATCCTTCCTACATATATATCTAATTGGAATAAACAGTCATGGTTGAAGTATTATATGCGCTATATAGTAGAGGAAGATAAATATTTCGTATATCCGTATTTCTCATTAGCGACAAATGCTTCTGATGTAGGAGAACATTGCAGAATTCCAAACAATGATTTTCAAGTTTCTTTACAAGAAGGGAACCCAGAATATCGATTTCCACACTTTGAAGACGCAATCAAATACGATGTGTTTTTTGAAAGAATAGGTATCGAAGATAAAGTGTTCCCTGAATTAAACGGTAAAAAATTACTGGATTTATATGGGGACCGGATAACTTACGGTGATACTAAGTATTTGCTTTCCATAAATTCTCTTCCATATAAGGTAGTTAAAACAATACAACTACGATATAGACCGATTGAAATAAACTGTATTTATCCTTCGACTGGTGAAGGAATCTATTTATATGATTTAAGTGTTCCAGCTGATGCTCCGAGAATCAACATGGACATCATCACTCGTTATGATGTTAGAAGCTTACATTGGAAGAAAACCTTCCATCTCGGGTGGAGTGGTTTTATTGAAGCTATATTGAATAAAGTTCAACGAGGAAAGAAGTAAGAAATAAATGCGTGGATTATTACAAAGATTATTTAAGAGCAAATTCATACACAATACCAGCTGGATTATGTTTGCACAGATATACCAGATGCTCTTGTCTCTGGTAATTGGTGTTATTAGTGCAAGATACCTTGGACCTAGTAATTACGGAACCATAAATTATGCGGCATCCTACATCTCATTCTTTACAATAGCCTGTGCGCTCGGGTTGGAAGGCATTGTAGTTAAGGAAATGGTGGACAACCGTAATAATGAAGGAGTTGTTCTCGGCTCCAGTATTGTGATGAGGTTAGTCGCTGGATTTTTCTCAATGATTGCTGTTTGTGTTATTGTAGCTGTGGTGAATCCAGATGACAAGTTATTGTTAATTGTTACATTTCTCCAATCCTTAGTTTTATTATTTAATGCATTCCATATTATTGACACTTGGTATCAATCATACTTGAGATCAAAAATCTCAACGATAATCAGGTGTATCGCATATACGGGTATGTCAGTTTATCGTGTATGGTTGCTTATCACAGGAAAAAGTGTTGAATGGTTTGCTTTTTCAACTTCGCTTGATGCTTTAATAATAGCTGTCTTGTTTGTGATAAAGTATGCAAAGGATGGTAGTCAAAAGCTAAAGTTTGATCGATCCGTGAGTAAACATCTTATTGGATTAAGCTATCATCTCATAATTGCTTATCTGATGGCTGCGGTTTATAACCAAATGGATCGTTTGATGATTGGTAAAATAATTGATCAAACGCATGTGGGGTATTACGCAGCTGCATCAACTATATGCCATATGTGGTTATTTATTCCACAAGCATTAGCAAATTCTGCACGACCAATTATTATGCAAGTTAAGTCAGAAAATGAGCAAGTATATATACGAAGACTGCAGCAGTTGAGCTGCGCAATATTTTGGTTAGGCATAGTATTTGCATTAGCTGTGTCTCTGTTGTCCCATTTTATAATTGATATTTTATATGGTGCAGCGTACCGCGAAGCGAGAGGGGCACTTCTTTTTTTGATTTGGTCAACAGTTTTTTCTGCAATGTCCAATCCACGAGCCATTTGGATGATTAGTGAAAATAAACAAAGGTATAATAAATATATTTTGCTGTGTGGCGTAGTTGTAAACTTATTTTTAAATGGGATGTTGATTCCGATAATCGGCATAAATGGTGCAGCATTTGCGACTTTGATAACGGAATTGGTATGTTGCTTTATTGCACCTAATCTCATCAAGGAAACAAGACCTTATGTGAGATATATGATTCAATCTCTGAATCCTATTAAGTTGATAAGGAATAATTAGTCAAGGAGGTGCTATTTTGAAATCAATTGATTCTTTTATAGAAGCAGTCTGGAGAAATTTAATATATCGAAGCGCTCCGCTTTTGACTCGTATTTCTCCAATGCTTAATACAAAAGTTTTATATCGTTACAACTTCAAAAAAAAATTAGATTTAGAACATCCAATAACTCTAAACGACAAAATACTGTGGTTGAAATTTAATACCTATTGGAACAATGATACTATTAAGCAGTGTGCAGATAAATATCGGGTAAGAGAATACCTACAGAAGAAAGGCTTTTCAGAACTTCTGGTTGACCTGATTGGAGTTTATGATGATCCGGAAAAAATAGAGTGGGATTCTTTGCCGGATAGCTTTGCTTTAAAGTTGAACGTAGGGTGTGGGAAAAACATCATAGTAAACAAAAAGTCCGAGCTTGATATACCAAAGATAATTGAAACGATGAAAACTTGGATGAAGGAGAAATATTATCTCGGGCATTCAGAAATGCAATACAAGGATGTTAAGCCTTACATCTTGATAGAAAGAAATTTGTGCGCTGATACTGGTATGCTTCCCGATGACTATAAGTTCTACTGTATGAACGGAAAAAGCTTGTATGTAATGGTCTGTGAAGACAGAGAGATTGGTAAGAAGGCGAAGTATTTCTACTTCGATAAGAACTGGAATATGATGCCATATTCTCAGGATGCACTTGACGAACCAGGGCGGATTATTCCGAAGCCTGAAGGAATTGACACTGCTTTTGAGTATGCAGAAAAGCTCTCCAAGGACTTTCCGTTCGTAAGAGTTGATTTGTATATTGTAAACGGAAAAGTATATTTTGGAGAATTAACATTCACACCATCGGCAGGGTTGGATACGGGACGCCTACCGTCAACAGATAGAATTCTTGGCGATCAATTAGTACTACCGACAAGATAAGGGAGGAAAAGTCAATGTTGGAAACTATCGATCACGTAAAGACACCGCTTCCATATGTGCTGACTGGTGCAGTAGCATACTTGGTAGTTGGATTTATAGCAGCATAAGAAAGAGAGGTATATGATGAGCCATAAAACTATTGGTTTTCCGATTAGCCATAAAGAAAATGAGAATAGAAGAGCTGTAGTTCCTGAGCATATCAGAGATATGGAAAACCCAGAATGTCTTTATTTCGAGAAAGGATACGGTATGGTACTTGGCATCGAAGACTCAGAGTATGAAGCGATGGGGTGCCACATCTGTTCGGCTGAAGAAGTTTTGCAAAAGGATATTATTTGTGATCCCAAGATCGGTGACGCCGATTACCTTGAGCGGCTTCATAAAGGGCAGACTATATTCGGTTGGGTTCATGCAACGCAGAATCGCGATATTACGGACAAGCTAATCAATGCTGGAGTGACAGCATACGCATGGGAGAAAATGTTCGAATATGGTCGCCACATCTTCTGGCGCAACAACGAGTTGGCTGGTGAAGCTGCTGTAATGCATGCTTTCCAGTGTTATGGAAGAATGCCGTATGAAACGAATTGCGCAGTTATTGGAAGGGGTAATACGGCGCGTGGAGTTGTTAAAGTCCTTAATATGCTCGGCGCAAAGGTCATGCAGTATGACCGTAGGACGGAGGAACTTCTTCGTCGGGAGATTGGACAGTATGATGTGATTGTAAACTGCATTATCTGGGATGTTTCGCGCAAAGATCATGTGATATTCAGAGAAGATCTTAAGAGAATGAAGAGAAACTCTATGATCATTGATGTGAGCTGCGACAGGAATGGTGGGATTGAGACAAGTGTTCCCACAACCATTGATCAACCCACCTATATGGTCGAAGGGGTTATGCATTACGTAGTTGACCACACTCCGTCACTGTTTTATAAGACCTTCACCTATGATAACTCAAAGATTATCTACCCTTATCTTGATCAGTTGATTACTGGCAATATAGGAACCGTTCTTGGTGACTGTATCATTATCGAAAATGGAGCGATTATTGATAAGGAGATTATCCAGCATCAGGGAAGATAACTCCTTATTATTGCTCGGGGGGAAAGGATTGATATGACCATTTTCAAAAGAATTTATCATGCAATTTTAAAGAGAAAGAACCCTCTTGCCTATGCAAAGATTATTGGTGTCAATTTCCCGTGGGGGGGGGTACACTTATATGGTGATGTGAACTGGAGTACAGAACCATGGATTATTACACTTGGCAACAATGTTCACATTACAGGTGGTACAAAGTTTATTACCCACGATGGCGGTACGCTCCTTTATAGAAATCAGATACCTGATCTGGAAATTACTAAACCGATAGTAGTTGGTAATGATGTTTATATTGGCAACAACGTGATTATTCTTCCGGGTGTGACCATTGGAAATAATGTTGTTATTGGAGCTGGAGCAGTTGTCAGCAAAAACATTCCAGACAACTCTGTAGCGGTTGGTGTACCAGCCAGAGTGATCAAAACGGCTGATGAATATTTGGAGAAACTTAAACGAGAATCGCTTCATCTTGGACATTTAAAAGGAGAGGAAAAAGATAGAGCACTTATGAACTATTACAATTATAAAGGCAACTCAAAAGGAATATATTTTTAGATGTAGTACAACAGGAATAGGAGAGATAACAAATGAGTTTGTTTACAAGAAAAACATTAATGATAACCGGTGGAACTGGTTCCTTTGGAAATGCGGTTCTTAACCGTTTCTTACAGACCGATATCGGCGAAATCCGTATCTTTTCCCGTGATGAGAAGAAGCAGGATGATATGCGTCACGAGTATCAGGCGAAAATGCCCGATGTGGCTCATAAGATCAAATTCTACATCGGCGATGTGCGGGATTTGCAGTCTGTCCGGGGTGCCATGCACGGAGTGGACTACATATTCCATGCCGCTGCTCTGAAGCAGGTTCCGTCTTGCGAATTCTTCCCGATGGAAGCAGTGCGAACCAATGTTATCGGTACAGACAATGTCCTGACTGTCGCTATTGAGGAAGGGGTAGAGTGCGTTATTTGCCTGTCTACGGACAAGGCTGCTTATCCCATTAATTCTATGGGCATGAGTAAAGCTATTGAGGAAAAGGTGGCGATTGCCAAGTCCAGAATGTCAGGAAAAACTAAGATTTGCTGCACCCGCTACGGCAATGTTATGTGTAGCCGTGGCTCTGTTATTCCGCTCTGGATTGATCAGATCAAGGCAGGCAATCCAATCACTGTGACCGAGCCGAATATGACCAGATTTATTATGAGCCTGGAAGAAGCAGTTGATCTGGTGCTCTTTGCGTTTGAACATGGAGAAAATGGCGATCTTCTGATTAAGAAGGCTCCGGCTTGCACCATCCAGACTCAGGCTGAGGCAGTCTGTGAACTGTTCGGCGGTAAGAAAGAGGACATTAAGGTTATCGGTATTCGCCACGGAGAGAAGATGTATGAAACGCTGCTGACCAATGAGGAATGCGCCAAGGCGGTGGATATGGGAGACTTCTATCGTGTTCCGGCGGATAATCGGGGATTAAATTACGATAAGTATTTCAAA
>ERZ1090880.936-NODE-937-length-15014-cov-5.366936_pt1 | contig 15014 bp, 12 predicted proteins | sample MGYA00478471_ERZ1090880 | MGnify/ENA primary metagenome ERZ1090880 (study PRJEB33644, sample SAMEA5815734) | chicken gut metagenome | biome: Chicken; feature: Gastrointestinal Tract; material: Caecum | place: Ireland | collected 2019-01-01 | study: A study of the... | reverse complement strand
GTATCGGATGTCAAATTCAACGATTTTGGATCTAAATCCCGATTTTCAATCCAACGGATATACTGATACGGCAAATCTTGACGCCGGATATCAACATTGTATTCATTTTTCAATCGATATTCCAGCACTTCAAACTGCAGCACACCAACAACGCCGACAATCACACGTTCCATACCGCCGGACTCCGGTTCTTGGAATATTTGAATGGCTCCCTCCTGTGCGATTTGTGAGGTTCCTTTCACAAATTGTTTCCGTTTTAATGTATCAATCTGCTCTACTACGGCAAAGTGCTCCGGTGCAAAGGTTGGGATCCCTTCAAATTGCATTTTGCTGTCTGGAGAACAAACAGTATCGCCAATCGAAAAAATCCCTGGATCAAACACGCCGATAATGTCGCCTGCATACGCCTCATCGACAATTTCGCGTTCTTGCGCCATCATCTGCTGCGGCTGTGAAAGCTTCATTTTTTTGCCTTCCTGCACATGCAGGACTTCCATCCCCTTTTCGAATTTTCCGGAACAAATACGCATAAATGCAATTCGATCCCGATGGGCCTTATTCATATTCGCCTGAATTTTAAATACAAACGCCGAAAAATGATTTTTAACCGGATCGATTAGGCCAATATCCGCCGTCCTTGGAAGCGGCGGTGTTGTCATCCGAAGAAAATCTTCCAAGAAAGGTTCGACGCCAAAATTGGTGAGCGCCGAACCAAAAAAGACCGGCGTGAGCTTTCCGGCATCTACCATGCTTTGTTCAAACACCGCACCTGCTCCATCCAAAAGTTCCACATCATCTTTTAGCGTATTGCTCAGCTCCTGCCCTAACACCTGCTCGAGATCAGGTGATGAAAGCGTAAGTTCACGTGCTTCCACTTCCCTCTGTCCATTATTGGCGGTAAATGCCAAAATCTCGTGTTTATTGCGGTCAAACACACCTTTAAAATCCCGTCCAGATCCAATTGGCCAATTCACTGGATATGTGTCAATACCAAGTTCCTCTTCAATTTCTTCCAACAAATCAAATGGATTGCGGGCTTCCCTATCCATTTTATTAATAAAAGTAAAAATAGGGATATGGCGCATCGTACACACTTTAAAAAGCTTTCTTGTTTGATTTTCGACGCCTTTTGAAGCATCAATCACCATAACTGCCGAGTCCGCTGCCATCAGCGTGCGATACGTATCTTCAGAAAAGTCCTGATGGCCCGGTGTATCCAAAATATTGATGCAATATCCTTCGTAATGAAATTGTAGAACCGAAGACGTGACAGAAATCCCTCTTTGCTTTTCTATCTCCATCCAATCTGAAACTGCATGCTTCGCTGTTTTTTTCCCTTTGACTGAACCAGCTAATTGGATTGCTCCGCCATACAGCAGAAATTTCTCCGTAAGCGTTGTCTTTCCGGCATCTGGGTGTGATATAATGGCAAATGTACGTCTTTTCTTAATTTCCTGCTCAATTGTAGCCACACTGTATCTCCTTTGTTCTATAAGTCTCGTATTTTATTATCGTATCATAAACCGGAGAGACATTCAATATCAATCATCTGTTTTCCGCGATATTCCCTTATTCTTGTACTCACCATATCCTGTTTAGAGTCTAACACTTGACGAATACATCGGGCCATGTTACACTTGATAAAATTTATATTGTGTTGTGATACAGAAGGAGAGATTTCCCGTGTATGAAGCTTTGATAGAGCAGCAAAAACGTTTTATAAATCTTAGATTTGGAACATTCATCCATTTCAACAGCGCAACCTTTCAATTTAATCAAGGTCCTATCGAAGATTGGGAATTTACGTGTGAAAACGGAGGTGAAACAAGGAAATATCCTTTTTCGCCCAAAGATTGGAACCCTGTTTTCTTGGACTGCAAAGGATGGGCCAAAGCTGCTAAAGCTGCTGGATGCCGTTTTGCCGCCCTCACGGCAAAGCATCATGAAGGATTTGCCCTTTGGCCGTCGGCCTATACAGATCATAGCGTAAAAAATGGAACAGTGACAACAGACGTTGTTGCAGAATACTTAGAAGCTTTCCGTTCAGAGGGAATTGAAGCTGGATTGTATTTTTCGATTCTCGACCTCACGCACGGTATTGGAAAACGGTCCTGCACTGAGGAACAAAAGATATTTATCAAAAATCAAATTCGGGAACTTTTAACGCAATACGGATCAATCCCATTCCTTATCACCGATGGTTGGAATGCTGCCGGATGGGGCGGTCCGACTTATGACATGCTTCCTTTTGAAGAATTGGATTGCTTTGTTAAATCCATACAACCTAACTGTATGCTGATGAATATCGGCTGTTCTGACGGAGTAAACGGGACTGATATCGTATTTTATGAAAATTCTGCTGGTCAGGAAGCAGAAGAAAACTTCTGTGGTCCTGGTGTTTCCTGTAATAAATTGACCAAAACATGGTTTTGGCGAAAAACCGATCCCGATTCTGTGCTAACTCCGGTTCGTTGGGTTATAGAAAAGGCTGAGGCATATTTCCCGATGAATATCAATCTGATGCTGAACCTTTCCCCGAATACTGACGGACGTATTGACCAAAACCTTATCGAGCGGTTTGAAGAGATAGGAAAACAGCTTCATATGCCTGCTCCAATCGAGAATATTCCTGCAGGTTGGAAAATGCGCGCCTTTCCTGCTAAATAGGAAAATCTTATTTCATCATCCCATAGATTTAAAAAGTGAAACATCTGCATCAAAAGTGCTGATGTTTCACTTTTTTATATCCATCCGCGGCTTCCATTTGTGACGCATGGCTTCCCATGGGGTTTTTCCGTATCATAAATACTGCCTGTACCCATATAGAGCACAGGCAGTAGGATGAAGCCTTTTTGATTTTAAAATTCGTCGCTGCACATTACTTTGAATCCATTTTCTGTAAAAATGCGGACAGCGGCTTCATTATCGGCGACTCGCAAAATTACATATGCCGTATCTTCAGCACGGCTGATGAAAGCATACATATACTCTACGCTTATTTCATTATCACGCAAAACTTCCATCGCAGCGGCCAAACCACCCGGACGGTCATCAATTCCGATTGCCACCACCTGTGTAAGTGCCACGGTAAAGCCTTCAGCCCTAAGCACATCTGCCGCTTTTTGCGCATGGTTTACAATAAGGCGCAAAATACCAAACTCTTTGGTATCTGCAATAGAAAGCGCACGGATATCCACTTCGTTGTTTTTTAAAATATTGGTAATCTCTGCAAGCCTGCCGCGCCTGTTCTCAATAAATACAGAAAGCTGATTAATCGTCATATTTTCCGCCTCCCTTACTCTTTCAGTTTAATCGAATACCTTGCGGTTGTCAATCACCCGTTTGGCTTTTCCTTCCGACCGTGCAATCGTCTTCGGCTCAACAATCACAACTTTCGCGGAAAGCCCCAAAATAGAAAGCAATCCATTGTGAATTTCCCGTTCTTTTTCTTCTACCATACGCACAGCATCAAAATCCATATCCGGCGCCATTTCCACTTGAACTTCAAGTGTATCCAGATTATTAACACGATCTACAATGATCTGATAATTGGCTGTTACACCTTTTGTGTTGAGTAAAACTTCCTCTATCTGAGACGGGAATACATTTACACCGCGGATAATAAGCATATCGTCGCTCCTGCCGCGGGGTTTCGACATACGGATCAGCGTACGGCCGCATCTGCACGGTTCTCTTGTCAGAGAAGCGATATCCCGCGTACGGTAGCGGATCAGAGGAAGGGCTTCTTTTGTGATGCAAGTAAAAACCAATTCTCCATATTCCCCGTCCGGCAGTACCTTCCCTGTATCTGGGTCGATTATCTCAGGAATAAAGTGGTCTTCGTTTACATGTAAGCCGTCCTGATACTCACATTCAAATGAAACACCCGGTCCCATTACTTCCGAAAGTCCATAGATATCATGTGCACGGATTCCTAACTTTGCTTCAATTTCCCGGCGCATCTCCTCCGTCCACGGTTCTGCACCGAAAATCCCGGCTTTTAAATGAATAGCAGAAAGCGGAATCCCCATTTCCTCACGGGATTCACCCAAGTAAAGTGCATACGAAGGTGTACAGCACAGAATCGTCGAACCAAAATCCTGCATAATGGTCAACTGCCGTTTTGTATTTCCGGATGAGGCCGGAATAACGGTCGCTTTCATTTTCTCCCCGCCTGCATGCAGTCCAAGCCCGCCGGTAAACAGTCCGTATCCATAAGAAACATGAAGGATATCTTTCCGCGTTCCTCCCGCCGCCGCAATGGCGCGCGCCGCACATTCTCCCCAAATATCCAAATCAGCATCTGTATATCCAACAACCGTTTGTTTTCCTGTTGTCCCGCTTGAGGCGTGTATACGCGTCACTTCTTCCAATGGGACGGCAAAAAGGCCATAAGGATAATTGTCCCGCAGATCTGTTTTTTTTGTAAACGGCAGTTTCTCAAGATCGTCCACACTCTTGATATCGTCTGGCGAAACCCCGCATTCATCCATACTTTTTTTATAGAAGGGGACATGTTCATATACGCGTTTTACCATACTGCACAGCCGTTGTGATTGCAGCGACCGCATTTCCTCAATACCGGCCGTTTCTATTTTCTCATTCCAGAGATACCCCATATGTATCAGTCCTCCCGATATGCTCTGCCCAATGCAAATGCTTTTTGATTGATTTCCAAAAATTTAGGCGGAACACACGCCTCAATTGCCGCCTTCCATACATTCTCTGAAAAAGGCATGTGGTTTGAGAGTACTCCCAAGAGAGCCACATTGATCGCTTTAACGGAGCCTGCCTCTTGTGCCAGCGCCAACGCATCAAGTGCAAGAATATTTATACCGGCTGCCTTCATTTTCTCAATCAGATCCTGTGGATAAGCCGCAGCCCCTGTAATGACCGGCATAGGATCGATTTGTTGCGTATTGGTGAGCAGTGTCCCTTCCGGCTTTAAATATTCAAGATAACGTGCAGCTTCCAGTTGCTCAAAAGAAAGGATCACATCTGCCTGTCCTTTATCTACAATCGGTGAATCCACGCGTCCACCGTAACGCACATACGTTACTACACTGCCGCCGCGCTGACTCATGCCGTGTACCTCCGACACCTTAACATCATATCCCTGCGATACGATAGCGTGTCCTAAAATACGGCTGGCAAGCAGTGTTCCTTGTCCGCCTACCCCGACAATCATGATGCTTTTCGTTTCGTTCATTCTGACGCACCTCCCTCTTTGATCGCGTCAAAGGCGCACAAGCTTTTACAGAGCCCACAGCCAACGCATTGCGTCTGATCGATAACCGCTTTTCCCGCTTTAATGCTGACCGCCGGGCAGCCGATCTTCATGCATGCCTTACAGCCGCGGCACTTCTCCGCATCTACCAAAAACGGCGGTGCATGCTTGACATATTTCAAAAGTGCACATGGCCTTCTTGAAATAATAACCGAGGCTTCCTCTGCGGCAAGCTCTTCTTTGACAGCTGCATCACAGGCCTTCAGATCATAGGGATCCACTACGCGCACCCTTTCAATCCCAACAGCAGCGCACACTTTTTCTAAACTGATCTTAGTTGCCGGATCCCCTTTTATGTTATAACCAGTAGTTGGATTCTGCTGATGCCCAGTCATGCCGGTAATGGAATTATCCAGTATAATAACCGTTGAGTTGCTTCCGTTATAGGCCACATTGGCCAGCCCCGTCATACCCGAATGCATAAACGTGCTGTCCCCGATTACTGCAACAGACCGGTGCTCACTTTTTTCACCACACGCTTTGTTAAAGCCATGCAGGCCGGAGATGGAAGCTCCCATACAAACCGTGGTATCCACTGCGGAAAGGGGTGCCTGCGCACCAAGTGTATAACAGCCGATATCTCCGGATACCATAACCTTATTTTTCGATAAAGTATAAAAAAGCCCTCGGTGCGGACATCCCGCACACATAACAGGAGGACGCACCGGAATTTCTTCCGACAGGCTTTTTCCTACTACAGGATCTTTGCCAAAAACAGAAGCTATCATATTTTGAGAGATCTCCCCGCACAGAGGAAATTTATCTTTACCGTGTACTGCAATCCCAAGCTTTTTTACATGTGACTCTATGACATCGTCTAATTCTTCTATCACATAAAGTGTATCAACTTTTTTAGCAAATGAACGAATTTTTTCCTCTGGCAGGGGATGAACCATACCAAGCTTTAAATAAGAAGCATTCTCTCCCATTGCTTCTCTGGCGTATTGGAATGCAGCGCCGCTTGTAATAATCCCTATTCTGGTATCTCCTATAATTTCCATATTGATATCCGACTTCTCCGCATATGCAGTAAGTTCCCGGATACGCTGTTCCACTACCGGATGGCGCTTTTTGGCCATACCGGGCATCATAACATATTTCTGAGGATTTTTAACATATGGTTTTTCCTCTGGCAGAATCCGTTCTTTTCGATCTACTAAACTCTGAGAATGCGCTATCCGCGTTGAAAGGCGCAAAAGTACCGGTGTATCAAACTGTTCCGACAATGTATAAGCAAGCTTTACAAAGTCCCTGCATTCAGCAGAATCTGCCGGTTCAAGCATCGGCAGTTTTGCCGCTTTCGCATAATGACGTGAATCTTGTTCGTTCTGCGACGAATGCATACCCGGATCGTCTGCAACAGCTATCACCATTCCAGCATTAACTCCAGTATAAGAAGCGGTAAACAGCGGATCTGCTGCTACATTTAGCCCGACGTGCTTCATAGCGCAAAAGGAGCGCTTTCCGCCAAAGGAAGCGCCAAGCGCAACTTCCATGGCAACTTTTTCATTAGGCGCCCATTCACAATAAATTTCATCATATTTTGCCGCAGACTCTGTAATTTCCGTGCTGGGCGTTCCCGGATAGCTTGATGCAACCGCACATCCTGCCTCGAAAAGCCCGCGTGCCACTGCATCATTTCCGAGCATCAGCTCTTTCATCTGTCTAATCTCCTCTCTTAATCCATACAATTTATTTATGCATTTCCTTGTCCGCGCAGGTCAATTACCCTTTTCGCTTTGCCTTGAAAGCGCTCCAGCGATTTGGGCTCAATCAATGAAACCTTACAGTCTATGCCTAAAACGGTATGCAGTTTTGATTTGATTGTTTTCTGCATCTGTTCAAGCGCGCCGTAATGATCCAGAAGAGAGCTGTCAATCAATTCAACCCGGACCTCCAAAGTATCCATATATCCCTCTCTCCGGACAATTAGCTGATAATGCGGTCCTATATTTTCAAGGCTGATAAGAACGCTTTCAATCTGGGAAGGGAAGACATTCACACCGCGGATCTTGAGCATATCGTCGGTGCGCCCTGTCGTTTTTTCCATTCGTGCAAAAGTACGTCCACAAGCACAAGGTTCATAATGGAGCCGTGTAATATCCTTGGTACGATAACGCAGCATTGGGATTCCTTCCTTTGTAAGCGTCGTAACCACAAGTTCGCCGCTTTCCCCTTCACGCAGCACATCGCCTGTCTGTGCATCAATCACCTCAGCTAAAAAATGGTCTTCATTGATATGCAGACCGCAGCGATGCTCGCATTCGCCTGAAACGCCCGGACCCATTAATTCACTCATCCCATAATTATCCGTGGCAAAAAGCCCGAATCCCTTTTCAACCTGCATACGCATTTCGGGCGTACATCCTTCAGAACCGAATAGACCAAGCCGAAGCTTTAATTCATCATTGGAAACGCCCATCTCTTTGGCGACTTCGCTCATATAAAGTGCATAAGAAGGTGTACTGACAAGTGCCGTCACACCAAAATCTTTCAATAACATTACTTGCTTTTGCGTATTGCCAGACGACGCCGGCACCACTGTCGCACCGATTTTTTCCAAACCGTAATGCAGTCCCAGCGCACCTGTAAACAAACCATATCCAAAAGAAATTTGAACGATATCCTCGTCTGTTGTCCCAACAGCTGTACACAGCCGTGCAACGCAATCTGACCAGACATCCAAATCATGCCGAGTGTAACCGACCACAGTCGGCTTCCCTGTTGTTCCGCTTGATGCATGGATACGGACAATTTCCTTCAAAGGTTTACCAAACAAACCAAAAGGGTATGTATCCCGAATATCCGCTTTTGTGGTAAACGGTATATATTGGATATCAGAAAGGCATTTAATCTTATCCGGCGTCACCCCGGCATCCGAAAGCCTTTTATGATAAAACGGAATATTCTCATAGCAATACGCAACCGTCCATTTCAGCCGCTCCAACTGGAGTTCTCGAATTTTTGACCGCGGCATTGTCTCAATCTCTTTTTGAAAAAACATACTGCACCCTCTCTTGGCTTTTATTGATTTAAATCGATTTAACGTTATTATACCGCTTTTTCCTCTCTCATGCAAGCAAGTTATACAAAAATCCCATTCTAAAAAACAATTTTTTCAGAATGGGACGAAAGGAAGTATTCGCAAATCTTTATTTCTTACATCCATACTATGTTTTCGCATGTATTGAATTTTGCAAAACGCCGCAAACATTGCTCAAAAGCCTTACAAAACGTAGATGTAAGCTTTTTTTCCGGCCAAAAATGACGTATCTCTAAACTGTTAGTCCCGCTTTCACGCACAATTTCCACACGCCCGAAAAATTCTTCCCCGTACAGAACAGGAAGCGTATAATATCCAAATTTACGTTGTTCAACAGGCGTATATATTTCCCACTTATACCGGAAGCCAAACAAAGAGTCTATGAGTCTTCTATCCCAAAGGAGAGGGTCAAGCGGTGCCATCAGTACACATTGTTTTGAAAAACGGCGCTCCGAACAGGCAGCTTTTAAAAGGTCAAGGTCGGTACTTTGACAAAACCATGTTTCTTTTATCCCCTGTACCTCTATCTTCAAAAGCTTTCCTTCATCCAATAATACTTGAAATGCTGCCGCCCGCTGCGCTGCTCTCATTCCCCATATATTGAGCCAAGCATCGGACGGACGATTCCACATAAGACCAACAGCGCCTATCCGTCGATATAACCGCCACTTTATATGTGCCTCTTCTTCCGGGAAAGGATCCGGCATGCTGAGTAATTCAGTATTGATGTGACGGAAAGAGAGATCATAAAACTTACGCACACCCTCCCGATGATGGATCACAAGTTCCCCTGTAGAATAAAGCTGCTCAAGAACCGCGCGTGCTGCACTTGTCTGCCCGTGCCAATTCCCGCTCCAATGGATGGCGGAATGCCAATAAAGCTGCCCGTTTACCGGAAGTGTATCAGATGAAACAGGGCCGTTTTCTTCAATATAATCCTTCACATACGCTTTCAGCGTTTCCATACCTGCAAACTGTTTTCCGCTTTCTTTTGCCGCCTCACGGTAGCGCGCAAAATAAGGCCAATCCTCAACTGCAAAAATAGAAAGGTTTTTATCCGGATAATCTACAAGCTTTCGATCCTGATATAGCAACTCATACAGCATGGACTTAGAAAACCCTTTTACCCGCGACTGAAGTGTCAGTTCCGTATTTTTCCCACAGATATCAATCGGGTCAAACTGGATACAGCCTGCTTGTTTGATGAAATCTAAGGCGCCTGTTTTTCCAGAAAACTTTTTTGCACCGAGCAGTCCGTGCTTTGATAGAAGAAAGCGCCGGGCTTGTTTTGGCGTCAAATAATAGACATTACACATTTAAGCACCACCAATTAGAACGATTGTTCTTTTAATATAATAGACGCGGTTTGGTTTGTCAAGAGAATTCTGCGATATCGTAATCTCAAAACTGCAAGGGCAGGCAATCCCAATATCGGATTGCCTGCCCTTCGTTTTACAGCTATTTTATTACAGACCGCGTTTTACATAGGTCGTGTGCAAAATTTCATGCGCTTTATGACTTCCCGGTTTTTCAAGGTAAGTATCATAAAGTTCTTTGATCACAGGATTATCATGCGATTTGCGCAAAGGAAGACTTGCATCTTCATCATAAAGGACTTTCGCACGCAAAGCCCGGATATCCGTATTGTTCCGGACAGATGCCGGCTGAATCGGCTGACCTCCGCCATTTACACAACCACCAGGGCAGGCCATAATCTCAACAAAATGATAGTTTGCCCTTCCTGCACGTATATCATCCAATAACTGTCTTGCATTTTTTAATCCGGAAGCCACTGCCACTTTGACATCAAGATCACCTACTTTATACGTTGCTTCCTTAATCCCTTTGGTTCCTCGGACTTCCGTAAAATTCAATGCGTCACCGGTTAATTCCTCACCTGTAAGCGTTTCAACCGCCGTACGGAGAGCCGCTTCCATAACACCGCCCGTTGCACCGAAAATGACACCTGCTCCTGTCGCAATTCCAAGCGGCTGGTCATATTCTTCATCCGGCAGATATTCAAACATCAAGCCTGCCCGTTTAATCATCGAGGCCAGTTCCCTCGTCGTAAGCACTGCATCGACATCATCTACGCCGGCAGCCGCCTGATTGTCGCGTCCATGCTCAAATTTTTTCGCCGTACATGGCATCACACTGACCACATACATGTTTTTCGGATCGACGCCAATTTTTTCAGCATAATATGTTTTAGCAATAGCGCCAAACATCTGCTGCGGCGACTTACAAGAAGACAAATTGTCGATAAAATCTTCATAGTAGTGTTCACAGAATTTAACCCAACCAGGAGAGCATGACGTGATCAAGGGCAGTTTTCCGCCGTTTTGGACACGTTCAATAAACTCGTTTGCCTCTTCCATAATAGTAAGATCAGCAGAAAAATTCGTATCAAACACTTTATCAAATCCCAGCCGACGTAAAGCTGCAACCATTTTCCCTTCTACGTTCGTCCCGATCGGCATGCCGAAAGACTCGCCAAGCGCTGCGCGGACAGCCGGTGCCGTTTGCACAACTACAAACTTATCCGGATCGCCAAGCGCTGCAAATACCTTTTCAGTATCGTCTTTTTCATAAAGCGCGCCGGTCGGACAAGCGATAATGCACTGGCCGCAGGATACACAAGAAGTGTCGGCTAGATCCATTTCAAACGCACATCCGATATGCGATGCAAAACCGCGGCGATTCGGGCCGATTACACCGATTCCCTGCGCCGCACATGCGCCAACACAGCGACGGCACAGGATACACTTGTTGTTATCCCGGATCATATGTGCAGCGGAATCATCCAATTCATAATGCGGATTTTCACCGGTATATTTATTATCATCAACCCCATATTCACGGGAAAGACGCTGCAACTCACAATCGCCGCTTCTAGAACAAGAAAGGCACTTTTTATCATGTGTGGAAAGAATTAATTCCAAAGTATTCTTTCGGCTGCGGCGCAAAGCAGGTGTATTCGTATACACCTCCATCCCTTCGCCGACTGGCTGGACGCAAGCGGCAGCAAAGCTCCGCGCCCCTTTTACCTCCACTAAGCACATCCGGCAGGCGCCGATCTGATTGACGTCTTTTAAGTAACAGAGCGTCGGAATATTGATTCCGGCAAGACGCGCCGCCTCCAAAATAGTGGCGTCTTTCGGCGCGGATACGGATATCCCGTTTATTTTCAGATTCACATTTTCCATATCTCGCTATCTCCTCTTACTTTTTCACGATCGCGCCAAAGCGGCATTTTTCCATGCAGGCGCCGCATTTAATACATTTATTCTTATCAATAACATGCGGCTGTTTGACCGTGCCGCTGATCGCGCCGACCGGACACTGCCGTGCACAAAGCGTACAGCCTTTGCACTTATCCGCATCAATTTCAAACGATAAGAGATCCTTGCAGACTCCCGCTGGGCATCTCTTTTCCACAACGTGCGCGACATATTCATCACGGAAATATTTTAGTGTGGACAATACCGGATTCGGTGCAGACTGCCCCAGTGCACAAAGCGAGCCAGCTTTGATTTCGTAACAGAGCTGTTCCAATTTGTCAAGATCCTCAAGCGTTGCATTGCCCTTGCAAATATTTGAAAGCATCTCATACATCCGTTTTGTACCAATACGGCATGGATTACACTTTCCGCAAGACTCATCAACTGTAAATTCAAGAAAGAACTTTGCAATGTCAACCATGCAGGTATCTTCATCCATAATGATCAGACCGCCGGATCCCATCATAGATCCTACAGCCAACAGGTTGTCATAATCAATCGGCGTGTCAATCAGGCTTGCCGGAATACAGCCGCCGGAAGGGCCGCCCGTTTGCGCAGCTTTAAATTTCTTGCCATTCGGGATGCCACCGCCAATTTCTTCAACAATCTCCCGAAGCGTTGTCCCCATCGGAACTTCAACCAGACCGGTATTATGGATTTTACCGCCCACTGCAAAAACTTTTGTTCCTTTGGACTTTTCCGTACCCATAGAAGCGAACCATTCCGGCCCGTTCAAAATAATTTGCGGGATATTGGCCCATGTTTCAACGTTATTAAGGATTGTCGGCTTTCCGAATAAGCCTTTTACTGCTGGGAACGGCGGACGCGGACGCGGCTCGCCGCGGTGCCCTTCAATAGAAGTCATCAGTGCAGTCTCTTCACCACAGACAAAAGCGCCTGCACCAAGACGGATTTCAATATCAAAATCAAATCCGGAATCAAAGATGTTTTTACCAAGCAAACCATATTCTCTTGCCTGATCAATAGCAATCTGAAGGCGTTTTACTGCGATTGGATATTCTGCCCGGATATAGACATACCCTTGATTTGCCCCAATTGCATAGCCGGCAATCGTCATTGCTTCAATTACAACGTGCGGATCGCCCTCTAAAATGGAACGGTCCATAAACGCGCCCGGATCACCTTCGTCGGCATTGCAGCAGACGTATTTTTGATCCGCTTGGTTTGCTGCTGCAAAAGACCATTTTACTCCGGTCGGGAAGCCGCCGCCGCCGCGGCCGCGCAGTCCTGAATCTTTTACTGTTTTAATGACTTCCTCCGGCGTCATCTCCGTGAGAACCTTGCCAAGCGCCGCATAACCATCAACGCCTATGTATTCTTCGATATTTTCCGGATTGATTACGCCACAGTTTTTAAGCGCAATCCGTTTCTGTTTTTTATAAAAATCCGTTTCGTTCAGGGATTTAACCGAATTGTCCTCAACGGTTTCTGAATAGAGCAGGCGTTTGACAATCCTGCCCTTTAAAAGATGCTCCGACACAATTTCCGGAACATCCTCCGGTTTGACTGCAGAGTAGAAACATCCCTCCGGATACACGATCATAATCGGACCGAGCGCGCACAGGCCAAAACAACCGGTTTTTACAACTTTGATTTCATTTTCAAGGCCGTTTTTCGCGATTTCCTGCTCCAATGTCTGAATAATCTGCTGGCTTCCGGAGGAAGTACATCCGGTGCCGCCGCAGACAAGCACATGGGAACGATACATTCGATTTCCTCCTTTTATTTGGCAACGCTGCCGATGGTGTATTCGGAAACAACATTTCCGTTTACAAGATGATCGTTGACCACCCGAACCGCTTTTTCTGCCGTCATCTTAACATAGGTCGTTTTGCCGCCGTCCGGCATAAAGACTTCGACGACCGGCTCATACTGGCAAATACCGATACAGCCCGTTTGCGAAACACTTACATTCGAAAGCCCGCGCTTTGCAACCTCTTCGGTAAAGCTGTTTAACACCGGCCGCGCACCCGCAGCGATTCCACAGGTAGCCATTCCCACTACAACACGGATCTTATCCCCATCCGATTCACGAACGTTGATGGCATTTTTCATCTTATCACGGATTGCCTGAAGCTCTGCTAAGCTTTTCATAAATTGATGCACCACCTTAAGTTTTTCGTTAAATTAGTTTGAGGGTTCTTCCATTTCCTCTTCATTTTCTTCAATGTATTGCCGGATAAAAGAAAGCACTTCATTTGAATTGACCGGCAGTCCCTCCAAAATCGTTTTAACTTCTCTTGTATCCAATGCAAAACCTTGCCCGTCCTTTTTATAAGTATAAACAAAATCGATATCTGGATTAACACTGATTAGCGAAACCATTGTAGAAGCCATATCGCCAAGCGGCATCATATCGATGTGCTCATAGCAATAAACCGCAGAAATCTCCGTCCCGATTCCCGGTTCGCTCTCAATATGGAAGCGGCCTCCCGTAAGCTCAGCTGAAAGCTTGAAAAACGGGACCCCAAGTCCAACCTTTCTCGTAGTACGAGTGGTATAAAACGGATCGACTACGCGTGTTACCTGTTCTTTTGTCATCCCACAGCCATTATCCTTAATAGAAATGGATAATTCCCTTTGCTGGGTATCCTTAAGGACGGAAATGCTAATCAGGGAGGCTTTCGCCTTTACTGAATTCTGAACGATATCCAGTACGTTCAGAGAAAGTTCCGGCATCATCAGTCCATATATTTGGCGAGGATCGTGTCGATGTCATCCACCGTAACCTTGCCGTATACCTCGTCATTTACCGTAAGGACAGGAGCCAGTCCACATGCGCCGACGCAGCGGCAAGCGTCAAGAGAAAAGCGGCCGTCCACTGTACATTCTCCGCTTTTGATATTCAGTTTTTTGGAAAGCTCTTCAAAAACGTCACCGGAACCCTTAACATAGCAGGCGGTACCCAAACATACGCTGATTTTATATTTTCCCTTCGGATACAGCGAAAATTGAGAATAAAATGTTGCAACGCCATAAACCTCTTCCAATGGCACATTGAGCCCAGCAGCAATCATTTTTTGAACCTCAATCGGCAAATATCCATAAATATCCTGCGCCTTCTGCAGAACCGGCATAAGAGCACCTTTATCGCTCAAATGCTCATGAATCACATCATTCAAGCGCTTCTCCTGTTCCGGCGGCCCAGCGAACGGGATCGTGCTTGTGGATCTAGCCATGCAAAAACCTCCTCGGAAACAATCTGTTTCCCAAATTTAAAATGCAAACCGCATCCGAAATGGAAACTAAGTTTACAAACAAGATAAGTATATCACGTTTCTCTCGCGCTGTCCATCGATTTTGACAAACTTTTCACGCCTAATTTTTGTATATAATAAATTAAATATACACTTTTGTGTTCTTTGATATTGCTATTTTATAC
>ERZ1090880.932-NODE-933-length-15052-cov-7.744616_pt1 | contig 15052 bp, 17 predicted proteins | sample MGYA00478471_ERZ1090880 | MGnify/ENA primary metagenome ERZ1090880 (study PRJEB33644, sample SAMEA5815734) | chicken gut metagenome | biome: Chicken; feature: Gastrointestinal Tract; material: Caecum | place: Ireland | collected 2019-01-01 | study: A study of the... | reverse complement strand
GATATATGTAAAACATTAATCTTTTCCAACAAGATACAAAAAGAACCAAAATAGGGAACTTATATTCCCTATTTCAGTTCTCTTTTCCAATAAATTTCATCATCGTATTGAATCTTAAACAGCGATACTATTCATCCGATAAATTCTCGAATCACTTAATTGTATGTAAAATTTTTAATTCCATACTTTTATTAAGCTGCCTTATTCTTTATGCTCAATTACCTGAAATTCGATATTTTCTACTTTAGCATAACCACTGCCGCAAAGAAGGAATCCTATATAAATTTTTTCGGCATCGTAAGGGATATCCATTATACATGAACATGGCTTTTTACTAACAGTTCCTACAACAGGTCTATCATACATAGTGTCAAGTTTCAATGTATTTCCTGATTCATCACAGGCTTTAATCCATAGTCCAGACCATTTAGATGCATCCTGAACACTAACTATCCCGGAAAACGAAACCCTTTTGTTTCTATAGCATTTTGCATCTAACTCTTTCAAAATCGTTTCAAACTCTTCAGATGTATAATGTTCGGATATGGATTCTATAGTTGCAAATTTTATTTTTCTTTTCCAGCCTTCATAATATATTTTCGCTCTATATTTGTCTGGAGATGTTCCTGTAGCAATCCATTTTGCAAAATATTTCACGCCTGTTCCCCCATTCATTAACAAAGTCATCTACAAAATGTCAATTTATTTATGTCCTTATTATACGTTAATACGGTTTAACTAGCAATCCCTTATGTACATTGCCATCCCACAGATAAAAACATTTTGTTTGCCTGATAGACATGCATCAGGTCGTAAATCACTTTCATTCCTACTGTCCCTCCCCAATAATATAATCTTTTTCGACATCTAGGCTCTGGTAATATTTTTCCGATATCCCTGTCACCTCCAAAATATTTTCTTTGATTTTCCCCTGTCTACTTCTGTTGCCGCTCCATATTTAATATCGACAAGAGGACATATCATATATTTCAGATACGGTTCGGTTTCTTTTGCGCTATGCCTTGCCAATTTCTTGCCTTTCTTTTCTTGCCATACGCATGCTCAGAGCTGCTCTTGCCTGCGTTTCTAAGTCATTTTTGACACTACTCCTATAATATACTGCTACTTTTTTCTCCATGTATGACCGTCTTCTGCAAATCATGGTCTGCACTCACGCTTCTATATTACTCTTGCTGTCTCATCATCTTCTGAATCCGTGTCATACCATTATGGACATCTTGAAACGATGGGTGTTGGGGATAATCCTTTCTAAGTGCAATATTTCTGCTCCTTCCCTGCTCTGCACTTCCTTCTGTTCCTACGTAGATATAATAGCTGTCACATTTTCCCACATTACATTTTTGGTGGTTCTTAATGTCTTTTTTTGCCTGATGTTGTTCGATCATATACATTCTAAGTTCGTCCTGGGACATCCTATGTTTTAACTGCATGTAATAGAAATCTGCCATATCTTTCTTCAGGAATTCCACGGAGTTATCTAAAATATGATTTTTCAGCATCACGAAACTATGATGTACCGGATATGTTCCTTCTCCCGCAAATATCCAGCCAACATACTGCTCGGCCGGATACCCAGCATCTCTTAATGCCCGTGTAAGTTTTTCTGCATTTGAGAAGCATTCTCCAAGCCTGACTTCTAAGGCATCAAAAATTTCTATCACTTTCAGATCAGTAATCGGTTCTGTATTATCCGGAGTCACAATCCGATAATTCTCCTTCTCCAGCGGATATAGCCTTGAGGGAATGATTACTTTTGTCTCTTGATTGATATAGACGACTACTTTTTTCTTTTTCTCTTTATATTCAAACATAAATATTATCTGTAAAACCTCCTATAAATTTATTTAAGCCGCACCATGATTTATTTACTATAGTATAAAATCTGTTCCAAAACAATAATGTTAGCTTATGAAATTGGGTTATTTTGCTTCTATTTACCTCTCTTCCCCTATAAAAAAGGTATTGATTATCCATATCCAAATAATCAATACCTTTTACTTCTTCAAATACTTCCATATGCCGGAAACCCACCGGTACTATTTTCCTATCAATACCTGCTTTCCATGAAAAGCAAAACCGTATTTCCTGATTTTATTCTCAGGGATTCCTTTTTCTAACAATGCCGTGTCATATTGTTTACAGTTTATCTGATATAATGCCGCCTTGACCGTATCCGATAAAGTTTTTTCATCGTTCGTATCCTGGACTTTAAATTCCAATATAACTGCGTCGTCCTTTTTATTTTTAGGCTCCAAAATCACATCGTATCTTCCAAATCCGCTTTCACGATTTGATGTCACGCTATAACGCTCCCCTAAATCGACAAGCAGCCCTAAGACAAAACCATGATAGAATCTTTCCGGCTCACTCTCTGCTGATGCTTTTGTTCCACTATCAAAAAAACTAAAGGTTACTAAAGCGACCCGGTTCATATATACGTTCATAGCTTTTATATCGTCCTGCAGCAATGCCTTTATAAAATCATTATACCCGCTGTCATAATCAGAAAACCAATCATGTATCATCGTTTCAAACATAATCCGGACTTCTTTATTCGTTAATTCCAGCTGATAGTGTGTTCTTCCGCTCCTTTCATTTAATCTTGTTTCCGCTACTTTTAAATACCCGCTTGCCAGCAGAAGGCTCCAAATAGAACTTTCTTTCACAGACAACTGATTATACACAATCTGTTCGTCGATAAGCACATTTATAGGCTGTCCATTCAAAAGGCTCTCAAACTTCTGTTTTATGTCTTTGCTTCCTTCCTGTATCAGCTTATTGACAAGGCTGTTAGAGCTGGTGTTCGCCCAGTATAAAGAAAATTTCTGCGTGGATAAATAATTAAGGATTGACCATGGATTATAAATATCCTGCTTGTCCCCAAAAGTAAAGCCATCATACCAACTGCGAAGATCTTCCAGCCTGTCTGATAAATGATATTCTTCTAAAGCAGCACACACCTCATCTTCCGTAAACCCAAAATATTCCGCATATTCACTGGAAGTGGTTGTCACCACTTTAAGGTTGTTCAGATCAGAGAAAATAGATTCCTTGCTGATTCTGGTGATTCCAGTCATGATTGCCCGCTCCAGATATGGGTTTGTTTTAAACGCAGCATTGAGCATGATCCGCAAAAATAAGGATAGTTCATCCCAATATCCATTGATATAGGCTTCCTGCATAGGTGTATCACACTCATCCAATAAAATAATAACCTTTTTCCCATAATACCGGCTGAGGAAATCTGACATTTTGTGGATAGCCAGTGTTGCAACCGCATCATCCATATCCATCGTAACGCTTCTGAAATACTTTTTCTCCTCTTCAGTTAATAAGTCTCCATCCAACAGGAAAATATGCTTATTGTACAGGTCCGTCAGGATCTGGTTCATACGCTGTTTCGTTGCCCGGAACGTACATTCCGTTACATTTGCAAAAGTGAGGCTAATCACAGGATAGCTCCCCTGCAGCTTGCGGTAAGACACACGCTTCCATATATTTAGATGCCTAAATAGTTCTGCATTTTTAACATGCGTCACGGAAAAGAAATTTTCCACCATACTCAAAGTCAATGTTTTGCCAAAACGTCTTGGCCTTGTGATCAGGGTGACACAATCCCGCCTCTCCCACCATTCTTTTATAAATGCTGTCTTGTCTATATAAAACAAATCATTTCTAATAATATCTTCAAACTCCTGATATCCGATTGACACTCTTCTTGACATAATAACCTTTTTCCTATCCGAGCTTTTCAAAATTATAGCATACTCTGTCAAAAAGGCAACGCATTCCACCATTCTTTTAATACCTCTGCTATAGATTTGCAAACCCACCGTGATGGTATCCCATCTGAATTTCCTGTATCAATGCAAACTGCATTTTCCCCCTGTTTCTAAGTCTTTCCTCCTCATATTTTATCCCAGCCTTTCCAGTGCCAATTTAAACACACGCTGTCCTTCCCACGGTAATGGCATTCGTTGCAGTCAAACCCTTCCTCCGTCTGGAAACCTCTGCCGCAATAAAAGCAGGTATGGGGAATGGCGGCAATCGCCATATCCCTCTCATTTATCGCCTGTTCCCTTTTTGTACGCAATTCATCCCTTTCCCTCTTCACGGCGGAAACTGTATCTTCTGGGTTTTTCTGTTTTCTCCTCATTTTTTCAACCGTTTTGCTATTTTTCATTTCACCGTATCCTCCAAAGCGTCCTATGCCGCCTGCATACAGGTTTCCTCACTGGTGTTGTTTATCAGTGCCTCTAACTCCTGTTCCGGCATGTTCTGGCAGATTACCCGGCTGACCCTGGCATCCGTATAAAAATATTTTGTTCTGACCTCTTCAGGTTTCATAACGGCAAACTCAACCACCCGCCTGTCTTCTTCATAGAGCACGAGATCATTATACTGCCTGCCCTGTACCGCAAACTTTAACCCGTATTGCTCTGTCAGTTTCCTTGCCGCAGTCAAAAAGCACTCTTTTAAAATTGCATTGTGCTTCGTGTAATTTGGATGGACTTCAATATTATCAAGCACCAGACATTTATACGGTTCATTAACCCAGATTACCGAGTTTGCAATTATCCGGTCCCGATAATAAACATTCAGGATTCCAAATCCCTTTTCCTCCGCATAGACCTTTGCTTTTCGGCTTCCAAAACTCATGCAGCAGACCGTAGCGTCTCCAGCTGCCAGAAATTCCGGTGAACCTTTTGGCTCCACTACGATTTTAAAATCAGGCATTTTTCTCATGGAAGAACTTTTCTCTATGAGATTATAGAATTTCAAAATTTCCAGTATCTCGCCGCATTGTTCCCTTGTCATTTCACGGTTTAACACCGCAAATAGCAGCCCTTTTTTCAACAGAATCTGATATAGCCTTTTGGCGCTTCTGGTTCTTTGTTTCAGTACCTTTTCCACATATTCCCCCAGATGCGCATAAGTAAGGCCGATCTCCTGCGGGGCAAACATACAAGGATAATCGCCAATGATAAACTTTTTCAGTGTTTTTGCCCCGAATTCCCGGAAAATATCGTAAAAAGAAATGATGGGGTTGTAACGTCTCATTCGTTCCACAAACTCTGATATTTTTTTCTCCTGAGATGCCGGAAGTTTCAGCTGGGAACGGTACCTGCTTTCGATTTTCATATAAAGGCGGTTGGCATATGCCGTACACTCCTTGTCCCTCCGTATCAGGCTGCTGAACTCTTTCCTGACTGCCTTTCGGTCAAAGGGAGTCCCAATTTCTTTTGCTAATCTGAATGCCCTCAGGACAGACTCTATGCATTTCGACAGCCGCAGCGCCTGATTATAAGATTTTGCCAAAATGCGTTTTACTGCTCCAACTGTTAAAATATGCTTCGCTTCTGTCAGAGGAAGCACACACAGGTTCCAGTCGTGAAAATAATTGGGGCTGTCTGCTTTCCTGCGGGATACAATCGTCTCAATGCATTCCCGCGATTCTTTCCCCGGAAGAAGATAATAAATCTTGTTACACATCTGCCGAAAGCACCCCAAATCATCTGCATCGCACGTTTCTTTCAGTTTCCATTCCAGTTCCCGGATAAAATACATCTTATCAACAAGATACTGATAGTATTGCCCTGTCAGGTAAGGGACTTTTATCAGTGGGTGAATGACCCCATAACGGTTAAAATAGAATACACTTGCATCCCTTTTTTTCCAGAATTCTATCTGCTGTCTCCAAAACCACCTTATCCCTGCCAACTGTTCCGGATGTCTTGTATGATAGACTTCACTCTCCGAATGAAGGATCAGGCATTTCCTGAATGCATTATAACGATAATGTTTACTATTCTGCTCCTTTGAATAGCCATAACTTTCATACGTTTTTATTATTTTTGCATATCGTTCTTCACTGTTTCCGCTTGTGTCTGTAACCCGCATCGGCAATGCTTTTATTACTGCTATCGGAATCCGTTCAGGAAACATGGCATAATAATCAAGCAATGCCTCTTTTATGCAGTTCAGCACAAAACGCTTATTTTTTTCATCATATAACTTTTTATCCGTATCATGCTCATAGAACCATTGAAGCCCATAAGTGAGGAATTCGTTCCTGTTATAACATCTTACCTGATCAATCCATAACTGAAATTCATCCCGCCAGCTATGTTTTAAAAATTCCCTGTAATCCACCGTAAACCTTACCTTGTATGTTCCCTCTCCATTCAGGTAATACTTGGATATCCATTGTTCATCCAGAACTGTCACTCCCCGATTCTTCCTTTTCTTTTCCCCTTTCAGCAACCGGTAAGAACTGCTCCGCATATGCGCTGAAAAAACAAGAGGTATTCCATGGGTGTTTGCCTCCGCCTCTGCGAAAAATGTTAGCAGAAGCCTTTTTAGATACGCCGGATTTGGGCAATTGATATCTGATATATAAATGCACTTTGTTCCCTCTAAGTCCTGACTTTCATCACGACATGCGGTAACATAACATACCAGCTTACCTTTTGCAAATCCTGCAACAGACAGATTTTTAAAACACGGTTCTTCCATTTCCTCTTCAAATCCCGCCAGTCCTTGTGCTATTTCCACCGGATAACTGCTTGCTTCTAATTGCGCAACTGCCGGCAGGTACTCTTTACTAAGTGCTGTAAAATACATATCATTCCTCCTAGTTCATTCTTTTTCCGGGTTTTAAGTGCCGCCCTTTCCCTCCTTTCTTTACGCAACAAAAAAAGACACTGCAAACCATAGTGATTCTGAGTGTCTTTCTCCATCTTATCATGCGCATCGTCTGCGCATAAACAATCTTTTCCTGCAGGTATGGCTTTAGAAGTCCTAAAGCCTAGATGTAACTGCCTGGATTGCTCCATGCCAAAAATCTCACCTTTACCTTAGCATGGCTTTTCTCCCCTGTCAATACAGTTTTCCTCTTCTGCCCCTGCTTCTATGCTTCCCCTTCTATGCTTCCTTTTATATCCCTATCCTGTCGTCATTTTTATTCTTTCCTGTCAGTTTTTATTCCCACTTCTTCTAATGCCAGGGCTTTCCTTGTATCCACTTCCTCAAGCCTTGCAAAATTCCGTTTCAGTTGGGTGGGGCTCATAAGGAAGTACAGTGGTTCAAATTGCCGCATGTTTCCCTTTTCCCGGAAATCTGATATAATCTTGATAGTTGATTCCATTCGAAAATGAATCACAGGCAGGAGGTACAGCACGATGTCAGAAAAAGTATATATCGCCATTGACCTGAAATCGTTCTATGCTTCCGTGGAGTGCATGGAAAGAGGGCTGGATCCGATGACGTCCAATCTCGTCGTGGCTGATGCCAGCAGAACGGAAAAGACAATCTGCCTGGCAGTATCCCCTGCCCTGAAAGCTTATGGGATTCCCGGCCGGTGCCGCCTGTTTGAGGTGGTCCAGAAGGTAAAAGAGGCGAATTCCATCCGGCTGCAGAAGGCTCCTGACCATAAATTCTCCGGTTCCTCCTGCCAGGAAACGGAATTAAATTCTGATTCCTCTTTGGCGATTGATTACGTGGTCGCCCCGCCTCAGATGGCGCATTACATGAAAATCAGCTCCCGGATTTACGAGGTTTATCTAAAGTACATTGCACCAGAAGACATCCATGTGTACTCGATCGATGAGGTGCTTATAGATGCGACCAGTTACCTGAACACCTATCAGCTCACAGCACGTGAACTTGCCATGAAGATGATACTGGATGTCCTGGCCACAACCGGAATCACCGCAACGGCAGGGATTGGGACAAACCTCTATCTCTGCAAGGTAGCCATGGATATTGAAGCAAAGCATATCCTGCCGGACGAAAACGGTGTCCGGATTGCAGAGCTGGATGAGATGAGTTACCGCCGCTCTCTCTGGTCTCACCGACCGCTGACGGATTTCTGGCGAGTGGGAAAAGGCTATGCAAAGAAACTGGAGGAACACGGTCTCTACACCATGGGGGATATCGCCCGCTGCTCCGAGGGGCGGCCGGGTTCCTATCACAGTGAAGACCTGCTCTACGAGCTCTTCGGCGTCAATGCCCAGCTGCTGATTGATCACGCCTGGGGCTGGGAGCCCTGCACGATTGCCGATATCAAATCTTACAAGCCTGAGCATAAAAGCGTCGGCTCCGGCCAGGTCCTGCAGTGCCCTTACCCGTTTGAAAAGGCAAAACTCGTTGTCCGGGAGATGACCGACCTTCTGGTCCTCGATCTCGTTGAGAAGGGGCTTGTGACCAACCAGATTGTCCTCACTGTCGGCTATGATATTGGAAACCTCAAGAAGCCGTCTCTAAAAAAGAATTATCATGGAGAAGTGAAAACGGACCGCTATGGGCGCCAGATCCCCAAGCATGCGCATGGTACCGTTAATCTGGAGAGATACACCTCCTCAACGCGCCAAATTACCCAGGCCGTCATGGACTTGTATGACCGGATTGTAAGCGAAAGTCTGATGGTCCGAAGGATCAATATGGCGGCAACACATGTAATCCCAGAGGCAGAGGTAAAGACGGAGGATACCTACGAGCAGCTGGACCTTTTTACAGACTATGCTGCTCTTCAGAAGGAAAAAGAGAAGGAAACTGCGGAGCTGGAAAAAGAAAGAAAGATGCAAAAGGCGATGCTGGAGATCAAACAGAAGTTTGGGAAGAATGCCATCCTGAAGGGAATGAACCTGCAGGATGGGGCGACCGCCAAGGACAGGAACCGTCAAATCGGCGGACATAAAGCGTAGAAGATAAAATCACAGGAGGCAGTTTTATGAGCAGAAATGGTTATCCCAAAACGGAATATGACGATATCATCAACCATCCCCATCATGTATCTGCCAGCCGGCCGCAGATGTCGATGGCAGAACGGGCGGCCCAGTTCTCTCCCTTTGCTGCGCTGACTGGTTATGGGGATGTCATTCAGGAAACTGCCCGTCTCACGGACCAGAAACCAGAGCTTTCGGAATCTGAAATAGATAAACTTGATTACAAGCTGAGACTGGCCTGTGGCTTTCCCGCAGAAAAGCCGGTGATTACCCTTACTTATTTCGTACCGGATTCCAAAAAGTCCGGCGGCTCCTGCCATACGATTACCGGGCAGATCCGGAAGATTGATACCTATGAAAAGCAGGTCGTTCTGGAGGACAATACACGGATTGATATTGATTGTATCCTGGGTATTGATGGGGAAGTTTTTACCAGAGCAGATGTCTTAGGGGAAGGCTTTGATTGACCTGTTATTTCTGATATCCAGTTCATCGAAAAGTCTTTTATATGATAGAACATGACAGATTGGAGGTATGCGGGTCTATGCTGCCAGAAAAAGAATGCGGGATATGCGGAATCATTTTCCAGCCGACGCGGGCAAATCAGAAATACTGTCCGTCCTGCCGGAAAAATCCAGAACAGAAGAAAAGAGAATATGACCGGGCTTTAAAGCGCAGCATCCGGGAATACGGGTATGGACGCCAGGAGTCGGTCTTCTTTGACTCCAAGTGCGCATTCTGCGGCCAGATATTTCAAAATATTACGTTTCGCCAGCGGAACTTTTGCAGTGATGAGTGTGAAAAGAAATGGATTCTGGCGAATGTGCGCTGCTCCAACTGTGGGAAACGCATTACAGAAGAAGATACCCTGCCGAGGAACTGGAACAGCATCTGGTACTGCTCCTGGGAATGTAAGCATGAGGTGTGGATGCAGAAACAGATTGAGGAAGGCAATACGCATCCCTGTCCTGTCTGCGGGAAAGTCACCCTAAACTCAAAAGTGTATTGCGGTCAGGAATGTTATGAGAAAGGCCGTAACAGGGCAAAAGCATACCGCTATACTTGCCCGCATTGCGGAAAGCAGGGTGTTAGCAACGTTCCGAAGACATTCTGTGGTAAGGAATGCTATCAGGCGGCGGTAAAGGCAGGATGGAAACCAAAACAGGCTTCCTCTCATCGCAAAGCGGCAAATGGCTCAGGGCAGAGGAAGAATCCAGTCCCTACTCCTATTAAGAAAGAGTCGGAACAGGAGAAAATGATCCGCGAAAACGGTCTCTGCAGTGTTTGCCGGACACCCTATGCTGACTGTATCAGGATGACATCTGGATTCCGTTATCTGCCAGAAGGAGCAAAGTCACCGGATGGGAAGAAGATTACTTCATGTCCAAGCTATACTGCACCGAGGATGAAAAAATAAGGATTAGAATTGCGTATCCCTTCATTCCTAATTTTGCATTATTTCATAGCAGTCCAGCATAAAATGACCTGAGGTTGATGCCCCAGGCCATTTTATTTGCAACAAACTGTTACCGGCATTCCTTTCATTTGAATCCGGAGCAGGCATCAATCTGAACCCTTCTGGTATATACGTCCGTTCCAGGATTCTTATACAGATAAACTGCATGGCGGCCGGGTTTCCTACTCCCTTTAGATATTCAGCAGCACAATGAACTGTTTCAATACCGTTCAGCCGCCTGCTGTGCCACCTGCTCCGTGGTACTGGTAGCGAAGAAATAGCCTGTATCAACTCATCAGCTCATCACGAAAACCGGCATCCAGGACGCAGCGGTGGAAATCAGCAATCCTCTGATCGTTGAACAACATTTCGCCGAGTTCATAGAGCGGTTCGTACAAAAATTCCTCCTCCGTATTTTGGATATCATCATAGCCAGCCCAGTCGAATGTCTGTTTCACGGCTTTACTCTCAGCAGCTCCAGGAATCAATACATCAGCAAATCTGGCAGCAATATGGTTCCCGTATTGTTCCAACAATTCTTCTGCTTCACAGTCTTCATATGTGCTGTCAAAGGATATCGCCGAGTCAATCTTCTGGAATCCGGAAATACCGTCCTTCTCCAAGGTCAAATAGATATCGCCTTTACCTGACAGCACATGGATTGTCTCTGATATTTGCAGTTCGTACCGTTCTTCATTATACGCAGATACAAAGGTAAATATCTGGCAAATCTCCGGGACTAATTCCCCATCATCTGTTTCATCTGTATAAAAGCTCAACGGATTATATTCCAGACAAATCCATTTCAGTTTTCCCTTTACCGTTAATTCAAATAAGCTTTCAAGCAAATAGTTCTCTTCTTCCTCCAGCAGTTCTTCCATTCCCATAGAAATAATCCTCCATTCAGTACATATGCGCATCATCTAAAACTGACTTTATTCTACCACAGAATACTGGTAATACCAACGGAAAACAGCAGGATATTTATTCAGTTCTTCCAGAATAAGAGTATCCTGTTATGTCTTGTCCTTAAGCACCTTCATTTTCTCTTGTTTATCCTGAAAGACATCTTATCTGAATTCCACAATCTGCACAATGTAACGGGGCGCATAGAACCGTACTTACGGAGCAGTTTCATTCCTGATGTTCCTGATTCGATACTGATTTTTCCGATATGGTACAACAATGTTCAAAACGGTAAAATATTTTATCCCTAAAAACATTATGAAAACTAAGCCTTAAAATCTCACCAAGGAATTCTTCATAAACGGATGTTTACATTTATTGTTCTTTGTATTATTCTTTTTATATTGATACCGAGAACTTTTCATGTTGCAATTTATACATAAATCCATTGACGAGGAGGTTTTCCATGAACTATATCGATGTCAAAACTGCTGCAAAGCGTTGGGACTTAACAGAACGACGCGTCACAACGCTTTGCAGGACAGGCCGGATTAGCGGAGCATATAAAGAAAACGGCTTATGGCTGATTCCTGCTCATGCAGGCAAGCCCACGGACGGGCGCAGAAATAAATTAGCAAATCTTACACACAGCAATAAGTTGCTTCCACTGCCAATCGGGGTGTCTGATTTTAAAAAAATAGTAACCGGATATTATTATGTGGATAAAACTCTGCTGATCAGAGATTTCCTTGACACCAGAGCCCAGGTTACTTTGTTCATGCGCCCGAGACGGTTCGGAAAAACATTGAACATGGATATGATCCGCACTTTTTTTGAGACTACAAATGAGGATACCTCTATCTATTTTAAACATCTGGATATATGGACCTGCGGAGAAGAATACCGCCGTGAGCAGGGGCAGTACCCGGTGATTTTCATTACCTTTAAAGATGTTAAATTCAGCACATACCCTGCTGCGGTCGCAAAGATCCAAACGCTTCTTTGCGATGAATTCGACCGGCATCGGGAACTTTTAGAATCACCAAAACTCAGTGATTATGACAAGCACCTGTACAGACAGGTCATGTCCGGGGATGCAGATGAAGTGAGCTTGCAAAGTTCGTTTGCAACTCTGTCAAAGTTGCTCCATACTCATTATGGGAAACCGGCAATCATAATCATAGACGAATATGATACCCCAATCCAGCAAGGATATACCGCCGGTTACTATGATAAGATTGTTGGATTTATGTGCAACCTTTTCTCCGGGGCCTTTAAGGATAACTCCCACCTTGCTTACGGCTTCCTAACCGGAATTTTGCGTGTTGCAAAAGAAAGCCTGTTCAGCGGATTAAACAATTTAAAAGTGATTTCTTTCTTGGAAGAACGGTACAGTAATTATTTTGGTTTTACAAAAGATGAAATTAAAAAAATGACAGATTATTATGGCACTTCAGATAAATATGAAGAGATCTGCGAATGGTATGATGGTTACCGTTTTGGTGCTGCTGACATTTTCAACCCCTGGTCTGTTCTTAATTATTTCGATGAGAACTGTACCGCAAAAACCTATTGGCAGTCTACGGGGGACAGCAGCATTATCCGTCAGATTGTTTCCGAAGCAGATGATGAAACAGCCGAAAACCTGCGCACCTTAATGCAGGGGGAATCTGTCTCTACGTATGTGGATACTGCTGTCATTTATCCTGAAATCAGAAGTAACCCCACTACGATTTACAGTTTTCTCCTTGCTACCGGCTATTTGAAGTACGCAAAAAAGGACAACATGTACGACGGCAATTTCATTTGTGACGTTGCGGTACCGAATAAAGAGATTTTCTATGTATACGAAAAAGAGATCCTGTCTTCCCTTTCGGATGTGATATCGCAGGATACCGCTGTTACAATCAAAAAAGCCATTATTAAAAAGGATGTTCCTGCGCTGCAGAAAAGCCTGCAAACCCTACTTTTGGATACCATCAGTTCTTTCGATTATGCACATGAGAATTTCTATCATGGCCTGATGCTTGGTATCTGCGCAATTATGAATAATCTGTACCGTGTGGACTCCAATAAAGAATCCGGTCTCGGACGGTATGATATCCAGCTTCTACCCCGTGATAAGACCATGCCTGGCATCATTATCGAGTTAAAAGTAATCAGGGAAAAAATGGCGGACGGCAGAATCAAAGCTGCACTGAAACAGTCTGCAGATGAAGCATTGGATCAGATTGACAAAAAGCAGTATATCACCGAAATGCGCCGCAATGGAGTGTCGCAGTTTATGAAAATTGGCGTCTCGTTCCATAAAAAGCAGGTGGAAATAGCATACGAATTAACCTAAATCCCTTCCGTTTTCGATAAACATGTATTTCCAAGAGCTTAGAAAATGGAAATTCGCATTTCAGATGGTTTGGGAAAAGAGTTCCATTTATCATACACTTCTAATATCTGTAATTATATCAAGGAAGAATCGGTTCCGATCAGACTTTCTCTTCAAAACCGATTCTTTCTTTTTATTTAAATATTTTCACCACTTTATTGTAATCTGTCCTGTACCTGATGCCAGAACGCTACATATCCGGTTAGACCCATCCTGCCAGGTTACATTTCCACTCACACCCTTTTTATTTCTTAAAAACCCCTTCTTTTGTCATAGGTATTTTATATGGAAACAGGGGCTCTATTCCGTCTTTTAACAGTCTCAGGCAACTATCTGAACCATGTATCCTGCAACCAGCACCATCATCTCCATACTCCCGGTAAAGACGGTCTGAGGCGGTACGCAGATTCCAGTAGTCCTGATTGCTCCTGTAGTAGCGTTTCCCATCTGCAAAGGAAACGGAATTGACTACAAAATGATGATGGAGATAATAGGCATTGCCCAGATGCGTCGCTACCAACACCTGAAAGCGTTCTCCCCAATGTTCCTCTTTCAGTCGCACCACACACATTTCCTTACCTTGCCTCCGGCAAAAATATTCCCTGCCGAAAAAAACGCATGTAACCGGTTGTTCCCTTATCATTCCTGTTCTCTTACGCGAATCTGCTCTTCAGCCCGAAAGTTCACCTCTTGGAAATGGCTTGCATCCAGCACATATCTTCCATCTTTCCACCCTTTTCTTACGATTTCTTCTGCCTCCTCATGGCTGCCTGCCCGGCTTGGAACCGTCATCTGCAAGGTTTCCGTAATCGTCACTTCATACGTTTTCATCATTCGATTCTCCTTTCTACACAACAAAAAAGACACTGCAAATCATAGTGATTCCTAGTGTCTTCCTGCATCGTATCACACAAATCGTCTGCGCGTAAACAATCTTACCCTACGGGTATGACTTTGGAATTCCCAAAGCCTAAATGTAACTGCCTGAATTTCTCCACGCCTCAAATACCATATTTACCTTATCATGGCTTTTCTCACCTGTCAATACGTTTTCCCCTTCTCTCCTGCTTCTATGCAGCCTTTTATATCCCTATCCTATCGGCATTTTGCTCATGCCTTTTCGTCCTCATTCCGCAATTCTTTGACAATCGCCATCACATCATCTTCCGAAGTCAGAGCGGTATGTTCTGCTTCTCCGGTCATTTCCTGCTGTAGCATTTGCATAGCGTACACAGCAGAACTGACAATACGGACAGCGTTCCCTTCCACTGCAAAAGTAACCCAGTCACCGCTTGCCACACCTGGGACATCCCGGACATCTTTCGGGATTGTGACCTGTCCTTTTGCCAAGACCTTTGCATTGTCTACAAATGCTTTTGCTAACATGGTGTTGCCCCACCTTTCTGAAAATACGGAAAGCAGGGATTCTTCTGCTTCTATTATGCGCAGAAAGACCGAAAAAAGCAACGGGAGTGGCTGGATTATTTTTTCAAGACTATCGTAAACCTCAAAATTGTAGATTTTTTGTGAATCTTAGTAAAAAGCCTTTGACAACTTCTG